>ERZ761609.209-NODE-209-length-79189-cov-36.160942_pt1 | contig 79189 bp, 68 predicted proteins | sample MGYA00511163_ERZ761609 | MGnify/ENA primary metagenome ERZ761609 (study PRJEB28899, sample SAMN02445070) | bioreactor sludge metagenome | biome: EBPR sludge | place: Australia: Brisbane, Thorneside Wastewater Treatment Plant | collected 2011-12-16 ...
TACGAGATTGGTCAGTGACTGGAGTTCAGACGTGTGCTCTTCCGATCTCGTGGTGCGGATGGGTCACGGCGTGGGCTTTCTTGCGCGGTGTCAGAAACGGGCCTTGGCCTGCAGGTAATAGAAGCGGCCAGGTGGGTCTTGCACCGAACCGGTGGCGCTGTAGTTGGCCGGTTGGCGACGGTTGGTGAGGTTGTCGATGCCGAACGCGGCCGACCAGGTCTTGCTGAACTGGTAGGCCAGCTTCACGTCCAGCGTGCCGAAGCTGCTGTTGGTGGGGGCCGGGGTGGGCGTGGGGGCCACCACCGCGTTGCTGGCGTAATAGTCCTTCAGGTAGCGCCCCTGTACATCCAGGCGCCAGCCATCGCGCTCGTAACGCGAACCCAGCCGCCAGGTGTTCCGGGCGCGCTGGGTCAAACGGGCACCGGTGAGGCCGTCCTTGGCGTCCAGGTAGTCCCAGCCACCGGTGACCGACCAACTGGGGTTGAAGCGCCACGACAAGGCCAGCTCGGACCCCTTCAGTTTGGCTTTGCCCACGTTGGTGTACACGCTGCGCGTGGTCACACCAGCCGGGTCACCCGCCACGCTGGGCCGCTGCACCGACTGAATGAGATTGGTGACGTTGGAGTTGAACAGCACCCACTCGCCCTGCAGGCGCTCGCCCCGGTAGGCGGCGGCCAGTTCCCAGGCCTTGTTCTCTTCGGGCTGGATGTTGGGTTGCCCCAGAATCAGGAAGCGGCCGCGCACGAAGCGGGCGTATTGTTCCAGCGCAGACGGTGCGCGGTAGGCCTCGCCGTAGCCCAGGCGGAAGTTCCAGGGCCCGGGCGAATAAGACACCGACGCGCGGGGTGTGGTAGCGCTGCCGAAGGTTGAAAAATCGTCAAACCGCAAGCCGGCCAGCAACTGCCAGTCAGGCGCAAAACGCCACTCGTCCTGCACCAGCAGGTGCTTGTTGTCGGTCTTGGCCACCGTGGGCACGATGCTGACGGCCAAGTCGTCCTTGCGAATGCCACCCCCCACCACCACCGAATGCGCGTCCAGGTCGAGCGCATAGCGCACGTTCAGCTCGATCTGGTCGTAGTCGGTGGTTTCGATGGTGGGGAAGCTGCGGGTGGTCGAAGCCTTGGCGTTGCCTTTGGCCAAATCTGCCGACAGCACCCCTGCGCCCACCGCACCTTTGTAACGCAGGGCATAGGTGTTGCGCTTCTCACGCTCGTAGGCGGTGAAGTCGGTGATGGGTGCGCGGGCCGTACGGGCGGGGCCGGTGTCGTTCTGGTCCACCGACTCCAGCAACCAGCGCAGCTCATGCCCTGGGGCCAGCGCCAGCACGCCTTCGTAGTTGAGAAAGGTTTCGTCCAGTTTGCTCAGGTCGTAGGTGGTGGCGGCCGTCCCGGGGTAGCGGAACAGGTCTTTCTTGCGTTGTGACACGCTCAGGCGGTGGCCGGTGCGTTCGGTACCGGCATTGATCGTGGCACCCAGGTTGACCGTGTCGCGCTGGCCGCCTTCAATGGCGCCCACGGTCAGTTGGGCCGAGCCACCCAGGGCCTGCCCAGGCTTGGGCGCTTTGGTGATGATGTTGATGACACCAGCGGTGGCATCGGCACCATACAAGGCAGACATGGGGCCGCGCACGATTTCGACCCGTTCAACCTCTTCCAACCCCATCAGGTTCAGGCCCGGACCGCCGTACTTGCCGGTGCGGCGCAGCCCGTCGACCAGCAACAGCACGGGCGAACCGGCGTTGGAAATCAGGCCGCGGATGGCCACAAAGCTGCTGCTGCCATTGGCCCGGGCGTCGACACCAGTGGCCATCTTGAGCGCCTCGGGCACGTTGTTGCCAGCAAACGCCTCCAGGTCGTTGGCCGAAATGACCTGAACCGACGCCTGCACGTCCTGGATGGCCTGGGCCTGACTGGTGGCAGACACCACCACGGTGGACAACTCGCCAGCCGGTGTTGGATTGGAGGTAGCCTGGGCCGCAGCCAGGGTTGGTAAAGCCAGCAGGATGGACACAGGCAGTGCTTTGAGTTGGAAGTGTTTCATGGTGCTCTTTCTGTTGTGGTGGCGAATAGGGTCGATTCATTGGACGGGTTGAGATGCGTGTGAATGCTTCACCCCGTCTGTGTAAAAAAGAGGTGTGTCAGACACACCCCAACCTTGGAAAACACAAAAAAGTAGTCATTTCGGCGTCACGAAAATGGCTGACAGTCTGGCCATCAGCGACCGATGCTCATGACCAACACCCCAAGCTCCTGCGGTGCCCGGCCTTGAACACTCACCCAATGGCTGCCAGCTGTCAGGTCGTACTGGACGATTTTTCGGATGGGTTGGCAGCCGCTGTGCTCGCACATCACGCCTTCCAGCTTGGTGGTGGCGGTGTACACATCGATCCAAGCCATTTGATCAACGGCCACGCGGTAGCGGGCCTCTCGGGGCACGTTCACTTTGACCATAGCCGCATAGCTGCCGGGCTGGCACCAGTCAGACATACACGGCTCCAAACGGACACGCATCGTCTGCCCGGCCTCCGACGCCATGTCGATCTGATTGCGCTGTAGCACCCCTGGTACAGACCGTCCTGGGGCGTGCCATGCGGCGAGCAATTCTGGCCACTCGCACGTGGCCGAACCCATGCTGCCTGTTGCGGCGGTTGGATACGTGGTTTGTCCAAAGGATGTGGCGCCCCAAACAAGAGTCAGCACCGTCAGGAGGGATTTCATGTCGCAACTCCATCCACTGCGCAGCGCACCGGCCCCAACGGTTCGCAGCTACACGCCAGGATGTGAGTGCTTCGGTCAAACTGCGCCAAGGGCTGTCGAATCCAGCGCACCTCGCCTTCCAGCAAGCGCACCTTGCAGCCACCGCACTCACCCGACTGGCAGTCGGCACTGGGCAGATGCTCCCACAAGGTGTTGAGCAGCACGCCTTGCTCCAGCGGCAACGGGCCTTTGCCTTCCAACACGACGCTGGTCGCCAGCGGTGCCACCGCTTCCACAGGGCCCACCGACACAGACGCAGGTGCGGGCTTCCTTGTCGCCCTTTGGCCCCACAAGGCTCCCACACCCACCAACGTCAAACCCAATGCAGCCACCAATGACAGCAGCCCCAGACCCAACAGAGTTTGTGCAAACATGGGGTCAGCCTTTCAGTGAGGTGCGATGGGCAACCGCCGTGTTGGCAGGCCAGGAGGCCGATGTCCCGGCCGGGCCACCTGCTTGAGCAGGCACAGTTGACGGCATGGCAGCCCTGCGGCGTTCAAGCTCACGCTTGACCCACATCCACAGCCCAGTGAGCGACAGCAGCACCAATACCCAGCCCATGACGTTGCTCCAGGCCATTTCGCCCGGACCTTTGCCAAAGAAGAATGCGCCTGAATGCAATTCGCGCATGAACTGGTGCAAAGCCACTTTGGGGTCTTCCAGTTTGGGAAGCAGCTTGTTGGCTTTCATGGCCGGGCCGTAGGGCTGCCAGTTTTCGCCATCTTTGGTGAAGAAAGGCTTGCTGTCGGCCATTTCACCGCGCCCCCCGGAAATGGCCAGCACGCCACCGTCAGCCAGAGACACCAGTTGACGCACCCGACCTCGACGCACGGCTTTCCATTCGCCGTCTACCTGCGCCCAAATGGCCATGCGCGTGGCAACAATGGGCGTGGCAGTTGACCCCAAGGCAGCCGCACCCACAATTTCCTGACCGCTGAAGTGCTCCAGCACCTGCACCTTGTCACCCTGAATGGCATTCAGGCCCTGGGCGTTGCCAATCCAGGTGGTGCCATCGGCGGTTTGCGTGAAGGCGGTGATAGGCAGGCGCTCGGGGGCCTTTTCTGCCCCCATCCAGCTCATGGGCACCTGGATGTGCGTCACACTGCGCATGGCAATCAGGATGCCGCTGACGGCCATCAGCGTCATGGGAATGGCCAGGATGATGGCCACCCACAGGTGAATGCGGCGCGCCGTCCAGGGTTTGCGGGGTTGGCTCATGTCAGCTGCCTCAGAAAGCGGTGGTGAATTCCACGCCCAGCGTGCGGCCCACGTCTTGCACGCCGTTGCTGGTTTCGTAGCGCTTGTCGGTCAGGTTGCGGCCATACACCGACAGGCGCGCGGCGTTTTTGCCCAGCTTGAAGTCGTAGCCCAGCCCGAGGTCCAGACGGGTGTACCCGCCCAGCCAGGCCGTTGTGTCGGTGGTGCTGCCCTTGTAACTGGCCACGTGTTTGATGGCACCGGTCAGGGTGTAGGCACCCCAGCCGTGGCTGACCGACACGTCCAGGATGTTCTCGGGCGTGGTGCCGTTGGCCGAATTGGACAGGCTGGTGAAGTGCGTCAGGCTGGCACGGTAGCTGCTGCGTGCCGAGAAATTGCCCGCCGTGGCCAGCTCGATGCCCGCACGTTGGGTGTCGGCCTGCCCATAGCAAGGCAATGGCGTCTGGCCTGCAGCCAGCGACAGGGCGCCAGTCGCAGGCACCGCGCCCGCACGGCAGGTTTGGGTGCTGTTGTTGGTGGCCTTGTAGGTGTAGCCCACCACCGATTTCTCGTTGACGACCTTGCGCTGGAAGAAGTTGACCGATGGGTTGAACAGCGCACTGAGTTTGCCCTCCACCCCCAGTTCCCATTTTTTCTGCTCGTCGTCACCAAACTTCACGCCGGGCGCCGGGTTCAGCCCCCCTTGCACGGGCTGCTTGCCCTGGCTGTAGCGGGCGGCCAGTTTCCATTCCTTGCTCAGGTCATACGCTGCGCCCAGGCTCAGGAAGCTGGCAGCAGGCAAGGTGCGGTTCTGGTAGCGCAGGGGCGAGTTCACACCGCCGGGTGGCTGGGCGCCGCCGATGTAGTAGTCCAGCCCGTGCACCACGTGCACACGGTCGCGGCGGTAGCTGCCGTCCAATGCAATGCCGTTGGCCAGCTTGTGCTCCACCTGGGCAAACCAGCCGTTGGTTTTTTCTTCACGGTGGATGCCTTCGTAGTACTGCTGGCCGTTGGGCGCATCCCAATGCACGCGGTCCAGCCCCACAGCCACCTTGGTGGCACCCAGGTCAACGTTGTGGCGCAGGTAGAAGTGCGTCAGCAGGTTGTCGTTCTGCACAGCGGAGTACGGCCCCGCAGCGGTGTTCGCTGTCCAGAATTTCTGCTTGCTTTCCGCACGGGTCAGGCCGAACAGCGTGGTGTGCTGGCCCGTCCAGGCTTTGCTGCCCGTGACCGAGTAAATGCTGGTGCGCGAAGGGTCCATGTACCAGCTACCCTGGCCCGTGCCGTGGCTGTTGGCGTTGGGAATTTGAAACGAACCGTCGTCCTGGTAGGCCATCAGGTCCACCAGCCAGCCAGCGGTTTCAAACCCGCCTTTGACGAGGCCGGCGGTGTTTTCGCGACCCTGGTTGTAGGCGGCACCGTTGTCAAGTTTGTCGCTGGGGCCGTTGGTGTCAGCACGGGAAACCACCCCGGCGATGTAGCCCTTGGTGCTCTCGCCACCCAGTTGCTTGCCCACCCACACATCGGCCTGCACCGTGTCGAACGATTCCACGGCCAATCGGGCCTGGCCTTCGTCTTTGGCGGGCATGCGGGTGCGGATGACCACAAAGCCATCCACCGGTGCGCCACCGGGGCTGGCCGAGCCAGTCAAGGGGCCCAGTGTGAGCGCGCTGCCACCGCGTACCACTTTGACCTCTTCAATGGCCATCACGGGCAGGGCCTTGACGATGCGGCTGGCCATCGTGGGCTGCAGCATGGTGCCGTCGATGATCCAGCGGAAATTGCTGTCGCCCCGCACCGTCAGACCGCTGAAGCCCTTGCGGCTGCCCTGAGTCGCAATAACCCCGGTGGCGCTGTTGAGCAGATCGAACACGTCTTTGGGGCGCAGCTGTTCAATTTCTTCGCGACCAATCACCTGCACGTGGTTGCTGCTGCTTTCGGTGGTGCGGTAGGCGTTGCGAGGGCTTTGGGGCGCCAAGTCTGCCCGGTAGGGCGCGTCGGACACCGTGACGGGCTTGAGGGTGGTGGCATCTGTCTGTGCCGCGACCAGGGCAGGCAAAGCCAGCAGGACGGAAACTGGCAGCACTTTGAGTCGGAGGCGTTTCATGGTGTTCTCTCGGTCAGTTTTTAAAATAGATAGCAACGAAATCAATACAGAAATACGGTGAAGGCCTCAATGCTTGTGAGCAGGGGCAGCACCATCGCGAGGCGTTTGCACCCATACCATCACCTCACGCTCACCCGCGCGCTGGAAGGTCAGGGTCACGGGGAAGCGGTCGCCGTCTTTCAGGGGAGCCTTCAGCCCCAGCAGCATCAGGTGGTGGCCGTTGGCCGTGCCGTGGCGCAGGCGCACGTCGGTTTTGGCGGGCAGTTCGATGGCGGGCACCGCGCGCATGCGCATCACATCGCCGTCCATCTCCATGCGGTGCAGTTCCACCGTGGCCGCTGCCGGGGTACGGGCCGACAGCAGACGGTCGGACTCAGTACCTTTGTTTTGGATGGCGCGGAAATACACCGCACCCGTGGTCATGCCGGGCCGAGTTGGGGTGGCGTAAGGGTGGTCAATGACCAGATCGCCAACCTTGAAACCGTGCGCATACACGGCGAACGGCAGGCAGCACGCTACCAAGGAGGCACACAGCATGCGGCGCGTCGGCCTGCCGGTGGCCTCACCGCGGCACAAAGGGTTTGACATCATGGCCGTCACCTGCCGGTGACCACGTGGCCGTTGGCATCGACCCGCCATGGCGCGGCCCGGTCTTTGGACACCGATGCCGACCAATGGGCCGTGGGCTGCACAGCTGCGGCTGGCACAACCCGGTCTGTCAACGACTGTACTGAGCTCTCTGGAGCACGCACCGTTTCTGGCTGAACCGGCACATTGCTGGACGCGTCAGGCCGGGTCACGACTGGCGAGCCAGAACCCATGCGTTGCGCCTGTGCCGAGCCTTGAGCCTTGCCTTGTGCCTGGGCCAGCCACAAAACACCCACCGCGACCAACAGGTGCATGGCGACCACACTGCCCACCACCCAGACCAGCACCCGGGCCTGCTGGCGGGCGCTGACCTCGTCAGCCTGGGGGGGCCGTTGGACACCTGTGCGTGTCGTTCCTTCACAACCCAAGCGACTCATGTCAGCGCCCCTTTCAGTGCACCGGCCGCGATCCGTTCCATCGCTGCTGCAGCAGCGTTGCCAGCGGCTTCGGTCCAACGACGGGGAGGTCCGCTCTTGCGGCTGCGCGGGGGCAGCAGTTGCGCCAGTGCACGGCACACGGTTTCGTGTTTGGCGTCCACCACCTCGGCCAGGACGCGCAAGGGGGGCAGGCTCTGGCGCAGTTCGTCAGCATTCAGTTTGTCAAGGTGTTGTGCCACATCGGGTGTCGGCACATGGCCGAGCAAGCACAGCAGCTCACTCAGACGAGCAGCAACAGGGCCTGTGCGCAGACGGGCCATGTCATGGCTGCGCTGAGGCTGTTGCAGCAAGGCTTCAACCAGCCACTGCTGGTGCTGCTTCTCATCGGCAGGTTGCAGGGGCACCAGTTGCACGTCGGTCAGGGCCGACACCTCGAACGGGCAGTAGCCGCCGTACAGGGTTTCAAAACCGACCAGATCGCCAGCCAGCGCCAGCGTGACCAGCACCGTGTTGCCGCCTGTGCTGCCACGGCTGGTCTGATCGAGGCGCAAAACACCTGACACCACACGCCACAGCGTGTGCGGCTCGCCGCCATGGTGCAAAACCTGGCCGGCATCGAGTTGAAAGCGGACTGCGCCGGCAGGGATGCCGTCGGACTGAGCCAAAAAAGATGAAAAAGAAGGGAACATGACCGATCCTTGAAAACATTGAACACGGTGCGTGCCCCTACAGCACACACCCGCGCAAACGCGTCAGGAACGGTGGGGTGGTCCCCTTGCCCACACGGTCAGCCAGGCATGGCTGCCAGGCCCCATGCCCGCCAGGGCGGGTAGCACAGTCGGCAGGGGCAGGCTCAAGCCCCAGCCGGAGAAATCAGGAGGCGGTGTGCTGCGGTCGATGCCCAGTGCACAAAAACCGCAGGCGTCCAGTTGCTGCAAGAGGCCCGCGTCAGAAGCGGCCTGTTGCGGGCGCAAGTTGAGATGAACGGCATCGGTTTCGGGTTTGACCCAGGCCATGCCATGCGCGCTGCACACCTCCACCCAACCACGTTCGGAGAGGGACTTGCCGTGGTCCAGCGTGCGCGAAATGGCCGGTGCCAGCGTGGCCAGCAACATCAGGCCAATCAACATCCAGACCCAAACGCGCGCATACCCGCCCAACCCAAGGGCTGGATGGCGCAGGGCGCTTGGGTGGTGGATGCCAATCATCAACATGAACGTGCTCTAGCGCTTGATCTGACTCAACAGTTAGCTATACCGTTGCTCACCGCAGTCCTGCCAGATACAGGCGGGTCAATTCGGCAAACTGTTCGGGGCTGAGGGTTTTTCGCAGGTGCTCCACGCAGCGGTCACGACCTTTGAAGTGCTCCACCTCAGCATCGGCAATCTGTTTCATCAGCGCTTCCCGATCAGCGGTGGGCTTGTTGTCCAAAATGGCCATGCGCAACTGGCCACGCAGTTCCACTATTTTTTTCTGCACACCCACCCGGCCGGGCATGGCCTGTTTGCGGAAATCGTCCAGCGACTTGATCTGCTCGGCGCTGAGCTTCAGGTCGGCCTCGTGCTTCATGGTCAGTGGCATCAACTCGACCACGGGAATGGCGGCATCGCCAGGTACCGATTTGGCCTGGGCCAGACAGGCACCAGCGGCCAGGGCCAAAGCCAGGGTCAGGCTGCGTGCGAGTGAGGTAGATGCTTTCATGATTTGCTTTCTACAGATTGAAAAAACAGACCCGCCCGATGGCGGGCCATAGGGGGAACTCAGTTTCAATGCTTCATGCCACCGTGGCCAGCAGGCATGGCGGTGTTGCCGCCACCCAGCGCTGTAACGGGAGCCTTGATGTCTTGTGTGAAGCGCTTCTTGGCATCGTCTTCAAACACCAGGGTGATGGGCACCACATCGCCGCCCTTCATCTGTTGCTTGAGTTCCATCAGCATCACGTGGTAACCACCGGGCTTGAGATCCATGGTGCGGCCGGCGGCCAAATCCAGGCCGGGAATCTGGCGCATTTTCATCACGTCTTTCTCCATGGCCATTTCATGGATCTCGACCACGCCGGCCACAGGCGAACTGGCGGCCACGAGGCGGGCGTTCTTCTCAGGTGTCAGGCGCATGAACGCGCCGGTGGCTTTTTGCTGCGCCACGGTGCCACGCACCCAGGGCTCTTCCACCTTGACGGTGGTCTGAGCCCACAGGCTGTTGGCAGACAAAGCCAGCACGGCGGCGGCAACGGAGGAAGCAAGGGTGCGAAGGTTCATGGTCATCTCCAGGTTGAAAAAAAAACGTGGGGGCGGATCAACCGCTTCAGGCCCCACCCAACAGGGTGAGGATGTCGGCGGTGTAGTCGTCAGCGGTCTGTTCGTGCCGCAGGGCCACGCGCAGTTGGCCTTTTGGGTCAAACAAGTAGCTCAGCGCGGTGTGGTCCATGGTGTAGCCGCTGCCGGTGGGCACTTTCTTGTAGTAGGCCTTGAAGGCAGCAGCCGTGGCCTGCGTTTGCTCGGCATTGCCATGCAGCGCCAGAAAGCGCGCGTCGAACGCGGCCATGTAGTCGCGCAGCAATTCAGGCGTGTCGCGTTCGGGGTCCACGGTGACGAAAATCACCTGCACCCGGGCCGCCTGCTCGGGCCCCAACTGTTGCATGACCTGGCTGGCGCGGGTGAGCGCAGTGGGACATACATCGGGGCACTGCACAAACCCAAAGTACAGCATCACCACCTTACCCGCAAAATCGGCCAGCGTGCGGGGTTGGCCATGCATGTCGGTCAGGGCAAAACCTTTGCCATAGGATGCGCCGGTGATGTCGATGCCCTTGAAGCTCGCGGCCTTGTTGTCACCCGATCCCCCTGCCGCACCGCCACCGGGAGGCCGATCACACCCCGACAGCGCCAGCAGGGCAGCCGCCGAGAGGCCCAGGCACGTACGACGCGTCAACACCGGCTTGCAAACAAGCGGGTGCGACAAACTGGAAACAAAAAATACCTTTGCGGGCATGTGGCCACCTGACACGAACGCAGCACCCCTTACGAGCAGGGTGCCTACCGGACACAACGCGCATTGCCGCACCCTCGCAGGTGCCGGTCAACGCACACGGCAGGAAACGTCAGGCAGTAACAGGAGGCGCGCGCGACTGCGCGGCTGCCCACACGAACAGTGGGCGGGGGGCGTGAAGGAAGGCAGCAGGCGCTTCGGGCCCAAAGACCAATGGCACAACCGGAGGCTGGGCGGCAGCGGGCAAACCGGTCAATGTGTTGTGGGTGGCACACCAGTCGCACCCAGCCACCTTCATGCCAGAGGCCGGGTGGTCGGTGTCGGGCGTGGCACCGTTGTCAGCACTGCTGACCCAGGCCATACCGGTGGCCGTACAAACCTCCACCCAGCCATTGCCGACAGGCTGATGGGCCACCACCGCATGTGACAGCACGGGCAACAACGCACCCCACAGCACTGCCCAGGCTGCCAGCCATGCAGTGAAACGGTGATGGACGCGCGAAGTTGACATGTTGCAAGTTTACCAGCGGACAAAAGCGGCAATGCAAAACAAAGACTTACGATGCACACCTTCCACCCCAAAACGTCATGACGCACCCCACTTCACAAACCGGCCGGACGGAGGACCAAACGACACATCCGACCGTGTCGAACGAAAGCACAACCGAAGCGGCTTTGCGGCGCGAGCGCGACACCCTGCAACTGATCCTGGACCATGCCCCCATTGGCATCTGGCTGCAAAACGGTCAGGGCAAGATCGAGTTCGTGAATCAGGCGTTTTGTACAGCCACCGGTGTGTCGGAAGCCACGTTCAAATCGGTCGCGCACTATGCCGAGTTGATCCCACCCCCTTTTCGTGAGCAGTGCCTGGCCTCTGACCGCAAGGCGTTGGCCACATTCGGCATCAGCGAAAACAACCAGCGTTTGCCGTTTGCCGATGGCAAGGTCCACGACCTGAATATCATCAAGGCGGTCAAACGGGATGAACAGGGCAACCCGCTTTTCCTGGTGGGCCTGAGCGTGGACATCACCGACAGCCTGGCCAAACAACGCGCCCTGGCCGAAAGCGAAGAACGCCTGCGCATGGCCATGGCTGCTGCCAACCAGGCCTGGTTCGAAATCGATGTACCCACTGGCCGGGTGACGGTGAGCCCGGAATACGTCAACCTCATCGGCCACGACCTGAAGGTGCCGTTGACCACCGACATGACCCACTGGCAGAGCCAGGTTCACCCCGACGATGTCGAGCGAGCTCTGGCGGTGCTGCACCAGGGCTTGCAACAAGACGAACCACTGAGCGTCGACTACCGCCGCGCCACGGCTTGGGGCGGGTGGAAGTGGCTGCGCACTGTGGGCAAGGTGGCCGAGCGAGATGACGCAGGCAACGCCCTGCGCGTGGTGGGCATACATACCGACATCTCGCTGCTCAAGGCGCACGAGCAGCAACTGGAACACATGGCTCACTACGACGCGTTGACGGGCCTGCCCAACCGCGTGTTGCTGGCCGACAGGTTGCGCCAAGCCATGGCTCAGACCGTTCGGCTCGGCCAACGGCTGGCTGTGGTGTACTTGGATCTGGACGGCTTCAAGGCCGTGAACGACACACTCGGTCATGCGGTGGGCGACCGCCTGCTGGCCATCCTGGCCCAGCGCATGCAGGCCGCCCTGCGCGAGGGCGATACCGTGTGCCGCCTGGGCGGCGATGAGTTTGTGGCGGTCATGCTCGACGTGCCGGACACCGCAGCCCTGACGCCCCTTCTGGCCCGCCTGATGGCAGCCATGGCCGCCCCGGTGGTGCTGGACAGCCTGACGCTGGCACCCGCTGCCAGCGTGGGCGTCACGTTCTACCCGCAGGCCATCGATGTGGACGGTGACCAGTTGCTGCGCCAGGCCGACCACGCCATGTACCAGGCCAAACAGTCCGGCACCAACAGCCATGCCATTTTCGACACCGTGATTGACCAGGATACACGCCAGCGTCTGGACACGCTGGCGCGCATCCGCCAGGGTCTGAACGACGGCGAGTTTGTGCTGCACTACCAGCCCAAGGTGAACATGGGCACGGGCCAGGTCGTGGGCCTGGAGGCACTGGTGCGCTGGCAGCACCCCACCCGGGGCGTGTTGCCACCAGCGCAGTTTTTGCCGGTGCTGCAAGGCCACCCCCTGGCCATCGACCTGGGCAACTGGGTCCTGGCACACGCCATCGCCCAGGCAGCCCAATGGCGAGACCAGGGCCTGGGGCTGCCGGTCAGCATCAACATCGACGGCGGCCACCTGCAACACCCCGACTTTGTGGCCCACCTGCGCAGCCTGTTAGCCCGCCACCCCCAGTTGCGCCCCGGTGATGTGGAACTGGAAGTGCTGGAGTCCAGCGCCATTGACGACCTCACCCGCGCCAATGCCGTCATGACACAGTGCGCCGCCATGGGCGTGGGTTTTGCGCTGGACGACTTTGGCACCGGCTACGCGTCGCTCACCTACCTGCGCCGCCTGCCCGCCGGGTTGCTGAAAATTGACAAATCCTTTGTCAACGACCTGACCACCGACGCCGACAACCAGGCGCTGCTGCGCGGCATCATGGGGTTGGCGGTGGCCTTCAAGCGGCAGGTGATCGCCGAGGGGGTCGAAACCGTGGCCCAGGGCGAACAACTGCTGGCCATCGGCTGCATGCTGGGTCAGGGTTTTGGCATTGCCCGCCCGATGCCGGCCACCGACGTACCCGCCTGGTTGGCCGGTTGGCGGCCGGATGAGCGCTGGACAGCCACCCCAACCTGAATTTGTTTGACGCACATCAAAGGCCGTGCACGCTGCGCACACAAACGCGGCAGCCGTCCCTACACTCCGCGACTTCGTTGGTGAAGACTACAACCGGAGTTCGTCGTGTACCCCAGAATCATCGCGTTGGGATGGGTTTTGCTGTTCTTGCTGGAGGCATCCCAGGCATGGGCATCGCCCCCTGACAGGCTCAAGCAGATCGAAGCCAGCAAAACGCTACGCGTGTGCGTGTGGCCCGACTACTACGGCATTTCGTTCCGCAACCCCAAAACACAGCAACTGAGCGGCATCGACATCGACAACGCGCGCGAGTTGGCCAAAGAGCTGCGCGCCGAGGTGAAATTTGTGGACAGCTCGTTTGCCAAGCTGGTCGACGACGTGACGACCGACAAGTGTGACATTGCCATGTTTGCCGTCGGCATCACGCCGCAGCGCCAGGAAAAACTGCGGTTCACGCAACCGACCCTGGTGAGCGACATTTTTGCCATCACCACCCAGACGAACCGGCGCATCCAGCAATGGAGCGATCTGGACAAACCCGGCACCGTGCTGGTGGTGGCCAAAGGCACCCTGCACGAGTCGGTGATGAAAGCCAAACTGAAAGCGGCCGAACTGCGCGTGGTGGACACACCCGCCGCCCGCGAACAGGAAGTGCAGTCAGGCCGGGCCGATGCCTTCATGACCGACTTCCCGTTCAGCCGCCGCATGCTGGACCATGCCGACTGGGCACGCCTGATCACCCCCACGGAAACCTACCACCTCACCCCCTACGCCTGGGCCATGCAGCCAGGAGACGATGCCTTTCACGCCAGGGTGGAGCAGGTGCTGGCCGCCATGAAGCGCGACGGCCGACTGCTGGCAAATGCCAAACGTTACGGCCTGGAGCCCATCGTCGCCAAGTGAGTCCCGGCCGCTGGTCAACGCCTCAGCGCAGATGACCCAGCCGCCCGGTGGCATCTCCCTCTCTGAACGACTACAAGCCCCATGCAAGCGCTTGCCTCACGCCTGATGCGCGCCCGGCGGCAACTGGCTGGTCTGGCCGGTGCCTTGCTGTGCCTGTGGCTGGCCACGCTGGGCTACCACGCCTGGGAGCGCCACAAAGAAACCGTGGAGGGCGGCTTGCATGCGGCTGAACTGCATGCCAGACAATTTGAAGATTATTTGACTTCATCGCTTATCAACATTGAGTTAGGCGCTACTAATTTCGATTTCACCCACACGCCTTGGGTCGATAGCCAGGATGTGGACGCCCGCCTTGCAGACGTGGTGCGGGCCTCACCCCGGTTGCGGTCGCTGTCCGTGGCCGATGCCAGTGGCCGCATCGTGGCCAGTTCGTCCGCCACCAACCTGGGCGAGCGCGTGGGGCTGGGTGAGTCTTACCCGCAGGCCGATGCATCGGTGCCGGTCTTGCGCGTGGGCATCACGCAGGTCGGGCGGGACTGGTCGGACCGCAGCCCAGAGTCAGCCCCACCAGTCCCAGCCAGCGCAGACACCCGCTTGCCCCACTTTGTGCCCGTGTGGATGCCCCTGCCCGGCGCATCGGGCACGCAATGGTTAGTCGCAGCGCTGAACACCGACGCATACACCACCCATGCCACACAGATGCTGGGCGCTCAAGCGGCACACGTGGCCTGGCTGCGCTACGACGGTTTGTACCTGTGGGCCGCCCCCACCGACATGCCCGATGCCCTGGCCGCAGATGCCCGCGCCACCGGCCAGCGCATTTCACAGAAAGAATTCGGCCGGCTTGAACTAACCCTGCCCAACGGGCACGCGGTGCTGACCGCCTACCGGGCATCGAGCCGCTATCCGCTGGCTGTGGCCGTTCACCTGGACAGACAGGCCGTGTTGCAACCCTGGTACGACGACGTGACCACCGACCTGACGGTGGCGCTTCCGGTATTGGGGCTGATGCTGCTGGGCATGTGGCTGTACAACCGGCGCGAGGCCGAGTCGGTCCAGGCCGAAGTGGCCCTGGCCCATGAGCGCGAACTGGCCGCACGGGTGTTTGACAGCAGCAGCGACGCCATCCTCATCACCACACCCGAAGCACTGGTGGTGTCGGCAAACCAGGCATTCACCACCCTCACGGGTTACGCACTGGAAGACATCATGGGCCAGAACCCACGGCTGCTGAATTCTGGCTTGCAGGACCGCACCTTTTATGCGCAGATGTGGAACAGCCTGGCACACAACGGCCGCTGGAAGGGGCATGTCACCAACCGCAAAAAAAATGGCGAGCTGTTCGAAGCCAGCCTGACCATCAATGCCATCCTGGATGCCAGCGGACAGGTACACCACTACGCCGGGCTGATCGAAGACATCACACAGGCGCGGCGCGCCCATGAGAGGCTGCTTCTGGCCGCCAGCGTGTTCGAGCATGCGCACGAAGCCATCATGGTCACCGACCCGTCGGGCGTGATCATCGAAGTCAACGATGCATTCACCCGCATCACCGGCTACAACCGTGACGATGTGGTGGGGCAGCACACCCGCATGCTGGGTTCAGGCCGGCAAGGCAAAGCGTTTTACCAGGAGATGTGGGACACCCTCGCCCGCACGGGCGAATGGACGGGCGAGATCTGGAACCGCCGCCAGTCCGGCGAGGTGTATGCCGAGATGCTGACCATCAGTGCCGTGAAAGCACCTGACGGCACGCTGTTGCGGTACGTGTCGCTGTTCTCGGACATTTCGCAACAGAAAGAACACGAACTCAAACTCGAGCGCATCGCCCATTTCGATGCCCTGACCGGCCTGCCCAACCGCGTGCTGCTGAACGACCGGCTGGTGCAGGTCATGGCACAGACCCGCCGCCGGGGCAAACAGCTGGCGGTGGTGTTCCTGGACTTGGACGGCTTCAAGGCCGTCAACGACACACGCGGCCACGCGGTGGGCGACCAGTTGCTGGTGGCGCTGGCCGTGCGCATGAGCCAGGCGCTGCGCGAAGGCGACACGCTGGCACGCCTGGGCGGTGACGAATTTGTCGCCGTCATGCACGACCTGACCACGCACGCCGACTGCATGCCCGTGCTGGAACGCCTGCGCCACGCCGCTGCCCAACCGGTGCTGATAGACGGCGAGCCGGTACAGGTGTCGGCCAGCTTGGGGGTTGCGTTCTACCCGCAGGAAGAAGACATCGCACCCGACCAGCTGATGCGCCAGGCCGATCAGGCCATGTACCAGGCCAAGCTGAGTGGCAAGAACCGCTTCCATGTGTTCGATGCCACGCACGACCGCCACCTCCGCGACCACCACGAGAACCTGGAGGCCGTGCGCACCGCGCTGGAACAGCAGGAGCTGGTGCTGCACTACCAACCCAAGGTCAACCTGCGCAGCGGCGAGGTGCTGGGTGCCGAAGCGCTGATCCGCTGGCAGCACCCGGCGCGCGGGCTGCTGGGGCCCGCACAGTTTCTGCCTGCCATCGACAACCACCCGCTGGCACTGGACGTGGGCAAATGGGTGGTGCGAACGGCCCTGCAACAGATGGCCAACTGGCAGTCGCAAGGCCTGAACCTGCCGGTGAGCGTGAACATCGACGCCCAACTGCTGCAACAACCCGATGTGGTCGGCTGGCTACAGGCCGAGCTGGCCCAACACCCTGACCTGCCCGCCGGCAGCCTGCAACTGGAGGTGCTGGAGACCACCGCACTTGACGACATGGCCCACGTGTCGGAGGTGATGCGCCGCTGCAACGACTTCGGCGTGGGCTTTGCGCTGGATGACTTTGGCACCGGCTATTCGTCACTCACCTACCTGAAGCGCTTGCCCGCGCAGGAACTGAAGATTGACCAGAGCTTCATCCGCGACATGCTCGACGATGCCGACGACCTGGCCATTTTGCAGGGCGTGCTGGGGCTGGCGTCTGCTTTCCAGCGCAACGTCATGGCCGAAGGGGTGGAAACCGCTGCACACGGCCGCATGCTGATGCGCCTGGGCTGCGAGCGCGCCCAGGGCTACGCCATTGCCCGGCCCATGCCCGCCGAAAACCTGCCTGGATGGGTGCGCGACTGGCAACCCGATGCCAGTTGGACAGAGGTGCAAACCGTGATGGCAGAGGATTTGCCTGTGCTGTTTGCCGCCGCCGAGCACATGGCGTGGGTGCAGGCATTCCGCGCCCATGTGGCCGGCAACACGGCAACGCTGCCCCCGATGGACCTGCACCACTGCCGCCTGGGGAAATGGCTCGGCAGCCCCGGCACGCAGCAACGCCACGGCACATCGACACTGATGGCGCAGATCCGCACGCTGCACGAAGCCTTCCATGCCCAGGCTGATACCTTGCTGGCACTGCCCGCCACATCACCCTGGAACCCCAGCGCACCCCGGCATGAACATGCCATGGCAGAGCTGGATCGGTTGAGCACGGCCTTGCACCATGCGCTGCTGGCACTGGCCGACCGGTCCGAGGCAATGCCCGCCGAGTAAAACCATTGGCCGCAGGCCTGCCGGCGGCCTGTCATCCGGTCACCCTGGCATCCGTGCACCGTGCCATCCCGTCACGGGGCCGGAGGGGTCTCCTGTTGCGTGGCAGGCATCTGGAGTGCGCGCTGTTCCAGCTGCATGGCAATGTGGTTGACCAGCATCGTCACGGTGGGGCGGCCGGTTTCCAGCACGTGGTGAGCCACCTCGCGGTACAGCGGGTCACGCACGTGGTAGAGGTCTTTGAGCTTCTGGAGCGGATCGCCCACCTGCAGCAGCGGCCGGGTTTTGTCGTGGCGCAGCCGCCGGTACAACTCGGCCGGGTGCGACTTGAGGTACACCACCCACCCTCGGCTGTGCAGTACCTGGCGGTTGGCCTCGCGCAGCACCGTGCCACCGCCTGTGGACAGCACTGTGTCTGGAAGCTGGCTGAGCTCATCGACCGTGGCCTGTTCCAGGTCGCGGAAGGCGGCTTCACCCTCGCGATCGAAGTACTCCCGGATGGAGCAGCCCAGCCGCTCTTCGATGACGTGGTCCGAATCCAGAAACTGCAGGCCCAGCCGCCGCGCCAACTGCCGCCCGACGGTCGATTTGCCCGAGCCGGGCAGGCCCACCAGAAAAACAGAAGTCCCCATGAACGCTTATCCCAAGGTCAAGTCCAGCTCGTCCAGGCTGGCCGGCCGTGTGTCTTCGGAGGGCACCCCACCGTCAAGCAGCGTCTGGATGTCAGACCGCAGGTGCGCCGCCCAGGTGCGACGGTCGCGGCCCTGCGCGTACTCTTTCAGGCCGAAGGTCACACGGGCCTGGATGTCGGACGCCTTGAGCGTGCGCCAGATCGAGGCCAGCAGCGTGGTGTCGCCCACGTACACCGGCACGGGGCTGGGGTGGCCGGTCATCGCGTCCAGGTAGCTCAGGGCCACCGGCTTGATGGGCGTGTCGGTGGAAATGGCCGCCTGCAACAGATTGGCATGGAAAGGCAACAGCACCTGACCCGGCCCTGTGGTGCCCTCTGGGAACACCGCCAAGATGTCGCCTTCGGTCAGCCGCTCGGCCATGCGGTGAACCACACGCATCGCGTCGCGCCGGCTCTCGCGCTCGATGAACAGGGTGCCTGCCGAGCTGACCAGTTCGCCCACCAGCGGCCAATGCCTGACGCCCGACTTGGACACAAAGTGCGCCGGGCACACAGCGTTGATGACCAGGATGTCGAGCCACGAAATGTGGTTGGACACCACCAGCATCGGCCCGGCTGTCGGGACGGCGCCCATCATGTGCAGCTCGACACCCATGATCTGCAGCATCTGGCGCGACCAGGCCAGCACGGCCTGTTGCCGCTCGCCAGGCGACAGGTGTGGAAACGCCTTGCGCAAGGTGCGCCGTCCGTCCAGCACGTGCGCCAGCACCGACAGCAGCCGCCCCAGGGCCTTGAGCCCCTTCAGCACACGGCCCCTGTCGGCACGGCGGCACGCTCGAAGACCAGTTGCCCGCCTACCAGCGTGTGGGTCACGGTAGCAGGCAACTCATGGCCCAGGAAGGGCGAATGCTTGCCCTGGCTGCTGAGCTGCTCGCCACGGGGTGTCCACCAGGCATCCGCCTTGAAAATACAGACGTCGGCCGCACCGCCTTCCACCAGCCGCCCCGCACTGGCCGACAACGTGCCCAGGCTGCTGCCCAGCACACCGGCAGGCCCACAGGTGAGCGTGGCCAGGGCACGGCTCAGGCCCACACCGTCGGCCTGCGCCCAGTGAGCCCCTAAGGACAGCAACAACTCGACGGCGGTGGCCCCCACCTCGGCTTCGGCAAACGGCAGGGCCTTGGCATCATCGTCCACCGGGGTGTGGTCAGACACCAGGGCGTCGATGGTGCCATCAGCCAGGGCTGCACGCAGGGCTTCGCGGTCGCGCTGCTGGCGCAGCGGCGGTGACAGGCGGGTCCGGCTGTCGAAGTAACCCAGATCCACGTCGATCAGGTGCAGGTTGTGCACACTCACGTCACAGGTCACGGGCAGGCCCTCTGCCTTGGCCTGCCGCACCAGCTCGATGCCTGCGGCGCTGCTGAGGCGGCACAGGTGCACGCGTGCGCGGGTGCTGCGCACCAGCTCGAAAATGGTGTGCAGCGCAATCAGCTCGGCCGCCACCGGAATGCCCGACAGGCCCATGCGCGTCGCCAGCGGCCCGCTGGCGGCCACGCCCTTGCCCAGCCACGCATCCTGTGGCCGCAGCCACACGGTGTAACCGAACGTGCCGGCGTACTGCAAGGCGCGCTGCAGCACCTGAGTGTTGACAATGGGCACCTCTGCCTGACCGAACCCGATGCAACCAGCCTCGGTCAGCTCGACCATTTCGGTCAGCACCTCGCCTTGCAGGCCGCGGGTCAGCGCACCCAGCGGAAACACGCGACCCTGGTGGAGTTTCTCGGCCCGGTACTTCAGCATGTCGACCAAACCGGGCTCATCCAGAACCGGGTCGGTGTCGGGCGGGCACACGAGACTGGTGACACCACCGGCCACGGCGGCGGCCATCTCGCTCTCGAGCATGCCGGCGTGTTCCTGCCCCGGCTCACGCAGGCGAACGGCCAGGTCCACCAGGCCAGGAGCCACGACGCAACCGGTGGCATCGATGGTGCGGCTGGGCTCGAACCCGCTGCCGGGCTGCCCGAGGCCGGGCTTGATGGCAATGATGCGTCCGGCCGCCACCGCCACGTCGCAGACCTCGTCACGGCCACTGGCGGGGTCGATGACACGTCCACCTTGGATGAGCAGTTTCATGGTTGATCCTGATATTGACAGCTAAAACAAGCTCTACCGCTTGTCCATATACACTTTATTGCTACTTAATTAGGCAGAATGGCCGGCCACGATGCTCATGACCGCCATGCGCACCGCAATGCCGAAGGTCACCTGGTTGAGCACCACACTCTGCGGGCCATCGACCACCGACGAGTCGATTTCAACCCCCCGGTTCACCGGGCCGGGGTGCATCACGATGGCATCGGGTTTGGCCCATTGCAGTCGCTCGCGGGTCAGGCCGAAGCTCTTGGCAAACTCCTGGCTGGAGGGCAGCAGCGCACCGCTCATGCGCTCGTTTTGCAGGCGCAGCGTCATGACCACGTCTGCCCCGCTGATGCCCTCTTTCAGGTCATGGCACACGCGCACACCCATGGCCGCCATGTCGGACGGCACCAGGGTACGCGGGCCCACCACACGCACCTCGGCGCAGCCCAGCGTCGTCAGCGCATGGATGTTGGAGCGTGCCACGCGCGAATGCAGCACATCGCCCACGATGGCCACGGTCAGGTTGGCAAAGTTGCCCTTGAAGTGGCGGATGGTGTAGGCATCCAGCAGGCCCTGCGTGGGGTGGGCGTGGCGGCCGTCACCGGCATTCACCACATGCACATGCGGCGCCACATGCTGGGCAATGAGGTAGGGCGCACCGCTCTCGCTGTGGCGCACCACAAAAATGTCGGCGGCCATGGCCGACAGGTTGGCAATGGTGTCCAGCAGGCTTTCGCCCTTGGAGGCCGAGCTGCGCGCGATGTCGAGGTTGATGACGTCGGCACTCAGGCGCGTGGCGGCAATCTCGAACGTGGTGCGGGTGCGGGTGCTGTTCTCGAAGAACAGGTTGAACACGCTTTTGCCCCGCAGCAGCGGCACCTTCTTGACCTCGCGGTCGCTCACCGACACGAAATTGGCGGCGGTGTCGAGGATGTGTGTGAGGATGTCTTTGGACAGGCCCTCGGTGGACAGCAGGTGGATGAGCTCGCCGTTCTTGTTGAGCTGTGGGTTTCGGTTGAGTTTCATGTTCGGTTCACCGGTCAGCAGTTGTCGGGGAGGGCGTCAGGCCGGCTCGGCCGTGTCCACCGCAAAACTGAAGTGCCCTTGTTCATCGCGGGCGAGTTGCAGCGTCTGGTGGGCAGGCAGGGTGATGCGCGCGGCTGACCAGGCGGCTTCGATGGGCAGTTGACGCCCGCCACGGTCGACCAGCACCATCAGGCTGACCTGCGCCGGGCGGCCATGGTCGAACAGCTCGTTCAGGACGGCGCGGATGGTTCGGCCGGTGTACAGCACATCGTCCAGGAGCAGCACGTGGGCACCGTTGACATCGAAGCCCAACCGCGTCTGGACCGAGCTGGCCAACCCGCGGCTGGCAAAGTCGTCCCGGTGCATCACCGAAGAAATGACGCCGGGTTCGGCCGCCAGGCCCAGATCCACCCTGAGTCGCTGCGCCAGCCAGACCCCGCCCGAAGCGATGCCCACCAGTTCAACCGGCTGCCCGGTCTGCACCAGCCAACCCCGCACATGACGCAGCAATGACTGGTAAAGCACCTCGGCTTCGAGGTGGATGGACATGCCAGCGGGTGAAGTGCTCAAGGCAGACTCCTCAGAAACTGTTCAAGAATGATGCACGCAGAGGCCGCGTCGGCGTCTGCTGCGCCCAGTGCGTGGGCCTCGGTGGTGCTGTAGCGCTCGTCCACTTCGTACACGGCCAGGCGCGTGCGCTCGCGCAACTGGCGCGCGAATTTGCGGGCGCGCACCGTGTTCTCGTGTGCTGCACCATCGGGGTGAAACGGCACACCGACGACGAGCGCATCGGGCTGCCACGCCTTGATGCACTTGACCACAGCCTGAAGCTGGGCCTCGCCACTGGCCTTGATGGATGGCAGCGGGCTGGCGCTTTGCGTGATGCGGTTGCCCGATGCCATGCCCGTGCGCTTCTGGCCATAGTCAATGGCCAGAAACATCTTCTGCCCCACGGGCACATCGACCGGCCCGGCCAAATTGGCACCGGGGTGCAGAGCCGCCTGGGTCATGAATGACCCGCCTCGGGCGAAATCATCCAGCTCTGCAAACCCAGCAAGCCCAACGCTTCGTCGTAACGACGCTCGATGGGCGTGTCAAAAATGATGTCGGCACGCGCCTCGACGGTCAGCCAACTGTTCTCGGCCAACTCCGACTCCAGCTGACCCTGCCCCCACGATGCATAGCCCAGCGACACGAACACACGCCGGGGGCCCGCACCGGACGACAGGGCTTCGAGCACATCACGCGAGGTGGTCATTTCCAGACCACCCGGGATGGACAGGGTGGACGCATACACGGATTCAGGCGCCGAGTCGCTGGCTGCATCGGCTGTGGCGTGTGCCGTGAGGGCATCGTGCAGCACAAAACCTCGCTCGGTCTGCACCGGACCACCGTGAAAAACGGGTTGATCGGCCAGATCGGGCCGGTCCAGCGGCAAATCGACTTTTTCAAACAGCTTGGACAGCCGGATGTCGGAGGGCTTGTTGACCACCAGCCCCAGAGCACCCTTGTCGCTGTGCTCGCACATGTAGACCACGCTGCGACCAAACATCTCGTCTTCCAGCCCCGGCATGGCGATCAGGAAGTGGTTGGTCAGGTTGATGTCCGCACGTTCTTTGCTCATGCCCCGATTTTAAGGGTGGGGCTTTCAGCAAATGGGGCGTGCAAATGGGGAGCATGAGGGATGCCGCAGAAGGGATTGCCGGGGGATGGACCGAAGACCTGGCTGCAGCTCGGCGGTGGGCGGGAGCGGGGCCGGGGCGGCAGTCAACTTTGCCGCGCGCGCACCCGGCTCGGGCACCAACTGGGTTAACCTGACGGGCCGATTCGCCCACGACAGGGAAGTTTCCATGCCCCCAGCTCCTGCCCACCGCTACGACCGCGGACTGATGTGGTTCCGCCGCGACCTGCGCGCCACCGACAACGCCGCCCTGTACCACGCGCTGAAGTCGTGTGACCGTGTGTGGTGCGTGTTCGTGTTCGACACCGACATCCTCTCGCCTTTGCCCCGCGCAGACAGGCGTGTGGAATTCATACTGGCTTCGCTCCACGACCTGGACGAGCAGTTGCACCACATGGGCGAGCAGGCCCACCACACAGGCATCAGGCTGCTGGTCCGCCACGGACACGCGGTGGACGAGGTGGCGCGGCTGGCGCACCGGCTGGGAGTGCAGGCGGTGTTTGCCAACCACGACGATGAGCCTGACGCGCTGGCCCGTGACGCCCGTGTGCTGGGAGCGCTGGCACACCACGGCACCATGTTCCATACCTTCAAGGACCATGTGATTTTCGAGCGCCAGGAGGTGCTGACCCAGCAGGGCCGTCCGTTTTCGGTGTTCACGCCTTACAAACAGGCCTGGCTGCGGACCTTGACCGACTTTCACCTGAAGGCTTACCCCACACGCCGTTACGCGGCATCGCTGGCTGCGCTGCCCGAAGGTGTGGAGCAGTCCATGCCTACCCTGCAGCACCTGGGTTTCGAACCCACCAACCTGTCCACTTTGCGTGTGTTGCCAGGCAGCGAAGGTGCCGCGACGCTGCTGGAAGATTTTTTGCAGCGCGTCGACCGCTACGACCATGCCCGTGACTACCCTGCCGTGAAAGGGCCCAGCTACCTGAGTGTGCACCTGCGGTTCGGCACCGTGTCGATCCGCCTACTCGCCCGGACGGCCTGGGCACTGCATTGCCAGGGCCACAAGGGCGCGAGCACCTGGTTGAGCGAGTTGATCTGGCGGGACTTCTACCACCAGATCCTGGCCAACCACCCGCATGTGGTCACCCGGTCGTTCAAACCGGCCCACGATGCCATCAAGTGGGTGCACGGCAAGCAGGCCGATGCCCTGTTTGCGGCCTGGTGCGAGGGCCGCACGGGTTACCCGCTGGTCGACGCTGCCATGGCCCAACTGAACCAGACGGGCTACATGCACAACCGGTTGCGCATGGTGGTGGCCAGCTTCCTGTGCAAACACCTGGGACTGGACTGGCGCCGGGGCGAGCGCTACTTTGCCGAAAAGCTCAATGACTTCGACCTGGCCGCCAACAACGGCGGCTGGCAGTGGGCCAGTTCCAGCGGTTGCGACGCGCAACCCTATTTCCGCATCTTCAACCCGGTGAGCCAGAGCGAGCGTTTCGATGCAGAGGGACGTTTCATACGGCGCTATGTGCCGGCGTTGGCCGGACTGACCCACACCGCCATACACGCGCCGTGGGCGGCCAAGCCACTGGAGTTGGCCTCAGCCGGGATCGAGCTGGGCACGCACTACCCCTTACCCGTGGTAGACCATGCCACCGCACGCCAGGAAACGCTCAGCCGCTATGCAATTGTGAAGCAGGCAGGCTGAGCGGCCGAGTTCAGACGGCCAGATCCAGCTCCTGCGAGCAGTATTCACGGATCCAGTGCAAGAGCTCGTCTTCGGAGTACGGTTTGCCGAGGTAATGGTCGACACCGAGTTGCCGCGCGTGTTCGCGGTGTTTGTCGGCAATCCGCGACGTGATCATGATGACCGGCAGGTTGGCCAGCCGTGCATCGCCCCTGATGTTGCGCACCAGGTCAAAACCGTCCATCCGTGGCATTTCGATGTCTGAGAGCACCACGGCCGGCCGCTCGCCCTGCAGTTTCTCGAGCGCCTGCAAGCCGTCGGCCGCCAAGGCCACCCGGTAACCTTCGCGCACCAGCAGCCGCTGTGTGACACGCCGAACGGTGATGGAATCGTCCACCACCAGCACCAGGGGTGGTTGACCGACCGCTGCCGCACGCGGTTCTTCCGGTGCCACCTGGGCAGGCTTGGCCGATGCAGAACCCGGTACGCGGGGCGGTTCTCCCTGCGCCAACCAGGCCCGAACCTGATCGCCATACAGTGAAGACAGCGCCACCGGGTTGTAAATGAGGGACACCGCACCCGAGGCCAGCACCGTGGTGGCAGCCAGGCCCGGCAACCGGGAGAGCTGCGGACCGAGGTTCTTGACCACCACTTCCTGGTTGCCCAACACCTCGTCCACGTGCAAGGCCACGCGTTGCCCCGCACTCTGGAAGATCACCACCGGGTAGGTTCGCCCGGGCGCAGCATTGCTGTGACGGGACATCTGCAGCAAGGCCCCTGTCCAGTAGAAGGGCACGGCTTCCCCCGCCACCTGAAGGCTGCCGCTGGCATAGGCCGCCTCCAGTTCGACCTGGCTGACCCGGCGCACCACTTCGACCTGACCCGATGGCACGCCGATGGCAAAGTCTCCTGCGCGCAACATGACCACCTGCGTGACCGCAGTCGTCAGTGGCAACACCAAGTGGAAATGGGTGCCCTGCCCCGCCTGTGTGCGCGTTTCCACCCGACCACCCAGGCCGACGACCTCGGAACGCACCACGTCCATCCCAATGCCGCGGCCGGCCAGACCGGTGACCTCGGCAGCCGTCGTCAGGCCGGGGGCAAAAATGAGTTGCGCGATGTCGTCGTCGGTGCAGTCCAGGCCCGGTGGCAGCAAGCCCAGGGCTTCAGCCTTGGCACGGATGCGTGGCAAATCAAGCCCCTGACCGTCATCGGAGAAATCCACCGACACATCGTTGCCCGCCTGGGACAGGGCGACGGTGATCCGGCCTTCGGCCGGCTTGCCTGCCGACAGCCGCTGTTCGGCCGGTTCGATACCGTGCACCACACAGTTACGCAGCAGGTGTTCGAATGCAGGTGTCATCCGGTCGAGCACGCCCCTGTCCATTTCGATGGAACCACCGACAATATCCAGCCGAACCTGCTTGCCAGCTTCTTTCGATGCCTGCCGGACCACACGGTAGAGCCTGTCGGCAATGCCTTCGAACTCGACCATGCGGGTGCGCAGCAGGTCACGTTGCAGCTCCCGTGTCTGCCGCGCCTGTGCGGCCAGGCCGTCTTCGGTGGCATCCACAGCGCGTTGCAGGTTGCGCTGCACCGTGGCCACATCGTTGACGGACTCGGCCATCATCCGCGTCAGCTCCTGCACGCGGGTGAAGCGGTCGAACTCCAGCGGATCGAAGGTCTGGTGTGTGTCCTTGGCCTGGGCCATGCGCGACTGCATCTGGCTTTCGGCCTGCAACTCGATGTCGCGCAACTGGTGACGCAGGCGGTCGAGGTTGTCGGTCAGGTCGGTCAACGAGCCACGCAGCTGGACCAGCTCGGCCTCCATGCGCGAACGGGTGATCATCACCTCGCCGGTCTGGTTCACCAGTCGGTCCAGCAACTCAGGGCGCACCCTGACAGCTGCCGCCGTGGTCGCAGGCGCGAGCGGTGCGGGCAAACGCGCAGCGGCCAGGCTACCGTCCACCGGCAGCACCGGCCCTCCCTCGGTCAGGGTGGCTGCCACATCACCACCCGCAGCTTGTGCGGGCAACTCGGCAGCCGTGGACACACGGTGCGCAACGGCCACATCGTCCGGCAGCCTGAGCATGTCCATGCGACCGACCAGTTCGTCGTAGCTGGCCAGCAGGGGCTCTATCAGGGCCGGCTCGGTCACGTTCGACCCGAGACGCTCTGCCTGGGTCTCCATGCGGTGCGCCATGTCTCCGAGCCGCAAGGCACCCGCTAGCCTCGCACTGCCTTTGACGGTGTGCAAATTGCGCAGCACCTCCACACGGGCCGATGCATTCTCCGGGCGGGCAGCCCACTGCCGCAATGCGGCCCCCAGACGAGGAAGCAGCTCCTGTGCCTCTTCGTCAAAAATCTGGAACAGATCGGCATCGAGCGTGTCGACAGCATCGATGTCGTCGTCCACCGAAGCCACACGCAACGGCGCGGGCTGAACCAGTGGTGGCGTAAGGTCTTGATCAGCCAATGCAGCGGCCGGTAAAGCTTCTGGCTCAGCGGCAGACACGGGCTCTGGCTCTGGCTCTGTAACGGCTGGCGGCCCTCCTTCTGGTTGCAACACGGGCGCGGCCTGCGGCACGTCTTCGGCACCTGAATCGGCCTGTGCGTCGGGTGCCGACATCTCGATCAGATTATCGGCAGCAGGTTCCGCTTCGGCCTGTGCTACTTCCGGCAGCAGCGGCGCGAGCCCAAAATCGAGATCACCGACCCCTAGCTCCGCAGCCAGCAAGTCATTATCCGGCTCGACCGTAGGTCGGTGCACCAACGCTTCCAGAGCAGGGATCAGATCTGGCGAAGGTTCTTTCAGGAACCCGGCGGCAAACTGGTGCAGCAGCCGACGGATGTCGTCTGCCGATCTGACAAAGAGTTCCGCCTCGGCTGCAGACGCCAATTGACCGTTGCGGTGGGCATGCACCGCAGCGGCATCCAGCGCATGCTCCAGTGCACGGGCCAGGCCAGCCAACGCATCGAAGCCCACGGTACCCGACGCTCCCGCCAGCGAATGCGCCAAGGCCGCAGATGTCTCGGGCACCGGCCGGGAAGCCTGCTCCAGCGACCACTCGCCCAGGTCGTGACTGAGGCGGCGCGACCATTCGTCGGCTTCGTTCAAGTAAACATTGAAGAGCTTGACACCGATGCGCAACGGCCCGATGACCTTCGTGTCGTCATCGGCATCGAATGCCGTGGCCGCAGGTTGGTCGAACGGGTCAGGATGTGCCGCCCAGTCGCCTCCAGAGACATCGGCGAGATCTGCGAAATCGGCCACGTCTGCCGACACGGCTTCAGCGGGTGCTGGGACGGGCTCCTCGCCGAAATCGAGCGCAAAATCCAGAGACTCGGGCTGAGCGGCCCCGTCCTCCACCGGAAAGCGGTCGACTGGTCCAGTGTGCTCGCCGGCCAGCGCTTTCGCAAATGCAGCCACTTCTGACGGTGCAAGCTCGAGAGGCTCTGCTTCAACAGATGTGCTGTCTGCCGGTTCGGCTGACGGGTCGGGGAAGTCCAGATCCAAATCTGCCAGATCCAGCTCGACCACATCGGCGGCAGCGGCAGTTTCAGGTTCGGCCTGAAGCTCGGGGGCGTTCAACCCATCAGCATCAAGCTCGGCAAACTGCGCGACAGGCTGCTGGTCCAAATCAACGGTCAACGCGACCGGCGCTTCAGATGCCAGCGGCACATCCCAGTCCAGGTTGAAATCGGGAAGTGCATCGGTGGGTCCGGGTGCTTCAGTGCTCAGTTGCTCGGCCAAAGGCTGAGACTGGCCATCTGCTGCCAACAAGCTGTCCAGATCGATCGCCAGCATACCGTCGTCTTCTGCCGACGGAGAAACGGTTTCATGCACAGCTTCTGCAAGGCCGGATTCCGCTTCTGCCGAGCGTTCGGGTGCCTGGTCTGGTTCAAGCACGGGCAGGCTCACCGCTTCGAGCGCCAGGTCATCGACCGACGCGTGCCAGGATGGGGCGGCCTGCGCCAGTTCGGTCAGCTCGACCGGCGGCAACAGCGGCGTGGGCGTGGCTGCGGCACCTTCAGGCAAGGGCTCTTCATCCGCAAACAAGGACATGATGTCCAAGGCATCCGGTTCAGCCTCCGCCGGCGATGCGGGCTCGGCTGCGGTTTCGGGCGCGTCGACCGGGGGTGCAACCACCTCGTCAATGGCGGGTAACGCGGCCACAGGATCAGACTGCGCCTCGGTTTGCAACCCAGCTGGGAGCAGTGCCACGGCAGCTGGCGGCGCAGCAACCAGAGGCATGCGTTCACCCCGCTCGCGCATGGCTTGCGAGGCCAGAACGAAGGGCTCAGCTTGCCAGTGCCCGGCACGGTGGGCGGCGATGTCTTCCACCCACAGCGACAAGTTCTGGAGCGCCTCTGCACACAGCTCGCACAGCGCTGGCGTGGCGGGTTGTGACGCGGCCAGCCAGGCATTCATCACCTGCTCCATTGCCCAGGCTGCCTCACCGAATGTGGACAACCCAACCATCCGAGAGCTGCCCTTGAGCGTGTGGAATGCCCGGCGCAATGTGGTCTGTTCACCCAGGCTGTCCGCCTGACGCTCCAGCACCCGCGTGGCGGCCAAACCGGCCTGTATGACGTCCCGTGCTTCCTCCAGGAAAATGTCGATCAGGTCGTCTTCCACCAGATCTTCGCTGCCTGCGTCCGCTACGAGGGCCTGTGCAGGCACGGGCAACGGCGTGGCCAATGCGGCCAAACCTGCCAGTGCCTGTGGGTCCACCGCAGGCGCTGCAGGGGTTTCCATGGCGGCCACAACCGTCGACACCTCGCGAGCGGCCTGTGCCAGGGCCGAGCGGTCAGCCAGGGCCGCCTGTTGCGCCAGCCCGTCGAGCCGGGTGGTCAGCGTGGCCAAATCTGCCGGGCTGACACCGCCCTGCGATGCCTCGACCACACTTTGCACCACCTCTTCTACCTGGATGTCGAGCGGGGGTTGGGATGCAGGGGCTTCGACGACCACCGGACCCGCAGTCGTCCTGCCCATGACAGGCCGCAATTCGCCGTCTTCGGCATCGAACACAAACAGCTTCCTGGCCAGCGCGGGCTGGTAATTGAGCATGTCAATCAGGAAACTCAATGCGCTCAGGTTGTTGGCCAGCCGACTGAAGGTGCCAGCCTCTTTCGCACGTTCCGTATCGATCTCGTCGACAAGCAAGGTCTCGACGTTGGTGCGCATGTGGGCAACTGCCGACGCTGCCTGATCCAGCCCCAGCACCGAAAGCACGCCCCGCATTTGCGACAGTTTTTGCGGCACGGACGCCAGCAATTGCTTGTTGGCCGGATCACGCGAAAACTGGTCCAGCTCCTGCTCCAGCTCAGCCAGGCTGACCTTGAGCTCACCCACCACGCTGCCCATGGTCTGCTTGTCGCTGACCTTGCGGTAGAGCACCTCCATCCAGTGCTCAAGCGGCTGTGACGGCTGTCCGGCGTGGGCATGTTCGACGCGCTGCGCCATTTGCGCCATGCGCTCGGGCAGCGTCGGATCGTCGGGATCGACATCGTGCAACAAGGCCTCGAGGTACAGCATGGCCGTGGCAACTTCCATCCCCAGCTCGGTACTCGGTACACGCGCCGGATGACCATGGGTGTTCAATGCCTGAACCAGCGCATGTCCGAGGGGCTCGGCAGCGGGCAGGATCTTGTGCAAAGAGTCAGCCACCAGGGCAATCTGATCGCTGACCTGGCGTGCCTTGTCGACGTCGCCACCGGCCAGCAGTGACCAACCTTCCTTGGCAGCATCGACGCGCCGCCTGGCTTGTGCCAACTGTGCCGGGTCGAACTTGCCGAGGGTCGGTCGTTCGTAATCCAGGCTGGAGAGTGACGGTGCGGCCAGTGCCTCACGGACAGCCTGCAGCCATGGCGTGGCCGGGTGTGTCTGTTCGCGCGCAAGCACCACAAAAAAGCACAAGTCGTGCAACAGTGCCGACGACACGTCGGGCTTGGCCTGCGACTGCGCGGTGTACTGCAACAAGATTCGTGACGCGGCACGTTTGACATACACATCACCGGGCAACAGGCCATGCTGTACCGCCTCGAAGTAGGCAGCGGCAGCCAGCCAGAACGTCCGCGAAGAGACATCTGCCGAGCCAGTGGCCAGGCCCGCACAGGTCTGCGCCATGTGCGCGGCCGCAATCGGATGCAGGTTCTTGATGACGTGCAACACATAACGGTCAAAGCGTGCGCGCACCTCGGGCCCGGGCCGCAGTGGCGGCACGGCCACGCCCTGTGGCAAGCGCAAAACCGGATGCCGCACAGGCGACTCCCAGAGGTCTGCCGGATGGATGCGCTGGGCTGCCGCAAGCTCCTGCACTTCGCGGTATTGCGGAAACAACGCCACCGGGACGACAGGCTTGCCGTTCAGCAGGGCTTCGAGGTATTCGATCAGCGCAAAACCAGCCCGCTCGACCTTGGCGGCGGCGTCATCGTCGCAGAGCATGGGCTTGGTCAGAAACCGTTGGACAGCCCCTTCCATGCCCCGTACCACACTGGCTGCCGCGTGGAAACCCACCATTTCCAATGCGCCCACCACCTGATGCAACTGTGACCGTGCCGCCCGCAATGCGGAAGGATCGGCAGCAGACAGATCGGACTGCTTGACGGCGACCACATCCGATGCGAACCGCTTGAGCGCACGGTTGGCAACGTCCAGCGATTTGCGCACCTCGTCAAACACCCAGGCCAATGGGCCCAGGTCACTGGCCTGACCTGGATCTGCAGAGGGAGACGGGTGATGAGGTTGCGTGGGCGACATTCGACAGTTCCGACTGGAGGGGATGCCTGGACACCCCGGCACCAGGTACCGGGTGTCCGCAGGAATCAGGTGATCTTGAACCGTGCAACCGACTGGCGCAATTCCTCGGCCATCCGCGACAGCTCACGCACCTGCTGTGCCGTGGACCGGGTACCTTCTCCGGTCTGTTCGGTCACCGCAAAAATGTGCTGGATGTTGCCCGCCACTTCGTTGGCCGATTCGGCTTCCTGCGAGGCAGATTCGGAAATGTTTTCGATCAGCAAGGCCAATCTGCGTGAAACGGCATCGATTTCGGACAGCGCCGAACCGGCGTTATCGGAAAGTTTGGCCCCTTCGACCACACCCTGCGTCGAGCGCTCCATGGCCGCAACGGCATCCTGCGTGTCGGTCTGGATGGCCTTCACCAGCGCAGCAATCTGGCGTGTGGCATCTGCCGAGCGTTCAGCGAGTCGCTGCACCTCTTCTGCCACCACCGAGAAGCCCCGACCCGCCTCACCGGCAGAAGCGGCCTGGATGGCAGCATTGAGAGCCAGCACGTTGGTCTGTTCGGTGATGTCCGAGATCAGCTCGGTGATTTCACCGATTTCCTGTGAAGACTCGCCCAACCGCTTGATCCGTTTGGACGTCTCCTGAATCTGGTCACGGATGGCATTCATACCGCCGATCGCGTTCTGCACGGCCTGCAGGCCGGATTCCGCTGCCTGCAAAGACTGGCGCGCCACCTGGGCCGATTCCTGCGCTTGGGACGACACCTGGTTGATGCGCTGCGCCATGTCAAGCACCGATTGGCCGGTGTCCCGAATTTCCCGCAACTGCTCGGATGACGCAGCCAGCAGTTCGGTGGATGTGTTCTCCACAAGCGATGTCGTTTGTGCCACGCGCGTGGCGGTGTTCTGGACGTTGCTCACGAGCGAACGCAATTCCTCGACGGTGTAGTTCACCGAGTCGGCAATGGCACCCGTGATGTCCTCGGTCACCGTGGCTTCCTGGGTCAGGTCGCCTTCGGCCACCACCTGCAGTTCGTTCATCAGCCGCAAAATGGCGGCCTGGTTCGCATCGTTGACCCGCTTGGCCTCCTGTTCCAGGTTCACGGCTTGCAGGCGTTGCTGTTCGGCTGCAACCTGCCGCTGGCGGCTGTCTTGCAGCTGCACATAGGCCAGACCAGCCGCCGCGCCCAAGGCAAACAGCGCGGAAGCCACCAGCATCAGCAACTGCACCCCCCCCAGACCCGTCTGCCCCGACAAACCCGTCTGCAGCTTTTCGAAACCCAGGCGCAGCGGCTCGCTCTCTGCCACGATGGCGGCCTGGGCCTCACGGGCGGCAACCAGGCCTTGCAAATTACCCAGAATGGCAGCGGCTTCGGTGCGGGTGGCTTCATAGAGTTTGATGAGAGCTTCCAGTTGCTCTTTCACCTGGGGATCAGCCGTGGGCGTCAACCGCAACTCGGCACTGCCCTTGAGCAGCCCTGTGGCAATCTCACGGAATGAATTCAAGTCCTTGCCCAACAGAAACACCGCCTCGGGACTCACGCCCTCCATGGTCAGGAATTCGTTGGCGGACTTGCCAATGCGCTGCGTCAGCATCACCAGCTGGCCGGCCGCCGAAATCTCGGTGGCGGGTGCGTTCTGTTGCAGCTTCAGTGACGACACCGTCTCGGCAATCTCCAGCAAATCTGACGACTGCCGGTTGATGGCACGCAAAGCAGTTCCCACCTGGAGGAGGATTTTTTCCTGCGCCAACACCACCGCCGCGTTCTTCTCGGCATTCACCACGAGCGGTGCCACGGCTTCGAGGTCAGGGCCATAAGTGCCGGACAGGGCGTCGAGCGACATCGACGGATCACCCTGTTGCAGGCCGCGCAGGGTTTTGCCCAGCACGGTGCTGCTGTCCAGCACCTCCTTGAAAGCGGCAGGGTTGCCCACCAGCGCTTGCGAGACACTTTTGGCCAGGCGTTGCGACTGCATGAGTGCCTGACCGGTCGAGGCCACCTGTTGGCTGACTTTGTCAGCCCCGGCCAGCGTCATCAGCGTCGCGCCACCCAGAACCACCAGCCCCACCGCCAGCAGAACGCCCAGTGTCCGCTGGTGCTGGACAGCTGTCCGCTTGCCCGCCACCGGCAGGTTGACAAGGGCCTGCTGTTCCTCGTCAGGGTCCATGCGGGACTCCATCGGGTCGGGATAGCGGCCCTGCCGGGTCGCTCTGGGCTCAACCATGCTGACACCGGCGTCCTGGGACGCGACGGAATCGTCCAGCGTGTTCACGTTGGGCTTGGCACCGAACAGCGCCTTCAACTGGTTCAAGACTGACATGTCACACCCATTCAGGAAAAAGCAACTGGCACCCTCAGGCTGCCACACTCAAAAAAACAGGCCACTCGGCCAGTGCGCGCAGGTTCAGCTCCTGCCACTGCACGCCGTTGGCATCGGTCAGGCGCTGGCCATAGACCGGCCCTTGGTCGCCCGCACGGGGTTCTGCTCCGACAAACGCCCCAGCCCCCCTGAGCCCGACCAGGCGATCGACCCACAAAGCTGCATTCACGCCCAGTGACTGATTGAGTGCAACGAGTTTGGCATCTGAACCGCCAGCAGGTATGGCTGCTGCTTCGGCCTGGGCTTGCAGCAGCCCCCCCAGATCGACCACCCCCATCAGGCCGCCGCGCAGCGCCGCGACACCGAGAAACCACGGTTGGGTGTAAGGCACGCGCTGAACAAACGGCACCGGGAAAATCTCGCCCGCATGCACCAAGGGCAGCAGGTACCGTTTGCCATGCACCTCGACTGCGAGCCAGGACGCATCGGACCCTCCTTCCTTGGCTTCGGCCAAGCGGGTGGCCAGACGCTCCTGCAGCGCCTTGAGCGATTGACGCTGGTTGCCCGCCACAGCCGATCAGCCCACAGCCAGGATTTTGGACAGCAGTTCCTTGCCGTCCACCGGTTTGGTGACGTAGTCTCGGGCCCCCTGGCGCATGGCCCAGACCCGATCCGTCTCCTGGTTCTTGCTCGTGCACATGATGATGGGCACACCTGCGTACTGCGGATCGCGGGAAATGGCACGCGTCAATTGAAAACCATTCTGGCCGGGCATGACCACATCCATGAGGATGAGGTCGGGCTTGTGTTCAGCCAGGCTGCGCATCGCCTCGTCGGCGCTGTCGGCTGTGCGCACGGCGTAGCCGTTGCGGGTAAGCAGATCGGACAGCACCATCAGCTCGGTCTGGGAATCATCGACCACCAAAATGTGTTTGACAGGCATCACAGGCCTCCTGCATGGGTTGTGCCGTACTGGGCCACGGCTTGCAACAGTTGATCTTTGGTAAAGGGTTTGGTGAGGTAGTCCTGCGAGCCGACCATCCGGCCACGCGCTTTGTCAAACACGCCATCCTTGGACGACAGCATCACCACAGGCGTACCGGTGAAACGCTCGTTGCGCTTGATGATGGCGCATGTCTGATAACCATCGAGGCGTGGCATCAGGATGTCGCAAAAAATGAGATCCGGCGTGCAATCACTGATTTTCGACAACGCATCAAAACCATCTTCAGCCAGCAGCACTTCGTGGCCGCCTTGCTTGAGAAAAATTTCAGCACTGCGCCGGATGGTGTTCGAGTCATCCACCACCAGGATTTTCAAAGGCGAGCCACTCATCGGGATGTCTCCTCGCACATGCCTCGTGCCACGGCGAACCTGTCAACAGCCAACCACCTGAAGCCGCTGAACACGGGCGCCATGTCAGATTTGGACCATTTCAAAATCTTCCTTGCGGGCCGAGCATTCGGGGCAGACCCAGTTGACAGGCACCTGAGACCAGGGTGTGCCCGGCGCAATACCCTCTTCGGGAAGACCGGCAGCTTCGTCGTAAATCCACCCGCAAATCAGGCACATCCAAGTCTTGGAATCGGTCATGGGCTCTGTGGTCTTGAACGTAAAATGAGATTCATTGTATCGACAGCCCGAACCGGATTGGATGCGTGCGCGCAACAGCCCGGTAGCCACCGCCTCCACCCCCGACACGGCTGGCCTCACAGCCACTTGCATGACCCCTGACAACCCCGACAGCGACACCCCCGCCACCCCTGCCAGCCTGCCGTGCGTAATGGCATTCAACGCCAACGACCCCAGCGGTGCAGGGGGGCTGTCGGCCGATCTGACCACCATCGCGTCGGCATCAGGGCATGGCCTGCCTGTGGTGGCAGGTGCCTATGTGCGCGACACCACCGAAATACGCGACCACTTTGCTTTCGACGAAGAAGCAGTTGACGAGCAAGCACGCTGTGCACTCGAAGACATGCCCGTCTCCGCATTCAAAGTCGGCTTTCTGGGCAGCCCGGATAACGTCGGTACCGTGGCCGAAATCACCAGCGACTATCCCGATGCCCCTGTGGTGGCGTACCTGCCTGACCTGTCCTGGTGGAACGAACTCGCCATCGACAACTACCTCGATGCGATGGCCGAGCTGTTGCTGCCCCAAACCACCGTGCTCACCGGCAACCACAGCAGCCTGTGTCGCTGGCTGCTCCCCGACTGGGAGGCCGACAAACCACCCGGCCCACGCGACATTGCCCGCGCCGCAGCAGCGCACGGCGCGCCTTATGTCTTGGTCACAGGCTTCAACGCTGCTGACCAGTACCTGGAAAGCCACCTGGCATCGCCGGAGTCCGTGCTGGCCACGGCGCGTTACGAGCGTTTCGAGGCCACGTTCACCGGTGCGGGTGACACCCTATCGGCCGCGCTGGCCGCCCTGCTGGCTGCCGGTGCCGACCTGCAGACCGCCGTCGCTGAAGCGTTGACCTACCTGGACCAATGTCTGGACGGTGGCTTCCAGCCCGGCATGGGGCATGCCGTACCGGACCGCATGTTCTGGGCGCACGACGATGACACGCCTGACGAAACCGACACCGAAGACGGCTCCGTCGCGACCGAACTGGACTTCCCGCTCGACAACACCCGTCACTGACAGGGCTTGCCACCGACAGATCTCAATAAAAATTGGCTTCTATCAATTACATTTATTTACTTAATTGCTATAAAAATGACATCTCCAGACCGCAACCAGCAGCTATTTGACCGCGCCAAAGCCCTCATCCCTGGCGGCGTGAACTCGCCTGTGCGAGCTTTCAAGGCCGTAGGCGGCACACCCCGGTTCGTGCAACGGGCACAGGGCGCGTATTTCTGGGATGCCAACGGCAAACAGCACATCGACTACATCGGATCGTGGGGCCCCATGATCCTGGGCCACGGCCACCCAGCGGTGCTGGAAGCCGTGCAAAAGGCGTTGCTGGAAGGTTTCAGCTTCGGTGCGCCCACCGAACGCGAAGTGGAACTGGCAGAAGCCATCGTTCAGCTGGTGCCCAGCCTCGACATGGTTCGACTGGTCAGCTCGGGCACCGAAGCGGGCATGAGCACCATCCGGCTGGCACGCGGCGCAACAGGCCGGAAAAAAATCATCAAGTTCGAGGGCTGCTACCACGGTCATGCCGACGCATTGCTGGTCAAGGCCGGTTCAGGGCTGGCCACCTTTGGCAACCCCACCAGCGCGGGCGTGCCGCCCGAAGTGGTTCAGCACACACTGGTGCTGCCGTACAACGACGTGGCGCAGCTCGAAGCGGCATTCGCCGAGCACGGCGCTGACATTGCCTGCCTGATGATCGAGCCGATTGCAGGCAACATGAATTTTGTGCGGGCATCGGTGCCGTTCATGACCCGTTGCCGCGAACTGTGCACCCAGCACGGTGCACTGCTGGCCTTTGACGAGGTGATGACCGGCTTCCGCGTGGCTTTGGGCGGTGCGCAAAGCGTGTACGCGCAGCTGATTCCCGGTTTCGAACCCGACCTGACCGTCATGGGCAAAGTCATCGGGGGCGGCATGCCGCTGGCGGCGTTCGGTGGCAAGCGTGCCGTGATGGAGCAGCTGGCCCCGCTCGGTGGCGTCTACCAGGCCGGCACCCTCAGCGGCAACCCGGTGGCAACAGCCTGTGGCCTGGCCACGTTGCGGGAAATCCGCCAGCCCGGTTTCTTCGAGGCACTGACCACCCGCACCCAACAACTCACCTCGGGCCTGCAGGCTGCCGCCGACGCGGCCGGTGAGCCATTTGCCACGGACAGCCAGGGCGGCATGTTCGGTTTCTTCCTGATGAAAGACCTGCCGCAGAATTACGCCACCGTCATGACGACAGACGGCCCAAGGTTCAACCGGTTCTTCCATGGCCTGCTGGACAGGGGCATCTATTTCGCCCCTGCGCTCTACGAAGCAGGCTTTGTCAGCGCAGCCCACACCGAGGCGGACGTACAAGCCACGCTGGATGCAGCCAAAGAGGTGTTTGCCACCCTGTGACGCGCTGCTGCCTGCACCGCAATCCTTTCAACGGGGTTGCGTCAGGCCGCGCTGCTCCATGGCCACCAGCAGGTGGTTGCGTACGGTTTTCAGCAAAGCCATTTCCTTGTCGCTCAGCACCAGGCTGCCGGCAAGCTGCCGGTCAGCGTACAGCAACCCATGCACAGAGGCATGCTGCACGAGCGGCAGCAGCACGAACGTTCTGGCACCCACCTTCTGCTGATACCACGATGGCAGTCGCTTGGCGATGGTGGTGTCTGTGGTGTCGGTGATGAGCGCGTCTTTGGCATTGGTGCACAGCACGCTGAACAGGTCGGAGCTGCCTTGCAACGGCACATGGAACGCGCCGACCACGGCTGTGGCACGTACTCCCGAGCCCAGGTGTCCCTGCAAATGGCCTTGCTCCGGGTGACGCATGCACACCACGACCCGCTGCACCAACAACGCCTCGGTCAGGTCGGCCATCAGTTGCTCCAGCACATGGTCCAGCGGCGAGTAGGAATTGGCCGCCTCGGCCAACCCCTTGAGCGCATGCGCCAGGCCTTGCGAAATCCGATCCGGCCCGCGCAACGCGGGCGGACGTTTGGGCTGAAACCCTGACTCCACTCGGGCACCCGATTTGCCTTCGGCAGCTGACCCGTCTGCCTTGATTCCCAGGAACTCGGCAATACCGGCCCATTTTTCCATGGCCAGCTCACCCAGCTCAGGCAGGGTTTCGGGCTCAATTTTCAGGACCAAGCCCCAGGTCTGGCCGAACCGTTTCATGCAGGCATCGCGCACCTCGGCCACTTCTTCAGGCTTGCCCTTCTTGGGCAAGGCGTGCAGGGCGACTGACAAATCGGATGCCGCCGTGCACAACACACGCATGTATTCTTCCGGGCCCGCCTCGCGTTCGGTGTCGGCCGGAAAGAACGCACGGAGATGAGGCGTGAGGTTGTCCGGCCAGCCCCATTGCCTTGCGACTTCAATGCCCAGCTCTTCATGGGTCAGGCCCAAAACTTCGCGCGACACACGTTCGCTGATGTCATGGACCTGCGCCGGGCTGGGGCCTTGCGGGGGCTGTTTGACCGCGCCCGTGTGCAAAGCTGCATTGGCCTCGGCCTGGCGCACCATGCTCGCAACCGCCTCGTCTGTTTTGGCTTGTATCGCACGCGCCTCGTTGGGGAAATGCATGACCACCAGCATCTTGCCCAGGTTCATGAACAGCGCGGTCAGGTAGACCGACTCCACATGCTTGCGGGAATGGCACATCTGCTGGGCCAGCAGTCCAGCCAACAGCGCCTTGCTGCAGGCCTGTCGGGCGGCTTCGCCATCCCGTCCTTTGGGTGCCTTTTCAAACAGCATGAGCGAGGCAGCCAGCATGCCGACACTCTCGAACCCCATCAACGCCACCGCCCGGTCCATGCTGGTGATGCTGCCCCCACCCACCGAGACATAGAACGCTGCATTGATGATTCTCAGCAGCTTGCTGGTCATGCCCACATCATTCAGCACCAGGCCGGACAACTGGTTCACATGCGCACGGTCAGACCGGGCGATTTTCTGGATACCACCGATGGAGTCGCGCAAAGACGGAAAGTCAGCATGCTCGGAGATGCGATGCATCAGACGCGCCAACGCTTTCGCGCGACGCTCAGCCTCATCAACTTCTTCATCCTGTTTGGCGGGCTTCGCGGCCCCCTCAGCAGTCACACCAGACGCTGCGGGCGTTTCAGGTGCGGCGTCCGGGCTGGGTACATCGCTTGCTGTCATGACTCACTCCTTCAACCGCAGTGTGACGCACCCGAACCTGATTGACCATCGGGCCAGACCCTTCCGGCCCCGGAAACAGACGCTCAGTGGCGGAAATGCCGCACGCCGCTGAAGACCATCGCTACGCCACGTTCGTTAGCGGCGTCGATCACCTCCTGGTCGCGCATGCTGCCACCGGGCTGGATGATGCAGGTGGCCCCGGCATCGACCACCACATCCAGCCCGTCGCGGAACGGGAAGAACGCATCGCTGGCCACTGCCGTGCCGGCCAGGGACAAACCAGCGGCCTGAGCCTTGATGCTGGCGATGCGGGCGGAATCCAGCCGGCTCATCTGACCCGCGCCCACGCCGAAGGTCATGCCGTTGGCGCAGAAGACGATGGCATTGCTCTTGACGTAGGTGGCCACTTTCCAGGCGAACAGCAGGTCTTGCAGCTGTCGCTCGGTGGGTTGCAGTTGGGTCACCACCTTCAGGTCAGACAGCTTCAACTCGTGGATGTCAGACGTCTGCAGCAACAGGCCCGAGCCCACGCGCTTGGCATCCATGAAGTTGCGACCCTGGTCCCAGGCGGTGGCCCCCCCTGGTGGAAGGGCGATTTTCAGTATGCGCACGTTGACCTTGGATTTGAAAACTTCCAGTGCCTCATCAGTAAAGTCAGGCGCCATCAGCACCTCGACGAACTGCTTGGACACCTGCTGGGCAGCTGCGACGTCCAACGTACGGTTGAAGGCGATGATGCCGCCGAAGGCGCTGGTGGGGTCGGTCTGAAAAGCCTTGCTGTAGGCCTCCAACGGGTGAGCACCCACGGCCACGCCGCAGGGGTTGGCGTGTTTGACGATGACGCACGCCGGGGCGTCAAAGCTCTTGACGCACTCCCAGGCCGCATCGGCATCGGCGATGTTGTTGTAGCTCAACTCCTTGCCCTGCAACTGCACCGCCGTGACCAGCGAGCCAGGTGCGGGGTACAGGTCGCGGTACAGCGCAGCCTGCTGGTGGCTGTTTTCGCCGTAACGCAAGTCTTGCAGCTTGACGAAGCGGCCATTGCTCTGGCCGGGGAACAGGTTGCGCACGGGGGCGGCTTCCTGCTCGGGCAGGCCGTTGGAGAGGTCGATGGCCGACAAAAAGTCGCTGATGGCGGCGTCGTAGTTGCTGATGCGGTTGAACGCGGCCACGGCCAGCTTGAAGCGGGTGGCATCACTGACCACCTTGCTGGCCTTAAGCTCGGCCAGCACCTCGGCGTATTGGCTGGCATCGGTCAGCACAGCCACGTCTTTCCAGTTTTTGGCGGCGCTGCGGACCATGGCGGGGCCGCCGATGTCGATGTTCTCGATAGCATCGGCCAGCGTGCAGCCGGGCTTGGCCACGGTGGATTCAAACGGGTAGAGGTTGACCACCAGCAGGTCGATGGTGTCGATGCCGTGTGCGGCCAGCGCGGCCATGTGCTCGGGCGTGTCGCGACGGGCCAGCAGACCGCCATGCACCTTGGGGTGCAGGGTTTTGACACGGCCGTCCAGCATTTCTGGGAAGCCGGTGACCTCGGCCACTTCGGTCACGGGCAAGCCGGCGTCGGCCAGCAGCTTGGCGGTGCCGCCGGTGGAGATGAGGCCCACGCCCAGGGCGTGCAATTCACGCGCCAGATCGAGGACGCCAGTTTTGTCGGATACGGAAAGAAGGGCTCGCATGGATGACCTTGGAGGGTTTGAAGTTGAAAATTTGAAACTTTTTTAGCCTCTACCGCTTTATTGACGGTTAAAGCTTGCTATTGATTCTGAGAACCTAATCCGCCAACCCATGTTCCAGCAGCTTTTTGCGCAGGGTGTTGCGGTTGAGACCCAGCCACTGGGCGGCGCGTGACTGGTTGTGCTGTGCACGCTCCATCACCAGTTCCAGCAACGGTTTTTCCACCGCCTTGACCAGCATGTCATGGAGGTTGGCGGGCTCGCTGCCGCCCAGATCGTCGAAATACACACGCATGCTGTCGCGCACGCAGTCTTGCAGGTTGGGGGTGCTCATGCAGCCAGTTTCCAGGTAACAGTCGAAACAGAATCGGTGGGGGACAGGCAGGATTCGGCGGTAGACAACCGTTCGCCAGCCGACAGAGGTGCCAACGCTTGCCACTCATCGAACAGATCGGTCACGGCAGCCAGTTGGGCATCGCACGTCACGGCCGTGTTGATGCGTTGACGGTGCACGCTGGCCCGCCAGGCGGCGGGGTCGGCAAATGACTGTGCGTACCAACCCAGATGCTTGCGCGCGCTGCGCACGCCGGTCGACTCGCCATACAACTCGTAGTGCTCCAGCAAATGGGCCAGCATCCACCCCTTCAGCTCAGCGAGCGTGGGTGCGGGCAACTCGGTGCCGGTGGCCAGAAAATGGGCAATCTCCCTGAACAGCCAAGGCCGCCCCTGGGCGCCGCGCCCGATCATGACCGCATCGGCACCCGTGCGGGCCAGCACGTCGCGCGCGGCCTGTGGGCTGTCGATGTCACCATTGGCCACCACCGGTATGGACACCCGTGTCTTGATGTGCGCAACCGTGTCGTGCTCGGCTTGGCCGGCGTAACCCTGTTCGCGGGTGCGCCCGTGGATGGTCAGCATCTGCACACCTGCCGACGCTGCGACCACCGCTAAAGATGGGGCATTTTTGGCTTCAGCCGCCCATCCGGTGCGCATTTTCAGCGTCACGGGCACGCCATGCGGTGTGCAGGCGGCCACCACCGCTTCGACAATTTGCAGCGCCAAGCCTTCGTCCTGCATCAGGGCCGAACCCGCCCACTTGTTGCACACTTTTTTGGCCGGGCAACCCATGTTGATGTCGATGATCTGCGCGCCACGGTCGATGTTGTAGCGGGCGGCATCGGCCATCATCGCGGCATCGGTGCCGGCAATCTGTACCGCGATGGGGGCAGTCTCTCCGTCGTGGTTGGCGCGGCGCGAGGTCTTCAGGCTGTCCCACAGATCCGGTCGGGAGGTCACCATCTCGCTCACGGCATAGCCCGCACCCAACTGCTTGCACAGCTTGCGAAAAGGCCGGTCGGTCACGCCCGCCATGGGGGCAACGAACAGGTTGTTGGGCAGGGTATACGGGCCGATGCGCATGCAGACAGGGAAGGGAGCATCCGGCAGAGAGGTGCTGGACGGGAGCAGACAAGATGCTGAAAAAACAGGCACGATTGTACCGCCGCCGCCCACATCAACCTGACACACCCACCTGACAGCTCTGTGCCTCCGGCACACCGACCCAAGCCCTTGCCCGCCACCATGGCACGGTGCCCTGCCTATACTTTGCGGCCCTCACCTGCCCCGCCCCATGGACACCTGGCTTCCACCGCTCCTACAATTTTTCAGCCTGCCCGAGGTCGGGCTGAGCACCGTGTTTGTGGTGGCCATGGTGTCGGCCACGCTGCTGCCCATGGGGTCGGAGCCCGCCGTGTTTGCGCTGGTCAAGCTCAACCCCGAGCTGTTCTGGCCCGCCGTGCTGGTGGCCACCGCTGGCAATACGGTGGGCGGCGCGATCAGCTGGGCCATGGGCTACGGGGCGCACGGTGCCGTGCACCGGGTCAAACCCGAACTGGAGCGCAGCGCGTCAGAACTGAAAGCACTGCAATGGCTGGAGCGCTTCGGCCCCAAGGCCTGTCTGCTGAGCTGGCTGCCTGCCGTCGGTGACCCGCTGTGTGCCGTCGCAGGCTGGCTCAAGCTGCCATTCTGGCCCTGCGTAGCCTACATGGCTGTGGGCAAACTGGCCCGCTACATCACCATGACGGCCGCTTTGCTGTGGGTGTTTCCCGGAGCCGTGTCAACATGAGTGGCCCGACCAGACCTGCACCGGCCCACCAATCGGTTGGGCCGCGCCACAGCCCTGACGCAGCCGACCCGCGATCGGCCTTGTGGGCGCTGATGGTCGGCAACTTTGTGATCGGCACGGGCGTGATGGTCGTGCCGGGCACGCTGAACGACATCAGCCACAGCCTGCAGGTCAGCGTGCCGCAGGCAGGTCTTCTCATCACGGCAGGCGCCATCCTCATGGGTGTGGGTGCGCCGGTGCTGGCCAGCCTGGTGGCCGGCTGGGACCGCCGACGCCTGCTGGCCGCCACCTTGTTGTGGTACGGCCTGATGCTGGCCGCCTGCGCTGTCGCCCCGGGCTATGACAGCCTGCTGCCGCTGAGGGTATTGGCCATGCTGGCACCGGCCGTGTTCACGCCCCAGGCAGCCGCCAGTATTGGCGTGATGGTGCTGCCAGCGCAGCGCGGCAAGGCCATCACCTTCGTGTTCCTCGGGTGGTCGGTGGCCTCGGTGGCAGGCATGCCACTCGGTGCCTGGGTCGGAGAAACCTGGGGCTGGCGCTGGGCGTTTGGAGGGGTGGCGGTCATGGCCGTTGCGTGTGCGGCATGGATCTGGCAAGTCATGCCCAACGCGGTTCGCCCTGCCGCGCTGTCGCGACAGGCATGGGCCAGCGCCCTGCAGTCCGGCCCGCTGATGCGGGTGGTGGGCGTGACGTTGCTGTCGTCTTTCGGGCAATTCACGCTGTTTTCCTACTTTGCCCCGTTTTTCAAGCAGACCTTGCAAGCCGATGCCCAGACGCTATCGCTGCTGTTCCTGTGGTTCGGTGCATTCGGCCTGGCCGGCAACCTGGTGCTGACCCGGGTGATTGACCGACTGGGCGCCTCACGTGCCGTCCTGCTGACGCTGGGGCTCATGTTGCTGTCGCAGCTGCTGTGGCCGCTGGGTCAAGGCACCTTGAGCATGGCAGCCGTGCTGGTGCCGTGGGCACTGGGTTGCTTTGCGGCCAATTCCGCCCAGCAGGCAAGACTGGTCGGGCTGTCACCGACCCTCGCACCCGGCACCATTGCCCTGAACACCTCGGCCATGTACGGCGGGCAGGCCATGGGAGCGGCCCTGGGCGGCTGGATGATCGCCCAGGGCCAGATGCTGCAGTTGCATTGGGTCAGCCTGGCACTGCTGCTGGCTGCCGTGTGGCTGAGTGTGCGGGCAGATTCAAGACGACCCATCACAACCCCAAGCAGTTGACAGGCAAATCAACCAGCTCCAGGGGTTATCATGCAAAAACCCATTTTCAGGAGGTTGCAATGTCCACAAACATCGTCAAATTTGCTGTTGCCAGCGCCGTTTCTATCTGCGCTCAATGGCTGCCGGCTCAATCATTAGCCGGCGATGCCGACTTCACGCTTGTCAACCGCACCGGCTATGCCATCGCTGAAGTGTATGTATCACCCGCCAACAAGAACAGTTGGGGCAGAGACCGTCTGGGGCGCAACATCCTGGACAACGGACGTGCAAAACTGTTCACGTTTTCGGATTCAGCCAACTGCATGCAGGACATCATGGTGGTCTTCGATGACGACGGCTCCAAGGTCGTCTGGGAAGATTTCGACCTGTGCGCGCTGAACAAAATCACCCTGCGTTACAACAGGAAAACCGACGTGGTGAGCGCTGACGTCGAGTGATCCAGACGTCAGACCTGAGTAACCGTCAGTCCCGGATGCCACCCAGCGGCCCAGCGGCCGAATCGATCGGCATGCCGGGGCGTGACGGCAGGGCAACAGCACTACGTTAGCTGACTCAGACGTTGAACAGGAAGTTGAGCACGTCGCCGTCTTTGACCACGTACTCCTTGCCTTCAGCCCGCATCTTGCCCGCATCCTTCGCGCCCTGCTCACCCTTGAGCGCAATGTAGTCGTCGAACGCGATGGTCTGTGCGCGGATGAAGCCCCGCTCGAAGTCACCATGGATAACGCCCGCCGCCTTGGGGGCCATGTCGCCGATGTGGATGGTCCAGGCGCGCACTTCCTTCACACCTGCGGTGAAGTAGGTCTGCAGGCCCAACAGCTTGAAGCCCGCACGAATCAGTCGGTTCAGGCCAGGCTCGTCCTGGCCCAGCTCCTTCAGGAATTCCAACCGGTCAGCATCGTCCATTTCGCTCAACTCGGCCTCGATCTTGGCGCAAATGGCCACCACCGGGGCGTTCTGGCCATCGGCGTAGGCGCGCAACTTGTCCAGCAGCGGGTTGTTGTCGAAACCGTCTTCGCTGACATTGCCCACAAACATGGCCGACTTGGCGGTGATGAGGCACAGGGGTTTGAGCAGAATCTTTTCCTGATCGTTCAGGTCCAGCGTGCGCACTGGCTTGCCTTCGTTCAGCACCGCCTGCACCTTGGTGAGGATCTGCACCAGGGCGGCGGCTTCCTTGTCGTTGCCGCTTTTGGCCGCCTTGGTGTAACGCTGCAAACTCTTCTCGACGGTACCCAGGTCGGCCAGACACAGTTCGGTCTGAATGACTTCGATGTCGGAAATCGGGTCCACCTTGCCCGCCACATGGATCACATTGTCGTCTTCAAAACAACGCACCACGTTCACGATGGCATCGGTCTCGCGGATGTGGGCCAGAAACTGGTTGCCCAGACCTTCCCCCTGGCTGGCACCAGCCACCAGACCGGCAATGTCCACAAACTCGACGATGGCGGGCACGATGCGCTCGGGCTTGATGATGTCAGCCAGTTGCTGCAGACGGGGGTCGGGCACCTCCACCACACCCACATTGGGTTCGATGGTGCAAAAGGGGTAGTTCTCTGCCGCAATGCCCGCCTTGGTCAGCGCGTTGAACAGGGTGCTTTTGCCGACGTTGGGCAGGCCGACGATGCCGCATTTCAAACTCATGGGTGATCCTCTGGACATCTCAGGTATCCGCCACCGGGCGCGACAACCAGTCGACGTGTGCTGCGCCAACGCAGCGTGTTTGACGATTTGGAGCGGGGCCGCATGCGGCCTGACCGGTGCGTGACCGGCACGGCTCAGAGCCCCTGACGAGAGCCGAGGATTGTACCGACCCCCATGCCGCCCCACATCTCCACCATCAGACCGACCAACCTGCCGCGAGCGAGACCCCGCAAAGGCCAAGCTTGCAAGCCCTCAACTTAAAATCCGCCGCATGACCCAACGATTTGACGTGTGCATTCGCGGCGGCGGCATCGTCGGCAGCACCCTGGCGTTGCTGCTGGCCCAGCAACGTTTGCGTGTGGCCCTGTGCGCCCGACCACCGGCTGCCCAAACCGGCCACAGCGACATCCGGGCGTATGCACTGAATGCCGCCTCGCGCAGGGTGCTTGAGGCGGTGCGCGCATGGCCCGAAGCCGCGATTCACACCGACACTGCCCCGCCCGTGACCCCTGTCACGCAGATGCACGTTCAGGGCGACCAGGGTGGCCGACTGGTGTTCGATGCCGCGTCAGCGGGTGAACAGGTCCTGAACTGGATCGTCGATGTGCCTGCGCTGGAAGCCAGGTTGTCGGATGCCATCCGCTTTCAGGGTCACATCCAGGTTTTCACCGGCGAAGTGCCACCGCCAGCCGCTGCGCTGACCGTCATCTGCGAAGGCAAGCGCAGTGCCACGCGCGAAGAATGGGGCATGCGCTACGACATCACGCCCTACCCCCACCATGCTCTGGCAGCCCGCTTGAGACTTGCCCAACCACATGCAGGGGTTGCACGCCAGTGGTTCCACCAGGGCGAAATCCTCGCCTTGCTGCCGCTCGGGGGCGAAACGGGCGACACCGTGGCACTGGTCTGGTCTGTGCCACCCGAGAAGGCGGCCCTGTTGATGCAGATGGACGAACCCACGTTTGCCGACAACCTGGCGCAGGTTTGCAGCTTGAACCCGGCCGACGTGACCGTGACGCACACGGCCAGAAGTTGGCCCCTGGAACTGTCCCAGGCCACTGACTGGGTTCGCCCGGGCGTCGCGCTGGCAGGTGATGCCGCACATGCCATGCACCCGCTGGCAGGCCAAGGCCTGAACGTGGGCCTGGGTGATGCGGCCGAACTCAACCGTGTGTTGCAAGACCGTGAATACTGGCGCGAGCCTGGCGACATCAAATTGCTCAGAAAATATGAGCGTTCACGCAAGACTGCATTTGCCGCAATGGGCAATTTGACTGACGGATTGTTCCAACTCTTCCATGCCGACAGCCGGTGGTTACAGACGGCACGCAACCTGGGCCTCAACGGGGTGAACCAACTGTCGCCGGTCAAAACATGGCTGACACGTCAGGCCACAGGCAGCGAAGCGGCTTGACCGCGGCCTGAGCCCCGCACCCTTGCAAGGAACCAAGCTGCTTCCCCTGAGTCTTGCCATGGTGCACGCCGCAAGAGGTGCACCACCCGTCAAGCCCCAACGGCCTCCTCTACACCCCGCAACACATGAAACCCCTCGCTCACACGCCTCACCCCCTCGCCCTTCGACAATTGGTCAGCAGTTGCATGCTGGGTGCCAGTCTGCTGCTGGGCGCCTCGGCCTTTGCACAGGAAGCCGCCATTCGCAAAAACCTGGCTGAACGCTTGCCCAACTTGCCCAAGATTGACGAAGTCAGCAAGACCCCCATGCCGGGGCTGTACGAAGTGCGGGTGAACGGTGCCGACATTTTTTACACCGATGCGGAAGGCAACTACCTCATTCAGGGGATGTTGATCGACACCAAGGCCAAGGTCAACCTGACCGAAGAGCGAGTGGAAAGACTCACCGCCCTGCCGTTCAACGAGTTGCCCTTCAAGGACGCGTTCACCATGGTCAAAGGCAACGGCAAGCGCAAGCTGGCTGTTTTCGAAGACCCCAACTGCGGCTACTGCAAAAAGTTTGAACGCGACCTGGCCAAAATTGACAACGTGACGGTGTACATCTTCCTCTACCCCATTCTGAGCAAAGACTCTGCCGACAAGTCCAAGGCCATCTGGTGCGCGAAAGACAAAGTCAAGGCCTTCAACGACTGGATGCTGAAAGATGTGCCGCCGCCGTCTGCGACATGCGACAGCTCGGCCGTTGACCGCAACGTGGAATTTGGCAAGAAGAACCGCATCACCGGCACGCCCACGCTGTTTTTTGTAGACGGCTCGCGGGTGCCTGGCGCGATACCAACTGACCGCATCGAGCGACAGTTGGCCGAAGCCAAGCCCTGACACATCGGCGCCCTTCCCGCCCTTGTTTCTACGTTCCCGACCATCCGCTTGCAGAGCGCCCCATGACCACCCAGCTCGCACCTGCCCACAAGCAACCACCACCGCCCGTTCCTGCACTCATCAGCGCGCTGGGCCATGCAGGCCTGGTGCCCTTTGCCGGCCTGTGCCTGTTGATGTGGGTGGTCAACGACCAGGCATTGCCCTACGTGGCACTGGCGCTCGTTGCCTACGCGGCGCTCATCGCATCTTTTCTGGGCGGTATTCACTGGGGCGTGGTCTGGTTGAGGCACGCAGGCGTGAGCGAACTCGACGAATTGCCCGCCCGGACCGCCAGACAACATCTGGTGTGGGGTGTGGCACCCACCATCCTGGCCTGGCCCGGCGTGTTGATGCCCGCCTACGCAGCATTGCCTTGGTTGGGGTTGCTGCTGGTGGCCTGCTACCTGGTCGACCGCAAACTGTTCACTGCTGCCGGCCTGGACCCGTGGCTGACGCTGCGCTTCCGGCTGTCGGCCGTCGCAGCCCTCAGCTGCTTTCTCGCTGCGGGGGCGCTGTGACCCCAACCGCCACCCACGAGGTTCTGCACTACCTCATCGAGCCAGCCAACGTACACGCCCACCTGTACAGGGTGACGTTGACCCTACCCAACCCTGAAGTCGGGTTGGTGCTGTCATTGCCGGTCTGGATCCCAGGGAGTTACCTGGTCAGGGAATTTGCGCAACATCTTCAGCGCCTGAGTGCCGAGGCTGGCGGCGTGCCCGCAACGCTGGTGCAACGCGACAAACACAGCTGGGCCGTCACCGCCTTGCCTGCAGCAAACATCGGTCACCCCCTGCAGGTCAGCTACGAGGTGTATGCGTTCGACGCGTCGGTTCGCACCGCCTGGCTGGATGCAACACGCGGGTTTTTCAACGGCACCAGCCTGTGCCTGCGCGTCGCAGGCCGCGAGCAATGGCCCCACCACCTCACGGTCGCGCGGCCAACGCTCTCTACACCTCAGACAACAGGGGCACCGGCAACATGGCAAGTGGCCACAGGCCTGGCACCTCTGTCCGTGGATGCTGCCGGGTTCGGCACGTACGCAGCACCAGATTACGACACGCTCATCGACTCGCCGGTCGAGATGGGGCCGTTCTGGAAAGGCAGCTTCGCGGTTCGCGGCACCCTTCACGAGTGGGTGGTTGCCGGCGCGGGACCGACTTTCGATGGCGAACGCTTGCTGGCCGACACCCAACGCATCTGTGAAGCAGCCATGGATTTCTGGCACGGCCCGGACGCTCCACCTCCGTTTGAACGCTATGTTTTCATGTTGTGGGCCACCCACAATGGATACGGTGGACTGGAGCACCGCAACTCGACCGCACTGATTTGCCCACGTGCCGACCTGCCCCGCTTGCGGCGCATCGACGCCCACCAGCCCGCACAGCCCACCCCGCCGCTGACCCACAAGGACGGCTACACCCAATTGCTGGGCCTGATCAGCCACGAGTACTTCCACACCTGGAACGTCAAACGCCTTCGGCCGGCAGAGTTCCGGCTTTACGACCTGAACCGTGAGCAACACACGGCATTGCTGTGGTTTTTCGAAGGGTTCACCAGCTACTACGACGACCTGCTGCTGCTGCGAGCCGGGCTGATCGACACGGGCACCTACCTGTCGCTGCTGGCCAAAGCCATCGATCAGGTGGCGCAGACACCCGGTCGACAGGTGCAAACCGTGGCCGAAGCAAGCTTCGACGCGTGGACCAAGTATTACCGTGTCCAGGAAAACACACCCAACGCCACCGTCAGCTACTACACCAAGGGATCGCTGGTGGCGTTGTGCCTGGACCTCACCCTGCGTCAACACGGCAGCAGCCTTGACCACCTGATGCGCGCCCTGTGGCAACGCTGTGGCGGCGGGCCGATGTCTGAATCAGACGTCCGCACCGTTGCAGCCGAGTTGGCGGGCCGCCCGCTCGACACCGAAATCGATGCCTGGGTGCACAGCACGGCCGAGTTGCCGGTACAAACCTTGCTGAGCGCGGCAGGTGTCAACACCGACCATGAACCACAGACAGTGGCCCAGTCTTTGGGGCTGCGCGTCGCGGAATCCAACGGCAGCATCCAGATCAAGAACGTGCTGCGAGGCAGCGCAGCCGAAACTGCCGGACTTGCTGCCGGGGACGAGTGGGTGGCCATCGAACATGCAGACGGCTCCGTCTGGCGGCTTCATCAGCTCGACGACCTGCTGTCTTTGGGCATGGACACCCAGCCCACCTGCACAGCGTGGATCAGCCGCGACAGGCGCATGCACCGTTGCCCTCTGACATGGCCTTCCAACGGTGCGGGCGCCGTCAAACTCAGCCTGGCAGCACCTGCACCAGCGGATCTGTCCACGGCACACCCCACACACTGGCCTTCGGCCACCCGGTGAACCCGCCGTTGCAGCAGCTGGGTGGGTCGGCAGCCGACACGACAGTGACCGCCCCCCCGACGACCCAGAGCGGCTCGAAACGGGGGCGCAACCGGCATGCGCCGTTTTGGCTGGTGGCCTGCGTACTGACCTTGCACCTCGTAGGCTTGGATTGGATGCTGCGCAAGACCACGGGGGCCCACCTGTTGCAACACATGGCAGAGCCCGATTTCCATCAGCAACTAATGCTGTCCGACGCCACTGTAGGCCATGGTGGGGCCAATCCGATGGCACCTGGCTGGCCCCCGGCATCGACAGTGGGCCAGGTCATCCAGGCCCGTACGGTTGTACCGCCCGCGCGCCGGGACCCGGCTTCTGTCCCGCCCAAAGACAAGGACACAAGACCGCAACACAAGGTCACGCCCGCACCGCCCGTCTCAAAAGTTGCCCTCAAGCCCGACGACATCGCACCTGCTGCCTCACCGCCCACCCAAGCGCCAGAGCCACCACCCGAGCCGGCCGACACCTCGCCAATTCAACCGCCTGCCCTTGCGTCACCACCATCACCCGAGAACGGTGCCCCCCCCCCCGGCAACCAGCCGGCGCCCGTCGTGAACGCGGCGTCGCATCCACCCCGGCCCACCGCGCTGCCTGAACCTGTGGCAAGCCCGCCAACCACGACCGACGCTGCAGCGTGGTTGGCCCAATGGCCGCGCAACACACGTTTGAACTACCAGCTGAAGGGCTACTACCGGGGTGACTTTTATGGCAACGCACGGGTTCAGTGGCAACGCAGTGACCAGCGTTACCAGGTCCAGATCAACGTCAACGTGGCGCTGCTGGTTGACATGCGCATGACCAGCCAAGGTCGCATCACGCCAACACGTCTGTGGCCCGAGGCTTACGAGGAGGAACGCCGTGGCAAAAAACGTGGTGTGCGTTTCGGCGACCAGGTGCTCACCCTGAGCAACGGCCAGACGTTGAACCGCGTACCGGATTTGCAGGACACCGCCAGCCAGTTCGTCCAGCTGGCACAGGATTTTTCGACAGGGCGGATGCCGCTGGTGGTGGGAGGTGTCGTGCCGGTCACGCTCGGCCGCCCGGGCGGTGTGGACGATTGGCTGTACGACGTGGTGGCCAACGAAACCGTGTCCACCACGATGGGCCCCGTTGCGGCTTACCACCTCAAACCACGCCCACTGGCGAACCCACGGGGCACAGTCAGTGCAGAGATCTGGTTTGCGCCGACCTTGCAGCACTTGCCCGTGCGCATCAGGTTGACCCTGAACCCGGAAACCTGGCTAGACCTGACCTTGGACAGCGCGCAACTGGCCGACTGAGTCGCGGGCACGCGTTCGCCCGGGAGAGACCAGGAACACAGACCAGAGACACCTTGTGGCAGTGGTTTAGACTTTCCGCAACCCATTCCCCAACCAGCAGGAGACCCCGCACATGACATTCGAACTCATCACCACGCGTACCGAAGGCCGCGTGGGCATCGTCACGCTGAACCGCCCCAAGCAACTCAATGCCCTCAATGACCAGTTGATGAATGAACTGGGCCAGGCGCTGAAGGGGTTTGATGACGATACCGACATCGGCTGCATGATCGTCACGGGCAGCGAGAAAGCGTTTGCCGCAGGTGCCGACATCGGTGCCATGGCGAAGTACTCCTTTGCCGACGTATATGTGGGCGACTACATCACGCGCAACTGGGAAACCATCCGCAACGTGCGCAAGCCCGTCATCGCCGCTGTGAGCGGCTTTGCACTGGGCGGGGGGTGCGAGCTGGCCATGATGTGCGACTTCATCATCGCTGCCGACAACGCCAAATTCGGCCAACCTGAAATCAAGCTGGGCATCATCCCCGGCGCAGGCGGCACGCAGCGCCTGCCCCGCGCGGTCGGCAAATCCAAAGCCATGGACATGGCACTGACCGGCCGGATGATGGATGCCACCGAAGCCGAGCGTGCAGGTCTGGTGAGCCGCGTGGTGCCGCTGGACAAGCTGATGGACGAGGCGCTGGGCGCTGCACTGCAAATCTGCGAGTTCTCGCTGCCCAGTGTGATGGCGGCCAAGGAATGCGTGAACCGCGCCTTCGAGGGCGGCCTGGCCGACGGTGTGATGTTCGAGCGCCGCCTGTTCCATGCGCTGTTTGCCACAGATGACCAGAAAGAAGGCATGGACGCATTCGTGAACAAGCGCAAGGCTGTGTTCAAGCACCAGTAAACACAAAATGAAACAAATTTGATCAGGAATGTTTCCTCTGCCAGGAACAGCCGTTACACTGGCCAGAGGCGAGGAGAGATAGATTCATGAAAAGGTCGGCTGAATTTAAACGCCACCGCCAATTGGTGCTGGTTGCGGCATTGTTGTGGAGTGCGGCAACCGCGCTGGCCAATGGTGAAGCACCACCGGCGGAGAGCAACTCTGCCCAAACCCGTGCAGACAAACGCACAGACGTTTCAGGAAGAGCCACACAAGCAGCCGCTCCAGCCACACCTGCCGTCAAGAACATCACCAGCTTTACACCAGCACTGCGGTGTATGGACGAACTGTTCGTCGCCTTTCAGAAGCGAGGCATCGTTATCACCTCGGGTGGGTTGCCAGATGAAACTGCCAAAGTTCGTACTGGAACCAAGGAAATGCTGATATCTGCGATTTCCCGTATGTCGGTAAGAAGCGGGGCCTTTTCTTTTATCGATTTTCACAGAACGATGGGGGGACAGGACGACTTGGGTCACCTCTTCGAAATGAAGGGAGCTGAAAGAACGCAGATGCCCGACTACTACATAAGGGGCTCTATCACTCAGATGGACGACAACGCCATCAGAAAAAGCAAAGGATTTGGCTTTGCACTGCCTTTCATGGATTTCAGCTTGGCAAACGATGTTGCCTACGACTTGCTATCTATGGACATGAGTGTGGTCGAAGCCGGTACCAGACGGATCATTCCCGAGACGAGCGTTGCAAATACGATGGTCATCACCAAAGGAGGCAGATCAGCCGACGGTGGAGGAAAGATAGGTAAAGCGGGGATTCAGCTGTCCATGGATTTTTCAAGGACGGAAGGCTTGGGTGCTGCTACACGAGCACTCATTGAACTCAGCCTCATTGAGTCACTTGGAAAATTTACGCAGGTACCGTACTGGAAATGCCTTGAGATTGAAAGTGGCAACCCAGCCATGCGGGAAACAGCTCTCGAGTGGTATGAAACAGCCAATGACAAAAACAGGATTCTTTTTGTACAAAGAAAATTGGCGGGAATGAACCGATACCGAGGGGATATAGATGGCAAGAACTCGGAGTTATTAACCAAAGCGGTTTCTGAATATCAAGCAAGAGTAGGACTGACTGCCAATGGTCAGATGAGCTTTGAATTGTATTTCAGCTTGCTGGATGACACACAAAATGCATTGGCTGCCATGCCAGTTACCTCAGAACCAGTGCTTCCGTCAGGGATAGCAACTGCCGTTCGCGTCGCCCCATCGGTTGACTCAATAATGGAAAAGCAAGGCGCACCAACACCAGGTGAGGGTACGCTATCGATAATCATGAACTCCGACCGTGGCTCTCAGCCAATGTACAAAGTAGGTGAGACATTAAAAGCTAACATCACCCCCTCTGTGAGTGCTGTCACATATTGCTACTACGAAGATGCTTCTCAGAACATCGTAAGAATTTTCCCGAACAAATTCACACCGAATACAATATTAGCGGCCAAACAAGCTCACCCTATTGCACAATACGGATTCAAGATCAAATTTGACCGACCTGGGATGGAAAAAATAGGCTGCGTTGCAAGCGATAAAATTATGAGAGTACCTGAGGTGTTAGCTGGATTCCAGGATTTTCAGCGAATACCCAATTTCACCATTGACAGGGTGTTGCTTGAATACACAAAAAGCAACAGTGAAACCAAAACCGCCGTATTAAGAATAAATATAACGGAATAGAAGGAACACCAAAATGAATCGCTTGGTTGCCCTAACCGCATCCTTGACAGCTGCTTGCGTAAATGCAACGGTTGTGCTGGATGAATCTGTGGTCAGATCCGATACGCAGGGAAAGCAACAGGGAAGCGACTTCAGCGGTGCACATCAAGGTGGCAAAATCAACAGTCAGACTGTCATCATCATCAGCCCCCAAGCACCTGAAAATAACGTTATAGAAATTAAAAAAGCGACAAACCCTGAAGACTCCAGGTTACGCTCTATACAAAATTCCAAGCGCCAGTCTATCAGATATAGCGAGAAAGACTGAGGGCAACATGAAAGCAATTGTCGGTATATTGCTTACAACACTCATCACATCTTGCTTCGCTTCTGGCGAAACTGAGACAGTTGAACCTGTACAGATACAAGGCATTACCATCATCAACAACAAACTCTGGATTGACGGCGTAGAGGTCAAAAAGGGAACCAAGGTCTATACATCCCAAAAGTCAAAGACCAAATACCAAATCAATTGGGATGACAACGGCAATATTGCTGTGAAACAGGTCAAACAATAATGTCCATGCTCAACCACAGTCCTGGCTCGAAATTCAATCTGAGCAGACGCACGCTCATCAATGGACTTGTTGGCGTTTTGGTAGGCCAACCCTTGCTTGCTTTCAGTCAAAAGCCACTTGAAAAGACTCAGAGCTATCTGATGATGGAGGGAAAACTGGATGACATCCTTTCCCATGAATCAAGTCAAACCATTGTGTGGATCTATACCGGCCTGAAAGACGTTTATCTTGTTGATTTCAGTTCCCTACTGACGCAAGGGCGTACCTTCAACAGACTCACGCATTTGATACAACAGAGTTTCGAGCCGTACAAACGAATTTTATCAGAACAAGAACTCGAAGAAAGGTTAGCGGCAATCAACCGCACGATGGAAACAATGGCTTTTGGGCATGATATCCTTTTTGACGAATTAGTACTATTTTACAACCTTGCCAAACGTGACAATATCTCCTTATTCGCAGAAGAGCAACAATTGCTTGATTTTCTAATTCAAATAAAAGCCATCAGTGAGTGGAGAGGCATATTCAATACCACCAAACCCAACGGTGTCATCCTTTCAGCACCTAAAGTGCAGACCAGAATAAACGGAACATACCTGGTCTCGCCTCTTGCACGCAAAACAATCATCATTCACGAGCTCTCGCATGGAGAGTACTATACCAACCCTTACTATGCGGAATATTGCAGACAATACTGGTCTAAATCTTTAAATGACAGTCTTCGCTCCAAGTTCCTTAAGTTTCTTGAAAAATATAATTACTCACTTTATGGAATGGAACTCGTGATCAACGAAATGCAAGCCTATCTGATGTTTACCCCCGATCCAAATTCGTTTAATGCAAGAACATTGGGCGTCAGCGAGGCTGAGTTGCGTGCGATGCGCACTGCATTCGTACTTGGTAAACCACCAACCCATTTGCCACTTAACTTGGTGACATGAGGAGCATGATCAATGTCACATACAGCATTCGAATATATATGCATATCTTTGATGAGCTGCTCGATATCGTTCTGTGCATGGAGTCAGTCATCGCAAAAAGTACCCACCAAAATTCAAGGCAACATTGAAATAAGTGCACACTCAGAAAATACAACAGCCATTGCCACAGGCACAGACTCGGTGGCAAAAAACAAGATAGGCACAGTTGAAGGTCAGCACAAAGGCAACACAAAAATCAGTGTCAGCGCAAAGAACGTCACAACCGTATCTTCAGGCAGAGATAGAAAAGCGTGTACCACCATTGGCGGAGTAACAAATGAAAATTGCAAATAGTTCACTTCTAGTATCCCTGATCGTCCTGGCATTCGCAAGTCACGGACAAGGACTTGACTCAAATGCAAATTCAAAGGTCAACAATGCCATGGCGAAGCGATGGTCAGAAGATGCGAAGGCAAGTGGGCAGGCGAAATCAGGTTACGAGAAGCAAAATCAAGACAAGATTTTGAATGTCGGAAAAGGTAAAAACTGTAACTTGAATGTTGGTACAAAACAGCCTGGAGAGAAAGGCGACGTAATAGTCACCACGAAGGAGGTGATCAATGTGTGTAAATAATTCGACCATTGGCTTCTTGCCTATACTCTTCGCTGTTGTATTTTGTACCAACTCACTTGCCAATGAATCAGTAAATGAGTTGGAAAACCTGAAGCGCGCTCTTGAGGCGCCGACAGAGTCTCAGCAACCCTTACCAAAACCAAAGAGAACCAGGGCAATTGTTTTTGATAATGAAGCAGCGTCTGAAGTAAAGGCCGCACCTAACCCTGTCCCGACTCGCACGGAGGGACCTCTCAACCCGCCCAATGCATCTGCTGCCCCCACATCAGCGCCCTCGGCGGGGCAAATTCAAACTGTATCGCCATCAAAGCCTGCTGGTTGCTCTCAGCTAACTGCAACAGACACCCAGAATGCGCGCCCCATCCCATTCACAATACAGTTTGCTGCTGGCAGCGCAGATATTTCACCCGCATCCCGGGAGATCATATCAAGCATAGGAACATTGCTGCAGTCTATGTTGAATGGACGTTGCATCGTCATTGAGGGGCATACCGATATTTCGGGAAATTTTGATTCGAATATTTCGTTGTCTGCAGCCAGGGCAGGTTCAGTGATGAACTATCTGACCACAAATTTTGAACTGCCAAAAAGCAACATCACGGCAGTTGGCAAAGGTCCGACAGAGTTGTTGCCAGGTGTTGAGCCCAGGAGTCAACGCCATCGACGTGTAGTTTTCAAAGTGATTTGAGTTTCCTGTAGTGGATGATTTTCGGGGGCTTCCACTGCTTCTTATTCTCCCCGGTTTAAATGGAGTACTCATGAAAAAAGGCATTCTCGTCATCGCTTGCGCTTTGGTTGCAACTGTTTCGTTTGCACAGAGCGTACAACGTTCTACCAACCCCAATGGTGTTCAGATTCAGGGCAACACAAAGATCGATGCTGAGCAGAAGAACACTGCAGCGATTGCTGTAGGCGAAGGCAACACTGCTGCGAACACCGCTGGCGCGATCAAAGGTGGTACCCAAATCCAAGGCAATACCAACATCAAGGCATCCCAAACCAATGCTGCCGCTGTAGCTGTTGGCAAGAACAACACTGCCAAAAACGAAACCGGCGTCATTGGCGGCAAGTAATTATTTTTTGCCTAACCCATCGCAGCCGTAGTTGCGATGGGTTCTTTCCGAGTTACAGATTAACGTTATGCTCCGTATTATGTCATTTCGAAGCAGCTTTTATTCTGCGCTCATTTCTTTATTTTTCTTTTTTGGCCTTTTTCATTTTCACTCGCTAGCAAATGCACCATTGGCACCTCAACCAAAAGGCGACAAAGTTGCGCTAGTAATAGGAAATGCCCAATACAAATCTTCTCCTCTTGTTAATCCGCCAAACGATGCCAGAGTAATGGCTGATGTTTTACGCCAGTCTGGTGTTGAAGTTTATTTGATGCTGGATGCAGATGCGAACAGAATGCGCAATGGCGTTGCGGAATTGCACAGGCGGGCGAATTCACAGGAAGTCAATACTACTTTTTTCTACTATGCCGGTCATGGCATGCAGTTGGATTGGCGTAACTTTCTGATCGGCATTGACGCAAAAATCACAAAGCCAGAAGACGTGCCCAAGTTCAGCATTGACCTGACGGATGTAGTCTCATTGGATCGCGCAATCAAGGCTACTGACAGCGATCATCAATTGATCGTCATACTGGACGCCTGCCGTGACAACCCTTTCAGGCAGGCAATCAGCCTCCCACAAAAAGGGCTGAGTCAAATGGATGCCCCTCCGAATACTTTGCTGGCCTTCTCTACTGCGCCAGGGCAATTTGCTTTCGATGGTGAAGGTGAAAATAGCATGTACACAAGCATGCTTGCGAAAGAATTGGCATTGCCAGGCGTTTCTCTGGAGTCTGCATTGAAGCGCGTCAGAACAGGCGTCAGAATCGCGTCATTGGGGCAACAGATTCCTTGGGAGAGTACGAGCCTCGAGAACACGGTGTACCTGAAGCCAAAGCCCCTGGTTGGAAAAGGTGGCGGTGTTGAAGAGTTGGATGCAATGATCAAGGAGCAATTCTTCCAATGGGAGGCCATCAAGAACACTGACGACATTCCCGCTTTGGCCGCGTTCCTTCAGAAGTATCCAGACGGGCCAATGAATCAGTTGGCACAGTTCAAACTTGATGCTTTACTCACGAAACGTATCAAGGAAGAGGCTAGGCAAGTTGCGGATAATCAACGCAAACTTGAAGCCGAGAGGGAAGCTGTAGAACAAAAGCGTCTGGCCGATGAGGCGTTCCAGCGAAAGCAAGCTGAAAAAATTGCAGTGGAGAAGAAGCTTGAAGCTGAAAGGCTGGCTTTGGACCTCAAACGCAGAGAGGCAGAGGCTGAAGCGGTTCGCTTGCGTGAGGCAGAAATGCAGGCATTGAAGCAACGTCAAGAGGCGGAACGGCTTGCGCAAATCGAAGCCAAAGCCGCTGAAGATGCGCGGCTTAGGCGAGAGGCTGAAGCATTCGCACTGGAAACTCAACGACGAGAGCGAGAAGCTGCGCAATTGAGAGAGGCCGAACAAGCTGCGCTGCGTGAACGACTGGAAGCAGAGCGCATCGCTCAAGAAGCTCAACGAGCAGCTGATGAGCGCAAGAGGCAACTTGAAGCTGAAGCTCTGGCCACCAGACAGCGATTGGAAGCAGAGCAACTTGTTGCCGAACAACAACGTCAGGCTGAAGAAATTCGACGTAGGAACGAAGCTGCTTTGCAGGCTCAACGCCAGCAACATGAGCTTGAGCTTGCGAAGGCAGCCGATGCCGCAAGGGAAGCAGACCGGCTAAAGCAGGCCTCTGCGGTAGTGGCATACAAGACCTCTCCTGTCATATTGGCCATGATTCAAGCAGCCGAACGGATCAACGTTAAACCTGTGCTTGCAGCAGCTGCCTTGAAGGCAGTGCCAGAGATGCTGCCACTTCAGGTCAGCAGCACCCCATATTTTAAAGGAGCCGAACCTTTTAACCGTCGGTATTTGGTCGGCGACAAGTACACCTATGAAGTTACCAATCGGCTCACGAAACAGTTCAGCATTCAGGTACTGGACGTGACCAACGTCGATGAGTCGCGTGACAGAGTCGAATACAACAGAGGTGAATTTACAAGTGACCTCATGGGCAATGCAACCAATACGACTTTGGGTCAGCTCAGTTCACCCCGACAGTTTTATCCAGCCAACCTTCAGGTGGGTGAAAAGTGGACCTCCACTTTTTATCAGCATCGCTCAAGTGGCAACACTCAGTACTTCAGATACGAAGTCAAAGTTGTTTCAAGAGAACAGCTGACGGTACCCGCTGGCACATTTGACACCTTCCGCATCCATGCAGTTGGTACAAACATCGGCCAGGGGCACCGAATAGAGCGCACACTGTGGGTAACACCTGGCATCAACACCAATATCGCGACGGAAGTCAAAACTTTTTCCCCACGGGGCGTGCTGGAGCAACACGATTGGCGTGCATTGAAGCATTACCAGAGCGACCACAGACCAACCATCACACAGGCGTCCAAGTCCTGAAACGCATCAGTTTTTCTTGGTCTTTTCCAGCGTCCCTGCGCTGTGACAAAGGCAATCACTACAGGGCATCAGAATGTTGAGGGTTTCAATGACAACGGTGTTTTTTCAGAACACGAGTTTCAAGCTGACATTGGGAGCAATGTTCATCACTGCATTGGCTGCGTGCGGAGGAGGCTCAGATACCGCCTCAGGAACCTGTCAACCATTCTCTGACAGCTTCGGTAAAGCGGTCACCTGCGAAGAGATGAGGCAACTCGCGGGCACCGAGTTAGGTTTTGTGGATGGAGGAGATGCCAGTAGCGGTGCCGGTGATGCCGGTGCTGACGGCACAGGTGCAGATGGCGCAGCAATAGCCAATGCGGAACTCGAGTTCACCGACATCAATGGCAAGAAAGTCAACACCAAGACCGATCCCAACGGATACTACCGCATCAATTTGCGTGGCATGAAAGCACCTCTGGTAGCCACCGTGAAACGCGACGGCAGACCTTGGAAGTCGATGTTAGTACAAGACATTGTTCGTGCACCCGCCAACCGACAGTTCTACACCATCAACCTCACAGGCCTGACCGATGTGGTGGCATCTGACGTAGCCAAAAAAGCTGGATTGAGTGGTGCCGATGCGCTGACGCCGACAGCATTGAATGCACAAAAAGCAGCCGTTCCTGCTGCAATTGAATCACTCAACAAAACGATCGCCACGCAACTGACTGCTGCCGGACTTGACCCAACCAAATTCGATCCATTGAAGAACCCGTTCCTGCCTAACCAAACGGGATACGACAAAGTACTGGAGTCGGTCACTATCAACCGGACTTCGAATGGAAGCACGACCATCATTCCGACCATACGCTCTGCCGTTTGTAATGTACCCAACTTCTCTGGGGCATCACAACCGCAAGGCGCATCGGCTAACATGACAGTCGCATCGGACGGTGGCTACTGCACCGTTGCCCTCATGGCGGACAGCGCCCGCACAATCCCTGCCTACAACGGGCAAATTCAATCAGCGCCAACAAGCGGGTCCGTCGTTTTCTCGGATAACCGTGTTTATTACACGCCCAACAAAGGATACGTGGGTTCAGATTCATTTGTATACACCATGGACGGAGTAGTCAACGGCATCCCCGTGAAACTGCGAGTCAACATGTCAGTGACAGTGCAATCTCCGCCTGTCACACCGTCAGCAACTGGTGGAAATATTTTGTCGCTGGGTGCATTGAGCGGCACTTGGCTGGAAAACTATTGCGACGCACGGTCGAATGGCGTAGGCACGTCTAGCAAATTTTCTGGGACCTTCAACACAGACAGTTCTGGCGTGGTCAGCTTCAACTCAACCGAACGTCGATTCAACAACGAAACATGCTCCGGGAACTTTACACCTGTCACAGAAATAACAGGCACCATCACCCAATCAGGTAGCAAAGTCACCACCAGTGGCTTGACCGCACAAAAAGTACTGATCAAGGCTCCCCTGGGCGCTGCGTCAATCACAATGCCTCAGCTGATCTATGTCGACAGCAACAACGTGCTGTACTGGGGGTACAGAGATGGGACTCTTGACACAGAGGGCTACCCGAACTCACTTGAGCCTAACGGAGCCAGCCGTATACAATAATTCTTGCATAGAACGCGTTGAAATAACGCTATAATAGGGGGCTTCGGCGATATAGCTCAGTTGGTTAGAGCGCAGCATTCATAATGCTGATGTCCCAGGTTCAAGTCCCGGTATCGCCACCATATTCAGATGACCGCTGCGCGCAGTCATCTGCCCAAAAGGCCTCAGGTTACTGACTTGAGGCCTTTTCTGTATGGCCGCAGCCCATGCACACCAATTTGTAACAGCCTCTGGACACACACCATGAACCGCTGCTTCTGCTACCCCGTCAGGGGCACACGCACCGTCACCGGTGCCGTGCATGCAACCCCTGCCCGCCCCGGTAGCCATCACCCATCCAAGACAAACCGCCTCGCCGCCTGCGTGATGGCACTGGGTTTCGCCATCAGTCCGACCGCGTGGTCACAAACCGGATTGGCCGACCCTGCCACTGCATCGACAGTTGCACAACTCCGTGCGCCGCTGCCACGCACCTTCCCGCCCAAAGCCATGCGTGCCGAGATGACGGTTATCAACACGCAGGAAGTTCAACTGAACGGCAAGCGGGTGCGCTTGTCGCCGGGTTCACGGATACGGTCTGCCCACAACGCGCTGCTGGTGTCTGGCTCGCTGCTGGGTCAAACGTTTGTCGTGAACTACACCACCGATACGCTGGGTCAGGCGCACGAGATCTGGATCCTCACGGCTGCCGAAGCAGCGCAGCGCCGTGCTGGCAGCGAAGCGATGCAAACCACGCGCCCGACCGTTGGCGAGCAGTGAACGCATTTACTTCAATAAAAATGCGGTTTAGCGCTTTTTAATAACATTTTATTGCTACAAAAATGTCTAAAAAAGTCTACATCAAAACCTTCGGCTGCCAAATGAACGAGTACGACTCGGACAAGATGGCCGACGTACTGGGTGCCGCCCAAGGCTTTGAACCCACCCACGACCCCGAGCAAGCCGACCTGATCCTGTTCAACACCTGTTCGGTGCGCGAGAAAGCCCAGGAGAAAGTGTTTTCCGATCTGGGCCGTGTCAAACACCTCAAGAAAAAGGGCGTGCTCATTGGCGTGGGGGGCTGCGTGGCCAGCCAGGAGGGGGCAGCCATCATCGAGCGCGCGCCTTACGTCGATGTGGTGTTCGGCCCGCAGACGCTGCACCGGCTGCCCGAGATGCTCAAGGCCCGCGAACGGCTGGCCAAACCACAGGTGGACATCAGCTTCCCCGAAATCGAAAAATTTGACCACCTGCCACCCGCACGCGTGGAGGGCGCATCAGCCTTCGTGTCCATCATGGAAGGGTGCTCCAAATACTGCAGCTACTGTGTGGTGCCCTACACACGCGGCGAAGAAGTCAGCCGCCCGTTCGACGACGTGCTGGTGGAAGTCGCCGGGTTGGCCGAACAGGGCGTGAAAGAAGTCAACCTACTGGGTCAGAACGTCAACGCCTACCGTGGTGCCATGGGCGACAGTGGCGAAATCGCCGATTTTGCGCTCCTCCTGGAGTACGTTGCCGACATCCCCGGCATCGAGCGCATCCGCTACACCACGAGCCACCCGAACGAGTTCACACAGCGGCTGATCGATGCCTACGGCAAGATCCCCAAGCTGGTCAGCCACCTTCACCTGCCCGTGCAGCACGGCTCGGACAAAATCCTGATGGCCATGAAGCGCGGCTACACGGCACTGGAATACAAGAGCACCATCCGCAAGCTGCGCGCGGTGCGCCCGGACATCAGCCTGTCCAGCGATTTCATCGTCGGCTTCCCCGGCGAGACCGACGATGACTTTGCCAGGATGATGAAGCTCATCGAAGACGTGGGCTTCGACGCGTCGTTCAGCTTCATCTTCAGCCCCCGCCCAGGCACACCTGCCGCCAACCTGGCCGACGACACGCCGCACGAGGTCAAACTCAAACGCCTGCAGCACCTGCAAGCCACCATTGAAGCGAACGTGGCCCGCATCAGCGCCAGCCTGGAAGGCTCGGTTCAGCGCATCCTGGTCGAAGGCCCTTCGCGCCGGAACGCGGCCGAACTGATGGGGCGCACCGAATGCAACCGCATCGTCAACTTCCCCGCTGGACCGCACCCCGAACGGCTGACCGGCCAGATGATCGATGTGACGATCACCGAAGCCAAACCGCACTCCCTGCGGGGCGAGGTGCACACCACCGAAACCACCACAGCCGGAGCCGACGCATGACTGGCCACCATGCACCCCTGGTGTCGAACGAGCTGGATGCCCTGGCAGCCATGCTGCCGTTGCAACACCTGGCACAACACAATGCCGCCGTCAGGGTGATCGAACTCGGCTGTGGCAATGCGCGGCTGGTGCGAGAAATGCTGGAATTAGGTCTTGCGCGGGACGTCACCGCGCTGGAAACAGACACGCGCCAGCATGCCGCCAACGTTGCCAAACCAACATCCAACCTGACCTTCCTGTTGGCCAGCGCGGCCGCCGTGCCTTGTGGCGATGCCAGCTTTGATCTGGCCTTGATGCTCAAGAGCCTGCACCACGTGCCCATGCACCAGATGGGACTTGCCCTGAACGAGGTCGCGCGGGTGCTCAAACCGGGCGGATGGTTCTACGTCTCCGAACCCGTGTACGACGGTGCCCTGAACGACATCGTCAAACTGTTCAACGACGAGTATCTGGTGCGTATGTCGGCCCAGCTGGCGCTCGATGAAGCACTGGACCGCCACGACAGCCCCTGGAAGTCGCTACAGGAAGAACGCTTCGACATGCCCGCCCGCTTTGCCGATTGGGCCGATTTTGAAACGCGGATGCTTTACCCGACTTTCGCGAACCATCAGATCGACGGACAAAAACTGGCGACGATTCGCGAAGCGTTCGACCGCTACGCCGCCCAGCACGGCTCTGCCAGCGGGGTTCGGTTCACGCGCCCGATGCACGTCAGGCTGCTGCAAAAAGTCGCCTGAACTGCGCTGCCGTCAACGCGGTGGCCGGTCAGGCTTGTCCGGCGGCAGCACCACAGCCGGCGGTGCGTCAGGTGCTTGCGCCGGCGCGTTTTCTGCACCGGCAGGCGATTTCTGCAGGTACCGACGGTCTGACCAGGTGGCCAGCCACTCGGGTTTGAAGGCCACAAAGATGGCGACGATCATGCCGGTCAGCACCGCGTCGCCCCATGCCATCAACCACCGGGCAACCAAGGCTTCCTCAGCGGTGACGCTGCCTACGAGGTGATGCGCCCACTCGTACAACACACCCGCACCGAACATGCACAAGGCCGTGCCGAGAAAGCCTCGCCCGAAAATGTAGACAAACACCTGTGATGGCAGCCACCGCCGCAGCACAGCGCCCACCAACACAGCGGCCCCGGCTGGCATCAGGCCCATCCAGACCCACTGCGACAGCCAGGCCTCGAAAGACAACTGCCCTGCGACCCACGTCACGCCGGCCACACACGACAGTGCAACCACCGCCAGCGGCCAGCCCAGCATCAGCGTGAGCAAGCTGGCCCCGGACAGTTGAACAGCCACACCACCGGCCTGCAGCGTGCTGGGCAACATCTGTGGCAACACCCAGAACCACGGCAGGAGCACCACACCGGCCAGAAAAGGGCTGAGCAAAGGGCCTTTCAGCATCCGCCACGGCCGAAACCAACCCGCCAACACCACCGTCAGCAGAGCAAAGGCCAGTTCAGCGTCGTGCAGCATCGGGGGCAAACGCTTTGGAATCAAAACCAGCCGATGAACCGCGTTCAACCCATGCCGGGGAACTTGGGCAGGCCCATGCCCTTCATGCCACCCATGCGTTTCATCATCTTCATGAGGCCGCCGCCCTTCATCTTTTTCATCATGCTCTGCATCTGCTCGAACTCCTTGAGCAGACGGTTGACCTCCTGCACATGCACGCCCGCGCCGGCGGCGATTCGGCGCTTGCGTGTGGCCTTTATGAGCTCGGGCTTGCGACGCTCCTGCGGCGTCATGCTGCAAATGATGCCCTCCTTGCGCTTAATGTCTTTTTCAGCACGGCTCAGGTCGGCATCGGTGGCCTTGCCGGCCAGTTGGCTGGGCAGCTTGTCCATCAGGCTGGACAGGCCGCCCATGTTTTTCATCTGGCGAATCTGCTCCAGGAAATCGGCCAGGTCGAAGTTGTCGCCCGACTTGAGCTTGGCCGCCATTTTCTGGGCGGCTGCCATGTCCACATTGGCCGTGACCTGCTCGACCAGCGCCAGGATGTCGCCCATGCCCAGTATGCGTCCGGCATGGCGCTCGGCATCGAAGGCCTCCAGCCCGTCGATTTTTTCGCTCACGCCTGCAAACTTGATGGGCACACCAGTCACATGCCGCACCGACAGGGCCGCACCACCGCGCGAGTCACCGTCCGTCTTGGTCAACACAATGCCTGTCAGCGGCAGCGCTTCCTTGAAGGCCTTGGCGGTGTTGACCGCATCCTGGCCCTGCATCGCATCAACCACGAACAGTGTTTCAACGGGCTTGACCGCCGCATGCAGTGCCTTGATTTCGGCCATCAGCGCTTCGTCGATGGCCAGGCGGCCAGCGGTGTCAACCAGCAGCACGTCAAAGTAGTGCTTGCGGGCATAGTCCAGTGCCGCCAGTGCAATGTCCACCGGCTTCTGGTCCGGGCTCGACGGGAACCACTCGGCCCCCGCCTGGGCCGTCACGGTTTTCAGCTGCTCGATGGCGGCAGGCCGGTACACGTCGCCCGATACTGTCAGCACCTTTTTCTTGCGCTTTTCAATCAGGTGTTTGGCCAGCTTGGCGGTGGTGGTGGTCTTTCCCGCCCCCTGCAAGCCCGCCATCAGCACCACCGCAGGCGGTTGCGCGGCCAGGTTGATGTCGTGCAGCGAACGGGCATCGCCCTCGCCACCACTCATGGTCGCCACCAGCTCGCGGTTGACCACTGCCACCAGCGCCTGCCCAGGGGTGAGCGAGCCCACCACATCCTGGCCCAACGCCTTTTCCTTGACCCTGGCAATGAATTCGCGCACCACAGGCAAGGCCACATCGGCTTCGAGCAAAGCCATGCGCACCTCGCGCAGCATGTCGGCCACGTTGCTTTCGGTGATGCGGGCCTGCCCCCGCATTTCTTTCACGATGCGGGAAAGTTTGTCAGATAGGGCTGATGCCATGGGGCGAAGCTTCCGGTGTGGGCGTGAATACGGACGACTGCGGCCGGGCAAACCGCATCGGCAGCAGGAGAAGCCAACCCGGCAGCCTGCAAAAGGCTGACAGGCCGTTAAACTGTGGCCATGATTTTAGCTGTCAGCCCCCTCATGATGACCGTGCTGTCCGTGGCGGCAGCGCTGGGTTATGCCGCCGTTGCACTGGTACAGCGGCACAGCGGGCCTGCCGTCACCCGCAACGGGCTGACCGTCGCCTGGCTGCTCCATGCGGTGGTGCTGGCCAGCAGCCTGCTCACGGTGCCGCCCACTTTCGGCTTCGGCCCTGCACTGTCGGTCACTGCGTGGCTGGTTCTGCTCGTTTATGCGATTGAAAGCCACATTTACCCCCAGCTCAAGGCCAAGACACCGCTGCTGGCCCTCGGCATGGTGGCCGTGCTGATCGCGCTGCTGTTTCCGGGCTCGCCCTATCCGGCTGTGAGCACGCCCTGGTTGCCCATTCACTGGGCATTGGGCATTGCCGCTTACGGGCTGATTGCCGCTGCAGTGGTGCACGCATGGTGGATGCAGCGCACCGAAAAAGCCATGCGTCACATCACGGTCGGGAACGAACCGGGCATTCCCCTGCTGGCCATCGAACGGTTGACGTTTCGCTTCGTCACAGCAGGCTTCGTGCTGCTGACCGCCACTTGGGTGGCCGGGTGGGGGTTTTCCGAACAGTTGTACGGCAAGGCCATGACCTGGGATCACAAGCGAGTCTTCACCCTGCTGTCATGGTGTGTGTTTGCCGTGCTGCTGGCGGGGCGCTGGAAGCTCGGCTGGCGCGGACGCACTGCCACGCGGATGCTGTACGCCGGCTCAGGCCTGCTGCTGCTGGCCTATGTCGGGTCGCGTTTCGTGATGGAAGTGCTGCTGCACAAAGCCTGAAAACAATCGCATGAAGTACTTGCTGGTATTGCTGGTGGTGCTGTTCGGCATCTGGCTTTGGAAACACAACCGCCAAGCCGCCCAGCGCCCATCCGACCTTCCCACCCCGCCACAGCCCAAGCGAACCCCGGTTGTGCCCGCCGACATGGTGGCTTGCCGCCATTGCGGCTTGCACCTGCCCCAGCACGAAGCCGTTGCGGGGCAGCAAGGTTTGTATTGCAGCGCGGCACACCGCTCTGCCCACGAAGGCTGATGCGTGTCTGCGGCCGGCACAGGTCACGCAGCGTTCTCTGGCCACACCCCTTCAGGCCACGCATGTTCCGGCGCCGCCCATGACAGCCCCGCTTTCCACCCCCTCCGATTTGCTGCCGCAGCCATCTGACGCCGTGGCGCAGCGCTCGCTGGAGCGGTTCTGGCGCGCCTTTACCCTGGCGCGGATGGGCGTGGCCGGGGTGCTGGTCATCCTGCAGATGCTGGTGCTGGCACTGGGCAGTTCGGACAGCCTGATCAGCCTCTCGCTCTGTTGCGCCTACCTGGTGGCCACAGCCGTGGCCCACCTGCGCATCCACCCCTTCCACCAGGCGGGCCAACGGCGCTGGCCCTGGCTGCCCACCATCGGTGTCGATGTGGCCACGTTTGCGATGCTGCAAATCGAGTTGCAAGGTGGGCTGAACTACACGCTGCTGTTTGGCATGCCCGTGCTCATGGCGGCCACTTTGGGGCCACAGCGGCGTGCGCTGGCCACTGCCGCCGGGGTCACCTTGTTTTTGCTCGGCGAAGCCAGCTGGAACGCCTGGCAACTGGCCAGCGATGCAACACCCCGCCTGCTGCAAACCGCGCTGACCGGCACCGGCTACTTCCTGATGTCGGTGCTGGCTTACCAGCTTGCTGCCAGGCTGGCCAGAGAAGAAACCGCCGCAGAGGTCAACCAGCTGGCCGCACGCACGCAAACGGCGGTCAACAAGCTGATCATCGAAACCATGACCGACGGCGTGCTGGTGGCCGATCACCTGGGCCACATCCTGGCGGCCAACCCGTCCGCGCGACAACTGCTGGGAGATGCCAGTGGCCCGGCACCCCAGCGGTTTTCGCTGGCCGAGGTTGCCGACTTCGCGCCCCTGATGGCCCTGGTCGCCCGAACCTGCCACGAACACCTCCCTCAGGAGGCCGAGATTTCATGCCAACCCACGCCCGACCTGAAGCAGCGCCTCAGGGTGCGCACACGCCCCACCGGCCCTGCGGCCGACACCCCCGCAAACTCTGCAGCAGCGCCGGGCACCCGCGCACCGGGCCTGTGCGTCGTGTTCCTGGAAGACCTGCTGGAACTGGAAGCACGCGTGCGCGCCGAAAAACTGGCCAGCATGGGGCGCATGTCGGTTGCCGTGGCGCATGAAATCCGCAACCCGCTCGCCGCCATCTCGCAGGCCAACGGGCTGCTGCGCGAAGACCTGACCGATGCAGCACTACAAAAACTGTCGGACATGGTGGCAAGCCACACCCTGCGCCTGAACCGCATCGTGGATGACATCCTCAATGTCGTGCGCGTGCCCGGCCGCGCAGCTGCACAGGGACCCCTGATCGAACTGGACGCAGCGGTCCGTGAATGCCTGGATGAGTGGTGTGGCCAGCACCAGTGCGACCTGCGGGTGCGTTGCGAAACCGGCTGCCCCGGCGCACAGGTCCGGTTCGACCCCGAACACCTGCGCCGTGTGCTGGTGAACTTGCTGGACAATGCCAGCCGCTATGCCAGCCAGACCGAAGGCGCCATACGTATCGGCACCCGGCCCGACGCGTCCGGTGCATGGCGCCTCTCGGTCTGGAGTGACGGCGCGCAACTCGATGCCAGCATCCGCCGCCACTTGTTCGAACCGTTCTTTTCATCGGAAAGCCGGTCGAGCGGCATGGGGCTGTACCTGTGCCGCGAGCTCTGCGAGCGCTACCATTCGACACTGGACTACCAGCGCACCACACAGGGAGACACCATGGGCAACGAGTTTTACCTGCTGATCCCGGCAGACCGCAGTGCATCATCATGAGCGCCGCCCGCCTGCCCGCCGCCCGAATCCTGGTCGTCGATGACGAACCGGACTTGCGCACGCTCTATGAGCTCACGCTGCTGCGTGAAGGGCACCAGGTTGAAACCGCCGCCAACCTCGCTGAAGCCCGCGCCTGCCTGGCAAACGGCTCGTACCACCTGATGATCACCGACATGCGGCTGCCTGACGGCATGGGCCTGTCGCTGATTCAGGAGCTGGGCAAACAGCGGCGGCCGGAGCGTGCCATCGTCGTGACGGCATACGGCTCGGCTGAAAGTGCCGTGGAAGCGCTCAAACAGGGCGCGTTCGACTACCTCACCAAACCCGTGGACCTGAAGCAGTTCCGCACCGTGGTCGCCACCGCGCTGCAGACCCCTTCGACGGCAGCTGGCATCGGTGCTTTGGGCACAGCGGTCCCTACCACCCCCTCCACGCTCCAGCACACTGCCTGGTCCGAGCGGCTGGTGGGTGCATCAGCCGCCATCGGTACGTTGAAAGAAAAACTCGCCAAAGTCGCCACCAGCATGGCGCCGGTGATGATCCTCGGCGAATCCGGCTCGGGCAAAGAAGTGGTCGCCCGCGCCATCCATGAAGCCAGCCACCGCGCCACCGGCCCGTTCGTGGCCGTCAACTGCGGGGCCATTCCCGAAACCCTGATCGAGGCTGAGTTTTTCGGTGCCCGCAAGGGTGCCTACACCGGCGCCACCACCGACCGGGAGGGCTACTTCAGCGCGGCCCGTGGGGGCACGCTGTTTCTGGACGAGATCGGCGACCTGCCACTGGCCATGCAGGCCAAGCTGCTGCGCGTCATTCAGGAGCGCCGCGTGCGCCCCCTCGGTGGTGTGCAGGAAGAGCAGGTGGATGTGCGCATCCTGTGCGCCACCCACAAAGACCTGGCCCGCGCCGTCACGGCGGGCGAGTTCCGCCAGGACCTGTTCTACCGCCTCAACGTCATCGAAATGCGGCTGCCCGCCCTGCGTGAACGCAGGCAAGACCTGCCCGCGCTGGTCAGCGCACTGATGTCTCGCATCTGCCACGAAAGCGGGCAACAACCCGTGGCCCTGTCAGCCGAAGCACTGGCCTGGCTGCAGACTCACCCGTTTCCGGGCAACGTCCGCGAACTGGAAAACCTGCTTCACCGCGCCTTGGCGTTGTGCAATGGACAGGTCATTGAGGTCGGCGACCTGCTCGACCTGGAGCCAGGCAGCCCGGTCACAGCTTCACCCCGCGACACCGAGCCCGAAAGCCCCCACCCGGACAGTGCAGGTTTGCCGCCCGCGCCAACGCCCCGCGACCACGGGCTGCCCGGCGAACCGCCCACCGACTTGCAGCGGCACCTCGACGAGGTGGAAAAAAGCATCCTGGAAAGCGCCTTGCGCGAGACACGTGGCAACCGCACCGCAGCGGCTGCACGCCTGGGCCTGAACCTGCGGCAAATCCGCTACCGCATCGCACGGCTCGGCATTCAGGTGGGCGAAGCCGAAGACAACCCGACTGACGGGGCCGAGGCTGCGACGCCGACTGCGCCCGGTCAACCATGACCGACATGCCACACGCAACACCGCAGGTGACATGGACCAATGGCTGGCTGGCAGGTGTGCGCCACCTGCCGTCACCCAACTTTGGTGCCCGCCCGGCACATGCCCTCACAGACCTGCTGGTGGTCCACGCCATCAGCCTGCCACCCGGCGAATACGGCACCGGCGACATCGACCGCCTGTTCACCAACACGCTGGACTGGGATGCCCACCCCTACTTCCAGATCATCAGGGGGTACGAGGTGTCGGCCCACTTCCTGATCGACCGCAGCGGTCAGGTCACCCAGTATGTGAGTGTGCTGGCGCGCGCCTGGCATGCCGGCCAGTCCAGTTGGCGTGGCCGCAGCAACTGCAACGACGATTCGGTGGGCATCGAACTGGAGGGCCTGGACGGCGACACGTTCGAGGCGGCCCAGTACAGCAGCCTTGCCTGGCTGTGTCAGGCCATTTCAACCGTGTGCCCCATCCGCCATGTGGCCGGCCATGAACACATTGCGCCGGGGCGCAAACCCGATCCGGGCCCCGGCTTCGACTGGCCCCGACTGCGCGCCCAACTCGGCTGGCCGGGCAGCTGGTTTGCCGCCTGAAAACGCAGCAAACTGTTGATACATATCAAGCGCCAGGGGCAAATTTCATCTCAGAGGCCAGACCTGGCCGTTTTCATTCAGGATGGCGTCCAGCGGTTCATCATGAGGCTCGGGCTCGAAGTCATCGACAAAACCGTCGGTGAAGCCCAGCCCCACCGTGAACGGCTTGGGCGACAACGTGGCCAGCGTGCGGTCGTAAAAGCCCCCGCCATACCCCAAACGGTAACCCCCGATGCCGTAGCCCACACACGGCACAAACAGCAGGGTCGGCACAATCACCTCAGTGTCCTTGGGTTTGGGAATGCCGTAGGCGTCCTCCTCCATCGGGCAGCCGGGGTACCACACATGAAAGCGCAAGGTTCTGTGCACCTTGTCCACCACCGGCAGGCCAATGCGACGCGGCTGCGGCTCATCGAGCAACTCCCCATCTTCCTTCCAGCGGTGCAGCGCGGGCAGCGGGTCGAATTCCCCCTTGATGGGCCAGTAGGCACCGATCACGGTGTCGGGCCGCTGGATGAGCCACACCCGCATCACGCGTTGCAGCAACTCGGTTCGCCAGGGGCGTTCAGGCATGGCCTGCCGCCGGGCCAGCAGCTCCTTGCGCAAGGCCTGTTTCTGGGTGATGACGGGGACACCCTTGGCGTCACCCGGTAACGGTTTGTTGTCCATAATGGCCCGATGTTTCTGAGCTTGCCAACGACATTCACACACTTGCACGGTGCGCGCACCCTTGGGCCGCGCGCGCAGCCCCGCATTGTCACCCCGTTTCCGCCGGTTCCCGCGCAGACGACCGCCCCAAGCCTGCCCGCTTGGCGTTTCGGCCACACGCTGTGGGCCGGGGCACTGGGACTGATGCTCGCGTGGCCGGCATTCGCGCAAACGTCAACGCAGACCCCTGCGCAAACCGCTGCCGACCAGGCGGTGCTGGAGGCACGCGAAGCCTTCCGCAAGAGCAACACCCGCCAACTGCAGGCCGTGCTGCCCAAGACCGAGGGCCACGTGCTGGCCCCCCTGGCGGCCTACTGGGGCATGCGTGCGGGGTTGGAAGCAGCCCCCAACGAACGCATCCGCCAGTTTCTGGACACCTGGCAAGGCACCTACTACGAAGACAGGCTGCGCAACGACTGGCTGCGCATCCTGGGCGCACGGCAGGACTGGCACACGTTTCTGGCCGAGTGGCCGCGCTTTCGCATGGGCGACGACAAGCAGGTGCACTGCCACTGGCTGCACGCCCGGCTGGTCACGCAAGGCAGCCTGACCCTTGCCGAAGCCGACGATGCCGCCACCACCTGGCTGGCCCAGAGAGAAGCCGACGAAGCCTGCACCAACCTGGTGGACAGGCTGATCGAGCGCAAGATGCTGGACGAGCAGGTCGCCTGGCAACGCGCCCGGCTGGGTGCCGAAACCGGCCGGGCCAAAGTGGTCACGCAAGCGGTGGGCGTGCTAAACAGCGAGTGGGCGCAGGCCGCCCACACCATCCAGAACCAGCCCGCCAAGTACCTGGACGACAAGCTCACCGCCGTGCGGCACCGCACCAAGGAACTGGTCACGCTGGCGCTGGTCAAGCTGGCCAGCTCGTCTCCCGCCGAAGCGGCCGAGCAGGTCACCAAGGCCCGCTGGCAGGTGCAACTGACCCACGAAGAACGCAGCTGGGTGTGGGGCGTCATCGGCAAAACCGCCGCACAGCGCCTGATGCCCGAGGCCACGGGCTGGTTTGCACGCGGCCAGCCCGAACACATGCACGCCGACCACCTGGCCTGGTGGGTGCGGGCAGCGCTGCGCGCCGGGCAGTGGAACCATGTCGACAAACTGGTGGCCGCCATGCCCGAGACCCTGCAGAAGGATCCCACCTGGGTCTACTGGCTGGCGCGCAGCCTGCAAACCCGCAAAGGCACCGATGCCCCGACGCGCGCCCGCGAACTGTTCCAATCCATTGCTTCGCCGCACACGTTCTACGGCCAACTGGCCCTGGAAGAGCTGGGCCAGCCCATCACCACACCGCCTGCGCCGGCGACCTTGACGCCAGCCGAGCTGCAGGCCGCCCGAACCAACCCGGGGCTCAAGCGTGCCTTGGCGGCCATTGCGCTGGGGCTGCGTGCAGAGGGTGTGCGTGAATGGAACTACACCACCAACCTGCACACACCCGGTGGCATGGCTGACCGCGAGCTCCTGGCTGCCGCCCACCTGGCATGCCAGCACGAAGTCTGGGACCGGTGCATCAACACCAGCAAGCGCACCACCGGGCTGGCCGACTACAGCCAGCGCTACCCCATGCCACACAAGGACGCGGTGCTCGCGCGCACCCGGCAGATCGGACTGGACCCTGCCTACGTCTACGGGTTGATCCGCCAGGAAAGCCGGTTCATCACCGATGCGCGTTCGCATGTGGGCGCGTCGGGGCTGATGCAGGTCATGCCCGCAACGGCCAAATGGACGGCAAAGAAGATCGGGCTCACGTCGTTCCAGCCCTCGGACATCACCGACCGTGACACCAACATCGCCATTGGCACCGGCTACCTGAAACTGGTGCTGGATGACTTCGAAGGCTCGATGGCGATGGCAGCCGCCGCCTACAACGCCGGCCCTGGCCGCCCGCGCCAGTGGCGCGCACCCGGCGGCACCGGCCCGGTGCTGGAAGGTGCCATCTGGGCAGAGAACATCCCCTTCCACGAAACGCGTGACTACGTCAAACGGGTGCTGGCCAACACCACCAATTACGCCGGTCTGATCACCGGACAACCGCAGTCGCTGAAGGCGCGGCTGGGCACCGTCGGTCCGCGCTCGGGCCAAAGTGTGGAACCCAACCAGGAGCTGCCCTGACAAACGGCGAGACGTTGGCTACAGCCCCTTTACCACCCCACCCCTGACAGGAGACTTCACATGCGCAATGTCCTCATCCTGGGCGGCACAGGTTTCGTCGGCAGGCATGTCTGCGAGGTGCTGCACCGCGCGCAGATCCGCATGACGGTGCCGACGCGGCACATCAAGCGCGCGTCGCACATCGCCCACCTGCCACGCGTCAACATCGTCACCGCCGATGTCCACCAACCGGACGCATTGGCCAGGCTGGTGGCCGGGCATGACGCCGTGGTCAACCTCGTGGCCATCCTGCATGGCACAGCCGATGCGTTTCACGCGGTGCACGTGACCCTGCCCCAACGGCTGGCGCAGGCCTGCCAGACGGCGGGGGTGCGCAGGCTGGTGCACGTGAGCGCCCTGGGCGCGTCGGCCAACGGCCCATCGCACTACCAGCGCAGCAAGGCTGAGGGTGAGCGCGTGTTGCGCGAAGCCAACCTGGACCTCACCGTGCTGCGCCCCAGCGTGATCTTCGGTGCCGGCGACCGGTTCCTGAACCTGTTTGCACAGCTGCAAGCCGTGCTGCCGGTGGTGCCCCTGGCCGGTGCCGCCACACGCTTCCAACCCGTGTGGGTGCAGGACGTGGCCCAGGCGGTTGCGCACGCGCTGGCCACGCCCGACACCATCGGCCAGACGGTGGAGGCCGTCGGCCCCGACGTGTTCACCCTGGCCGAACTGGTGCGCCTGAGCGGACAGGCCGCCGGACACGTCCGCCCCGTGTTCGGCCTGCCAGCCGAACTGGCCATGGTGCAAGCCGGATTGATGTCGCTGCTGCCCGGTGAGCCCATGATGAGTGCCGACAACGTCCGCTCGCTCGCAGTGGACAACGTGGCCTCTCCCCCGTCCGCTGCAGTGCCCACGCTGACCAACTGGGGCCTGCGCCCCAGCAGCGTGCGCGCCATCCTGCCCACCTACCTGACCGCCGAAGGTGGTGCCCGCAACCCGCGAGAACGGCTGAACCGGCTGCGCGACGGCAAACGCTGAAGTCCGCCTGGCCAAACCAACCCACCCATCGGCAACGCCCTGGCTCATACCACCCCGAGGCGGCACACGCCGCGCACACGTCACACTACCCCTAACCTGGATAGAGAGAACACGCACCATGTCCTACACCCTGCTGATCGGCAACAAAAACTACTCATCCTGGTCCATGCGCCCCTGGGTGCTGATGAAACAGGCGGGCATCCCGTTCAACGAGCGCCTGGTCCGTTTCGACTCGTTTGCGCCAGACTCCACCTTCAAACAGGCCCTGTCCGGCATCAGCCCCACGGGCAAGGTGCCCGCACTGATCGATGACGGGCAGACCGGTGCCACGGGTGAGCCCCTGGTGGTCTGGGACACGCTGTCCATCGCCGAATACCTGGCCGAACATCACCCGGACAAGGCCCTGTGGCCAGCCACCGTGCCTGCCCGTGCCCGCGCCCGCAGCGCGTGTGCCGAAATGCACAGTGGCTTCGGCGCGCTGCGCAGCCACTTTCCCATGAACATCGAAGCCTCGTTGCCCGACGTGGGCAAGCTGGTGCTGCGTGACCAGGCAGCTGTGCGCGCCGACCTGCAGCGCCTGTTTGCGCTCTGGCAAGGCCTGCTGGCCGCCAGTGGTGGCCCCCTGCTGTTTGGCAGCTTCACCGTGGCCGATGCCTACTTCGCCCCCGTCGTGATGCGCCTGACCACCTATGGCGTGCCCATGCCCCCTGACGTGGAGGCCTACGCGCATGCCGTGAGTGCCTTGCCGGGCGTGCAGGCGTGGGTTCACGACGCCCGACAGGAAGCCGACTTCCTGGACTTTGAAGAACCCTACCGGCTGTCGCGCTGATGGACATCTACATGGTCGGTGGTGCGGTGCGGGACGCCCTGCTGGGCCTGCCCGTGACCGATTGCGACTGGGTGGTGGTGGGCGGCACCCCGCAGGCCATGCTGGCGCAGGGCTACCAGAGCGTGGGCAAGGATTTCCCCGTGTTCCTGCACCCCCGTACCCACGAGGAATACGCGCTGGCCCGCACCGAGCGCAAGACCGGGCCGGGCTACCACGGCTTTGCCTGCCACGCCGCCCCGGATGTGACGCTGGAGCAGGACCTGGGCCGGCGCGATCTCACCATCAATTCAATAGCTGCAATTCCAATATTAAAAAGCGATGGCAGCCATTTTTACTCAAAAGGAAAGGCACAACCGGACCTGAACCGGCTCACCGACCCTTACGGAGGCCTCGCTGACCTGCGCGCCGGGGTGCTGCGTCATGTCAGCGATGCGTTCCGGGAAGACCCGGTGCGCATCCTGCGGCTGGCTCGGTTTGCGGCGCGTTTCCCGCACTTCACCGTGGCACCCGACACGATGGCGCTGATGCGCGAGATGGTTGACGCCGGTGAAGCGAGCCATCTGGTGGCCGAGCGCGTGTGGCAGGAGGTGTCGCGCGGGCTGATGACCGACCGCCCCAGCCGCATGTTCGAGGTGCTGCGTGCCTGCGGCGCGCTGGCCGTGCTGCTGCCCGAACTCGACCGCCTGTGGGGCGTGCCGCAACGCGCCGACTACCACCCGGAAGTCGACACGGGTGTGCACGCGATGATGGTGCTCGACCACAGTGCGCACCGTCAGACCAGCCTGGCCGTGCGCTTCGCCTGCCTGTGCCACGACTTCGGCAAAGGCACCACACCGGCCGACGTGCTGCCCCGCCACATTGGTCACGAAGAGCGCAGCCTGCTCCTGCTGCAGGGCGTGGCCCAGCGATGGCGGGTACCCAAAGACTGCAAGGAACTGGCCGAGGTGGTGGCCAAGGAGCACGGCAACATCCACCGCTGTCGTGACTTTTCCGCTGCCGCGCTGCTGCGGCTGCTGGCCCGCTGCGATGCCATCCGCCGCCCGGAGCGTTTCCACGACGCGCTGGAGGCTTGCCTGTGCGATGCCAGAGGCCGCCTGAACTTCGAAACCGCACCCTACCCCCAGGCTGAGCGCTTGCGCCTCGCGCTGCAAGCAGCCCAGTCCGTACCCACCGACACACTGGCCGCCGACACGCTGCGGCAACTGACCGGCACCACAGGTTTGCCAGCTGGCAAAGCAGGCCAAGCCGTGGCCCAGGCCATCAATGGTGCCAGGGAAAGGGCCATTCACGCCGCCCTGAGCGCTGCCTGATCGACACGGCCATGCCCTGTGGTAACCGTCTGGCCTTGGACCTCAAACACTAGGCATCAGGAACAGATACCGGGACCGGGCGTCGGCCATCGTCCGCCAACCATGACAGCCCACCGGTGCGTGCAGCTACTGCCGGGGCCTGGGGCTCTGGAAGCGCTCACACACCGGCAGTGACCAGTAGGCCTCCAGGACGCACTGCTTCCAGAGGCAGCTTTCCCGCTCGAAAAAACCCAGCCCTTTGCAAGGCTCACCGCCGCCGACAGCTGACGTGGATTTGCGCACTGGTTCAGGGTTGACCGGTTTGCCTGGGTTGGAGGGCGGTGTCACTAGGTTTGCAGTGTCGCCAGTGTCAGTGTCAGTGTTCCGCGTGACAGCCGGCTTGTCAGGTGCAAGCCCAGCTTTGGACCGATCGGGTGATTTGCCGGGGACGTTGGCCCCACCATTCCCTCGGGCTGCTGCGACCGGCGTTGCCGTGACAGCAGGTGAAACTGGCTGACTTCCCGCCGCTCCGACAGACGCTAAGCCAGGCGACAACCCGCCCGAAATGGACGTTGTCGTTTCGCCTCCCGCTATTGGTGCCACACCGGCTGTTGTCGATGGCCCGGCAGAGCCGTCCGACTTAGGGAGCAGCGTTTCCCGATCGGACAGTGTCTGCCGGACATCGGTCACATCCACTGAGGTTGCCCCCTGCTCAACCGCTGGCGGTCTGAATATCCACCACCCACCAATGGCAAACACAACGACCAAACCTGCTGCGACCGGCAAGAACCGACGCTTCTTTGCCCATGCCGATGTTGGCGTACCAGCCGGACCAGAGCCTTCTCGCCGCGAAGGTTCCGGCAATCCGGCAGGCACAAGAGGCCCATGAGCGACCTGTGCAACAGGTGATGCGGGCACATCACGACCCGGCACTTGAGTGACAGCACCCGTGCCAGACGACCCCGCATCAGGCCCAGGGGCAACTGCTGTGGGCAGGTTCCCAATCACCGACACGGCTGCACTGCTTACCTCGGTAGCTTCGGACGCGTCCAGCACCGCTCCGCGGGTGGCCGCATATGCACCACTCGTCACGCGGCTGTACAACCATCGCAACATGCCAGCAGATTCGGCCTCCACCAAAGCCGCCGTCGAAACCAAGCGCACCGAGAGGTCGCCGCCACCCAATGCGGAGGCTGTAACGAGCAGGGCATCGGCAAAATCAGTGGCCGTCTGGAACCGGTCCGCCGGATGTTTGGCCATGGCCTGTGCCAGCACGGCATCGA
>ERZ761609.210-NODE-210-length-78908-cov-11.654496_pt1 | contig 78908 bp, 54 predicted proteins | sample MGYA00511163_ERZ761609 | MGnify/ENA primary metagenome ERZ761609 (study PRJEB28899, sample SAMN02445070) | bioreactor sludge metagenome | biome: EBPR sludge | place: Australia: Brisbane, Thorneside Wastewater Treatment Plant | collected 2011-12-16 ...
AATAATTTTGTATTCGCCGGTTGCTGGATTGGTCCGTGCAATACCATTTTGCGTTTTACCGTTCAATGAATTGTAAGCAACACTTGCTTCAAGTGGTTCTTTTGTTTTTGCATTTAATACACGTCCTTTTACAAGTACTACCGGATCAGGCTGAACATCTTCTTTTAATTTGATGCGCACAATATCAGAACCCATGCCTGCATTTTTGTAGGAAACCATGTAAGCATATTTTCCTTGCGCATCAATGGTATAATAGGCATCCCATTTATCAGAATTCACATCCGATCCCATGTTCTTGGGTTCCGACCAGTTGGTCCAGGTATCGTCAAGACGCTTGGTCACATAAATATCATTGCTTCCCAATCCACCTGAACGATCAGAAGAGAAATACAAGGTCACTCCGTCTGATGCAAGGAAAGGAGACATTTCGTTGTTTTTGGTATTCAAATTACCGAGTTTTTGCGGACGAGTCCATGTTCCGTCTTCCTTAAGATGCGACACATACAAATCATAACTTTCTGTTCCTGTAGTTTCAGAAAAATACTGAACAAGATGTTGACCATCGTTTGAAAGGAATGCACCGGCATAAGCACCTTTTACAAGTTCGCCAAATCCTTCAATTTGCATTTTCTTCGGTTCAGACCATCCATCGCGGGTACGGTGTGTTAATGAATAACCTTTGCCTTCCATTTTTCCATTTACAAAAGCACCTGAAATCATAATGGTGTTTTCATCGGGAGTAATACCCGCCATGTAATTGTACTTTAGCTGATTGAAAGGTGTAGATAAGTGTACCGCTTTTGCACTGTCTGTTCCGCCTGACACATCAGCTCTCCACATATCCTGCGAATCGTCAATTCCGTTGGTGTTTCTTACATCATTATTTCTTGAAAAATAAAGTGTACGTCCGTCCGGTGAAACGATTGGATTGAGTTCATCAAAAATTGTATTCATGTAAGGAGAACGCTTAGCAAGATAATTTTCCTGAATAGGCTGTGGCTTTTTCTTCATTCTGAAATTCCATGCAAGACCTACTTCAATTCCTGCAGTTGAAACTCCACTCATAAGGTCTTTTGTTTCTCCACTAAAGTTTCCAGGCATTACAGTAGTAAGTCCGTTGAAATCCTGCTTGATCAGATTCATATTGATATAAGGACTTATATTAATCATCAAAGGAAGTTTATCTGTAAGCAGGCGCTGATAATTGAGTCGGTACATTATTCCCGCTGAAAAATATTTGCCCTCAACTTTTGACCAATCTGCCTTTGCACCATCGTTAATAATTCTTGTTGTTAAAGAACCCATAGTAACTGTTGGACCCCAACTCGTGTACACATCCCATTTCTTTTTGCGCTGGTATTTCATTATTCCCAGTCCAATAAAGTTTCCTGCATATTTGATCTCTCTGGTAAAAGGACCAAACACAGCATCTGCAACCGTAGAACGTCGTGAAAATGTAATATCAAGACCACTTGATTTCCCCAATGCTAAACCTGCAGAGGCCGCAAATCCTTTTGCCCAGCGCATTTTGCCCATTGGATCATCCATCGGATAGCTTGATCCATTGGGTGCAGTTTTAGGAACATTATTGTCATATGATTCCAGAAATTCGTTGATTCCACGGTAACCGGTAAATCCAATATTATAGCCAACGCCTGCGTACAGTGGACCAAATGGTTTTACCTTGGAATAGGTTGTTCCTTCCATAACGCCGTTCCAACCTGTAATTGCAGTTAAATAAGGCGCAAGTTTGTTATAGGTTTCTTCACTGGTGTACCACATTAATTCGCGCACCCATTCATCTTTTAACCAGTTCAATCCGCGAATTGCTTTAGCCGGTTCCATATAACCGATCGTCATTCCGCAATGTTCGCGACGGATAGAGGAAACAATGGCCATGAAAACCTGTTTTTCTTCCTGCACAACATAAGTATCGAGATATCCTGCCAGTTCCTTTGAACTTAGGCCATTTGCTGTTTTTACCCCGTCATTCTTTGAGTCAAGAATCGTGTTGTTGTGGGGTGAATAGCGTTGTTTAAAGACGCTGTAAGGCATTTGTGCCTGAACCAATCCTGCGCAAAATATCAGTAATGTCAGCAGGATAATTTTTTTGGATCCGTTTTTCATGAGGGTTTGTTTGGTTTAACAAAAATGGTTAGTCCTGCTGGCCTCCAACATACGTTGATTACCGTATTTTAAGCAGATATCTTCATGTCTTCCAGGTTATGCCAAGCTTTAGGGTGGATTCGATTTGCCCACCTATCCGGCAAACCATTTAACTCCATTTTAAAAAAATCATTAGTTTAGAATTATGGATCCCTTTGTATATATGCTGGACCGCGAGGCTGTTGGACTTGTGGTTAATCAATTGTTCTATGCACTCGACAATAGAGAATGGTCGTCGCTACAGGAATGTTTTTCTCCGCGGGTTGAATTTGATATTACGTCATTGATTGGTGGAGAGAAACACCATTTGCGTCCAGAACAGATTGCCACTTTATGGAGTAATTCATTATCTGAAGTACAGCATTTGCAGCACCAGATAACCAACCTTACAGTGTTTGTTCAGAACGAAAGAGCAACCGCACATTTTTATTGTTCGGAGACTCACTTCAAGCAATTGCCTTCCGGAAACAATACACGTTCATTGAACGGTAGCTATGATATTCATCTCACCAAAGAAAGTGGAGTGTGGAAAATTCACTTGTTTAGGTACAATCACAAATTCATATCAGGGAACGCTGCCCTTAAGAGTTAGTAGCTTTAACTAATAGAGTGGTTTTCATCTCATTCCGTGATATTGGAATTGCAGAATTGTTTGGTTATATTTGGTAGCAAGTCCATTTACCAACCAAAACCAATAGAGATGATTAAACATTTACTTTGTTTCAGTTCAGCGCTTATTTTCCTTGTAGCACCGGTTTCTGCGCAGACCACCCTGTTTAGTGAGAATTTTAATTCCGGAGGTCCCGGTGGATTTACGCTTAATACATCCGATCAATCATCAATTGCTGCAGGTGTGTATAATTCATGGGTAGTAAATTCTGCCTATGCAGGTGGAAGCGGTTCTTTTGTTTGTTTTGGATTTCCTTTACCATTTTCAGTTCCTGCTACACCCAACCAACCAGGTGGTATTACAGGAAGTCCCAATAGCGGATATATGCATATTAACAGTGTAGCAGCAGCTTCATCTGGAATTCATTGTGCATCATTTATGGCAGCTGATGGACTATGTTCATTTAGTGAAAATTATTTTACAAGAATGTCATCCGATATTTCAACGATTGGACAATCTACGGTAACACTAAATTTCTGGTGGCTTTGTGCTGGTGGTGCACAAAGTTATGGTGAGGTTTACTACAGCACGAATGGTGGTTCATCATGGACATTGGTAACGACTCCGATTTCTCAGTATTTCGGACAATCAGCCTGGACTCAACAAACTATTTCAATACCTGCATTTGCCAATCAATCTACTTTACGTTTTGGATTTCGCTTTGTAAACGCAACAACATCTTCTGCAGCAGATCCTGCTTTTGCATTGGATGATATTGTTATTACAGGAAGCGGAACAGCATGTACGCCAACATTCAGTTCTACGGTTCATACGGCCTGCTCCAGCTATGTTTGGAATGGAAACACCTATACTGCAAGCGGAAACTATACCTTTTTAACGACCAATGCGGGCGGCTGCGATTCTACAGCTACGCTGAATTTAACGATTAATAATCCCAGCACAAGTACAACCGCGCAAACAGCATGTGTCAGTTACCTATGGAATGGAAATACCTATACAACTTCCGGTACGTATACCTATGTTACAACCAATTCTCAGGGATGCGACTCTACAGCAACATTAAATCTAACTATTAACAATGCGAATACGAACGTATCTCAGGTTGGAAACACACTAACTGCAAACGCAACCGGAGCAAGTTTTCAATGGGTCGATTGCAATAACAGCAATCAGCCTGTACCGGGTGCAACTGCTCAAAGTTTTTCTCCGATTACCAATGGAAGCTATGCAGTTCAGGTTACGCAGAATGGTTGTACCGATCTTTCAGCTTGTTTTAATGTGACAACAATTGGATTGGATAAAACTTCCTTTGCCCGGAGTATTGACTATTTCCCCAATCCAACTACCGGCGAATTAAATATTCGATTTAACGCCGCCGCTGAGAATATTTCCATTCGCATTCTAAATGTTGTGGGACAGGTTGTGTCCACTTCAACTGTTAATGGAAGCAATCTTACCACGGTTTTCATTAACGGTGAACCCGGTTTGTATTTTATTGAGTGTTCACTTCCAAGCGGGCAAAAAGCAAGTTTCAGGGTAGTAAAACAATAATAAGTTTTAATCACAGAGATCTTCCATCACAACTGTGGTGGAAGATTTTTTTTAGTGTTTTTTGAAAAAGTTATTTAGACTATTTCTTCTTGAATATCGGTTTAGCAGTTTTATCAAGAGGATGTTATTCAGTGATATTTGTCGCGTTTAATGATAAGCGATGCGGGATTTATTTTCTTTTTACTTTTTTGTGTTTCATCGGGTTTAACAAGTCGAGCACAAAATTGTTCCATTCAGGTTTATTGTCCTGAAGGATTTTATGTCTATGCCGATGGACAGTTCAAAGGAAAAACCAGAACTGAAATGTCGGGTTTGCTACTTGAAAATCAGTCCTGTGATTCGGTTTCCATTCGTGTTTACAGATCAGGATACGAGATGGTAGAGAAAAGCATCAAGACAAGCGAAGATCATGCAGAAGTGAAATTTGATTCCAGCAAAGAATCACAAACTATTCAAATATTGTGGGTAGGAGCGAATATGTACGGCGGTGCTTTTGGATTGTTTAATGTCGATAATGTATTTACTAAAGCGAAGTATTCAGTTGGTGCCTCAATTTATTCCGACTATCATTTTCATCGGAATTTTTCTTTGTACTTGAATGGATGAGTATGTGGGGACAACCTAATACACAGGATAATATCCGGATCATGCACCATGTTAACGGGCGACTTAACGCAGGATTTTCTGCTTTCGCACGACTCCATTTTTCAATTCAGTAAGCATCCGGTTTTGCATTGTGGCCTGAAGTTAATAATGTGCCTTTCATCCATTCCACATTTTCAGATAATCGTACAGGTTGGGATTTTAGGGCTTCCAGTGGAGTTAATTATTTACTGACAGAGAGCGACAAACTCGAATTGACTTTTGGGTATTGGGCATCCAGTTCAACAAGTGATAATATCGTTTGGATTACCCACGATTCAATGGTGATTGGTTTTGGGCTTCAGCACAGATTGAAAAAGTGAAAGATTGGTTTATACGTCCTTCAAAGTAAGCGGCTGTTTCTTTTTTACTTTTAATGCAGTTCCGAAACTGAAATAGATTAGAGTGCTTTTTTCCGGAGAAAAATTAATGGATTCACCTGATAGCGGCAAGATTCTATTGTACGTACTTGATCTTAAAAAGTCAAAAAGGAAAAAATTGACTTTGAAATAACTACCTGACTTAAATCGTAAATCAGCAAATACGGATACTGAAAAGGGATTTATTTTAGATGAAAACCATTCTCTCTCACGGCTGGTTTTATTGCCTTCTTTTAATTTGCTTTTGTAGTGGAATAAATAATGGGCTTCAGAACCTAATGCAATATAATTTCCTCGTACAAGATTTCCGAATTTTAGTCCAGCAGGAATATTGACCGAATAGGCTCGTTGTTTGAGGTAGATCGTTTCAGCACTGTCGCGTTCTAAAAAATGGTGAAACCCTATGTTGCGGATTCCCATTCCGGTAAATACTCCGATATGTTTCCCGTTATAATGTGTTTGCGATTGAAGGTTGAAGAATGGAATAAAACGGGTTTTGGGCGTCCATTTTACTCCATTGCTTATGAATTCTCCGTTACTCAAAAGCATGTCGAATGTGGAAATTCCGTACCATCTTCCGGTTGGATGTGGATTACGGATCTTTTCTTTTTCCTGTGCCTGGAGCTGAAATGAAACGAAAAACAATAATGCTATTATATGCCATCTTTTCATTTACAAAAAGTTTAATCGCTCAAATTGCCCATCAATAACTTTGGTTGGATCAACCTGTAAAAAGCGATCCAGAATGGTGCTGTATACGCTGCGAAAATCAACAGTATGAATGATATCACCATCATCGAGTTTGCTTAGATCGGAAAGTGGATTGTATAATCCGGATTTGGCAAGCTTACCACCGGCAATAAAAACATTATTAGCAGCACCATGGTCCGTTCCCTTACTTGCATTTTGTTCAACTCTTCTTCCGAATTCAGAAAAAGTAAGGATCACCGTATCGTCAAATCGCCCTGCTGATTTCAAATCCTCGCTAAAGGCTTTCATGGATTCGCTGTACACCTTTAACACGCGGCCTTGTTGTCCATTCTGCATCACGTGCGTATCAAATCCGGGAAGTGAAACATAATAAATCATTGTTTCAGAGCCTGCACAAATCAGTTCAGCAACTGTTTTCATTCGTTTCCCAAATTCATGGAAAGGGTAAATGGTTTTTAGCGGACGAACAGTTGCCTTTTCGTAGAGGTATTCTGCCGACTGCATGGTATCTGCCAGTGTTTTATGCAGGAACTCCACTGTTGGATGATCTTCGTGCATATGATACGATGAGGCAAGGTGATGCAGGGTTGGATTGGCGTGTGTGAGTTTTAAGATTTTTGGATCACGAAATGCAAAGCCTGATTTTTCTTCTCCGCGCATAGCCATACTGAGCGTATCGTCGATTTCAACTGCACTATGAGGTTTTGAGTGATTGTCTGCAACAAGATCCAGGGTTCTACCGAGCCATCCGGTACTGATTACCTTGTCTTCATCACTTGCCGATTGCCAGATATCCGTGCTGCGGAAATGTGAGCGGTTAGGATGGGGATAACCAACACCATTCACAATACTCAGTTCTCCATTATTAAAAAGATCAGCAAGCGAACGCAAATGTGGATGAAGCCCGGTTTCATCATTCAGTAAGATAGTTTCATCTCGTTTTAGAGAAATGCCGGGACGCGCTTTGTAATAGATGTCGTTTCGCACGGGTACTACACAATTCAGGCCATCGTTACCACCCGATAATTGAATCACTACCAGAATTTTTCCCTTATAGGATTCCTGATTAAATACATTTCCTGCCGCACGCAAAAATTCAGGTACCATTAATGAGGCACTGGTAAGGGCGGAATAACGAATAAATGTCCTTCTGTTAATGGCCATATCAAATGAGTTGAAATTCGGGTAATGACATGATCTGTGCTGCCAGTTGCACAATTTGGTTATCTGTATTTTCAGAATTAACGCTGCGCAATTTCTCCACTGGAATTCTTGCAGCAGAACTTTGAATCAGATGTGATAGCATAGATTCAATGAGTACATCGCCTTTTTTATCTCTGAAAAAATGAATGAAAGATCCCCAATCGGATTCTACTTTCTGGTTTTTTATTTCAGCAGGACCATCTTCCGGTGCTTCTTCAAATGCAGGTCTTGATTTTAATCCCACAGCACTTCCGTTTACAATAAACTGAGGCAGATTTAAACGAAGCAACAAGGATGCGCTGTCGATCCATTTTTCATGACCCTTCCAACCCGCTACATTGGGAGGGAAAAACAGAACCTGACCAAGTGCATGTTGCAATTGCAATAAACCTTTTGGCTTTGTGAATTTTAGTTTGATGAGTTTGTTGTACCGTACAATTAATTCAACAGGAGAGGCAATTTTAACCCCGATATTTTGGTCGGCATAAAACCACTCCGCATTGAAAATACTTCTCATCAATTGCTCAATATTATAACCGGAATTGAAAAATTGCGCTGCAAGCTGTTCAATAATTTCAGTATCGGGTTTTGGATTGACAAATTCTCTGTAAATCTTATAAACGATATAACGTGCTGTTTGTTTATTGTCAAGCAAAATATTCAGGATGTCCTCGCCTTTAAAATTTCCTTTTTTACCAAGGAATATCTTTTCTCCGCTATCATGAATACCTTCCCTGAAAACAAATTCACCGCGTGCATCAATCGTCCAGCCGGTAAATGCCCGCGCTGCTTCCTGAATGTCTTTCTCGGTGTAATGACCAATCCCCAGCGTAAATAATTCCATTACCTCACGGGCAAAATTCTCATTCGGATGATCCTTTTTATTTTCCTGATTGTTCAGATAAAGAATCATTGCAGGGTCTTTGGCAATTGCAAAAAGTAAATCCCTGAAATTTCCTAAAGCATGTTTCCGTAACGTATTATTTTGCTCCTGCATTAAATAGGAAAATGGGACTGAAGTGGCAAAATGATTGTGCCAGAAAAAGACCATTTTCTCTCTTAATACAGCCTTGGTGTGAGTCAGCTTAAACAACCATTGTTGATTCAGCTCTTCAGAATCTTGTTTTGATTTTAAAATCATTCCAAGAAACTGCGATGCACTTACTCCTTTTTTCTCTCTGTTTTCCTTGATCGGGTAGGGGAGGTAATGAATGTCTTTCCAGCTTTTGGAATCATTGAACAGTTGTTCAACAACAGAGCCCAGGGAAGTATCTTTAAGCCGCGCAATGGCAGGTGGTGTTTCACCAAATCCTGCTCTTAAAAAGAGATGTTGTAACTTATGCTGATGGCTGGCCATATACCGGAGTCACCAATAAATATACCACAATTTTTTTCTGGTGAATCGGGGATTTCTTTTTTTGAAAACCCAACGGCTCCAAATTAGAAGAACAATGGAAGAATTACAGAACAGGGCTGAGGGTTTAAAAATCAATTATTTACCCAAAATAAATCCGGTCATTCCCGGTAGAAGTGGTTTGGATAATGGGAGTCGGTCATCGGAATAGGAAGCCAGGTTTTGATCCGCATCCCCTTCAATGGTGCGCAAAACGTGATTCATCTTTTCAATCAGCAGATACCTTGCTTTGGGTTGCGCGGCATACAATAATTGCGCATCTGTAACTGCGACCTGTACATCTTTTGTGCCTTGAACAATCATTACGGGAATCTGCATTCTCGAAATGATTTCTGCCGGATCATGTTTCAACCAGGAAATCATGTAGGGTTGCACCGAAGGACGAAACAACATCATCAATCGCTGATCCGGATTGGCGATTCTTCTACCTGCTTTTAAACTGTCGAGGTATTTATTCGATAGTCCGCGCAATTCATCCGGTAAACTTGAAAGTTGTTCTCGAAGCACAACATCAATCGGACGACCGGCTCCTGCAAGCGAAATAAAGCGATCTGCTTTCTCTGCGGCCAACATACCTACCAGAGAACCTTCGCTGTGACCAATGATGGTAAGCGACCCAAATCGCTGATCTGATTTTAAAAGATTTATCCATCCTTTTGCGTCATCTGCATAATGACTGAAGAGTAATTCTTCCTCGGATTTCATTGCTGCTGCGCTGGCTGCAATTCCTCGTTTGTCGTATCGCAGGGAGGCAATTCCCTTAGCAGCGAGTCCATGTGCTATTTTTTTTAGCGCATCATTTTTCATCACCGGATTGTTTCCATTCCTGTCGGTGGGACCGCTTCCTGCAATGATCAGTGCAACCGGAATCGCTTTTTTTGCTTTGGGTACACAAAGGGTACCATTTAAAATTCCGGTGCCGGTGTTCAGTTGCAACTCACTCTCAACAAATTTTGGTTTTGCTCCGGAAATCAGTGGAGCAACCAAAAATATCAGAAGAAATAAACGTGCATTTTTCATGATGAACCAATGTTGAAATGAAATGATCGTATTAGAGTTTGCCTTTTAAATGCTTTCCGGTATACGAGCGTTTGTTCTTGATGATATCCTCCGGCACACCTTCAAAAACAATCTCACCTCCATCTTCACCGCCTTCCGGACCCAGATCGACGATCCAATCGGCACATTTTATCACATCGGCATTGTGCTCAATTATCAGCACGCTGTGCCCCCTATCGATGAGTGCATTAAGGGCGTGTAATAATTTCTTGATATCGTGAAAATGCAGTCCCGTTGTTGGTTCATCAAAAATGAACAAAGTAGTTGAATCGTTTTTTTCGTTACCGAGAAAAGAAGCCAGTTTAATGCGTTGCGCTTCACCACCGGATAGGGTACTGGATGATTGCCCAAGTTTTACATATCCCAATCCTACTTCCTGCAGCGGTTGCAGTCGGGCTACTATTTTTGATTCATGATCTCCTTTTCCTTTACTGTGTTTTTTAAAGAAGGTGATGGCATCATCTACCGTCAATTCAAGAATATCGAAAATACTCTTTTCATGAAACTGCACTTCAAGTACTTCGTCGCGGTAACGTTTGCCCTTGCATTCTTCACACTGCAGATGTACGTCGGCCATGAATTGCATTTCAACAGTAATTGACCCTTCTCCTTCGCACATTTCGCAGCGACCACCATCTACGTTAAATGAAAAATGTGATGGTTTGAATCCCTTTACCTTCGATGCCTGCTGAACAGAATACAAATTCCTGATTTCATCAAATGCTTTTACGTAGGTAACAGGATTGCTTCTTGATGATTTTCCAATCGGATTCTGATCAATAAATTCTACCGCCTGTAACTGCCGGAACGATCCGCTCATGCCGTCAAACATGCCGGATTTATCGCCATATCCGCCAAAGTGTTTGGTCAATGCAGGATGAAGTACGCGTTTGATAAGGGATGATTTTCCGGATCCGCTTACCCCGGTTACAACCGTTAATACTCCTATGGGGAGTTTCACATCTACACCTTTCAGATTGTTTTCCCTAACTCCTTTAAGCTCGATATAATCTTTCCATTTGCGGCGCTTTTCTGGTACAGGAATTACTTCCTTGCCTGTGAGATATGCAGCAGTCATGCTTTTTCCTGCAGTGAGCAAGTCGTTGTGATCACCCTGAAATACCACTTCACCACCCAGCGATCCCGCCATCGGACCCATATCCACTATTTCATCGGCAGTGCGCATCACTTCTTCGTCATGTTCAACAACAATCACCGTATTGCCAATATCACGCAGCGATTTCAAAACTTTGATCAGACGTTGCGTGTCTCGTGGATGCAATCCGATTGAAGGTTCATCCAGAATATACATCGATCCGACCAGGCTGCTGCCTAATGATGTGGCAAGATTTATCCTTTGGGATTCTCCCCCTGAAAGTGTGTTGGCGTTTCGGTTTAATGTGAGGTATCCTAATCCAACATCGTGGAGGAATTGTAAGCGGCTCCTGATTTCAATTAAGATCCGTTTTGCAATTTTTTCTTCGTGTTGATTGAGCTTCATTCCTTCGAAAAAACCACCAAGACGACTTATCGGTTCAAATAGTAATTCTGTAATGGATCTTCCGCCAACTTTTACGTACTGGGCATCTTTTCGCAATCGTGTTCCCATGCAATCCGGACAATCCGTTTTACCGCGGTAACGACTAAGCATGACTCTGTACTGGATTTTGTACATATTGCTTTCGAGGTGACGGAAAAATTCATCCAGTCCGTCGAAATGTTTATTTCCCTTCCAAAGTACATTCATTTGTTCTTTGGTTAGTTGTCCGACCGGTTTGTGAATAGGGAAATTGAATTTATCTGCAGTTTTGATCAGTTGTTTTTTCCATTCTCCCATCGTTTCGCCTTTCCAGCAGGCTACTGCATCCTCGAAAACGGAAAGCGATTTGTTGGGAAGCACCAGATCAGGATCAATACCAATTACACTTCCAAACCCTTCGCAGGTTTTGCAGGCTCCAATGGGATTGTTAAACGTAAAAAAGTGGACACTGGGTTCCTCAAACAAAACCCCATCCGCTTCAAACTTATTGCTGAAGAATCTGCGGGTTTTCTTTTCATCCTGCACTTCAACCACACATTCTCCTTCACCTTCAAAAAATGCAGTTTCAACAGAATCGGCAATGCGACTTTCGTTTTCTTCGTTACCTGCTTCTGCAACAAAACGGTCGATCATCACATAAATCTTATCGGCATTTTTAAATTTCTTGGAAAGAGCATCTTCAATAGTGAGGATTTGTCCGTTAAGCTCTATTCTGGTAAATCCTTGTTGTTGGAGTAATTCAAGCTGTTTTTGGTGTGTTCTGTCATTTTTGCGAATGAAGGGAGCAAACAAAATCACACGTGTCCCCTTGCTGAGTTGCTGAATGTAATTGACTACATCCGCTGTTCGTTCGCGCTTGACTTCCTTTCCGCTAACCGGCGAATAGGTTTTTCCAACGCGTGCAAAAAGGAGTTTCATGTAATCGTAGATCTCCGTAACTGTACCAACAGTAGAACGGGGATTTCTGCTGATTACCTTTTGTTCAATTGCTACAGCAGGTGAAATTCCTCTAATGTGATCAACTTCGGGTTTGTCGAGCCTGCCCAGAAACTGTCGTGCGTATGCAGAAAGGCTCTCAACATACCTTCGCTGACCTTCTGCGTAAAGGGTGTCAAAAGCCAACGATGATTTGCCCGAACCGGATAAACCCGTTACCACAACCAGTTTGTTGCGGGGAATGGCAACACTCACATTTTTCAGGTTGTGTACGCGAGCTCCTTCAATGAGGATATGTGACTTAACGGAGACTTTTTCTTTGGTGGCTGACATAGGGTACTTTCGGGAAAGCTGCAAAATTAGCAGGTATTTGGGTTATTTACCTTAAAAAAGCCATTAGGATGAGTACTGTGGACAACTTTTTCTGTGCTGCTGTATGGTCATATCAGGAAATGGCTTGTTTTTTCGCTTTTGTTGACCGTCTTCTTTAGAAAATTCGTAATGAACATTTAACCTTTTTGATGTTTCTTTTCACCTTTAACAAACAATTCATCCGATAATTTGTTTTTTCCTTGGGTACTTGTCATTTTTTAATAAGTTTTGCACCCGAATCCTGAAACCATGCACCGTAGTCGAATTGCATTTCTCGTCGTATCGTTTTTCCAGCTTCTATCAATTCCGTCATTTTCGCAGGAGAAATTCACTGTTTCCGGATACGTTAAAGACGGTGCTACCGGCGAATACATGATGGCTGCCAATGTGTACGTTATCGAAACCCAAAAGGGTACTACAACCAACGGATATGGTTTTTACTCGATCACGCTTCCTAAAGGAAAGTACAAACTCAAATTTTCATTTATCGGTTACCAGGATCTGACAAAAGATGTCGAGCTCAACGGAAACACAACGCTTAATGTCCAGTTGAATCCGGATTCGTACCAGATTGATGAGATTGAAGTTGTTGCCGATGGAGCAAAGGAGAACACGAACAGTACCGATATGGGTAGGGTTGGATTGGATGTGGAAAAAATTAAAACACTTCCGGCTTTCATGGGAGAAGTAGACATCATGAAAACGATTCAATTGCTTCCGGGTGTACAAGCAGCCGGCGAAGGAAATTCGGGTTTCTATGTTCGAGGTGGTGGTCCTGACCAAAACCTGATTCTTCTGGATGAAGCAGTGGTGTACAATGCATCCCACCTGTTCGGATTCTTTTCTGTTTTTAATGCGGATGCAGTTCGCAATGTAGAGTTGTACAAAGGTTCCATGCCCGCAAATTTCGGGGGACGCCTTGCCTCGGTGGTGGAGGTTTCCATGAAAGAAGGCAATAGTAAGGAAATAAAAGTAGATGGTGGAATCGGACTTATTTCATCACGACTTACTGTTCAGGGTCCAATAAAAAAAGACACCAGCTCATTTATGATTTCAGGTCGCAGAACCTATATTGATGTGCTCATGAAACCATTCATTAAAGAGAGCTCTCCTTTCAGAGGTACAGGATATTATTTTTATGATTTGAATGCCAAGTTTAATTACCGTTTCAACGATAAGGACAGGTTGTTTTTCAGTGGTTATTTTGGGAAGGATGTGTTTGATTTCGGAAATAAAGATGCCGGTTTTGGGGTTCGTATTCCTTGGGGAAATGCGACTGCAACGGTTCGATGGAACCACCTCTTCAATTCGAAATTGTTTATGAATGTTTCCGCTATTTACAGCAAATACGATTTTCAGTTTGCCGCAAGTCAGGATGATTTTGAATTCGCAATTTTTTCCGGTATTCAGGATTGGAATGGAAAGCTGGATTTTTTCTACTTACCCAATCCGCGACACAATATCAAGTTTGGAGCGTTTTATACCTACCACACCTTCATTCCTTCCTCTGCAACAGCACGTCAGGGAGATCTTGAATTCGATACCGGAGATCGTGTAAAATTGTTTGCCCACGAAGCTGCAATTTATTTTAACGATGATTTCGATCTTACTGAGGAGATCAGAATCAGTGCAGGCTTACGTTATTCCGCATTTAATCAGGTTGGACCATTTAAGCGTTATGTTAAGGATCCAACACTGGGAACAACCATCGATACAATACAGTATTCTTCCGGCGAAAGTGTTAAGCTGTACCACGGTCCGGAACCGAGATTATCGATGCGCTATACATTGAATAAAGTTTCTTCACTTAAGGCTGCATATACCCGGAATCTTCAATTCATTCACCTTGCATCTTTATCAGCAGTGTCACTTCCAACAGATGTTTGGGTTCCATCTACCGATCGTGTCAATCCCCAGATCGGAAACCAGTACAGTATCGGTTATTTCAGGAATTTGAAAAAGGATGCCTATGAAACTTCAGTGGAAGTGTATTATAAAACTATGCAAAACCAAGTGGAATACCGCGAAGGTGCACAGCCGGATGATGATGTAAAGGATAATCCCGATAATAATTTTGTATTTGGTTACGGTTGGGCTTACGGTGCAGAATTTTTTCTGAAAAAGCGCTCCGGAAAATTCAACGGTTGGGTGGGATATACCTTAAGCTGGACCAAACGGAGATTTGATGATCTCAATAGCGGTGAATGGTTTTATGCAAAGTTTGATCGAAGAAACGATGTAAGTCTTGCATTGGTTTATGAGCCAAATAAAAAATGGACATTCGGCGCTGTGTTTGTCTATGCGCAGGGAAATGCAATTACGCTTCCTTATTCCTGGTACATGGTACAGGATCAAGTGGTATTCGAGTTTGCTCCCCGAAATTCACTTCGGATGCCGGCTTATCACCGTCTTGATCTGAGTGCAACCCGCAAAGGAAAAGAAACCAAGAAATTTAAATCGAGCTGGAATTTTTCAATTTACAATGTGTACAGCCGCTTGAATCCTTATTTCCTCTATGTAGATATTTCAGGAAGTCCGATTGACGGAACACTTACCATTAAGGCAAAACAGGTTTCGCTCTTTCCAATTCTTCCTTCTGTCACCTGGAATTTTAGTTTTTGATTATGGCTCCGAAAAAAACAATACTGTTTCTCTTCCCGCTAATTCTGCTGGTGTTGGTAGCTTGTGAACGCGATGTGGATATTGAAATTCCCGGAGGTACGCGTCAGCCTGCAGTCTATGGCTGGATCGAACCGGGAGCACCGCCAATCATTATTTTCACCCGCGCACAACCTTATTTTGGTTCGTCCAACTTTTCAAGTTTCGAAGAATTATTTATTCATAATGCAAGCATAACTGTTTCGACCGACAATTATTCTGCGCTGTTGTTTGAGTTATGCAGCAACAGTATTCCCGATTCATTATTGCCGGTGGTTGGTCAGTTTCTTGGTTTGGATTCGATCACATTGGCAAGCGTGAATTATTGTGTTTATACCAGTTTTGACGCCAACATTTTCGGAGTAGTGGGAAAGAATTATTACCTCAATATTGCCACTACAGAAGGTGAACAATTGAGTGCAGTTACGAAAATTCCTCAGCCCGTAGCGCTTGATAGTTTATGGTTCCAACCGGAAAGAGGGGATACTTTAGGCTTTATCTGGGCGCGGCTTACTGATCCTGATACACTCGGAAATGCCTACCGCTGGTTTGCACAACGTCAGGGTAAGGATAATGGTTTTATTGCTCCCTACGGATCATCTTTTGATGATAAGTTCATTAACGGAACCAGTTTTAATTTTGGTGTTCCCCGTGGTGATAATGATTTCGCTCCAACGCCAGAGGTAGAAGGTGAGCGTGGTTATTTTAAGGTAGGAGATACTGTCATTGCAAAATTCTGCACGATTGATATGGCGCATTTTCAATTTTGGAGAAGCTTCGATACACAACTCGCCAGCAATGGAAATCCCTTTGCCGCACCTGCTCCGCTTAGAAGCAATATAACGGGTGGACTCGGAATCTGGGGTGGTTATTCTCCAAGTTACGACACGCTGATCATTACTCCCTGATCCGTGATTGCAGAGAATCAATGAATGCATGGTATGATTAAGGTAGCATGGCGCAAAGAATACGTGCAGGCTCTTCCGGAAGGACATCGTTTTCCTATGGAAAAATATGCGTTGTTGCCTCAGCAATTGCTCTATGAAGGAACCATTGGTGAGGAGAATATTTTTTATCCTGAATCAATAGATCTTTCCGTTTGCAGGTTAACCCATAAGGATGAATACCTGGATAAACTTCTTCACCTAAGACTGGATAAAAACGAAATCCGTAAAATGGGATTTCCTTTAAATGAAGCATTGATTCAGCGTGAATTAATGATAATGGAGGGAACCCGCAAATGTGCTGAGTTTGCACTACAGAATGGTATAGCACTCAATACCGCAGGCGGAACACATCATGCTTTTTCCGATAGGGGAGAAGGATTCTGTTTGTTGAACGATAACGCCATTGCTGCAAACTGGTTGCTGCATTCAGGAAAAGCAAAAAAAATTCTGATTGTCGATCTGGATGTTCATCAGGGAAATGGAACAGCAGAACTTTTTGCAAACGAAGACAGGGTTTTCACACTCTCTGTTCACGGTGAAAAGAACTACCCGATGCACAAGGAAGAAAGCGATTTGGATATTGGTCTGCCTGATGGGATTGGAGATGTTGAATACCTGAATGTTCTGCGATCAACCATTGATCCGTTGATTGAAAAATTTAAACCTGATTTTCTTTTTTACCAATGCGGAGTCGATATTCTGGCCAGTGATAAATTGGGCAGGTTGGGCATTAGTCATGACGCATGCAAAGAACGCGATCGTATCGTTCTATCAGCCTCACACCGTCGTGCGATTCCTGTGGTTTGTTCGATGGGAGGTGGTTATTCCGAACGAATTGCTGCTATCGTTGATGCTCACGCCAACACTTTTCGGGTTGCGAAGGAATTGTGGGGTTGATTTGGACTATATAAATCAGTAAGGACCTTTTCCTATTGTAAAAAGATAAGTGATAGTTATTATCACGAGAAATCCAATCGTATTTCCAATTATCAGAATGACCAGTTTTGTTTTTTCGCTTTTGCTGAATTTGATAAAGAGAGCAAGTATCAACAAAAGTGCAATAACTGTAAGTCCGCCAAAAAAATGAATAAAGGCACCATACAAATTGCCGAAATCAACGACATTAAAGAATATAAGTCCACATAATATGGCGATTCCAAGGATAACAAGCCAATAAGTTAGGTTCAGTATTTTCTTCATGATTGTATTAAAAAGAAAAAACCCGAATCCAAAGAGACGGGTTTTAGGGGTGTAAGTCGATTTAATTATTTATCCAGATCTTCAAACTCAACAGTAGTGTAGTTGAAGTTGGTATTCGATACCTGATTGTCCTGAACCAGCTCTCCTCCTGAATAGCCGTTTTCACGGAGCTCGGAAATTTTGGATACAGTTTCATTCAGTCCTTCAACGAACTTTTCAAAATCTTCCTTGTAAAGGAAAATCTTGTGTTTTTCGTAATTGACTTTCAGCCCGTCTTTATCGAAACGTTTTTTACTCTCGGTGATTGTAATGTACAAATCACTTCCACGGGTAGTCTTTACATCAAAGAAATAAGTCCTTTTTCCGGCACGTACCGCCTTGGAGTAGATCTCATCGCGGTCACGATCGCGCTCGCGACCATTCCCGTTGTTTTCGTAACCTTCTTCCATCTCTGGCTCTTTTGGTTGAACTTGATATTGTTGCTTGTGAATACCAAATTTAACAACTAAAGGGACAAAGCCAAATTTTTTTATCCTATTTTTTGAGATTCAAGGAGTTGTTTGCGGTGTAGGTCGAAATAATAGCCCTTTTTGTCGATGAGTTCCTGGTGACTACCCTGCTCAATAATGCTTCCCTGCTGTAATACAATGATTTTGTCGGCATGTCTTACAGTAGATACGCGGTGACTAATAATCACCGATGTTCGTCCTGCCATGATCCGTCGCAGGTTCTTTAGGATCTGGTCTTCTGTTTCGGTATCTACAGCGGAGAGGCAATCATCAAAAATGAGGATTCGCGGCTCCCGTATGATGGCCCGGGCTATCGAGACTCTTTGCTTTTGCCCGCCCGATAAAGTGATTCCGCGTTCCCCAACCAGGGTTTCGTACCCGTCCTTAAAGCCGGTAATGTTATCGTGAATGCAGGCATCCTTGGCAGATTGTACAATCTTATCCTGCGATGCTGATCCCTGTTTTAGTCCAAATGCGATATTATTGGCAATCGTATCCGAAAACAAAAACACATCCTGTGGGACATAGCCTATCGACGAACGAAGAATATCCAGATTGGCGGAACGGATATCCTGTTTATCCAGCAAAACTTCTCCATCTGTGGCTTCGTAAAGCCTGCAAATAAGTGAAGCAAGTGTCGATTTCCCTGATCCCGTTTTACCGATAATTGCAAGTGTTTGTCCGGGTTTTACCTCCAGATCAATTGCGCGTAATGCTTTTATTCCGCTATCGGGATAGGTAAAGCTGACATTCCTGAATTGCAGGTGACCTTCAATGGTCATTTCATTATGATTGTGATTGACGATCTCCGGTTCGATATGAAGAAATTCATTGATGCGTTCCTGCGAGGCTGCCGCGCGTTGGATGAGTGAACTAACCCATCCCACAGTTGCAAAGGGCCAGGTAAGCATATTTACATAAATCACAAACTCTGCAATAACACCAACTTTAACCTCCCCGTCGAATGCTTTTAAACAACCGATGTAAACAGTAAGAATTGTACTTAATCCAATAAGTAAAGTAATAACAGGAGCAAAAAGAGCATCAGTGCGTACAAGACTCAACACTTTGCTGCGGTACAGTTTGCTCTCCTTGATAAAATCGTTGTGAATACTATCTTCTCGTGCAAAGGTTTTTATTACACGGATTCCTGAAAAGGCTTCCTGTGCATGGGTGGTGAGAATGGATTGTTGTGCCTGAACTTCTTCGCTTTTTTTGTTGATGCGTTTGCTTACTGTATAAACCAGAAATGCCATTACCGGAAGCGGCAGAAGAACATAAAAAGTAAGTTCCGGATTAATAGCCAGCATTTGGTAAATGACAAGAACAAACAATACTGCCAGGTTTGTAATGTACATAACAGCGGGACCAATATACATTCGCACACGGCTTACATCTTCTGAAATACGGTTCATCAAATCTCCCGTATTGTTTCTTCTGTAAAAGGATAAACTTAGTTTTTGGTACTGCGCATAGATTTCATTCTTCAGATCAAATTCGATATGACGCGACATAACAATAATTGTTTGCCTGGTAAAAAACAGAAACAATCCTTTTAGCAATGCATAGAGCATATAAATTCCGGCATATACCAATGCTGCAGTAAGTGCCTGTGAAATGATATAGTTTCGGTCAACACCCGGTTCTGCACCCTGTGAGATCCATTTCTCAATATCAATAAAGGTGTAGCGAATCAATTCCGGAGCACGGACACCAAAGTAATTGGAGATGGTAATAAAGAGGATGCCCAATAGCAGCATCCATTTGTAGCGGATAAAATAAGCGTTAAGGTGTTTTAGTGCGCGCATGGGGGCGGTAAAATTAACTAAAAAACACCTTGCAGGACTTAATTGTTTAAGCCGGATTGAAGATGAGCTGCATTGAGATTAATTAAACGTAATTTACAAACTACTGCTGGATCTTCTAATCACCAATTCTGCAGGTAAAACCACGTGTTCTGCTGATTCTCTGCTTGCACGGTCGTTGATATTATTGAAAAGGATTTCCATGGCACGGGTTCCGATATCTTCAATGGGTTGAGCAACTGCACTAACCGGTGGGTAAGAGAATTTGAAAACATCCACATCATCAAAACTTACCATTCGCAAATCATATGGAATGCGCAATCCTAGATCACTTATGGTTTCAAGTACGGCAACTGCGAGGTGGTTGTTGGCGCAGAAAACAGCATCAATAGGTTGTTTTGCCTTGAGCCAATCCTGTAATGTTTTCTTCACAGAATTTTTGATATCGCTGAACGGAACTTCCCTGACCAAATCTTCTTCAAATGGAATTCCGGCTTCTTTCAAAGCAAGTTTATAGCCTTCCTGTCGCTCACTGAGTGTGGATATATGAGCAGGACTTAAGGTCAACAATGCTACCCGCTTAGCTCCACTGTCAATAAGATGCTTTACAGCAGATTGCGAGCTGCGAATGTTATCCACTACAACTGAATTGCATGAGAATTTCGGATAGTTTCGGTCAATCAGTACAAAGGGGAATTCTATCTTTTTCAGATCACGAAACACTTCAACATTGTCTGTAGTGGGACTAATAATCAAACCTTCAACCTGCATCTTCTCTCGGAGGATGCGTACCAATTGTGCTTCTTTTTCAGGATCTTCATCGGAACTGCAGACCATCAGATGGTAATCCTTTTTCCAGGCTAAATCTTCAATCGCTCTTGAAATCCGCGCATAAAAAGGATTGGAAATATCTGCAACAATAAGTCCGATCAAATTGGTTTTTCCTGTTCTCAAACCACGCGCCGCCTGATTGGGCATGTAGTTCATTTCCTTCACCTTTTTTAAAACCCGATCAACTGTATCAGGACTAATACCATGTTCTTTCGCCTTGTTATTGAGAATAAGGGAAACCAGGGTTTTGGAGACGCCCAGACTTTTGGCGATATCTTCCAAGGTGATCTTTTTCATTAGGACCGTTTTTCGTTGCGCCAATGTAAGTCAATCTGCGGCCAAGTCCCAAAAGTTTACTAAACTATTTTAGGTGCTTCATTAAAATTCTGTCCAATTGAGGTTCAATTTTAATTTACTGGTGGTAATTACCTGCTCAAATTCCGGAAAGTGGGCAGGTGAATGGGTTGTCATTTAACTGTATTTAACGCTCTATTTTATTCTCAATAACCCTTCTGCAAAGGGAGATAATATTACCTTTGCTCCCGAATTCATATTTAAACCTCCTATGGAAGTCAAGGAAATCAAAACAGCAAATGCCGATAATCCGGTGATTAGTCAGATGGGAATGATGGGGCACGAGCAAGTGTTGTTCTGTCAGGATGAAGAAACAGGTTTGCGCGCTATCATCGCTGTTCATAATACCGTATTGGGCCCTGCACTTGGTGGTACCAGAATGTGGCCATACGCAACTGAAATGGAAGCGCTTACAGATGTTTTGCGTCTTTCGAGAGGGATGACGTATAAATCTGCTGTTGCCGGTCTTAACCTCGGTGGCGGTAAAGCTGTTATTATTGGTGATTCACGCAAAGACAAATCGGAGGCGCTGTTTCGTCGTTTTGGAAAGTTTGTCAATAGTTTAGGCGGTAAATACATTACTGCAGAAGATGTTGGAATTTCTCCTCGTGAAATGAGCTGGGTAAATATGGAGACTAACCATGTTGCCGGTTTGCCCGGTCGTTCCGGCGATCCTTCTCCGGTAACTGCTTACGGTGTATATATGGGCATTAAGGCCGCTGCCAAGGAAGCTTTTGGAAATGATTCGCTCAATGGAAAGCGTGTTTCTGTACAGGGTGTTGGTCATGTTGGTGAATACCTGGTCGGCTACCTCGCCAAAGAAGGAGCAAAGATCTTTATCACCGATATTCATGAGGAAACATTGGTACGTGTTGCCAATAAATACGGAGCTACAGTAGTGGGTACTGACGAGATTTACGATCTTGAAGTCGATGTTTACGCACCATGTGCACTGGGTGCTACCGTGAATGATGAAACTTTATTGCGCCTCAAAACACCAATCATTGCCGGTGCTGCAAATAATCAGCTCAAGGATGAGAAGAAACATGGTGAAGCAGTGCTTGCAAAAGGAATGATTTACGCTCCTGATTACGCCATTAATTCCGGCGGTATCATCAATTGCTACACCGAGGTGAAAAACCTGAACAACGAGTGGGCAATGCAGAATGCTGAAAATATTTACAACACTATCCTTAGCATTATAAAAGAATCTAAGGCAACCAATACACCAACTTATCTTGTTGCTAACCGTATGGCAGAACAGCGTATTGCAGCAGTAGGTAAGTTAAAACGATTCATGTGATGATGCTTTTATTCAAATTTTCCTAACGTTCTTTTCCCAATGATTAACAGACGACATTTACGCATTAAGGTTCTTCAGGCATTGTACTCTTGGTTTCAGAGTGGTGATGGTGATTACGGTAAGTCCGAGCGCGAGCTGATGAAAAACATTGATAAGATCTACGAGTTGTATCTCCTGTATCTGTTATTGTTATCCGACCTGCAAACCATCGCATCCAACAGGATTGAAGACGGTAAGGCAAAAAAACTTCCGACGCGTCAGGACCTCGAACCGAACTTAAAATTCGTGGAGAATCCGGTTTTGGAACTCATCACCAAAAACAAAAGTTTACAAGCCGAAGTACACCGCCGTAAATTAAGTTGGGGTCCGGAAATGGACATGCTCAAAAAGATCTTTCAGGAAATCCGGAATTCGGATGTTTTTGCAAAGTATATGGATGATCCCGGTCGCAATTTCGTGGATGCTCAGGAGTTTGTGGTGACCATTTTTAAAGATTTTATCGCCAACTCCGAAGCACTCCAAAACTGGCTCGAAGAAGTAAATATTCACTGGCTCGACGATATCGATCTGGTTTGTGCAGCGGTGATCAAAACCATTAAAGGATTTCAGGAAAAATCGGATGAGTTTATCCGACTCCTGCCTTTGTATAAAGATCCCGAAGAGGATGAGAAATTTGTGAAGGATCTTTTTCGCAAGACGATCATGAATTCTACGGAAACTGAAGCACTCATTTCCTCAAAAACAGATAATTGGGAGCTCGAACGAATTGCATCCATGGACATGATCCTGATGAAAATGGCAATTACCGAGGTTTCTGAATTTTCCACCATTCCTGTTAAAGTAACCCTCAACGAATTCATCGAGATTTCTAAGTTTTACAGTACCCCCAAGAGTAATGGATTCATCAATGGAATTCTCGATAAGGTATTTGCCCAGCTAAAATCAGAAGGAAAAATTAAAAAGATCGGAAGAGGTCTAATTGAAGGATGATAAATAAAACGTCTATGCGTACAACAGTATTCTTATTTTTTTTCAGTGCACTGCTTCTTTCCTGTAACAGTTCAGATAATGTTGGAGCCGATAAAGTTTCAACCTCGCACATCGATCCGGAGCATCCTCCTGTAATGACTTTTGCAACTCCTGTTTATGATTTTGGGACAATTTCTCAAGGTCAAAAAGTGAAATACAATTTCGAATTCACTAATACCGGCGAATCCGATCTCTTGCTTCAAAGTGCACAGGGTTCATGCGGTTGTACCGTACCCAAAAATTATCCGAAAGACCCGATCGCTCCCGGTGGAAAGGGGAAAATTGAAGTTGTTTTTGATTCCGAAGGAAAAAGCGGAAAGCAAAATGTTACTGTTACTGTTCTAGCCAATACTGTTCCGAGTAAAAATGAAGTAAAACTTACCGGACTCATTGCAGCACCATCGTCCAACTAAAAATTAAATAAACACAGATTTACCATGACAATGCTCACCATTCTATTACAAGCCCAGGCAGGACAACCATCACCCTGGAGTTCACTTATTATGATCGGATTAATGATTGTAGTTTTCTACTTTTTCATGATCCGTCCGCAAACCAAAAAAGCAAAAGAAGCCCGTAAATTCCGCGAAAGCCTGGAGAAAGGTCAGCGTATCGTTACCATTGGAGGAATTCACGGTAAAATTGAAGAGATCAAGGATACCACCATTGTTATTGCAACCGAAGGAGGAGGAAAGCTGCGCATCGAACGTGCTGCTATTTCACCTGAGTTTACAGGAGCATTGGAACAGACCGCTTAAATGGAACTACCATTGAAATGAAAAAGCCCCAAACGGGGCTTTTTTTATGGAAGAAATTTTTGTTTTGTCCTGTGCAAAATGAAAAACACAATACGTTGTTATAATAAAGACTTAATGATTTTCTCAATAGAATATCCTTCAGCTTCAGCCATGTAATTGCGAACAATACGGTGACGTAAAATTGGCATTGCTACAGCCTGGACATCTTCAATATCGGGCGAATATTTTCCTTTCACTGCAGCATGGCATTTTGCACCAACCACAAGGTATTGCGAAGCTCTTGGACCTGCACCCCAGCTAAGGTATTTATTAACGATATCGGTAGCGCCGGGTGTGTTCGGACGCGTTTTGCTGCTTAGTTTAACTGCATATTCCAGAACATTATCAGCAACAGGAATGCGTCGGATCAAATCCTGGAAATAGAGAATCTCTTCTGAAGAAAGTACTTTTTCAAGTTTTACTTTCATATCGGAAGTTGTATTTCGAACAATGGCCAGCTCTTCTTCAAATTTTGGATAGTCTACCCAAATATTGAACATAAAACGGTCGAGCTGTGCTTCGGGTAGGGGGTAGGTTCCTTCCTGTTCAATTGGGTTTTGAGTAGCGAGTACGAAAAAGGGTTCATCAAGTTTATACCGTTTCCCTGAAGCAGTAATAGCTTTTTCCTGCATCGCTTCTAAAAGTGCCGATTGCGTTTTTGGAGGTGTACGGTTGATCTCGTCGGCAAGAATGATGTTCGCAAACAGTGGACCTTTTATGAATTTGAAATTACGTGTTTCATCAAGTATCTCCGATCCGATAATATCACTTGGCATTAAATCGGGTGTGAACTGAATCCTGTTAAAGCTTAATCCAAGCGCATCAGCAATGGTATTTACCAACAAGGTTTTCGCAAGACCCGGAACACCCACCAAGAGGCAATGTCCTTTACTGAAGATGGAAATGAGCACTTCATCAACAACCTGTTCCTGTCCAACGATTACTTTTCCGATCTCTTTATGAAGGATCTTGTATTTCTCTACAAAGGCATTAACCGCCTCAACATCCGATTTGTAATTCACTGACATCACCTATGGTTTTGAAGTGTTGAAGATACAAAAAAAGCCCTTAAACAGTAATTGCATGGGATAGACTACCTTAATTCTGTGTAAACGGTTAGCACAAGCATCTTTTTAGCCTTTAGTTTGATTATTTTTGTTGAATGAAGAAAAAGAAACCCGTAATTCTTGTAACGAATGATGACGGAATAACTGCACCCGGTATTCGTGCTTTGGTGGAGGCTGTGAAAGGATTTGGAACGATTCTGATCGTTTCGCCTGATAGTCCTCAATCGGGGATGGGACATGCAATTACCGTGAATGAACCATTGCGGTTGTATCCCTCCAAAGAGTACGGTAAACTCGAATCTTATGCTTGTTCCGGAACACCTGTGGATTGTGTTAAACTGGGGATTTATGAGATTCTGAAATATTCGCCTGATCTCATCGTTTCCGGAATCAATCACGGGTCTAACGTCAGCACGAATGTGTTGTATTCAGGAACCATGTCGGCTGCGGTTGAGGGTGCATTGGAAGGGATTCCTTCTATCGGATTTTCGTTGACCGATTATTCCATGACCGCCGATTTTTCTGCAGCTCAAAAGGTGGTTAAATCCATAGTGAAGGAAGTCCTTGAAAAAGGGATGCCCGAAGGAATTTGTTTTAATGTAAATATACCCAAGCTTCCCTATTCAAAAATAAAAGGAGTTAAGGTTTGTCGTCAGGCTCATGCTTTTTGGGAGGATAAATTTGATAACCGAAAAGACCCGCTTGGAAAACCTTATTACTGGCTCACCGGAGAGTTTAAAAGTTACGATGGTGGAAAGGATACAGATCTCTGGGCATTGGAGAACAATTATGTTTCATTGGTTCCGGTACAGTATGACATGACCGCACATCAGGTATTGGGTAAATTAAACTATTCGTTCTGATGATGCAGCGATTTGATAAAGCGATTTACGGATTTATTGCAGGATCCGTCCTCCCGTTTTTGGGATATTCTGTTGGGAAATTCATCATTTACCGCAGTGGTTCCTGGGCATCGTATTGGAGTTATTTTAAGCGACCCGGCGATACACAAACGCAGATTTTTACATTTTGTATGCTGCCCACATTATTCCTTTTCTATTTTGTTTTTTTTCAGTGGAAACTTGAGCAGGCAAGCAAAGGATTAGTAGCTATAAGCCTGGTAGCTGTTACCATTTTCATGGCGTTTAAATTTCTCTGATGAAGTATTACATCATAGCCGGTGAAGCTTCAGGTGATTTGCACGGTAGTAATTTATTGCGTGAATTAAAGAATCAGGATCCTTCTGCCGAATTCCGTGCATGGGGAGGTGATTTGATGGCTGCCCAGGGCGCTGATGTTGTTAAACATTACCAGGAGCTTGCATTCATGGGCTTTACGGAGGTATTGATGAATATCCGTACGATCCTGAAAAACATGAAAAGGTGTGAAGAGGATATTGTGCAATGGAAACCGGATGTGGTTATTTTGATCGATTACCCCGGATTTAATTTACGCATCGCAAAAAAAATGAAGCAGCACGGTATTCGTGTGTTCTACTATATTTCTCCTCAGGTATGGGCCTGGAAACAATCCCGCGTTAAAATTATCCGCGAAGTTGTCGACCGCATGTTTGTGATCCTCCCCTTTGAAAAGTCATTTTATGAGAAATGGAATTATGAAGTAGATTTTGTAGGACACCCGCTTCTTGATGCCATTCAGAACCTTCCTTCACTAGAGGGTGAGCATACGCCGCCTTGGAAAAAAGAGGGTAAACCGGTAATTGCTCTTCTTCCGGGAAGCCGCAAGCAGGAAATTTCCAAAATGCTTCCGCTGATGCTTTCCGTTCAAAACCATTTTCCCGAATACCGTTTTATCATTGCCGCTGCACCGTCCATGCCCGAAAGTTTTTACCGCAGCGTAATGGGTGATTTAAATGGTGAATTGGTTTTCGGTCGTACCTACGATGTGATCCGGTCTGCCGATGCAGCTCTTGTAACATCCGGAACAGCAACACTCGAAACAGCATTACTCAATACTCCGGAAGTGGTTTGCTACAAAGGCGGAAAAATATCCTACCACATTGCACGACGACTTATCAAAGTCAAATTCATTTCACTGGTTAACCTTATCATGGATAGGGAAGTGGTGAAAGAGCTGATTCAGGATGATTTAACTACCGCTAATCTGGTGAACGAACTAAAAGGACTGCTTCCCACCGGAATCAAAAGGGAGGGTGTCCTTGCCGACTATGCTGAATTAAGAAATGCACTTGGCAATGCTGGTGCGTCAGCCAAAACTGCCGGTCTCATGTTGAAAACTCTGAAAGGGGCGTAGATTTCGACCTCTTACGCTTTGTAATTTTGTTGCATGCGCAGGATTTATCCGCTTACATTAATCATTCTTCTTTTCTCATCCCAATCTGTTTTCGGTCAGCAGATCCGCATCGGACTTTTCCGAAATGATTTCCCACAATCGGTTATGCTTACATCGATTGGTAATTACAAAGTCTTTGCTGATTCCTCCATGCTCGGTATCCTTCCATCGGGAACCGGAATACGCTTAATTCTGGATTCTTCAGGAGTTCGGATGAACAGTATCGATCGCGATTGGGGTGCGTATAGTCAGTTGCTGCTTGTGCCTAACGATTCATTTGCTGTAATGAAAATTAAAGGCATTGCTCCAGTTACGAAGGAGAGAAGTTTTGGAGGGAAAATTTCAATCGATCAGGATGCTGCTTCACTTCGAATTATTAATCATCTCGACCTTGAAGAATACCTTGCCGGTGTAGTGGAAGCGGAAGCCGGTTATGGTCACCATATCGAATTTTACAAGGCACAGGCAATTATCTCCAGAACGTATGCACTCGCTCATTTGTACAAACATTTACCGGAAGGATTTCATTTGTGCGATCAGGTGCATTGTCAGGCCTACAAAGGAAAAGGAAGATCGAATGCTGATGTACTAACCGCTGCAAAAGCTACACGCGGAATTGTAATTGTGGATGATAGTTTACATTTTATTACAGCCGCTTTTCATAGCAACTGCGGGGGACAAACAGCCAATTCAGAACACGTTTGGACAAAACCTTTGCCTTATTTAAGAAGCGTAAAAGATAATTATTGCACATCGCAGCCCAACGCCTATTGGACACGCGAAATATCTATTGCTGAATGGAAAAATTACCTGAAGAGGTATAATTTTCCGGTACATGATTCTTCCTGTATAACGTATTGCACCACTTTCAAGCAGCCTTACCGAATGTATTGTTTGAGCTCTTGCAATAAGACCATACCTTTTAAAAATATCCGCGCAGATTTTGGGCTGAAATCCGCCTTTTTCAGTCTTGAACGGGTAAATGAACATACCGTTGTACTCCGCGGCAGAGGATTCGGACATGGAGTTGGATTGTGCCAGGAGGGAGCAATGAAAATGGCTAAACTCGGTTTTGATTTTAAGATCATTCTCAAGCACTATTTCACTGGAGTCCACATTATCGATATCCGCGAAAAGGACACTTTCGCTGAGGAGTAAAAAAATGAAGTCAAATAAAAAAAGCACGGAGATTTCCGTGCTTTTTTATTGGTTTGTAACAGGATCACATCAGAATAATTCTTCTGGTAATAATTTCGTTTTCTACCAGAATCCGGATGATGTATACACCTCTTTCAAGTTCAGGAACATTAATCATTGTTCTTGAAAGAATGCCTGATTGTAAAACAAGGTCTTTCTTAAGACTGATCTGACCAACTGAATTCATCATTTCCATAGGGAAAACACCATCTGTTGCAGAAGTGATCTCAATGTAAAACTCTCCTGTTGCAGGATTAGGTAATAACGTTACCAGGTAAGTAGAATTATTTTCTTCTACAGAAATGGAACCTCCTGACGAGTAGGTAAAGGAACTCGACGACATAGATTCACACCCTGAAGCATCGGTAATGATTACATCGTAATCACCATCTTGTGTTGGTGTGTAGGTTTGCCCATTCGCTCCTGAAATTGCTGTTCCATTTAATAACCACTGATAAGTTAAAGCTGGGGTAGATTCAAGATCATTTCCAACCTGTGTAATTACCGGTGAAGCAGGAGCAGGTATGATAGTTACCGTTACGCTTGCAGTATTGCTACAAGCACCTGTGCTACCGGTTACAGTATACGTAGTTGTTGAAACAGGTGATGCATTGATTGCTGCACCTGTTGAGGAACTTAATCCGGTTACAGGTGACCAGCTATAGGTTGATCCGCCATTTGCAGTTAGTGGTGTCGATTCTCCTTCACAAATACTAACGTCTCCGCTTACCGAAACAGTAATTTGACTGTCTACTGTAACTACTATTTGTGCTGTACCTGTACATCCGTTTCCATCTGTAACGGTAACTGAATAGGTTGTATTCCCCGAAGGAGTTGCAACCGGATTCATAATGGATGGATTGCTTAATGTTGCTGTGGGAGTCCAGCTGTAAGAAGTTCCTCCGGAAGCTGTAAGTGTTGTGCTGTTACCGCTACATACAGCTACGTCGCCGGATGTACCAACTATCGGATTACTGTTAATGGTAACCACCGTTGATGAAGTGTTGCTACATCCAGCTGCTGTTACTGTTACAGTATAGCTTCCTCCGTCAGAAATTCCTGCTCCGGTGATAGTTGGGTTTTGCGATGTAGATGTAAATCCTCCGGGGCCTGACCATGCATAACTTGCACCACCGGCCGTGGTTGTACTGAGGTTTACAGTTCCACCTTCACAAACCGCACCAGAATTACTGGCATTGGCAACCGGCGATGGATTAACTGTAACACTTGTTGTGGCAGTTGCAGAACATCCATTGTTTACGGTTACTGTGTATGTACCGGCCATAGCGGCTGTTGAGGATGGAATACCAGGATTTTGCTGGGTACTTGTAAATCCGTTCGGACCTGTCCAGGCATAGGTTGCGCCTGTAACATTTCCTGCATTTAAATGAATCGCCTGACCGGCACAAACTGGCCCATTGCTGCTTGCTGTTGCCGTTGGAGTATTATTGATAGCTACGCTAACTGTTGAAGTACTTGAACAACCATTTGCAGTTACAGTAACGGTGTAAGTTCCACTCATTGCAGTTGTGGCATTGGTGCGCGATGGATTACGTGTAGTTGAGGTATATCCACCGGGGCCAGACCAGGCATATGTTGCTCCTGTAACGGCCGGTGTGCTGAGAGTTAGCGTTTGTGTTGCGCAGATGGGCGAATTACTGGAGGCAGTTGCAGTTGGTGTTGCATTTACTGTTACTGCAACTGTAGATGTTGCAGAACACCCTCCATTGGTAATGGTAACCGTGTATGTTCCACTCATTGCGGTAGTAGAAGAAGCAATACTTGGATCTTCGAGCGTAGAGGTAAATGAGTTAGGACCTGTCCATGCATAGGTTGCACTTGCCACGGTGTTAGCGGTTAAATTGATTGCATTTCCGGAACAAACAGGTGTGTTGCTACCTGCTGTTGCAGTGGGTGCGGTATTAACCGTTACACTTACCGTAGAAGTTGTTGCACATCCATTTGCAGTAACGGTTACGGTGTAGGTTCCACTCATTGCAGTAGTTGCATTGGTGCGCGATGGGTTTCGGGTTGTTGATGTATATCCACCGGGGCCTGACCAAGCATAGGTTGCTCCTGTTACTGCAGGAGTACTCAGTGTAAGTGTTTGTCCTGCACAAACCGGAGAATTACTCGTTGCCGTTGCAGTAGGAGTATTGTTTACCACAACTGCAGTAGTTGAAGAAGCAGTACAGCCTGACGCATTGGTAATGGTAACTGTATAAGTACCCGCCATTGCAGTTGTTGCGTTAGGACGTGTCGGATCTTCCAGCGATGAAGAAAAGGTTGCCGGTCCTGACCAAACATAGCTTGCTCCTGCCACAGTATTAGCTGTGAGATTGATGGAGTTTCCTGTACAAACCGGTGTATTGCTTCCTGCAGTTGCTGTTGGATTTGCATTAACAGTTATATAATTGGTTTGTGTGGTTGTTGTTGTTCCTGCACCATTTGAAGCTGTAAGTGTAACACTATAGGTGCCGGGTGTGGCATAGGTTACCGACGGATTCGTGGCTGTAGATGTGGCAGGCGTTCCTCCGGGGAAACTCCAATTATAAGTGGTTGCTCCGGTTGAGGTATTGGTAAAGTTTACAGTTTGGCCCGGACAAACAGATGTTGGACTTCCTGTAAAACTTGCTGTAGGTAAGGAGGGCATGACGCCTGAAATATTGATGTTATCGAGGAATATCGGCTGACCATACCTTCCTCTGTTTTGGAATGCAATAACAACATTCTGTGATCCGATAAAGGTATTTAGGTTCAGTGTTTCAGTTCTCCATTGGGTGTTGGTTGGAATGAAAAGTGTTGTAACATTTGCTCCTCCATTTGTTGCCAATGTAGTGCCTCCCTTCATGAACACTTGAGTCCATGTAACCCCGCAGTCTGTCGAAATCATTACGGCAAGTGTATCGGAATAAGTGGCGCTGTATCGTGCGTAGGCTACATCAAATGTCATGGTAATACTGGTATAACCACTGAAATTGTATTTGGGTGTCCACAATTCATCCCGCGTTCCGGATACATCATTATTATAATTATCAAAAACAGAACATGCAGTTGATGTGCTAAAGCCGCTGGCTGAGGTGGTCGCTTGCCATACGGTTCCATCGCCCATTGCATCCATATTGTACCAGCCTGCAGGAACAAAAGAAGTTTCAAATCCTTCTGTTAAGGGCAAGGCTTGTTGATTGCTTACAGTGATGTAGGCTGTTTTTGTAACACTATTTGTACCATTTGCATTGGTGGCTGTAAGGGTAACATTGTATGTTCCTGCAGTATTATAGGTTACTGTTGGGTTTTGCTGTGTAGATGTTGCAGGTGTTCCTCCGGCAAATGACCAGTTCCAGGCTGTTGGGGTTCCGGATGTGAGATCGGTAAATGTTACGGTCTGACCAACACAAATACTCTGACGGTTGGCTGTAAAATCAGCAGTCGGTAGCTGACTTCCGGGTGAATATAAATCGGATTGCCATGTCCCTCTTCCGAAAGTAGCTGCACGGATTTTTGAAGTTGGATAATAGATCTCAAGATCATTTACAATCACGTTTGGTAATCCGTCAAAGAATGGAATCCATGAAGGTTGACTCGCATCTCTGTAATAAACGCCAACATCTGTTCCGCAATAAACCGCTTCATTTGCCGCGTTTTGATAAACGATACAGTTTACAGGAAGATTGGGTAATCCGGTAGAATAGTTTGTCCAGGTTGTTCCTCCGTCGGTCGACATAAAAACTTTGTTCGCTGCAGAGTAACCGGAAAACGTAACATAAACCCTGTTCGGATCGGTTGTACTGATATCAATATTTGTAATCGCAGCACTTGCAACCGGTAATGTTCCTGTGATGGTTGTCCAGCTTGTTCCTCCATTAGTGGTTTTGAAAACGGCATTCGCTTTAACCACGTAAATGACTTGATTGTTGGAAGGTGCGATCTTAAGTTCTACAATCGTATTGGTGTTGGTAAAACTTGAAATGGACGTCCATGAAGTTCCCTGATTGGTAGATCGGAATACTTGCTGATAACCTGCATAAAGAGTATTCGCAGTTGTTGGATCTTGTTTCCATGGTGTTACCCAGGCGCCGTTTCCGGTTAATCCGGTTGTGATGGTTGTCCATGCACCTCCACCATTGGTTGATCGTTTGAAATCTCCATATACATAAGAAGCATACATGGTGTTGTTGTTCGTGCGGTCAATGAAACAATCCATTCCGTCTCCACCATACACTTGTGCCCAGGTTGTTCCGTTGTAACGGTTGGTTCCGTTATCCTGGTGACCTGCCAATAACAGGTTGGCATTACTTGCTGAAAGTCCGATTTTATATTGTTGTGCAATTGCAAGATTGGCAGAAATATCCGACCAGCCTGTTCCTGAATTTGCAGTGCGAAAAACGCCGCCGTCGCAACCTGCGTAATAGGTTGTTCCATTACCGGGAAGGAAAATCAGATCATGAATATCAGCATGAACATAAGGTGCGCCTGATCCTGTCCAATGTCCGTTAATGGTGAAATTCGTTCCGCCATTGGTAGATCGCCAGATGTTGATTCCTCCGACAATTACAACATCTGCGTTGGTGGGAGAAGCCGCAATTGCCAAATCATACCAACCCTGGCCGCCTGCATCTCCTCCGTTTGAGTTGTATCCAAGGTAATTTGGTGTGGTTGATCTTGTGGTAAACGTTGTTCCGTTATCTGTTGAACGATAAACACCCAATAATCCATTGTCATCTGCCCGTGCAGCGATCATGTACACATAGGTTGAATTCGCTGCTGTTGTTGCAATCGCCAATCGACCTACGTTTGCTGATGGTACTCCACTTGTAACTTGTGTCCAGGTTGCGCCTCCATCTGTTGATTTCCAAAAAGTGGTTCCACATGCATACACCGTGTTGGGATCTCCCGGTTTGTACTCCATATCCTTGAAATTCCCTGTACGAACCTGTGTCCACGCGCCTCCGCCATTGGTTGTTCGGTATATTCCATTGGAAGTGGCTGCCAATAGAATTTGGGTATTCGTTGGATGAATCAATAACCGTGAAATTCTTCTGCCTTGATTGACGGTCCAGGTGAGTCCTGTGGTATTCCACGTATTACCACCATCTGTTGATTTTAAAATTCCAATCGAATAGGTGTCATTTGCATCTCCGTCGCCTGTTGCCAGATACATGGTGGCAGGTGTTGCCGGATCTATCGCAATATCTGTACAACCAATAACAGATAACTGATCGGTATTGGTATTCCACGATGTACCTCCATTGGTGGTTATCCACAATCCGCCTGCAGGTGATCCTGCATAAATGATGTTTGTATTGGTAGGGTGAAACCTGACGAAATTGATTCGGCCATTTCCGCCATTTGTTGGAGTGGTGGAGGGCCCCATAATGGTCCAGTTACCAGCTCTTTCTCCTGCAAGAATAGAAGGATTGGTGGTCAACCATTGCTGAAACTCCTGATAGGCCCGATGAGCCTGTTTCATGTCTCCCTTTGGATAAACACGGGGTTCCATGAAATTCTGCCAGCGACGAAAAACTTTGTATCCTTTACCTTTCTCTATCGTTCTGCCCGACCAATAACTTTCGAATTCGGCAACGACATCGTAAAAATTAGCATTCGGATCTTGCATCATCTGCACGTACTGTTGCGAGAACAATCCGGAAAAGGTGAGCATGAAAAGAAGCGTGGCAAGTAATTTGTTCTTCATACGCAGTAGAGAGTTTGGTTGTTTGGTGCACCCGAAATATAACGAAAGCAAGGGACGTTCCCGGGGACGATGACGACAATTTTTAAGCAGAATTGAAATCCTGAACCTTTTTGGGGGACTTCTGCTCGAATTTTGTGTTATTTTTGCGCGGTTGTTAAAAAAGTCTTTTGCCTCTTTTAATACTTTAACTTCGGTTAATAACCAGATCCTTTAGCTCAGTCCTGACGATCTCCCTTCGGTTGATGTCAGGATCCCGACCTCAAGGTCGTGATTGGATTACAGGATTCTTCGTTCTTTAGAAAATGAATTTATAATTGGTCCCGTAGCTCAGTTGGATAGAGCAACTGCCTTCTAAGCAGTAGGTCTCTGGTTCGAATCCAGACGGGATCACTGATAATCAACAAGTTAGAAGAGGGCCCGACAGGACCCTCTTTTTATTTGCAAACAATTTGCAAACATCTTTTGACCATCGGGTTGTTTTGGCTTGTTTTTTAGTTGCATTTCTTGCCTGTAAGAAAGTTTCTTGAACCTAAAAAAGGAATTCCACATCTTTTCTGATTGATGTTTTGAAGGATGGAAAAGGGACTTATTTCCCTTTTCCCAGAAGATAGGTAACACCTCCATAAATATTAAACCAGCCCGCGTTATAAGTGTGATTGACCTTGCCTGAATTCTTCTCATAACTATAGAGGTCGTCCAGGGATTCTTGGGTGAAGGACTGGCTATAGTTTAGTGTGGTTGAACCCAACTCAAGGCTAAGTCCAAACGAAATGCGATCTGTTGTGAGATGCCTAAAACCGAGACCTGCAAATGAATAAATAGAAGAGCAATTCCCTGATTTGAGAATAAGTTCCTCTCTCATATTGCGGTTAAATGGGGCATCATCGTAATAGGTTGTAATTGCCACCCTTCCTCCTTGGAACAAATCTACACCCAGAGATGCTTTAAGGTCCAACCGGAAATTTTCACCTAACGGAATCTCATAGATATAGAGTAATCCAAGGAGCAAATGTTGGTACTTATTATATCCGCTTACCTTAACTCCAATAAGTGGCTCGCCAAACATACTTGGCTCAGCATTTAGGAAAACATTATCCGCTGTTGTTTGTGCATCATACCGGTGATTGATTGTCCCGAAATGTAATCCCAGTTTGGATTTGTCAGATAGATAGTATCCAAGGTGAAAATTGGAGGTGAATGCGGAAAGCGGCCTGTAATTTCTGGCATAGGTCAATGTAGGAATGGAAAATCCATTTTCTGATGCAAGACTAAATTTCCCTTTTTGAGGAATACCATCCTGAACAGAAATCCCAAAGAGTAAAATGGAAAACAATGTTTTTTTCATGATTGAAGATTTTGGTTCAAAACCAAATTAGTAAAAATTTCAAATTGTACTCTTATAAGGGTACATAATTTTAACACATAACCCTGACTTTGCCTGAAAATACCTTATGGCAAAAGGAAAAGGTTCAATAAAAGATAAGTTCCTGAAGGAAGTGGGGAGCAATATTAAAAATCTCAGGAAGGGAAGCGGTTTATCAATGGGGAAACTAGGCTTGGAAGTGGGCCTAAGCAGAATGCAGATCAGCAGAATTGAATCAGGTTATAATATTACGCTTTCTACGATCCTAAAATTGGCCATTGCATTAAAAGTAAATCCATCAGAATTGGTCAATTTTTCCGTCAAGTCAAAAGAAACCGACTTGGAAGATCTGGTCAATTCAAATAAAGCCAGCAAACTAAAACCTAAATCGAAATCAACTTGACCAGGGATGTGAAGATTCGTTTTCGCGTTGGTTATAGTCTTAGTCTATGATTTGCTCCCTATCCTTTGAAAACCGCTCGATCACCATTGATGCGGAATTATTCATTGATGAAGTGACACGCTCTTATCGGCTGGAGGTATTTCCCTTTATCCAAGGAAGGAAATCAGACAACTTTAATCCGGAAGATTATATCAGCCGAAATCATCTTATAGCGATGATTATTGAACGGTTTACATTTTTTCAACATGTATTGGATTTAAAAGCAAGGCAGGCTGGAATAAATGCATTTCAGTTGGAACATGGATTGGCTAAGCATATATCCAAACAAAGGCTTCAGCTTTCGGAAATTGAAAAGGAAAAGCTTGTTTCCATTCCTACAGAACTTCATGCCTATAATGGGTATTTACAGGGAGCGCTATCGTATTGTCTTCTGAAGTTGGGGAATGAGGCAAGCGGGATAGATGGTTTATCGGGAATGGAATTGGTTTCAGCTTTATCGGGTTCAAACAGGCCTAATTTGCAACAAGTAGAATTCTGGAACAACCTTGATGTTTTTGACTCAAGCCTGAGTAAGCCTTCATTGACCGACTTTTCCTTTTTGGATCGAATCATCAACACTACCGGAACACCGGCGCTTTTGTTTCACTTTCCTGCGAATGTCCTTGAGGATTATTTGAGGATTGTGTTTTATCCTCTTGAACTTTCCGATCATCAAAAAGCCGCACTGCGCACTTGGTTTCAATCTTCTTCAGCCCAACAATTTATTCGACCAATGGATATTGCGAACCAGAATTTGGCATTTCTAATCCTTTCAACATTGCATCTTTCAGGACTTGGAAAAAAGGAACATTGGATTTTACCTGATCAACGGATCCTATCCTTGCCCGGTGGATTTCAGAATCAGAAAAACCATTGGCTGGTAAAAGCATTTTTATTGAATGGTAATCCGTTAAATGTAAAAGCTGTTGAAAATCTTTCGAAGCAGTTTTACAAGCACAATGATCAGCTTCTAATTGATGTAAAAGAAATCCGAAAACGATTACAATCGTTTATAAGCGATCAAATGGCATAAGCTCGCTTTTGTAAGCGATTTATTAATAGATATTTAATTGATTATAATCGTTTCGTTTGTGTTTTGTTTGTCATCAAGGGTAAAGGAAATTTGTCATGCATTCTTAGTAGAAGATTATGACAATAGAGAGTATCATTCAAAAGACAATATCCGATTCCATTAAAAAGGAGTTGGAGGATTTTAGAAATGCATCACTGCCTTTGCAGAGGCAAATCATGGACGAGTTTATTTCGATGGAGCAAGTCCTGGAAATGACTCAAATGACACGTCAGGGTATCTTTAAACGAATTCGTGAAGGGAGATTAAAAGCATTTAAGCCGGGAAGAGCTTTGGTATTTAAGCGCGAAGATGTGGAAGCCTTTATCCTATCCAGTGAGCAAAGGAAAATCAAAGGACAAATAGCCAAACGAGCATGAAAAGGAAAAATAACTTGGTGGGGCATTGTGCCTATTGCTTTGCTCCATTAAAAGGACGTTCGCATAAGCGCTTTTGTTCTTTGTATTGCAAGAACCACTATCATCAAACGGTAAAGGAATTTAAGCGGGAAGCCAATATTCCGGACATTGAAATGGATTTCTTTGTTCTGTGTGTGGCGCACTATAAAGGGGAGAACAAACACCCTTTGGACCCTTTTGTGATGTCAAAGTACGATTGGTATGATCGTATTACTGTTAAAGCCAGAGAATACATTTGGTTTTTTGGGCCTGCTTATTTTCACATCTTTGCTTTACGTTTCAATCCTAATAAAAAGGAGGGAATAAGGGTAACTCTAAGCCAAATTGAATTTGTTCGCAAAAATGTCAATAGCATGAAGTTGTCTGATTATGTAGCCCAAAAAGTATGGCGCAATGCCACGCGAGAATGAAGGATGACTTTTTGGCGCGTACAGGCTTGTGAGCGCAGGGACGAGAAACAATAACCGATAATTGAAGAAATAGTTTCTAGTGTGAGGATTTTGGCGCGCACGGCATCGTATGCGCCGTTTTAATTAGGAGAACAAAAAAGATACAGTCTTGAACACGACGTATTCTTAATAATAGATTTATTGTTGATGTTATTGAGGGTTCATGAGTGGTCCATTAGGGGCCAAATGCTTATTGGGCGCTGGCAGTCTTGTGTGCCCCGTGTTTTTTTTGAGTGGAACAATTTAACCTAGTTGCAAAAGTCTTGGAATAAGTTGTACCCAATTTAATCTATTCCAATAAAAACCGAAAACTCAAATTGGCCCACTACAAATTGACGATGGGGATTAAAAAGATCGAGCCCCTGCTAATTTCATTGGGATGGGTTGAGAAGTTAAGGATCGTTACAGGCATGGATGTGATGGTATGTCCGAATTGCAAAAAAGGGAAAATGATACCTGATGGAATTCTAAAACCGCGGACGCCTACTTTAGCCTGGCAAGAAATAGTTCTTTGAAAGTAAAAAAATCAACGGCTAAGGCCGAATGTAGAAGCTATATCCGTATGAATAGTCAAAAATGAATAAACATAAAGAAACGGGGTAATGAAGCAAGAAAATAGAGTCAACAAAGAAAAGCGATGTCATTGCAGCCTAAGTGCAAATTATAGAATCCCCATAGGCTAATAATCTGAAAAGCAAGCGGTTTCGTTCAGCTCAATTTTAAGCGCAATTTGCCTGTAAAGCAATGGGTTATGGCTGCTTTTTGTTGTAAATTGCGTTTAAAATCTTTAATTGTTAGCGGAAACCCTATAACAGACATCGGAGAAAAAACACAACGAAAAAGAAAATCACAATATAAATGAGAATGAATAAACAATGACCTATTTTTCCTCAAACTATAATAGAATAAATTATCCCATCTCGACAGAAACAGTCAAGGGGTTACGAAATGCACAAATAGGGGCTATTCATGCAATTGGTTCACATTTTACACTATTTAAAGACGAGGCTGCAATAGTAATTATGCCAACAGGTTCAGGTAAAACTGCTGTATTAAATTTATCCGCATACTTGTTGAGAGCAAAGAGAGTTCTAGTTATTAGTTCAAGCGTAATGGTTAGAGGACAAATTGTTGAAGAATTTTCCTTACTAAAAACGCTAAAAGGATCAAATGTCTTTCATGCTGATTTAGAATTACCCAAAGTCAAGGAGATAAAATCTCCAATAAAATCTTTGGAAGAATGGGAAGCTTTAAAGGAATTTGATGTTGTAGTAGGAATTCCGAACAGTATCAACGAAGGAATAAATGATGTTTTTACTCCAGAGGTTGACTTATTTGATTTGATATTGGTGGATGAAGCCCACCATGTTCCCGCTTTTACATGGACAAATGTTGTCAAGAGATTTACACACTCGAACAAGATATTCTTCACAGCAACTCCATTTAGAAGGGATAAAAAAGAAATTGAAGGCAGGGTTGCTTATAATTATCCTTTAACTAAAGCGTATGAGGACAAAATTTTTGGCAAGATTGGGTACTACCCTGTTATTACAGATAGTCCGGATACTGATTTAGCAATTGCAATTCAAGCGGAAACAATTTTCAAACAAGATAAAGCAGCTGGATTAAGGCACTACATGATGGTGCGGACAGAAACAAAAGAAGAAGCTGAAAATCTTAATAAACTCTATTCAGAGAAAACAAGTTTAAAATTGAAAAAGGTTGACAGCACTTTATCATATTCAACAATAAAAAAAACTATTGAAAAACTAAAAGCGGGAGACTTAGACGGGATTATTTGTGTTGATATGCTTGGCGAAGGATTTGACTTTCCAAACTTGAAGATTGCCGCTATTCACAGCCCAAAGAAATCACTTGCAAATACACTTCAGTTCATTGGTAGGTTCGCAAGAACAAATGCAGATAACATTGGTGAAGCGAAATTTTTGGCCATTCCAAATGATATTCTAATTGGAAAGAAAAAATTATATGAAGAAGGTGCTATATGGGATGACATAATTAAGAATTTAAGTGAGGAGAAAATAGAGGAGGAAGATGAATTAAAAAATGTAGTGGACTCATTTGAAAAGAGGGTTATCCCCACATTTAAAGATAATATCTCTTTCTATAATCTCAATCCTTACAGACATGTAAAAATTTATATGTCCGAAGGGGTAAACTTAGATGCTAATGTTGAAATTAATGGGCTGAACATGATATACACGGCCAAAAGTCACGAGCATAATGCGGTAGTTTTCATTTTTCGTGAAATTCAAAAACCTAAATGGATTGCTTCAGATGATTTGGTTGACATCAACCACTTTTTCCTTCTAGTTTTCTACGATGAAAAAACTAAACTTCTTTTTATACATTCATCAATTAAAACGAATCAGTTCTATGATATGATGAAGAAACTCTTTGAGGTTGGCGATGCAAAAAGGATTTCAAAATTTCAGCTGAACAAGGTTTTAGTTGATGTTGCCAACCCTGAGTTTTTCAATATAGGAATGCAAAATAGGTCAGCGAATAGTGGTGAATCATACCGAACTAGTGCTGGACCAAATGCAGAAAGAGTTATCACTAAAAGTCACGGAAAAAATTATGCAAATGGTCATGTATTTTTGAAAGGCATTGATAAAGGCGACAACATTACAATTGGCTATAGTTCTGGCTCTAAGGTATGGAGTAATGCTTATGACAAAATTCCTAATTATATAAAATGGTGTCAGCACATTGGTCAGAAAATTGTTAGTGATAAAGCTGTAAAAACAAATACTGGTTTTGATAATCTTGCTATCGGTAAGGTAATTGATACATTGCCTTATAAGGCTTTAATAGGAATGTGGAACAAAAATGTATTTCATAATACTCCCTTTTTAATTTCTATAATTGATGACGAACTAATTTCAAGAGACGAATTGCTGGATTTTGATATTTCAATAGATACGGCTAATAGCACTGATAAATTGGTTTGGATAGACATAATTTTAGATGAACAAATAATTTCACTGACATATGATTTTGAAAATCATTATCAATTCCGCCTACCACCAGAATGTGACTTTCAAGTTGAAGAAGGCAGTCAAACATGTGATTTGATTTCATACCTTAATGAAAATTCATTTACTTTATTTCTAGACGATTTTGCAATTATTTCTGACCATGAATATTTTGAACCTCCGAAAGAAGGTGAATATCGATTTGAATTAGGAAGAATTATTTCTTTTGATTGGGCGAAATACAATACAGATATTGAACGAGAATTTTATGGAGGTAAAAAGGAATTTTCATATAACCCAGTTGCTGAAAAAGCTGCAAATGGAAATAGAAATTCTATTCATGAAGCATTACAAATAAAATTAATTGCAGACGATTTCCCTATCCTCATATATGACCACGGCACTGGAGAAATTGCTGACTTTATTGCAATTAGCGAATCAGCTGACAGGGTTACTGTGACGTTATATCACATCAAAGGTTCGGGAGGAGTTAATGCAGGAGACAGAGTAAATGATGTATATGAAGTATGTATGCAAGCAGTCAAATCGCAATCTTGGACACCTAACAAAAATTCATTTGCTAAAAAGGTTCTCGGTAGAACCGATGACAAACCCAATAAATTTCTTGTTGGTAACAAACATTTATTCTCACAAATTATGAGCAAACAAAAGTTGATTGCTTTTTCATTCGTAATTGTTCAACCAGGCATTTCGGCAGATTCAATCTCAGACCGTATTAGCTATGTATTAGCAGCGACTGACGATTCACTTACTACAAATGGCTATGAACAACTGAAGGTTTTAGGTTCTTAAATTGACAATAATGCAAACAGAAAATGTAAGAAAGAAGGGCATCCGCTAATCGGGTGGGTGGCCCTTCCCTTTAAAGGGAAGGGTGTACCTCTCACACCACCGTACGTACGGGTCACGTATACGGCGGTTTCCCGAAGTAAATTCGGGACAAGCTCCAATCAGATGGTTTCAATAAAATGTAAATGTCCAATAGCGATTGATACCCTCTTTTCTTTAACCGAGATGTAGTAATTGTTGTGTTTAGAATCGGACTCTGTGCAATTACCCATCCCCCTTTGCGCGTTCTGCTCCATGCGTAGGCGTCATCGGGTTCTACTCCTAAGCGAATGAGGTTCTTCCTTTTTCTCTCGGGCTTCTTCCAGTGATGCCAGATACAATAGCGCAGGCGGTTGCGTAACCATCCGTCGATGTCTCGGAGCTTGCCATGAATACTTGTCCCTTGAAAGTAGTTGATCCACCCTCGTTGGACTTCATTGATCCTGGCAATGCGCTCGTCGAAACTCATTGGTGTGGTTTTGCGGGTGATGGTTTTTAGGCGTTGCTTAAGCCTTTTCCATGCTTTCTCTGTTACTACCAGTTGATACCTGCCTTTTACTCCCTTCTGATACGTTGATACAAATCCAAAACCTAGCATCTGAAATTGTACAGGTTTGCGAACACCGCTTTTCTCCTTATTGATCGTGAGTTTAAGTTTTGTTTGCAAGTACTTTTCTACTGCTTTCATTGTGGCAGTTGCATCGGTTGGTCGTTTGCAGTAGATACTAAAATCATCCGCATAACGCACAAAACGGAGTTTTCGTCGTGTTAGTTCCTTATCCAACTCATGGAGCAAGATGTTTGAAAGAAACGGACTAATCGGGCTTCCTTGTGGAACACCTTTCCTGCGTTTGTGCAGTTTGCCGTTGATTTTGATCGGTGCACGCAGCCATTGCCGAATCAGTTTTAAGGTGAACGGACATTTTACCTTTTGGTAAATCAGATTCAGCAGCAAACAATGATCTACTTCATCGAAGAATGATTTCAGGTCGATGTCTACGATATTCGCATAACCCTCATGGATGTATTCCAATGCCTTGCCAACTGCTTGGCGGGCATTTTTATGAGGTCGGAATCCATAGCTGTTCTGACTGAATTCGTTCTCGTACTTAGGCATCAGAACTTGTGATACCGCTTGTTGGAGCAACCTGTCGGTTACCGTTGGAACACCCAAAAGTCGTGTTTTACCATTCGCTTTGGGAATTTCCACGCCAAGAATGGGTTGAGCTTGGTACTTACTTTCTCGAATAGATTGAACAATAGATGATTTGTTCTTGCGAAAATAGTCCGCAAGTTCACTTGTCTTTCTTCCATCCACTCCTGCGCTGCCTTTGTTGGAGATGACCTGCCATAAAGCGCCTTGGAGATTGTAAGGATGCACTACCATTTCAATCATTCCTGTTACACGTTTAATTCTCCTGTTCGCGTTTCGGGTGGCTATACCGTTTCATCGATAGTCCATTCCAAATTACAAACCCATTTACGTTCAGTCCTTCATCGCTGTCTGAGACCTCCCCTTTTTGGCTATTTAGGGCTCGTTTGCGCGACTATTACGACCTCTGCTGACTCCCTGACGAACTTCGTTGTCAGGGTCTCCCCCGGTAAGAGCATTTTCCTTCAGTCAATTCCCGATACATCTACTACAAAACGACTTTTGTATTCTTTGGACGTTACGTTGCTGTGGACGCTTATCCTCGTTTTGTAGCCTCTTATGTACTTCCTGCTTGGTTTATCCTGAGCAAAGTCGAAGGATCGGTACCAACTTTTGCAGGCTCGCTTCCTTCACTGCTTGGATCTCTCCAAACCAGCTTGCGACTTGCTAGATTTTCGAAGCGTTACCTTCGCAATCAAGGGACTTCCACCCTCCGGAAATTAGCACACACGCAGCTTTGCTTTTTCCAAAATTTTATTGCATCTTTCAACTTTGAATCAAGCTTCACTCCGTGTGCGCTTCAGCTCATGCAGGGCGCACACACGGGTTTTGCGTTAGTGGGCGGACAGTGCCAATATGAACATTTGAGCAATAAATAAACGTTGGTGCTGGCAAACGGTTTTCGGTTTCAAAAGCCCACCAACGCAAAGCCCGAAAACATTGGCAGCAACCCTGACAGAAACCGTACATCAAACAATTTAAATCTAGAAAAATGAAAAAACTACTATTCCTATCAGCGACACTTATGATTTCTTACAACTCATATTGTCAACTTTTTGGCGAAAGTATTACAGCATATGGAATAAAGTTCACGGCAAAAGAAGTCACAGGACAATCAAAATTCAATACTTCTGCTGACTTGTTTAGAACAAAAATACTTGACCCTCTGTATGAAACTACAAATAAAGAGTATTTAAATAGATTAGGTACTTACCGTGTAACAATTGGTTCAATTGAACCAAACGACTTATTTAATATGTCTTTGCATAATAATATTTACCCTTTTCTAGATACAATAGACTTTGACTTTTATAAAAGTAAAGGAATTGACAAGGTCATTAAAGCAGTTCCGGGCATAGAAAATGATGAAACTTTCAAAAATCTTAAATTAAGACTAGACACAGCAAAAACCACAGCTGAAAAAAAGAAAATACTTTTTGAAAAACAATATCTAGTACTAAGGAATCAACTTATTCTAAGTAGATATGATGTTATAGAAAAACCTTTCTCCGTTGACAAGAAAAAAGTCACAAAAGCAACTGCTGAATTAAAAGCTCAACTAGACACAATTGTAATAAACAATAATATTGAAGCAAGTGCTAATGTTAGGGCTTACTTAAGTAGACTAGCAGATGAAGCCGTCATAATCAAAGGCTTTTATTATGACGCAAGGCTTGACCCCTCATATATTGGAACGATTAAATTTTACGTCAAGAATACTACTCAAATCAATGTAGGAAATGACAAGTTTGCTTATTTTCTAAAAGAATATATAAACTCATCAACTGCCGCAGCCAATACAGGTCTTGTCGCAATTCAACTTACAGGAACCTATGACAAATCAAAGGTCAGTATAGATTCAATTTCTACTGATTTACAAACAAAGTTTAATGTGCCAGCTGATAAAGCAATAAAAGTAGCTGCAAGTGTGAGCGTAACATTTACACGACTTGAGACAATAACTTTTAGAAATCAGTTCAGCAGCACTTACGTTATTCGCTATTTTACATCTAAAATATTTGACGATTTAACATTTTCAGACCAAAAATTCTTAGGCACTTTTAAGGCTGAATAATTAAAACAATCAAGCATATTAAATTACCGAGATATGCAAATAGATATAAAAGGAAAAATAAACGAAAAAAAACTTGCTTACAGCAACACTCTACTTCCTTTATACGAAGCGATCGTTAATTCAATTCAAGCTATTGACGAAGAAAGTGCAACTAAGCCAGGAATTATTGAAATTGATATTATTCGCTCTAATCAAAGTGACCTAAAATTTGAAGGACAAGAAAAGCTACCTGACATTATTGACTTTATTGTAAAAGATAATGGTATAGGTTTTAATTCAGATAATTATGAATCATTTAACTATGCACACTCAACTTACAAAAAAGGTGGAAAAGGTGTTGGGCGATTTAGTTGGTTGCGAGCATTTACTAGAGCGGAAATTGAAAGTAGGTATCCCGAAAATGGCAAATGGAATCTTCGTAAGTTCAATTTTGAACCAACAAAACGAGGAATTGAGAACCATACAATTGAACCTGTTAACGGAACAGCAGAGAGATTTACAGTCGTAAAACTTAAAGGACTAAAGGAAGACTATAGGAAATGGTGCAATACGCTTTCAGAAGATATAGCCTTAAAAATAATAGAACACACTTTTATTTATTTTTTAAATGATGATTGTCCTAGATTCTTGCTCAATGACCTTGGGAAAACAATCGTGGTAAATGACCTATTTCAACTGTTTACGAACGGTCAAGTAAAAAATGAAGAGATAAAAATTAGGGGCAACAGTTTTAAATTAAGTATAGTAAAACTGTATAATGACAAGGTGGATAATAAAATTCATTATTGTGCTAACAATCGTGAAGTATTAATTGATAAGCTTTCTATTGACATACCTGAACTTGACAATTTTTTGCTTGACACAGAAGGAAGAAGATTTTCCTTAGCCGTTTATGTAGAAGGTGACTACTTAGATGAAAATGTAAATGATGAGAGAACTGCAATAAATTTCGCAAAAGGGGAAGTTGAATTCCCAGACCAAACAACTCAAGAAGAACTAAGAAAGGAAATTGCGGAATTGATTTTTACAGAATTTTTAGAACAAATAAATCATCTTTCCGAAAAGAGACTTAACAAAGTAAAAGAATTTGTTTCGCAACACCCACGTTATAGACAATTACTAAAATACAAACCTGAAAAACTCAAAAAGATACCTTCGACTCTTTCAGAAGAAAAGATGGAAATAGAAGTATTCAAAATTCAGCAAGAACTTGAACTAGATGTAAAAAAAGAAACCAAATCAGTAATGAGATTTATTGAAAGCGAAGCTGATATGGAAGAGTTTGACGAAAGGCACCGAGAACTTTATGCTAAAATCATTGAAGTTGGAAATGCAAAACTTTCAGAATATGTAATTCACAGAAAATTAGTTCTTGACCTTTTTGATAAATTGCTGAAAAGAAAAGCGACAGAAAAAGCAGTTCATAGTTTAATATTCCCTTTAAGAACTCTTTCGGATGAAATAGGATTTGAAGACCATAATTTATGGATGCTTGACGAAAAACTTTCATATCATAAGTATTTAGCTTCTGATAAATCATTTAAACAAATAGAACCAACAAGTTCAGATTCTAGAGATCGACCTGACATCCTTATTTTTAATAAGCCTTTTGCTTTTTCTAATGATGACAAACCATATGAGTCAATCGTCTTAATAGAATTTAAGCGACCAATGAGAGATGATTATTCGGAAACAGAAAATCCCATTTCGCAAGTGAATAAGTATGCAAGAGAAATTATTGAAGGCGATGCAAAAGATAAACACGACAGAGAATTTAACTTTAGACCAAACACACCTATTTACACTTACATAGTTTGTGATTTAACAAAAAAACTTAAAGCATTTGCAAAAGATGCGGGTTATAAACAATTACCAAGTGGTGACGGCTATTTTTCATTTAATGATAATTACAATATGTATATTGAAATAATGAGTTTTGACAAAGTCTTGAAAGATTCAAAAGAGAGAAACCGTGTATTATTTGAGAAACTAAACTTAACATAATAATTGACAAATAAACGACCAATACAAGAAGGGTAGCTGCCAGCATCACCTATACGCAAGCAGGGGTTTCGTGCTTCGAAGGATAGGAAAGTGATAAATTTAAAGTTCAGTCCTTCGTAGAAAGTTCAGTGGTAAAAGCCCTGCCTGCGTATAGCTGAGAACCGTGTGTGTCCTGAATTTTCTTAGGAACAACCGCGAAGAAGAATGCTTTACAAGAGATGAAGGACGATTGGGAGAATGGGGAACAATGTGCGAAGTCCGACAAAACATGATGGTCGACGTTCCATGGGAACAATCGGTGGCCCTTCGGAGAGGGCTGGTAGAGACACTTTCCAAATCACCTTAAGCTGCAATGGAGGAAATTACATTGTGGTGAGCGTTAAGGAAAAGCGACAAAGAATTGTTGCAGATGATCAATACAGAGCTGAAGAACGTAAAGCTGTGAATGAAGCCTCGTAAAGGCGAGATGGTACTGAAAGCACGTGGATACGTTTACATGTGCGAGAGCGTAGAGCGCAATGGGTGATCTGTTTTCTGATTGCGTAGTACCCGGGGTAAAGCAGCCAGGAATGTATTGAGGGCTTTTGTAAGGAACAGGAGAAGTCATCAACGCGCGATAAAATCGGGAGAGGAAATCGCCATACAAGGATGGTACGATTTTCTGGGTTTTACGATACGTCCGCAATGGTGCAAGATAGGGGAAAGGGGGATGCTGCTACCGAGTATATTCATCAGCAACAAATCAAAAAAACGGATTCTGGAAAGATTCAGACGGATGAAGCTGCACAAACACAGAGGGAAGCTGGAAGAAATTGCCCAAAGGATCAACCCCATCATCAGAGGGATTATCAATTATTATAGTCGATTCTCTAAAGGACATTTGCGCTACGTGTTAGATCACCTGAATAAACGTCTGCTGAAATGGGTAAAATGGGAGAAGGGCTGTTTTAAGATGGCGAGTGTTCGCTACTTGCAAACTCGCTTCCGTGAAAACCCACAACTATTTGTCCACTGGTCGTTGATGCATCCGTAAATTTGAATAAATTAGTGTGCTACACTGAGCGGAGTCGAAGTGATGCGCTTCGACTCCGCTCAGCGTAAAAAACAGGAAGAGCAGTGTGAATTGAGAGGTTCATGCACTGTTCTGTGAGAACGTAGGTGTGGGATTCCCCTGCGTGACTCGATTATGCACAATTATAAATCGACAACAACATGAACATAGACTTATCGAAATGGACGTTAATAGAAATTGGACAGCTTGAAGACGAATTTGAAGGATTTGATGACGAAATGATTTTCGAGCTAACTGACGGAACAGTTTATTATCAATCAAGCTATAAATACAATTACTGTTATTCATACAGACCACTTGTGAAAATTTATTCCAATGGACTCACTAAAATAATCGTAGTTAATGGACTTGATGACTTTGCTGAAATAGAAGAAACAAATGCAATTAAGAGCAAAATAATAAGTGATTTTAAGGGATGGACTGGAGATACAATATTTGAATTTCAAAACGGCCAAATATGGAAACAGGCCAAATATGAATACAAATATTTCTATGCTTATCGACCAGATGCAATGGTTGCTAAAATTGGAAGCTATTATATTATGACAGTTAAAGGAAAAAGTATTAGAGTAACAAAAATAAAATAAACTATGGCATTTAACTGGACATGTCCGCATTGCGACACAAAGACAACTATTAATAAGGACGATTATTTAACAGATGATTCTATGCTGCGTATAAAAAATGCAGACGGAACGAAATATTTGAGAGTTGATTGGATTGTCTGCCCAAATACAAGTTGTAAAAAAATCACTTTGTATGCTCTACTGCATGAATACAATTACATACCTAATATTTGGCAAAAAGGAGAGTTTATAAAAAAATGGACTTTATTGCCAGACACGAAATCTAAAGTGTTTCCAGAATATATTCCACTTGCACTTAGAACAGACTACCAAGAGGCATATTCAATTCTTGAGTTAAGTCCCAAAGCTGCTGCTACTCTTGCAAGAAGATGTATCCAAGGAATAATTCGAGACTTTTGGGGAATTAGCAAGGCTAGATTAGTTGATGAAATTAATACCCTAGAAGATAAAATTGACCCTTTAACATGGAAATCTATTGATGCGATAAGAAAAGTTGGAAATATTGGTGCTCACATGGAGAAGGACATTAATCTAATAATTGATGTTGATGCAAAAGAAGCGACCTTATTAGTTCAACTAATCGAAATGCTATTTGTAGAGTGGTATGTTCATCGACACGAAAGAGAAATAAAATTGAATGCTATAGTCGGTATGGCAAAGGACAAGGACGAATTAAAAAAAGGCAAATAACTGTGCATAACAGCACCTACAAGAAATTGGCGGTTCAGTGGTTAAATGAAGTTTTCTACTTCATAACAAGTTCAGGGCTGGCAGACAGTTTTGTGCTTCTAAGTACCCCACTGCGCCAAGCGCAAAAAAAAAACGTTGGGTGTTTCCTGAATTTTATTAAGAGCAACTGCTATGAAGAGTCCTCTAAAAAAAGTGAAGGTCTACCAGTAACCTAGGAATCAATGTGCGACATTCGAGTTCCTACACCACTTTGTTACGAAGACAAGGAATAGGAAGGTCGACGTTACCATGAAACAATTGGTGCCCCCCTCGGAAATGCCCCCCCCCTAAAAAAAGTTTCAAAAGACCGAGTTTCAAGAGGCACTTTCCAAATCAGGATTTGGAATCGGAGTTTGATTTTTTTTGCTTGTCGTCATATTGTTTCATTTCCAATCGAATGACGGATTTGAAAAAAGCAATAAGCATGTAGGAGTAGCTGATAATTAAAAATGTTTTGAACGACAATGAAAAGTAGTGTGATACGATAATAGCAACCGATAGATACAGAACGGATACAATTCCTCCGACAACATAAATGGTATGTATGTCCCTTTTCTTGTTATTCATTTGGGCAGCCATGGCTGCGTTTAATCCACCTAAAAAATACCAAGTGACCGAGAAACAAAAGCAAAATGCGCCAATAATGAGGTAATCACCTGAATTGTATAGCGGTTTGTTTAATAGGTAAATGGCAATCAACCAAAAAGGAAGTTGCATTGCCAATGATAGGATAATATTACGCGTAGTAATAGGTAATTTACTGAATTCATCAAACCATGCCATAAAAACTCTTTAAGTCAAAAGTACGTTTTATCATCGTCAATAAAGAAAATGAAATTCCGGGAATGTTGGAAGATATTCATGAAATATTTGGGGGCAATACATCATTTAATGATGTAAAACTTCTTGGAACCCGTCTCATTTCGCTAGAGCAAATACTTGATGACTTGTAATCGGCGATTAGTGTATCCTTGATTTATTTTTCTCTTTTATTTTGCCCCCCTCACTTAATCGCCCCGCCCAAATTGAACATGGGTAAATAAAGAGCAATCAAAATAAATCCTACAATCGAGCCAATCACTACCATGAGCAGGGGTTCCATGATGGTTCCCAGGGTGGCGGTGCGGTGATCCACTTCTTCGGTGTATTGCTTGTTGAGTTTTCCGAACATATCTTCCAAGGCGTTCACTTCTTCCGCAACTTTGATCAGAGAAATGAGCTTTTTATCAAAGATGGCATGGCGCGACATACACTGGCTCAGCTTCTCTCCCCGGGCCACTTCCCCTCTGATTTGGTGAATGGCTGTTTCGAGAGGGTAAAAACCGATCATTTGCTCCACCAGCTCCAAAGCTTCAAGCAAGTTGGTTTTACTGGAAACTAACATTTCCATGCTTTGGCAGAAACGGGATAAATATACTTTACGGATCATGTCTCCAAAAAAAGGAATACGAAGTATCATATTACCGGTAATCCTTCTAAACCAGACTTTTTTTCGTTGAGAAAAAGCTACAATGAAAAAGACCAACATCCCAATCAGGACGATTGGAGAATAAGCAACGAATACATCGCTCAAGAAAACCACCTTTTGAGTCATGGCCGGAAGCTCGCTTCCAAAGCGTTTAAAAATCACACTGAACATCGGTACTATGTAGCGCATCATAAAATAGACTACACCAAGTGAAAGCAGAATGACAAAAACCGGATATGAAAAAACTTTCGTCAGCTGTCGTTTCAATGCGATTCTTTTATAATAATAAACCGCAAGTTGTTCTAACACATGATTAAGATTTCCGGTCTCTTCCCCTATTCTTATACTTACACATTCATATGGACTGAATACACCGGAATGTTCCAATGCCTGAGAAAAGCTTTTTCCGGATACAATTTGCTGATGAATTCCATGAATGATTTCGTGTTCCTTTTTTTTTCGTGGTTCTTCTAAAATCAATTCAAATGCAGTACGCAAATCAACACCGGCCTGTGCAAGGGTTTTCAGATCGGTATAAAAAGACTCCTTTTTTTTATCGGAGAATCCACTTCCAAGAGAAATATCTCTATTGAGAAATTCACTCAATGAGTTTGTTCCCGATTTTTTTTCTTTTGCTCCGGATGCACCTTTTATAGTACTGATCTCAATTGCCATGTTCCTGATTAATTATAAATGAAGAAGGATACTTCTTGCGAAGGATAATTTCCATCGGATTATTACCCTCATTAAATGGAAGAAAAACATAATCGCACAACATACCCGGTCCAACTGAATTTCCCATAAATGAATATTCCGGTCTGACGCAAACCAAAGTAAGTGAATCTGTAATTACGCCGTTCTGAATTCGAACAGTGCCATTTCCTTCAAACACATATTCAACGATCAAACTGTCAGCTGAATTCATCTGCAAAAAAACCAACTTGTTTTCACCTGCCATCATTTTATCCGATCGACTTTTTTCTGTTTGCATCAAAAGGGTAAGCCTTTGAAGATCTCCTGCCAATTTGGTGGTTTCTTCATAGCTTTTCATCGTTTTTACAAGTCCCAGGTAAAAATATCCGCCCATTCCCATTACAAGCGAGGCTAATACCATTGCAATGATGGTATCTGCAATTGTCATGGCCTTCAGTTTTCGCATGCTGTAATGTATTCCTCCCATTCAAGGAGCTTGGTATTCTCTCTATCCTTAATCGTAAAATGCAGTAGAATCAGATTTCGTTGTAATTCGTTCCTATCGACAAACAATTTCCCTCCGGGAAAATCAGCGGACTCCGCATCATTTTCGCAAAAACCGGACTTCCAATTTTCCGAAGCATTTATTCCTCGCGCTATAAGCACGGAATGGTCGGCATCAAGTGTTGAACCAATAGCTGAATAGAAAACCACCAGCAACATTGACAAGATAACAGAAGCCACAATTGTCTCAACCGTGGAAAATGCATTGTATTTCAATTTCCATTTCATTTTACAAATTGAATCAGTGATGGTTGAACAAGTTTGTTTTGAAACGGTAATCCGGAATACCAGGGGTTCCTGTCATGAATAGAAATGCGGGCGTCGAGCAAATGATTTTTATACGATGATGACTGTGTTTCCAAATAAAACTCTTCACAAGCAAGATTTCCTTTAATTGTGCCTTTTATCTCTGCCATTCTTGAAGAATAAACTTCACCCTCCACTTCGCTACCTTCTCTTAACCTAATCAGAATAGGATGAGTGGGTTCATATAATTCACAAACAGCGAGGAGTATGCCTTTAAAATGCGTATTTTTTTCGAGGTCAATCACTAATTTTGAGTCTGCACCCAAAACGGATTTAAATTCCTTATCTCTGATCAAACAAAAAGCAGAAGGATATTCCAATTTGCTGTTTTCTTTTAGCAAAATAGTTTCCCTTGCAAAGGCTTGCAAATAAGAACCATTGTTTGAGTCAATTTGAATATGAGGTGCAATTAATACTATTCCTTTCGATGTAAATCCTGGCTTTACAATAATTTCCCGACCACTTTCTACTATTATGTTTCCTTCATAAAAACCCTGATCAAGAACTATAGACCTTGTACTTTTAATGCGAATTGTTGGCTCGAAAAAACTATTGATCAAGGTATCGGATGACTGTTCCAATTGGGTAATTTCTTCCGGAACAGAAAAGGATTCTCCGAATCTTTTACAGAGACTTTTCCAATAGCTTTGATCTAATGCAGGAAGTTCCCGCCGAGCGTGTTTCACTGTGGACTGATCTGGTAATGATCCGGTAAAGGATTTCCCTTCAATATAACCATGCCTGACACCTGCTTCAGGCAGATAGCAAAGTCCATCCAGAACAGTTTTGCCACAAACGCTAAAATGTTGTTTTAAATCTGCCAGATAAAGCGAATAATCAGATTGCTCACTTTTTCGTCCCCATATTGCAGCCCGTTTAAAAACGCTTTTGTTTCTTTCAACTTGTACTTTGGTCAATCCGTAAATTCCCCAATGATCATTCTGAAAACGTGCAATCGAATTTAATGTGGTAGAAAAATGAACATCTTCCCATCGAGAAGAAAAAATCTCCTGGTGCATTCCGTAATTCAATACAGAGTTCAAATCCTTTTCGATGATCCACTGATTTAACAGAAGATCTGATTCTTTCAATGAGAGGTAAAACCGCAACATAATCGAAGAAACAACAATGCCTCCGGCCAAAGTAATGACCAGTACGTATGGCAATATTGCCGCTTTGTATCGTTTTGCCTTAACCAAAGGATTTTACTTAATTACCGCTGCTTTTCTTTTTCGATGCTTTACGTCCCCGATCTTTCGGATCTGCATTCTCAGGCTCTTGAGTTTTTTCTTCCATCACCTGAATTCCCGATTTCTTAAACTTTCGCTTTTTTTCCGCTTTCACCTTCTTAACCTTTTCTACTCCTCTTTTATAAACCCTCTGGGAAGAAATGGTATCCTGAACAAAAACTAACTCACGTCCATGCAATACGTTTCCCTTGTAATGTGCTTTGTAAATGCGTCGTCCTGCTTCATTAAACCGCAGCACCTCTCCGTTTAACATTCCTTTATGCCAATTACTGATTTCTGCAACAGCACCATTGGGATGCCACTTTTTCCATTCTCCGTTCTTGAGACCTTTATAAAATCGTCCCTGTTCCTTTAGTTGTTCGCTTGGATAAAAACTCACATAACTTCCATGCAATAAATTCCCCTCGTATCCTCCTTGCGAAAAATGAATTTCTCTTGCTTTTATCCAATAATAATACAAGTGATTATTCACTTTAATTCTCTGCGGTTTTACATAAGCTTCTGCTTTGATGTGTTCGCCGTTTGTATTGATTTGAAAAAGACGTAAATTTTCCTCTTGCGCTCTTAATACAGTCGGTGTAATCAAAAACATGATCAACAACAAGTGATTCCAATTTTTCATTTTCGTGCAATTATTCGTTCTTTATTGCGGGTAAGCATTACCGAGTCGCGGTAAATTTTTTCAAGCTTATATCCCTCATGTATTTGTCCGGGACACAATCTCACACTTTTTCCATTAAAGGCAATCAGTGCAACTGTGGCATTGGTCGTATTGTTTTTTACCACTCCCTGAAATCGTAAATTCATTGGAGCAACATCAGCTACATGCACAGTTTTTTGGATCTTTTCTTTTCCACTATTTGTTGAAACTGATGTTCCTGATACTAAATTACGTCCCCCCTTGTTTATCTTTCTTAAAGGAGTTGTTCCATCAAGAAACGGATCACGACTAATTGAACTCAATGGAAAATCTTCCCGTTTAGTTGAAAAATCAGAAACCGGTCCTGCTTGATTTTCTATATCAATTACCATTTCCTGAGATGACTGATTTTTAATGAAACGATATATCACTACCGACCAGATTCCGCAAACAACAACAATCAATACGATATTTAGCAGTTTCTTATTCATTAATTCAATTGAAATTTAAACTTCTGCGAAGTATCCGATGCATTTCCGGCCTGGTCGAAACTAATGACATACCATCTGTACCAACCCGGATTGGTGAGTGTAAGAGCAATTGAAGTTGTACTCGTTCCACTTCTCGAAAACAAATTGGTCAATGTTGTGTCTGAATAAACATACACTGAATCAGCTCTGTTGCTGGGCTGAGTTCCAACATCAGCCGGGCGATTCCAATTGAAATTCAAAATACCGGTGGACAGCAGTGAAAAATTTGAAGGTGACTGCAATGAAACTGCAGGTGGATCAGTTCGGTCGATGTGAAGATTGCGAATCGTGTAACTACTGGAAGAGATCGCATTCATAGCCTTTACTCCCCAGGTATATTTTCCTTCCGGTAAAGCATTAATTGCAGGCAATGCCATAGATGTTGCCAGCAGGGTATCGGAATAGATGACTATCCCGGAATTCCAAACTGTTCCAGATTTTAAGGTAAAGACATAGCTGTCGGCAATAAAAATAGTTTGCCATGAGAATGACGGCGTAGAATCGTTGGTAACAAAACCTGAAAACGGCGAATTAAGCACCACCACCTGATTGCTGAGATCACTGCTTGTATCAATTATCAAAGTGAATGGTTGAGAGAATTGAGTTTCACCACCAAAATTCCCTGCCTTCACTCGCCATTGATACGTACCGGGAAAAAGGGTCTGTGAAAATCGGGTGCTTGAAATGGTAGTATCCAACACGTAGGATTGTATGGCGCCAAAATCAGGTGTCACAATTTCGAGATTGTAATATTCTGCACCTTTTATTTCTTCCCAGGTAAATTGATGGGATAATGCCACTGTTTGCGTTCCGTTTGCAGGAGAACTCAATACAACCGTATCTCCGGTAAGATCCCTGACGAAAAAATCCTGACATCCTGAAAGAATCAGGAGCAAACTAGCCAAGCCGGTGAATATTCTGAACATAGATGATCCCATAAAGTTTTTTTACTTTTTTTATTTTGTCCTGACGCGTTACAAAGCGAATGGAACATATTCGTGCCAGGTTAAATTCGCGCTCCATTTTATATACAAGTCGTAAAATTGCCATGTATGAACCCTCAATTTCTGCCTGATGCGTGAAAATCCGGTATTGGTTTTTCTGAAAGCTGTGTACAGCAGGAAATTCAGTAAGCGAAATGTTTAATTCATCTGAATTTTTACTAACAAACTCCACTATTCCCCTATTGATTTCTTCTACCGAACCGGCTTCCTTTCCTAACATTTGATTCAATTGATCCAATTCATTGCGCAATAACAAATAATCTGTTTCATATCCCTTACTCGAATCCAGAGATTGTTCCATGCTCCTGCACTGCCCTTTCAACTCAAGTGTAGGATCAATCAATCTGAACCAGGATAACAATGCCAATACAGGCACCAACACTGCCACCGCCAGAAATTTCCGTTTGTAATTTAATTTTCCCATCAGGAAAGCGTTATTTGTAAGGTAAACTGCGACAAATCCATATCTTCTTTTTGCTTAAAAGATTCAACTATTACTTCTCGTGCCCAGTCTCTCGATTTTAAGCGCTCCACCCATTGATGGAGAATCTCTGAACCTGGCGTGGTTCCGGTAATTAGAATCTGACCCGCCAAAAATTCTGCAGGTTCACCGGGTTCCATTCGCTTTCCCTGTAATGGACAAATAATCATATCTGTAAGCACAATTTCAAGAGGAACACTTTCACCAATATCGTTTGCGTAATACGACAACCAGTGATGCATGCTGAGTCCGGTTGAATGAATCAATTCCCTCTTTTCACCCAGTTCCAATTGTATTCCCGCCATTTCCTGACGCTCACCGGCAGTGGCAGTCATGATTTCACTTAACAGCAAAAACCGCTCCTGATAATAATTCCGGAAATAATAATTAAACCCAAGTATGATCATTAACACCGCTAATGCACCAAATCCAATTTTATTCAATAGATTTCTGTACCCCAGTTCTTCTTTGGTATGGTAGGAAGTTTCAATTCCGGGAACATCTGAATAATACCCAAATCCGGAACCTACTGCAACTAACTGAGTGGGGAGAATTTTTTTCCCATCAACAAATAGTTCTTCGGAAAAATTCTGATCAGGAACGATTGCTGATGGTTCGTTCGCTTCCATTTCAATGCGAAATCCGGAAGCAGAAATTTCCGGAGAGCCAGTTATTCCTGCCAATGGAAAAGCATTTATTGCTCCCAGAAAAACGCCGGCAATCAAATAATTGGATGCACATACTTCTTTGAGAAAATCATCGATCTGAGTTTTGCGAATCACACTTACCATTTGATGATCACGACAATCAATGACCTGCCAATAGAACTCTTCAGGATTAGCATTGGGTAAAATAGTTCGGATGTGAAAATTGTATCCCTCACCCTTTTCGATTCGTTTTGTAATAATTCCTTTGCCGGAAAATGTAATCAGCAATGCAATTTCCTTATTCAAGGTCTTCTTCCATTCTGATGGAAGATTTGAAACTTCTTCCAGTCCAGCAAACTCAACGCCTTTTTTGCGCATCAGAAACTGCACGGGATAAAGTACCTTGACCATCCCATCAGCCATAAACGCAAGCTCAATTGAATTCAGCTTCTTTTCTTTCGAATCAGCGATATGTTGTAAAAATGGAAGCACTTAATACACTATGGTTGGACGAATAAATACAGTAAGATGTGATTTGCTTTTCTTTCGGGAATTCTTTCCAAAAAGAGAGCGTAATACCGGAATACGGGCAACCCCGGGCAAACCTGAAGCATTGTTTTCAACTGTCTTTTCTTCGAGTCCGCCCAAAACAATCATATCTCCATCGCGTACCCTGATCATGGATTCGAATGTTCGCGTTACCTGACCGGGTGGTGCAGTAGGTGCAATTTTCGCTGTGAAATCAGATTGCTCAACAGTAATGGTTAAGGTGACCTGATTATCCTCCGATACAAATGGTTTAATTTTTATCGTGAGATCTGCATTTACAGATTTGTATTGATTGTTTACAATAGTTTGAGTGGTATTGGATGCATAAACATTCTGAGTTTGTTCGAGGTAATATTCCTGGCTTCCGACTTTCATCGATGCCAGATTACCGTTTAGTGTTGAAATTTTAGGGACACTACGCACATGGATGTTTCCATTTTCCTCAAGCGCCTGAACAGAGAGGTAAAAACGCGGGCTCACGTTGCCCAGATTAAATACACCTGCGGCATTAAATCCGTTGATGATTCCATTAATGGTTGATGGAGAAACTTCCAGGTTAACGCCCGGTGAAACTCCACCATTGGTTGGTGTAGTATTATTAGTTGTTCCCAATCCAGCTTGTACACCTGTAGTTACATTATGATTGCGCTTTGATTCGACAATGATAACCTCGATCATTACCACAGGAACCAACTGATCAATTTGTCGGATGAATTGCTGTATCTCATCTATACGCAAAGAAGATCCACTTACAATTAAACCGTTGAGTTCAATAAACTCCTGTATCTCTACATCCTTTTTAAGTTCAGCAGGTATAAAATTCATGATTTTCTCAACGGGCCTGTACTTCAATTTTATCAATTGCGTTTTTCGAAGTCCTTCAATTTTTCGGTCGCCTATCATATATATGCTGTCCTGCTTCTTGTAGGTATAGGATGTTCCCGTAAGGAGATAACCAAGAAAATCGTCGTAGGGTGCATTCTCGATATACAGAGAAGTATTCCCTGTTGGTTCATTGAATAAAAAATAATTGATCAGCATCTGATTTGATACTTCCCTGATAATATCTTTTAAAGGTACATTCTCAGCTCTAACACTGATTGTTCCCTTGTTATTCGTTTTTACATCAAGTCCGTTTACTGCGACAGTGGCTGCTTTGAATGTTTTGCTCACTGGTGTTCCGGGGCTTGTTTGATTTTCGCCCTTGTCGATCAGGTAAACTGTTTCACCTTTTTGGATTAGTTTAAGCCCATTGGCATCACACATAAGTTCCAATGCATTTTCAAACGGACGGTTTGCAATAAAAACACTGACCTGATGTCCCTTCGCAGCCGGAGATACAATGATGTTGTACATACTTTGTTCTGTTATTTCCTGTACCACATATTCTAAGCTGTCTCGCTTTAAATCAAGGGAAAGAAAATTTGTCTCTTTGGCATAATTTACCTTAGGTTTTCTGGGTGAATATGGAACAATAGCAGGAACAGGTTCAGTAAACTTTTTGAAAAGCATGATTGTTCCTGTTGTTTCAATATCCAGATTATATTGACGGCATAAAAAAATCAGTACATCCAACACCTGAGCATCGGAAAAATTATAGTACACTTCCAAATTGAGTGAAGGATCTACACTGATATTCAGTTTGTGATTCTCCGCAATAGTAGCCAGGAAATCCTGAATCCGAACACCGTTCACATTCATCTGAATGCTTTGCGATAAGCCGGGCATATCAACTACCTGTACTTCGAGTTTATTTCGCATTTTATCAAACCTATCCTGCGAATAGCAATTCATCGAAATCAGGGAGGTCAATACGATCAGAAAATGTTTCATTTTATTGTGTATTCATAAGTAATGGATAAACTTCCTCAAGTGACGTCTCTCCGGATTTAAAAAGCTGGAATGCATTCTCACCCAAGGTTTGAATTCCCTTGGTTTGTAATAATGGTTGTATATGGTTTTCATTTCTCCGGATCATTTCGCTCACCGAAAAATCCACCGGTATAATTTCATAGATCGCTTTTCGCCCTTTGTAACCGGTATCAAAACATTGCTCACATCCTACGGGAATAAAATGCGTTTCCAATTTCTGAGGAGGCTGAAATGCAGGAGGTAAAGCATTCTCTGCAAGTGGTGCTTCCTGTTTGCAGTGCGGACACAATAAACGCAGCAATCGTTGTGCGACGCTTGTGTTCAGTGTTTGCGAAAGTAAAAAGGGAGGAACTCCCATATCGATCAATCGCGATACGGTTCCCCAAGCCGAATTTGTGTGGATCGTAGATAGAACCAAATGTCCGGTAAGCGCTGCACGAATTGCCATTTGAGCTGTTTCTCCATCCCGGATTTCGCCTAACATAATAATATCCGGATCCTGACGTAAAAAAGTACGCAATGCGCTGGCAAAACCAAGACCAATACTTTCTTTAAGCTGCACCTGATTAATCCCTTCAAGGGTATACTCAATGGGATCTTCAACCGTAACGATATTCCGTTTTTCCTCATTAAGAATTTTCAGTGTTGCATACAAGGTGGTAGTCTTACCTGATCCTGTGGGACCGGAAATCAATAATATTCCGTTAGGACGCTTTATGCCTTCAAGGTATCTTTTCAATTCGGTTTCATTAAAACCGAGATTACCGATTTCAATATTGGCGGCATCATTCCCTAATAGGCGAAGTACAATTTTCTCTCCGTGAAGCGTGGGCAACACAGAAACACGGATATCCACCTTGAGTCCGGATTCATTGAACCGTATGCGTCCATCCTGCGGCAATCTTTTTTCGGCAATATCCAGCTGTGCCCTAATCTTAATTTTATTAATCAATGCGGGGTAATCCAAACGGCTGACTTTATACCTCTCCACCAACATACCATCAATACGAATTCGCACTCTGGCTTTTTCATCGTAGATCTCAATGTGAATATCACTTGAACCCAATTGACGAGCCTCAATAATCAGTTTAGAAAGAAAATCATCAGCCTGGCCTGACTGCACCTGAATGATTTTGCCATGACCTTGAGCCTTGCGGTAAAATCGGCTTAGAGTGCGTTGAATGAGGTGCGACTCAATTTTTTTAACCCGAACAGATTTACCAAGTACCAATTCAATTTCTTCGAGCAATTCGTCACGAAAGAATCCGGAATCTGTGTAAAAGATTATTTCAGATGAAGTTTGCGTACAAGGAATAATCCGGTAATACCACGCCTGTTCAGGTGTAATAAGCGATTGGAGCTCAGGACTGAGTTCAAGTAATCCGTCCTCAACCATGACCGGAAATATTAATGGAATATTCAGAAAAAAGCCACTGCCAGGTTTCACCGGAAATTGTGGTCACAATGATGGCAAATCCGGCAAGCCATCCTGCAAGTGGAATTCCATTTTGCCGGTCGTAAATTACACTCAGAAGCATTGAACCAAAAAGTGCAATGAGCAATCCGCAAATCATAAAGGGAATAAAATACGCCGGTGCAATAAGTGGCGATAAGGCAAGAAGGAAGTAAAGATCCCCTCTACCAAAATACTTATCAAGAAATTGAGAATCACCTTTAACGAATCGAAAATAAAGCCCACATAGGCCGACCAGCAAAAGTGAAACGAAACAATTCTGAATTACAGCAAGCGACAACTGATCAAATGAACCATTGATGAGGATACTGATCCCACCTAACACAAACACTCCCAAAAGCTGAGACACAACAACATAGCGCCCCCTGAAATCTGTAACAACAACAGATAACAAAACAAGAATTAATGCTGCGTTAATGCAAAGTGAAACTATGATCATGCACAGGTTATTTAATCGCGTGTTACTTCCTTCAACATTTTCTTTTCATCAATTTCCCAAACATTGATCTGACCATCCTGATCAAAATCAATTACAGCTGTTGCACGGGCCTTGAAACCGGAAGGACTTGCATCTACTAAATCGATTTTATAGTTTGCATTTCCGCCGGCAGTGACCAGTAATTCCTGTTCAAAACCAATTTCATTAATATCGTTACTGTACCTGGAATTGAGATAGAAATACTGTTTTTGAAGAGTGTGCAGATGGGTAAGTTGCAATTTTGCTTCCTGCGATTTGGCTTGCGAGATCAACGCTGTTTGATTGGGAAGGGCAACCATGAGCAAAATCCCGATGATGACCATCACGATCAAAACTTCGGTTAGCGATAAGGCTTTTTGCTTTTTGAGAAGGACATGTTTATTCATACATGCGCTAGTTACCACAATTACAGAACTCCGAGAAATCTCTTATACCCCCTTAAGGCTATATATTTTTGAGTATATATACTCAGTTAGAAGTGTAATAAATACCCAAATTTTGTAGCAATATTTTGATTTAAATAATTAAATAAACTATATAATTGTCGCAAAAACGGAACCAATGCACAACAAAACCATTAAAGTAGCCATCGCTGAAGGTGATTGCTTTTTTTCAATTCTCCTTCGGCATTATTTTGAGTCCAATCCGGACTTCAACTTTTCCGATCACCTTCGAACATATGAGGAGGTAGTTAACTATGAAAAATGGGAATCGGTTATCCTATTATTAAACTACACCGCACTAGGGGCCAATGGTGTAAAAAAAATCAGGGGAATACTTGATATGCACCCGAACGCCAGAATTTTATGTTATTCCATCTATTACGATCCCATTCTTGAAATACAGTTGATTAACAATGGCGCAAAGGGATTGTTTTCAATTGACGACAAGATTGACACCATTTTCCGCAAAATCACAATTGCAAGTCTTGATGGTTTCGGATTAAAGATCAGGAATAAATCCTTCACTAAAAGTAATCTGCTATTTCAGGACGGATATCAGAACAGTTCATGGAATGCTAAAGAGAAAGAAATCATAAAACTATTGTGCCTGGGTAAATCCAGTAAGGAAATTTCCAAAGTACTGGGCTTAACACTCCGCTCGGTTCAATCCTACATTGCCAGAATAAAGCAAAAAGCGAACTGCAAAACCAGTAATCAATTAATTATTACTTCTATCGAAAGAGGATGGAACATTTGAATAATAATTAGGTGATTTTTATTTACCATTATTTTCAACTTTTATTCTTTTGAGTATTTATGCGCATGTTTGAGTATGAAATATTATTACCCACATTTTTTTGTGCCTAAGTTTTTTATTCAACTGTTTTAGATTTTTACAAAAAGGCAAATCAAAAACAAATGAGACTGTTGAACTTCTTGATTCCAACAAATCAATGTTCACAATTTCCGCAGCATTAAAATCACTCTTGTGATTTAATTTTTCACGATTAATATTTGTTGCTGTCAATCTCTTAAACAGCAATAGATATGAAAATTCGTGCGCTCTTGTTAAATGCCGCCTTAATGTCGATTTTAGTTTTTACTTCGGTAACAGGAAGTACTCAAACTCATATTGCAAGCATTCAATGTGCTAATCAGTATTCCGAAACAAGTCAAGGAAGCGACTCAACGGTTGCTCCGATGCAGGTACATACTGGTTTTGCTATTGGAATTCAATTTGTAAATGAGGTTGATTCTACTTTAACGTCTATTGAAATCAAAATCGGGAATAGCCCCGGAAATGATGCTAACTTATCCCAAACCTTTCCTGTAAATCACACTGCAATTACATGGCTCAGCACAGAATTAGCCATAGTCACAATTCCTCAACTATTCGTAAATCCCGGACTATTTATTCAAGTGAAGGTTATTTATACTAGTGGGGATTCCAATATTCTAATTAAGCAGATTTAATTATGAAGCAAGTTTATTCACTGTTTGTTTTTGCACTGTTTTCAATTCCCGGATTCAGTCAAATTTCTTTAAATCTACAAGCATCAAAGGATAGTTATATTGCAAGTGGAAGTTCTGGGTCCAATTATGGAACGTCTCAATATCTAACAATTCAATATAATACAAGTCTATGGCGTGATTTGTTTGAATTTGATTTGTCATCAATCCCAAGAGGATCATATATTGTTTCTGCAAATTTGAAATTATACAAATATAATGGCTGGGCAAACAGAAATTTACTCATCCATCGGAATAGGGCAGCTTGGACAGAATCACTAGTAAATTGGGGTAATGCCCCTGCTCTTGAAAACAGTGATCCTATTTTGGTATCAACAGGAGCTACCAATTTTATGTTTTTAAATTATGATGTAAAGTCACATGTTGAAAAGATGACATGTGCTGCACCAAACTTTGGTTGGACGATAAAGTTTGAAAACGAAACAACTGAAAATGGAAAATACATCAATTTCGTTTCTAAGGAATGGGGAACAACATCTGAGCGTCCTTTACTTGAAATCCAATATTATTTACCCCTATCCATAGGCGTTAATGTAACCCATTGTTCCAACGCAACAACGAGCAACGGAAGCGCAACCGTTTCGGTTGCAGGAGGCCGATCACCATTTACATACCAATGGTTAAATTCCGGAGGATCGGTAATTTCAACCACAACATCTGCTAGTAGCCTTTCGTCCGGTTTATACAGAGTTGTTATTACCGATGCAAATGGTACATTAAGCCGGGGCTATGTTTTGGTGGGAAATTATGAATCCGAAACAACAGTAAATATTCAACCGGATGGCGATTATGGAATAGATGCATTTACAAATGTAGCGGGTACCTATGCCATGATTCATGGGAACAATGCAACTAATACAAATTTCAAAGACGAAGCTGGTATTGCAACCGACGTAAGGGGAGTAATTCAATTCAATTACTACGGAATAAACAACGAAACGCAGGTAACAGCCGCAAATTTGTATTTAGACGGTAATGCACACATTGGCACCGCGAACGCATCTTATTTACAACGAATAACGGAATATTGGTGCGAACCATGCGTTACAGGACACAATCATCCTTCCTACACAGCAACAGATCAAATTTCAATACCAACCAATTCAAGTAGTGGTCAGGATTATATAATTAATGTCTTACCATTTGTTAACTATCATCGCAGCAATCCGGGTAATTCAAATTTTGGTTATAATCTGGAATTACAAAGTCGCGGTGGAACAACAAGTAAAGGGCTCGTATTTTATTCCAGCGATTTTGGAACTTCTTCGGCAAGACCAAAACTGGAAATTAAATTTTACTGTATACGTAATCATGTAAAATTGAAACCTGAAATTGATAACCATTATTACCATGCTCTGGATAAGAAACTATATGTTGTATATGATGAGGAATACAACCAGGTAGCAAATAAAAAATTACAGTACAGAATATATAATGACCTTCATGTCAGAATTGCGGAAGTTTCTGCAACCGGGACTGCTACCCCTGCGAGCGCTCCACAACCTCTTATTGTATGGGGTACAAATAAACTGACTTTTGATTTAACAAATCTGTCTTTGGCTTCAGGTATGTATGTTCTTGAAGTGATTAACAGCAAGAACGAAAAACAATACCTACGATTTAAAGTTTCCTGATTACTTGAATAATATGAAATCAAACAACACTCTTCGGGTTAAAGCACTTTTTTTACTTGCTGTTTATGGCATTCAGTTGTCTTTGCCTGCCCTTTCATTTTCCTCCGGTAACAACTCACGATCGATGGAATCTAATGGTCCTGCCGGTGGATCAGAAATGGTGAATCTTTACACCGGTGATTTTTCCTATTCTATCCCTTTGATGTCTGTGGATGGCTTTCCAATCTCTCTAAGTTATTCGAGCAATATCGGGATGCATCAGGAGGCCAGCTGGGTGGGACTAGGATGGTCCCTAAATACCGGAGCTATCAATAGAGAAAAAAGGGGGATACCTGATGATTTTGATGGGGATGTGATAACCAAAATAACAAGTTCTGCTAATGATTCATACGCATCATTGGAGGCAGGTGCAGGTGCTTCATTGTCAATTTTTAAATTTGGCAAATCACCATTTAACCTATTTGCGGGTGTTGGATTAGAATTAAAGGAAGGCGGAATTTACCATGACTATCTTGGATTCGGAAAGCTCTTCGACATGGGCATAACTGCCAATATATACCAAAGAGTAAAAGGTGCTTTCAATCCAGGTCTTGAAGCCAGAACTGGGATTAGAAGCAATGGATTAATGGGGATTACAACATATGCTGCGCTAGGCGTAGGTAATGGGAATGATCCCAATTCAAAAAGGGACTTTGGTTTTGATGCTGCTTATGGGAAAGGAGTTATTAATAATTCAAGGCAAGAAAGAATGTTTTTTGACTATTTTAATACTTCACTGAGTATTTATAAAATTTCACCCGGATATGGTGCAACTGTAAGGAGAAGTGGATTAAAGGATTTTACACCTAACATCCAAAGTAACGCACATATTTCTGGATTTTCAAAACGTATTTCTTTAGGATACATTTATGTTACAGGCTCTTTGGCCCTAACAACCTATGGGTTATTTGAAAAGGCAGAATCTCATCAAATCCCTAATTCACAAACAGTTTCAGCTAAATCTTACGGTTATCTGAATATGCAATCTTCAGAACCTCTTGATGGGGATATCACAGATCATAATCGAGAAAATTCTCATGTGATAAATAGTTCAATGGAAATACTCCCCACCAGTCAGTTGACTTATGATTTGTTTTATATACAAACCCCTGTATCAGGAGCCTCCTTTAGGGCATTTAGAAATGACATTGGAACAATTAATTCACAAAAAAATTCAGCATCAGGGTCAACGACCACCTCAAATGTTTTCGGAGCAGTTGGTTCAAATACTATAATGGTTTCTGTTGGTAAGGGAAAAAATAAGCCGAATGCAGAAAGTAGTATTTGGAATAACACGTCTGGAATTAACTATCAAAATATAGCAAATGATTATTTGAGTTTTCAAAATGGAAGTAATTATGACGAATTATCAAATACCTTCTATTATAAAGTAACCGGAGAACTTTCCAGACTTAATACTGGATTCTATGATCAGTATGGAGGATTTTTTAATCCATCGCATTTACCTGTAAGCACAACTTCGAAAGGTCGCGGGAAATCGACCAATAATCTCGTTACCAAATCATGTTCAAGTTGTTCTGAGTCCAGTCAGGTGCTCCCCGGCGTTAATATTAATTCCGGCAAGAATATGTATCAAACCCAAATTCAAGGCCTAACATCTAAACAATCTTCAGAAGTTGGGATGGAGAGTTCTATCATAAGCTATAGCGCAAATTCACTTCCGCAAGGAAATTTTACAATTTCAAATAATTCACGTATAACTCCGGTAAAAAAGCAACATCATACATCTGAACACATTGTAACCGACGCATCCGGGGCAAAGCAAATTTTTAATATACCTGTGTATTCTATTCAGGAAAAGTCGGTTGTTTTTAATAACTCCAATGCCTCTATAGATGGTCGTAAACAGGCCTCTTACACAGCTGGAACCGACAATAGCACAAGTAATAATAAAGGGCTAGACAAATTGTATTCATCAACAATTATTCCTGGCTATGCTACGAGTTATTTGCTTAGAGCTATGTTGTCTTCAGATTATTATGATAGAACCAACAATGGATTGACTGAAGATGATTATGGTTCATACATAAAAATTAATCATACTTGTGTATACGATGAATCGAATCCCTTCAAATGGAGATCTCCATATTCTTCCGGAACTCCCGGTTCAGGTGGATTTCCCAAAGCGATTTTTGTCGATAATTTAAAAAGTTATTCAGACGACAATTACGCAGCATATGAGTATGGCTCAAAGGAATTGTGGTATACCCATTCTATTGAAGGAAAAGAGCACATTGCTTTGTTTTATCTTGACAATCGAGATGATATGTTTTCTGTCCTTGGTGAAGATGGTGGGAGGGATCTGACCAAGCCAGGCAAACTTCTGAAAAAAATCGTGCTATTTTCAAAGGAAGATTTGATTAAACATGGAGCTAATGCTGAACCGCTCCAAACGGTTGAATTTATTTATGATTACTCCCTTTGCAAGGGATTCGACGGAAATAAGAATTCAGCCAGCCTTGACAACACATCTGGTAAATTAACTCTCAAAAAGATATTTGTCAATACATCCCGAAGCAAAGAAGGTCAGGAGTCAAAGTTCGAATTTGTATACAATGAAGGCAATTTTAATTACAATCCCATTAATACCGATCGATGGGGGGGCTATAATAATACATCATTTGCCGGAATGGATAACTTTGATTTTCCATATGTCGATCAGAGTTTACCATCGAATCACTCGAGTTTTAGCGCGTGGAATTTGACAGAAATTTTTCTCCCCGGTGGAGGAAAAATTGCCGTCGAATATGAATCTGATGATTATGCTTTTGTTGAAGACCACTCATCAATGTTATTTACTTCGGTAACTAAGATGGGACATGTGAATGAAAAATCTGCGCACGCAACATTAGCCAACAGCAACTTTGCCAAAGATCCTACAAGCAAGAAGCCACATAATGTTGTTTACTTTCGGCTTCCGGAGGAAATTACCGCTGCAACATTAGCTGAAGGAAAAGATAAATTATATGATCGTTATTTAAAGCCCATATACGAAGAACATGATGGGAAGTTGTATTATCGGTATTTGGTAAAAATACACGATGATTCGGGAAGCCCCGAAGAATGGATTACCGGATATTGCCAAATCGCTATGGGAACCAATCCTCAAGATTCTTATGGTTTAATTGGAAGTTCACCTTATCAGCAAGCATGGATCACGTTACAGGATGTTCCTGTTCAGGAAGACGTAAATAATTCATACAGTACTAATCCAATCATGAATCAGGCATGGCAGTTCATGCGATTATCTGCACCAAGAAATTTGTTCGGAAACAACGTATTGTCCGGAACCAGCGTATTGAATGGAATAGACATTCCTTCGATGGTAAAAGCCATGAATAAAGTCCTGTACAATAAGAAAATATGTAGGAGCTTTATTCCTGAAAAGAGCTGTATTCGAATTGGTGCGGGTGGCAAGAAAAAAGGAGGTGGATCCAGGGTAAAGAAAATTCTGTTCTATGACCAATTCAATGCCATGACCGGAAATAAGGAAATTGGATCTGTTTATGGAATGGAATATGAATATAAATCAGAGACTGGAGAATCCTACGGTGTAGCAAGTTATGAACCCCTAATTGGAAATGATGAAAACCCATTAAAAAAAGGCGAGGAATATGTTGTTGAACGCGACAAATTGCCGGACGAAAAATTATACCATTTTTCTCCAATAGGGGAACAATTTTATGAAGGAGCGCAGGTTGGTTATTCGGAAGTTAAGGTAAAGAGTATTGAATATTCAGGTGTTGAACGAAATGCGACAGGATATACAATTCACAATTTTTATACATCAAAAGATGCTCCAGTAATCAATAGAAAAACGGCAATTACCACAATTCCTATTGAACAAGGAAAGACTGTAATCGATGGAATTTTTATGAGGGAAAGAGTTTCAACCGCTACAATGTCTCAGGGATTCCTAATCCGAAAAGTACATCTAGCAGGTAAGCCGGAAAAAGTAACTTCATACTCAAATGATGGGGCAGAAATTGGTTCAACGAATTTCGAATACACCAGTAGTGTTCCGTTAAGGGTAGTTAATAATGATGGCACTCATGAATTAGCGTTCATGAATCGTGAAGTTGATTTCTTTGCTGATGCCTATTCAACGTTGATAACGAACGATAATAAATCAATTCAGATTGGTGGAGGGATGAAAAACTACAAGCCTTTCGTGAGCGTATTTACATCAGTAAATAAGTCATTTGAGGGTTATTATTTCAATACGTTTACTAAAGTTATTGAAGATTATCCCATTCTTGCGAAGGTTGAAAGTCATTTTCAAGGTGCCAAAACGATCAGTTTAAATTTGGCTTGGGACGCTCAAACCGGGAGTCCTTTGGTAACGAAATCGATGAACGACCACAATCAGAGTATTTATTCAGTCGAATATCCATCGCATTGGGCATATAGCAATGCGAAACCGAAATATCTGACAGCCGACAATCATGCGGAGAATATTACTATAACCTCGGGAGTAGCAAACCTCTCAGGTACCGGCTATGCAGCAACTGACTTAATTAATGTTGGAGATCAGATTATGATTACTAACTCTTCCGGTGTGAATTCACTTGCATGGGCAAGCTATGTTTCAGGTTCAACTGTAACACTTGTTGACAGAACAGGAACTAAACTGACAACCACATCAAGTAATAATACACTTAGAGTTCTTACTCCCAACACCAAGGCTGATCCATCAACACCAATGATGTCGTATATTACCTTGAATAATCCTATTGGCGTATCCTCTTTAAATGCGCCTACCGGAATACTGAGTGCAGGTGCACTTTCAATGAAGGATTGCTGGGAAACTGTATCTGCATATAACTTTGGATGTACACCTTCGTCAAGTGAATGTGGTTTCACGGAAGGAACGGCAATAAATCCATGGGTTACCGGGGTGTCTGGAAACCTGCGACCGAATTTATTTTATACCTACCAGGTTGATCGTTTAGAAAATTCTGTAAGTGTAACTCCTGAGGTAGATTTAAGATCAGGAGGAAAATACAATTCATTTATTCCATTTTATGCTTATTCTTCAGGTGCAGGAAAATATGTCCCGATTAACAATCCATCCCACCCCAATTACAATGCCGGTTCGCTTGAAAAATGGTTGATAGCCTCTCAGATTATCCATTATAATGAACATGGAGTTCCAATCGAAAGCAAAGATGTATTGGGTAATTATTCAGGTGTGATATTCGGCTATTCAAACACATTAAAAATCCTCCCTGTTGCTTCTGCAGAATTTGCCAGGTATACCGATATTGCTTCAGATGGATTTGAAGATTACCTTTTCCGAAGCGACTTAGCCAATTGCCCAAATCTTGACGGTCATTTTGACTTCAAAAAGGTTGTTTCCGTTTCAGATCTGTCAAGTACTGAATATCACACAGGTAGGTTTAGTTTAAAAATTGCTTCAGGTGCGAATTTCACTGTAAACAGAAAACTGTATTCCGTTTCTGACGAAATACCATGTAGCACACCACAGGAAGGTAAAGGCGAATATTCGGCCAGTTCCGGACAAAATCTTAAGGGATTCTCCCCTAAAACCGGATTGTACCAGTTCAGTATTTGGGCCAAACAGAATACAACGAATTTATATACAGCGGTGCCGGATGCGAAAATTGAAATAAAAGTCAGCTACCCGGGAATTGACTCTATTACCACATTAAGTGCAGTTGAATCTCCCATTATTGAGGGCTGGCAAAAAATTGAAGGTACTTTTAGAGTATCTACCAATGCAACCTGCATTACAGTTAAATTATACCACTCTGCAACTACAGCAGGTAATGTATTCTTCGACGACCTGCGAATTCACCCGCACAATTCAAATATGATCGCAGTAGTGTACGATCCCTTCACATTAAGAAGTTGGGCTGTTCTTGATGATAGGAATTATGCAACCATTTACGAGTACGACGAGAACGGAATGGTGGTGCGTGTAAAACGAGAAACCATTGATGGAATAAAAACCATTGCGGAATCGCGGAAATCATTAAAAAAGTGACCTATTAATCTTCAGATTCAATCGTATGAACGTCAGGATATTTTTTATTATAGCCTTAATACTGTGTTTTAAGATTTCTAACGCGGTTCAGGAGCGCTTTTACGCATCGCTTGAAGGTTCGCAGGTAGCCACCAATGGATTTATTACCCACTCGGATGATAAGTACTTTGAAATGCTCGCTAATCCGAATTGGTCTTCTCTCTTTAGTAATTTCAATGTGACCAACCGCATTAAACTGGAAATCAATCCTGAGGTTACTACCCTAATTTCTTCAAATTTCACAGCAACTTGTTCGCTAACGGTTACACATTTTAACAGCGCAGGATCACAAACTATAGTTAATCCTGTTGTTCTTACCGTTTCTTATGATATCAATACAGGTGCAATGATCACCGATCAAAATGTATATGAGTTCACCAAGGGACACTTGGTACGTGTAAAAATTAATTCTATTACCAGCAGCATTCCCAATGTTCTTCGTTTGTCCAGCGAAATTATTGTTAACAGGTATTATACACTAGATCGAAATAATTTACCAGGTGGGTTTGCAGTTCAAACACAAATCCTTAATGATCCAATTAATGAATACGAATTAAAATGGCCCATGATTTATGGCGCTGAAGAATATGATCTTGAGTATGTTTTCATAAATGATTATGATGGAGAAACCGGATACATATCACCTTCTCTTATCAATTATGACTTTTCAAGAAATTCTACCCGGGTTACAATTAAGGAGAATTTTTATCGTGTACCCAATACTTTTGGTCATGGATACCTATTATACCGAGTCCGTCCGGTAGGAAGATATGGCACCAATTTCACTTACCGAATGGAAGGGAAATGGAGCGCATTGCCATCAGGGAAAATATCTGACATCACCTCAAAGGTTGCCACGCTGCCATTGCATTCTGATTCTTTAAACTGGAGCTATAATGCCAGCTATATTGAAGGTGGAAAACGATTCGATATGATTTCCTATTCAGATGGTTTGGGTATGAGTCGACAACAAATAGCGAAAAATAACACTGATTCACTTGCAATTGTTCAGGTTACCTATTATGATCATCACGGTAGGGCGGCATTAAGCTCATTGCCTGCACCTTCAACTCAACCCAATCTGAAATACCGATTCAGATGGAACAGACCTTCTGATCCGGGATTGTCAAATATTAGCTATTCCAAAGAGTATTTCGACAAGGAACAAACCGAATGTGTGGTTAGTCCAAGTGCAATGAGTTCGGCCTTTGGTGCCGGAAATTACTATTCTACATCTAATAATTATACCACCGGATTTCAGGGTTATGTACCGGATGCAGAAGGATATCCATTCGTACAAATACAATACATGCCGGATGGAACAGGACGAGCCAGCAAAATTGGTTCTGCAGGACCGGAATTTCAGATCAACGATCCGCATTCTGTATCAATGGAATACGGAAGCGCAACTCAACAGCGACTGAACCAACTTTTTGGAACAGATGCAGGCTATGAAGTGCAATACCAAAAAAACACTATTGTTGACGGAAACGGACAACGGGTTGTATCTTATCTTGATGGAAGCGGTAGGGTTGTGGCAACAGCATTAGCAGGAGAAGCGCCTTCTAATGTGATGACCCTTAACACCAATACCGTAACCAATGTTCAAACACCTATAATTGAACCTGGAGATGATGCTCAAAGTTCAAGCACTCCGGGTGAATTGAATTTTGAATCGGTAATATCAGTGGATTTTGAAGGTGAACACATTTTCTCTTATGGCATTTCACCGGGAACAATGGCCAATGAATGTCACCCCGAATTGTGCATGGATTGTGTGTACGATTTGGAGTTTACGATAACTGATGTTCTATGCGGACAAGTCATTTACACCCATTCAAAAACGATAAATGGTGCTGCCCTTGATAATTCATGCAATGGATTGGCATTAGATACCATTGGGACATCGGTAATTGCAGTTGATTTGGTGCCCGGGTCGTACCAGATTTCCAAAAAACTTAAAGTAAACCAGGCATCGCTGGAGTATTATCTTGCGCAATACCTGGAACTGAATACCTGTCTTCTCGATTATTCGGATTTTCTTGAACAGGCTTTGGCAGAAGCCAATACTTCAGGTTGTAATTCTTCACCTTGCATCCTCTCCTGCATTCAAAGTCTTGGAACAAGAGAAGCTTATATTGCATTAGGAAATACCGGCGCACAATGGGATGTTCTTTTCGCTGCCTGTCTTAACGATTGTGAGGCAACTTCAACAGCCTATTGTGATAATTTCCGCCAATCGATGCTCGATGATGTTAAACCCAACGGGCAATACGGATTAGTCACCTTTTCTGCAGGTACCTATTCTTCTACTGATCCGCTTTCCGTTTATTACGTAAGCAACGACCTTCCCAACACGAATGCTTACTGGAGAAATCCTGTTGGTGGATATAAAAACAGTGATGGTTCAACCTCCTACATTCTAAATTCATCCAATGTTTTGGTAACTCCTGAGCATGCATCAATTACTTTAACCGAATTCATCAATGCATTTCAGGATTCCTGGGCAGATGCATTATTGCCTTATCACCCTGAATATTGCTACCTGAGTTTTTGTGAATCGCAGGAAGCCTCCCATCAATCCGATATGCTGATGCTTGGGGTTCAAACCTATGATGAGGCAAAAGCATTGGGCTATCTCAATCCTCTGCTTATGAATTCCGGTCAGGGAGTTCCAGCCAATGCCCAATCGGCTAGCACATTTGTGGATCCTTTCTACACCAATAATCCAAGTATTCAATCTCAGTTTGTAAATGAGATGCGAAATTACCATTCCTTCAATGGAGTAAATTACACCATTTGGCAAATGGCATGGTTCCTGACGTATTGCAATGGCGATACAACAGTTTCAGGAATGACTTCCTGCCTCACCGGGTTCAATGAGTTTGGAACGAACACCTGTACAAAAGATCTTTTATGGGAGACATTTCGTGATTTGTATCTTGAATTAAAGGCGAACATTTACAGCGATCTCCAGGCACGCTATGCTATCGAAAATAAATGTTATAGCGGATGTTTTGGTACAACAGCATTTAATGATGACGCCCACGATTTTGACTGCTACAATGCAAGCATCAGTCCAACTTGCAGTGTAACCAAATACGATGCCGATCAGGATCCTTTACAACCTTGCTCTGATTTTACAGTGTCATTGTACTCCGGTAAAATACCAATATTTGCTGATCGCCGACAAAGCCCTTACTACGGATTAAATTCCGGTGCTTTGTCTACCCTGGTGAATGGCCAGATTTCTACTTTTCAAGGAGACTTCTGCGAAACGATGTGCGAGCAAAAGATCGAAGAATGGATGCAGGATCTTTCAGAATGCGGATTAACCACTCCACAATATAATGCCATTAAGGCCGAATTCCTTGAATTGTGCGAATTGGGTTGTGATGCCCAACACGCTTCAGGAGCGTCTTCCTTACCCACAGGAGTATATACTACAGGAGGAAACCAAAGCATCCACGAAATTCTCATCGATGTATTGGGATCAGGTTATGAAACTGCTGTTTGCTCAGAACTTCTGATCAATGATGTGCAGCCCTATGGCGTTGTGCCCGATTTTCAGGAAACCTATAAACTGGACACCTGTGGATGTGATAAGGTTCTTTACATCAAGCAACTTTTTCTCTCCGGACAACCATTGCCTCCCGGAATCACTTCCATGGATCAGTTGTTTGCCTATACTTACGGAACTCCACTAACCGGTGTGAAAAATTTTGCCTGCCGTTGTGAAAGTGCATGGACAGCCGGTTATCCTTCCACTCCGTATCATCCATCATTGCCCTGGTTGAGCACTTCTGCCACTTACCTGAGTACTACCACACCTTTTCTGTATATCCCATCAGGCGTTGCTTGTCCTTCTTGTGTGAATTGTGAGACCATAAATGGATTGGTCAGCAGTTTCCACACGCGGTTCACAGGACTAAGTTCTACGCATTCCAACTACGGAACCTTACTTGCCACCTATATCAATAACGCATTGGGTTATCAACTTTCTTCTGATGAATACCTTGATTTTATTGAAGCATGCGGACAGGAAAGCAATGTTCCATCCTGTACTCCAACTCAAGAGCTCCACGATCTACAGAATTTACTCTATAGCCTCTCTACATTGCCTTCCGGTGGCTTCCTGACTACCTCTTCCAATCCTGTATTGATGAGCAATCTTTCCATTTGGGCGGGATCCACGCTTGCAGGTTATACTGCAGGATCGACTGAGCAATACTGGACCAACTTTGGAACCAATGGAGCAAATCCGGACCAGTCGCCACTTACTCTATACATTGGAAACGGATCACCCTGCACCATCGTTCTTACCCTGGCAAGCGGATCTACCAACAGATGGAGCAAGCTCTCTGATATTAAGAACCTGACATTTGTTCAGAACGGTTGTACTTCCAGCTACCAATTCTCAGCTACTGCTACTTTCTCCACTCCAGGTGGATGGGTCACTGAAACCATTTTCGGAACAACATCCTGCTACCCGATGGCAACTTGTGTCTGCGGCGAAAATCTGAAGCTGTGCAATGAGTTCAATTTTGTTCCGACCATCGATCCATGTGTGCAGACTGTTCTTAATACAGCTGAGGCCAATGCCCAAAGCGCTTACGAAGAATACATGGAAGGAATCATTGCCGAATTCACTGCCAATTACCTTTCGGTATGCATTGGGGCAGCAGCCAATTCGGAGTACCTCAATTGGTCATACCCCTCCAACGAATATCATTATACACTGTACTATTACGATCAGGCCGGACAGCTGGTGCGTACCGTGCCACCCAAAGGTGTTGATGGAACATTTACAGCAAGCGGTGTAGATGCCAATCGTCCATCAGGATCTCGAATTGCTCCTTCGCATACCCTTACCACTGAATACCGCTACAATAGCTTTGGTCAGGTGGTGGAACAAAAAACACCCGATGGCGGAGTGAGTAAATTCTGGTACGATAAATTCGGACGCATTGCCGTTTCCCAAAACGCCAAACAGGAACCCGGCTATTATTACTCCTATACCCGCTACGATATTTACGGACGCCCCTTTGAAGTAGGACAGGTGCAGAAATCGTCCATCACCCAAATTTCAGAAGCCATCGTAAAAAATCCAAGCTCCCTTGATGCCTGGATCATCTCCGGAACCCGCACCGAAGTTACCCGCACTACTTACGACCGATCCATCAGCGTGAGTGTGGTTGCATCGAAATTTACCAATGGACAAAATCATTTGCGCAACCGCATTTCTACCGTTGCACATTATTTTTCCTATTCCACAATTACTCCCGATCTCAGTTTCAACCATGCCACGCATTTCAGTTACGATGATCACGGAAATGTAACCGAGATGATTCAGGATATGCCTGATCTGGGTCCTATCCAGCATCAGTACAAAAAGATCCAGTATGTCTTTGAGCAAATTTCGGGCAATGTGAAAAAAGTGCTGTACCAAAAAGGCAGTGCCGATCAGTTCCTGCACGAGTATTTTTACGATGCCGATAACCGCATCAAGGAAGTGTACACCTCACGCGACAGTACCATCTGGGACCGCGATGCCAAGTATTTTTACTACCGACACGGTCCACTGGCTCGTGTGGAGCATGGGCACAACAAAGTACAGGGAGAAGATTTTGCCTATACCATCAACGGCTGGATAAAGGGCGTTAACTCCGGTACACTGAATACCACTTACGATATGGGTAAAGACGGTGTAACAGGATACCTGAGCGGAAACACCAATGTGCACAATCGAGTAGCACACGATAAGTTTGGTTATATTCTTGGATACTTTAACCAGGATTACAAACCTGTTTCAGGCGCAACACCGGGCAATTATTTTGAGCCTGCCTATTCGGGAACCGGCTTTGGCAATGCCAGTCCGAGCTTGTACAACGGGAACATCCGGCACATGATTACGGCTATACCTACTGCCAGCAATCAAGTGATGGGGTATGCCTACCAATACGATCAGCTCAACCGCATCAAGAGCATGAATGCCTTCCGTTTTGTTTCGGGAAATTCATGGTCCACCGGTACATCCACTACCGATTACCAGACTACTTATAAGTATGATGCCAACGGGAATATTGAGGAATTAAAAAGAAGGGCCGTTGGTCTGCTAATGGATGATCTGGCTTATTCTTATGTTCCAAATACCAATAGATTGGATAAGGTAGATGATTTGGCTGGTGCCACTCCAACAATTTCGGATGACATTGAAGGAATACAAAGCAACGGAAACTACACCTATACCGCCATAGGCGAGTTAAAATCTGATGCTCAGGAAAACATTGCCGACATTACCTGGAGGGTAGATGGAAAAGTGCGCAGGGTAACCCGCAATATAGCGGGCAAAGTAGAGATGGAATTTGAGTACGATGCCTTTGGGCGCAGGGTATTGAAAATTGAAAAACTCACCACCACCGGAGGATCTCCAGTGGGACAAGATCAATGGACCTACACGTATTATGTGAATGATGCCTCCGGAAATGTAATGGCGACCTATAAACTAACCAAGGGCGTAACTACGGAGACCTTTAAGCTCGACAACCAACACATTTACGGCTCTAAACGCCTGGGAATGCTGGTTCGCGACTACACCCTTACCACCCGGAACGTATCTACCGGAATAAACACGCACAGCGCCGCTGAAGCCCGCAATCACCGTTCAGGACGGAGGTATTACGAGTACAGCAATCACCTGGGCAACGTATTGCTTGTAACCTCCGATCGAAAAATTCCGTATTATAGCGGTTCAACATTCTTACGCTACGAACCACAGATGATCAGTTTCTCAGATTATTATCCCTTTGGGAGTATAATGCCTGGTAGGGGAAATAATCCGGATAGCTATCGTTATGGTTTCAACGGAATGGAAGAAGACAACAGCCTCAAAGGCCCCGGAAACAGCTACGATTTTGGTGCGAGGATGTATGATAGTAGGTTGGGGAGATTTTTATCAATTGATGCCTTTACGAATCAATATACGTCCCATAGTCCTTATAATTTTACGTTAAATAATCCAATTCAATTTTTTGATGAAGCAGGCTATTATCCAATTGATCCTAGAACTGGATTGCCTGTACGAAATATGTCGTTGTTAACCTCAGGAGTATATTTTTTGAATTATAATTCTAAGAAAACTAAAGTAAAAAAAGTAAAGGATTCACACTTATATGCTGTTGCGACAATCTTTAATGATCAATTTTCTAATAGTGACCACGTTGATTGGCATTCTTCATCAAATGATTTTACTGCTAATTGGGATTGGAGTACTGGCTTAATTGAACAATCTAGTTTGTTTGTACTACAAAAATTATTTCCTGGAAAAAAAGACCACTCTAGATGTGAAGGCGGAAGGCCACCTAATAACCGTGCTTGGGAAAAAGCAGCACTCACAGGGACATATGTTTATGTTGATGACTTTTTCGCAGAAAGCACATTTTTTGGTAAAAATCATAAATCCTTCAACATTATTACTGTAGAGGAAAATACAATTACTCAAATTATTAATTTTCAAAGAAATGGTCCAAACGATAATGATAAGTTCTCAATAAAATCAATTTCTACATTTGAAACGGTATATGTTGGAAAAGAAACCACCGAAATTGTTAATGGGTTAGGATTTACTTTAACTGTGACAGCAGATAAGTATAAAACAATTGAGACAATTGAATATTATGATAAAGGAAAAAAAACAGGAAAAGTTGAAACCAAAGATCAT
>ERZ761609.211-NODE-211-length-78733-cov-12.005605_pt1 | contig 78733 bp, 68 predicted proteins | sample MGYA00511163_ERZ761609 | MGnify/ENA primary metagenome ERZ761609 (study PRJEB28899, sample SAMN02445070) | bioreactor sludge metagenome | biome: EBPR sludge | place: Australia: Brisbane, Thorneside Wastewater Treatment Plant | collected 2011-12-16 ...
AATGCGACCGAGCGAAGGTCCTCAAGCGGCACGAATGTAACATCGACCGTCGCGTCGAGCTTATTCTCGTCGGTCAGGAGCTTGGCGTCGATAACGTAGCCCTTTACGTCGAACGTGGCCGCACGCCGATTTTGCTGTGCCGTAAGCTCAGCCGCGGCCGCAGTGAAGGCAATGGCCGCACAGAGAGCTAAAAAATGCCGCTTCTTGGAAAAGATTTGCAGAAACATCGGTTTAATTTGCTGGGTCTTAAGATGTTCGGCCCGCGGGAATCGTTTGCCCTCGCGGCCGAATACCGAAAATAGTTTATTCGACAAAATCGACCGAAACGACGCGCTCGGCTATCACTTTGCCCATCGCCGCCACTTCCTGGTGCTGCGGGTGATCGGTGTAGGCGGCGAGCCCGGCCTCATCGGCAAAGGTCGCGACCAGTCCGGTATCAAACGAACGCTCGAGCCCGAGAATATCCCGCCCGACCGAAATACTGATGATCTCCGGTATCACTTGCTTCAGAGCCCGAAGCTTCGCAATGTGTTCATCACGAGCGGTCGCATCCGTTTCCGGTTTGTATTTCCAACAAACGATATGTGTAAGCATCTGAAAATGATATATCAACCGGCCGGCCGCAGAAAACATTGGCTTCAAGAACAATTGCAGGGGTAGTAAAATGACCACCAACTACTGTCGATAATATTTACTGTTGACATTATCTGATGTTTGCAGTAGTATGTGTCCATGGTTCAGCTACTACAAACACTAAAACACATGGAGTACCACGGCGTCCGCGAGCTTGCCCGGGCCGCCGAACACTTCCTCAGATCCATCGGAACGACCCAAGAAAAGGGCACGGTCGCCGATTATCCGAACGAACGCACGATCCGCTACTACATTACCGAAGGCCTGCTCGACCAGGCGATCGAAAAACGCGGCGTGACCTCGATCTTCGGCTACGAGCATTTGCTGACACTGCTCGTGATCAAAAAGTTGCAGGCACTTGGCCTTCCGATCAGCGTTATCAAAGATCTGATCGCGGGAAAATCTGAGGACGAACTTGAAAAGCTCTTTGGCGAGGAGATCCACGTCTTCACGGACAAGAAGGAACTTGATGTGTTCCGCGCATCCATCGGACACACGGACGATACTGATGTTGTCCTTCTTGACAGCGAAGGTATTACTCCGGCCGCTCCGCCATCTTCCGGGAATGAGGCAAAAGAGTATCTCGAATCGCTCCTAATGGAACGAAGCGACAGGCCCGAGCGTCCGCCAACTCGCCGGCCAACTCCGGCCGGGCCGCGGCTTTCACGCGGAACGTCCGACTGGCGCCGCTACGAGATAATTCCCGGCGTCGAGCTTCACGTTTCGCGAGGTTTTCGAGCTCCAAAAGATCTGAACTGGCGTCAACGGGTTTTGGTCCTCATCGATGGAATACTCGATTCAAGAGAGCGGCGGTAACGTTGATCGCCGGCGGGCTCCACATCATAAACCAACTTAGAAAGGACCGATCGAAAGATGCGGCGACAAGAACAAAGGAGAAAGGAACATGGACAACAAAGAAACCTATTTGCAGATCTTCATGGAGAAGGAACGGGTCGCCGCCAACAAGGAGCAGACGATCGATGTCCTTGTGCGGGTAGTGCCGCCGGCCGCATCAGCCGGCAGCGGAGAGCGGCCGAAGCTGAACATTGGCATCGCACTTGACCGCTCGGGTTCGATGGATGGAAACAAAATGTGGCAGGCTCGCGAAGCGGCCAAGTACTGCGTCGATGAGCCCCTCCCGACCGATCGCTTTTCAGCGGTCATTTTCGATGACCATGTGGATGTACTTTTCACGAATCAGCCTGCCACGAATAAGGAAATGCTAAAACGCGGGATCGACCGCATCGAGGCCCGCGGTTCAACGGCATTGCACCAGGGATGGGTGCAGGCGGGCCTGCAGGTCAGCGAGCGGCTTTCCGGCGGCGGCATCGACCGCGTGCTTCTCATTACCGACGGGCAGGCCAATGTCGGCGAAACCCGGACGGACCGGATCGTTCAACAGGCAAAGGACCTGGCCGAACGCGGGATATCCACTTCAACGATCGGCATCGGGCGCGGATTCAATGAAGATCTTCTCCTTCCGATGGCCGAGGCCGGGCAGGGGAACGCCTGGTTCGTCGAAGCACCGCAGGACATGGTCCGAATTTTCGAGACGGAGTTGAAGGGGTTGGTCGCTCAGGTCGGGCATACGGTTACGCTTGGCATCACTCCCTCGCCGGGAGTCAGGGTCGAAGACATGCTGAACGACTTCGAGGCCGATGCATCGGGCCGATATATACTTCCAAACCTCCGGGCCGGTTCGCCGCTCGATGTTTTGGTCAGGCTGAAGATACCAGCCGGCGAGGTAGGCGAGGCTCTTTCGGCGGCTAATTTCGAGCTTCGCTACACCGAGCAAGCGACGCAAAAGCCAGTGACCGTAACTGCTATGGCCGAGGTCGCCTATGATACTGCTGACGCGGTGGCTGAACTGCGAACCAACGATCAGGTGCTCGAAGCCGTCACGCTTCTGACGAACGCCCGAGCAAGGAAAGAAGCGATGGAGTACATGGACCACGGACGTTTTGAGGATGCACAGCAGGTACTCTTTGACAGGGAACTTCAAACGGACGCCCTATACTCGCTTGCCCCTTCTCTGGAGCTCGAACAGGAGATCGAGGCCGTCAGGGACTTGAATCGTCTGATCGCCGATCGCAGCAACGACATGTTGACCCGCAAGCGGATGAGCTACGAACGCGAACTCCGGCGAAAGAGCCGATAGCTACCCACACTCGCACCTCCCCGCGAGAAAACAAGGCGGATCGGGAAACCGGTTCGCCTTGTGCATTTTATTTGCCGTGTTCGACGGAAGACGATCGAACGGCTAGATTCTCGCGGCTGGTGCACAAATTGCCCGAAAGCCCGCTATTTGCTATTCTTTTTAGTTACTCAACTATCAGAAAATCTTATTGAAAGGACTTATTTATTGATGTCAATCTCTGCAAAAAAGACCAATTCGAAGGCAGATAAGAAGGAAGCAAATGGCGGCGGCGGAGCGGCGGCAGCGGCCGATAAGTACCAAGGGCTCTCGCCGGAGACGCTTGTCGCGATGTACCGGACGATGTATATGTCGCGCCGGATCGATGATAAAGAGATCCAGCTCAAGGGCCAGAACAAGATCTTCTTCCAAATATCGGGTGCCGGCCACGAGGCCTTGCTTGTTGGTGCGGCTCTTGCGCTCAAACCCGCTTACGATTGGTTCTTTCCATACTATCGCGACCGTGCGTTGATGCTGGGACTTGGCATGACGGCCCAGGAAATGCTCTGGTCGGCTGTCGGCGCTGAGAAAGACCCAAATTCGCACGGACGCCAGATGCCCTCACACTGGGGCCATAAGGATCTGAATGTGCCGTCGCAGTCTTCCTGCACCGGGACGCAGGCGCTCCATTCGGTCGGAGCAGCCGAGGCAAGCTACCGGGCTTCGCTCCTCAAGGAACTTCAGGATAAGGTCGTAGGCTTTAAGGGCGACGAGGTCGTTTATATGTCGGTCGGCGACGGAACGACCAGCGAAGGCGAATGGTGGGAAGCTCTGAATACAGCCAGCAACCTTAAGCTGCCAGTGATCTTTGTCGTAGAGGACAACGGCTACGCGATCTCAACTCCGGTCGAGGTCGGAACTGCCGGGGGCGACATATCAAAGTTGGTTGCCGGCTTTCCGGATCTTTTCATCCAGAAGTGCGATGGTACCGACCCGCTCGCGTCCTACGCAGCATTCAAACGCGCGGTTGCGTATTGCCGTCAACGCAAGGGGCCGGCGTTTATCCACGGAAAGGTCATCAGGCCATACTCACATTCGCTGTCGGACGACGAAAAGCTATATCGTCCGGACGAAGAACGCGACGCCGATGCGGCGATCGATCCGATCAAGACGTTTGCAGAATTTTTGATGAACGAGGGCATTGTTTCGTCAGAAAAGCTGGAAGCTCTTCGAAAGGAGGTCGACGACGAGGTGAACCGCGCCGCCGATATTGCGATCGAAACGCCGCAGCCTGCCCCTGAATCGGCATATAGGAACGTTTTTTCACCTGATGTTGACCCGACCGACCGCCAGTTGTTCGATACGGAAGATGGAGCCGAACTTTCGGGCAATCCGGGAACGATGGTCGATCTCATCAACCGCTGCATGCACGAAGAGATGGAGCGCGACCCGCGTATCGTGGTCTTTGGCGAGGACGTTGCCGATTGTTCTCGTGAAGAATATCTCGAGCGTGTCAAAGGAAAAGGCGGCGTTTTTAAGGTGACGGCAAACCTGCAGAGAAAATTCGGCAGCACCCGCGTTTTCAACTCACCACTTGCCGAGGCGAACATTATCGGCCGTGCGGTCGGGCTCGCCATCCGCGGGCTTAAACCGGTGGTCGAGATACAGTTCTTCGATTACATCTTCCCTGCATTTCACCAGATCAGAAACGAAGTGGCGGTAACGCGTTGGCGCTCCGACGGCGACACAAAATGCCCGATGGTAATGCGCGTCCCGGTCGGCGGCTATCTCAAAGGGGGAGCCGTTTACCACTCGCAATCGGGCACTACGCTCTTCGCGCACACGCCGGGGTTGATGATCGTTTACCCATCGACCGCGCTCGATGCCAATGGACTATTGCGGACCGCGATCCGATGCGACGATCCGGTCCTGTTTCTGGAACATAAGCATCTTTATCGCCAGGTCTACAACAAGTCTGAATACCCGTCGAAAGATTTCCTTATCCCGTTCGGTAAGGCTCGAAAAGTGCGTGAGGGAAATGACGTCACCATCGTGACTTTCGGCGCTTTGGTCGAACGTTCTAACCAGGCGGCAAAACGCCTCGAGCAGCAAGGGATCACAGTCGATCTGATCGACCTCCGGACACTTGTGCCTTACGATTGGGACGCGATCGTCGATTCGGTCAAGAAAACCTCACGGGTCATCGTTGCTCACGAAGATCCGATCTCTTACGGGTATGGAGCCGAGATAGCTGCCCGCATTTCGGATGAGCTCTTCGAGTATCTCGATGCTCCGGTACGCCGCGTCGGCGCGACAGATACGTTCGTTGCGTACGCCCCGCAGGTCGAAGACTTCATCTTGCCTCAGAGCGAAGATGTTGAGACAGCGGTGCAGGAATTGATGAAGTATTAGTTACAACTCGACGCAACTTTTATCTCTTTCTGCCGTATCTAAACTCGCACCCGATCGCAAGATGATCGATCACTTAACATCAAAGTTTCGCTATTTTGCATGGCTCGGTGCGGCTTTGATGTGCGCCTTCGCGGTACCTGCGATCGCTCAGCAGTCCAGCCCCGCGCCGCCAAGTATTGTTCGGCCTGGCGCTCCGGGCCAACCTACGACCGTTCTTCCCTCAACGACAAGGGCCGCTCTGCCGCCGCGATCTCAAAAGGATATCGAGTTCATGCGGGGAATGATCATGCATCATGCCCAGGCCGTTGAAATGACGGCCTTGATCGGGGCTCGAACCGAGAACAAAGAGATCAGATTGCTGGGCGCGCGCATCAGCCAGTCGCAGTCGGACGAAATCAACTTCATGCGTCGATGGCTCGAGATCCGGGGAGAACCTGTGTCAATGCCGATGTCGAACAAACCCGGTTCGCATGCGCACGGCGGCCATTCGGCGGGCGATCAGATGATGATGCCCGGCATGCTCAGCGAAAAGCAGATGAATGAGCTGAGAAAAGCGAAAGGGCCCGATTTTGACAGGTTGTTCCTTAAGGGAATGATCCAGCATCATTTGGGTGCGCTCGTCATGGTAAAAGATCTGTTCGACACGGCGGGTGCCGGTCAGGATGCCGAACTTTTCAATTTCGCATCGGACGTCGACAGCGGTCAACGTGCCGAGATAAAGATCATGGAGGCAATACTTGGTAAAGACGCTTAGAGGAGACAAGATGATATTCACTCGCAATTTTTCCGTACGATTTTTAGCCGCTCTGATATTTTCACTTTTGTCTTTCGCCTCAGTGGCCACGGCACAGGGGCTCGAGAAAGCACCGCCGCTGCCCGCCGGAATGAAAGGGTCCGACGCAAATGATCCGCGGTCAAAGTTGTCGCCCGGTCTGTTCGATGCTGGCGAAGTCTCATTCGGCATCAAGCATCTATTGCTCCTAAAGAAGCCCGACGCCTTTCAACTCGGTGTCGATCCTAACAGCCCGAAGGTCGGTAAGGCGCTGACAGCCCTCGGGGTTCCGCCAAACGCTCAGATCCCGGCTGCGATCAAAATGACCTTTGCCGGACTCGCGTTCGCCAATTCAGATCTGGCCTTCCAGGGAAATCATCTCTTTCTCGGGAATTTCTACGGGATGAATATCTACGACATCGGCGATCCGGCAAATGCAAAGCTGGTGACATCGATGATCTGTCCCGGCGGGCAGGGTGACGTTTCGGTGCATAAAAACCTGATGTTCATGTCGGTCGAGATGCCCAATGGTCGATTGGATTGCGGCGAACAGGGATTTCCGCCGCCCGCCGCTCCCGCTGCCGGGCAATCTCCTGAGCCTGGGCCGCCCGCGCCGCAAAAAGATCGATTCCGCGGGGTAAGGATCTTTGATATCTCGGATATAAGAAATCCGAAGCAGGTGGGTGCGGTTCAAACCTGCCGGGGTTCGCATACGCACACACTTTTGGTTGATCCGAAAGACAAAGCCAATGTATACATTTACGTGTCGGGAACTTCATTCGTTCGTCAGGAGGAAGAGTTGGCTGGTTGTTCTGGAGGTGCACCCGACAAAGACCCGAATACCGCCCTTTTTCGGATCGATGTGATAAAGGTTCCGCTTGCCGCGCCGCAGGACGCCAAGGTGGTCTCAAGCCCGCGTATCTTTGGCGACCCAAAGACAGGTGCTATCAGCACCCTTACTGATGGCGGTTCACATGCCAATAAAGGAAGGCCGGTCGAGACCGATCAGTGCCACGACATCACTGTTTATCCGGAGATCGGCCTCGCTGCCGGAGCATGCTCAGGCAATGGCATTTTGCTGGACATCAAAGATCCGGCAAATCCGAAGCGGATCGAAGCCGTAAACGACCCCAATTATGCTTATTGGCATTCGGCCTCATTCTCGAATGACGGGAAAAAGGTCGTGTTCACAGACGAATGGGGCGGTGGAATGGGGGCACGATGCCGAGAGAACGACCCGAACAAATGGGGAGCGAACGCGATCTTTAATCGTGAGGGCAATAAGCTCATCTTCGCAAACTATTACAAACTTCCGGCTGCGCAATCCGAAAGCGAGAATTGCGTTGCCCACAACGGCTCTTTGATCCCGGTACCCGGACGCGACATCAAAGTGCAAGCTTGGTATCAAGGCGGCATCTCGATCATGGACTTTACCGACCCCGCGAATCCGATCGAGATCGGCTATTTCGACCGTGGCCCGATCGATTCCAATATGCTGATGATGGGCGGTTCATGGTCTGCGTACTGGTATAACGGACGGATCTATTCCTCCGAGATCGCCCGAGGCCTGGACATCTTTCAGCTGACGCCGACAAAATTTCTGACTCAGAACGAGATCGATGCCGCCGAAGCCGTAAGGGTAGCCGAGTTAAATGTGCAGACCCAGGAAATGACCGCCTGGCCCCGATCGTTGGTCGTCGCGAAGGCATACGTCGATCAGCTCGAGCGTTCGAATGGGCTTCCGGCCGGTCAGATAGCGTCATTGCGCAAATCGATCGAGAGTGCCGAGTCTTCGAAGTCTTCGAACAATTTCGGGGCTTTGAAGAAGCATGCCGAGGTAATTGAAAGAGCAGCCCGGACATCGACAAACGCGGCCGACGTATCGCGGCTCAAGGCATTGGCCGAGATCCTCAGGAAACCGTCAAACTGACAAACCTGAGCATTGAATGGACATCGTTGCTTGCAACGACGGCTCCACTTTCTGCCGTCAATGTCAGATTAGGCGAGACATACGGGCTTTGGCCGTCCTTTCTAATAGGTATGGCTGAAGCCCGGCGTTTTTCTATATCCCGAACTGCGCGAAAAGCAGGCGGAACACTATGAAGACCATTCCCATCGTTCTTGCATTTACACTTTTATTCGTTCACAGTTCGTTCGCACAAAACCCATCGGTTGATTCAGTTCGCGACTTTCGCAAAGCGAACGAACATCGCCTCCTTACCGATTTCGTCAAGCTGCTCTCGATCCCAAATGTCGCCTCCGACACCGTCAACATCCGTAAGAATGCTGACCATCTCGTCGCCGAGATGCAGAAACGTGGGCTGAAGCCGAAGCTGCTCGAAGCCGCAGACAAGAAAGTTCCGCCGGTGGTCTATGGCGAATGGATGACGCCGGGAGCGACGAAGACCGTAATATTCTACGCCCATTATGATGGACAGCCGACCGATCCGGCGGCGTGGACGGGAAGCAGGCCGTGGGAGCCTGTTCTCAGATCGAGCGCGCTCGAGCAAGGCGGCACGACGATCGCGTTTCCGAACGACGGTGAGAAGATCGACCCCGAATGGCGAATTTACGCACGGTCGGCATCGGATGATAAGGCCGGCGTGTTCGCGATACTTACCGCTTTCGACGCACTGATCGCGAAGGGCATCAAGCCCACGGTGAATATCAAATTCTTTTTCGAAGGCGAGGAAGAAGCCGGTTCGGGCAATCTAAAGGAGATATTGGAGAAGCACAAGGATCTGCTCAAGGCCGATGCATTCATCGTCTGTGATGGGCCGGTGCATCAATCGGGGCGTAAACAAGTAGTATTCGGGGTACGTGGTGACGTGAATGTCGACCTCACCGTCTATGGAGCCAAACGGCCGCTCCATAGCGGCCACTACGGGAATTGGTCGCCGAATCCTGCAATGATGCTCGCACAACTTCTCGCTTCGATGAAGGATGACAAGGGCAACATTATCGTCGAAGGCTGGAACAACGACGTCGAACCGCTCGGGCCCGCCGAGATAAAGGCGATCGCCGACGCACCGCAATACGATGAGCAGATAAAGCGCGAACTTGGAATTCTCTTCACAGAGGGCGGCGGGAAAAGCTTGCTCGAACGCATCAATCAACCTTCATTGAACATCAACGGTATAAGAAGCGGGGATGTCGGCGAGCAGGCGCGAAATGTAATTCCGACCATGGCAACGACCGTGCTCGACCTTCGCCTGGTAAAAGGGAATGACCATATTCGACAGGTGGCTAAGCTTCGAAGGCACATTGAGTCGCGCGGCTATTACGTCATCGATCGCGACCCGACGGACGAAGAGCGGCAGAGGCATCCGCTGATCGCAAAATTCATCCATCTCTCGGGAAGCTACAATGCCCAAAGAACGCGGATGGATCTGCCCGTTTCGGTTGCAGTGGTCGAAGCGGTCCGGACGGCCTCGACCAAGCCGATCGTGCGAATGCCGTCGTTAGGCGGCAGCCTGCCGCTCTCGATCATCGCTGATGCGTTGAATCAACCGACCATAACCGTGCCGATCGCCAATCACGACAATAATCAGCACGCCGAAAATGAAAACATCAGGCTGCAAAATCTCTGGGATGGTATCGAGATATTTGCAAGCCTGATGACAATGAAGTTTGATTAGGTCTACTCCGCCGCAGTGTGCCGTGAGTGCTCGACTGCCATAATACTCGGAAATCCGACCGGAATCTCGCGGCCGTCGATCTCGTGGCCGCAGATCGCAAATCCGAGACCGGAATTGCGAAACTCGATCTCGTCCATCGCCGACCGAATATCAAAACCGGACAGCAGCGACGCGTATGCACCGCCGCCGCTCGTCTTTCGCGGAAGCTTTTCGTCGGATATGGCCGAATTATATGCGAATGTCGCCATGATCACGGCCGAACGCTTGAGGTCTTCTTCGAGTATCCGTTCAGACACGTCCTGTGTCGTATGCCACGAACGGGTGAAGTATTCGATCGGATCTTGTATGAACTGAAAACCCGGTAGACCTACAGCATCGAACGCCTGGTGATCGGTGCCTCCGGTGTTATTGATCGTCACGGTCGTTGCATTCCAGTCTTTGAAGTTGCCGAGCCAGTCTTTGAATGTCGAACGAAGCTGTTCGTGACCCTGAAGATAAATGCCGCGGATCTGTCCCGTTCCGTTATCCAGATTGTAGTACGCCGCAAATTTGTCATGTGCCGGCTTTCTGTTTATCGGCGGACGCGGGCCGCCGCCAAATGCCGCAAATGCCGCCGCGTCTGAGCCGTCACCGATCGTTCCGTAATTTTTGGCCACATAACCGCGGGCGCCGAGCAAGCCCTGCTCCTCGCCGGTCCAAAGGCCGATCCTTATCGTTCGACGCGGCTTAAGCCCTGATGCCTGTATGATACGCATCGCTTCCATTACAACCGTAACGCCCGCACCATTATCGGTAGCACCGGTCCCGGCATGCCACGAATCGAGGTGTGCCCCGACCATGACCACTTCGTCCTTGAGATCGGTTCCGGGGATCTCAGCGATAGTGTTATAACCCTGCAGATCGTCGTCGAAAAACTGTACCTGCAGGTCGACGGTCATCTTGACCGGAACTCCTTGTTTGATAAGCCTTACCAGGCGATTGTACTGCTCGACCTCGGCAACGAGCTGCGGGATCGTTGCGGGAGCATTCTTTGAGTAGATCCTCATTCCCGAAACCGGCTGTGCTCCCGGCTCGGTCGGCGGAAGGTTTGCACCCATTACGCGGATCGTGCCGGCATCGGTTCCGAAACCCGAATCGATCAACACGGCCGCACCTTCTTCAAAATAGAATCTGGCCTTACGCTGATTGAACTGCTGTGCGGCACGCTGTGCTTCCGTCGGGGTCGGCTGCGGCTGCGGTGCGCCGGCGGGTTTTGCATTTTCCAGGACGGCCAGAGCCTCATCGGTGTTTCGGGTCGCATAGGGTTTGAAGATATCGTTGATGCCACGCTCAGGTGATGTCAGAACAATGGCACCTTTGAGCTTGCCTTTGTATTTTTCGAGCCCTGCTTCGTCAGTTGCGTCGATATAAAAGACATCGCTCGTGACGGCGCCGTTTGTCGACGGCGACCACGCTTTCGGATACGCTCGAAATGCCGTGGTCTGTTCGCCGGCTGTCACCGTCGCCGAAAAATTCTTCAGTTCCCATCCCCGGCCAAATTCGCCCCAAGGATCGATGATCGCATTTTTCAATCCCCACTTTTCGAGCTGTTCTTTGGTCCAGCGGTTGGCTCGCCGCTGTCCCGGCGAATTGGTCAACCTCGGGCCGATGACATCGGTCAGATATCGGATCGTGGCCATCGCCTGCGAACGGTTCATGCCTTCGTCTTTGATCTTCGCGAGCGCGTCGGCCGCGGGCACGGCCTTTTGTCCAAATATGGTGCCCGGCATCAGCAGGGCAGCCAGGGCCAGTAAAGCAAAACTCTTATGTCGATTCATTAAAGCAGACTCCTTAAGGAAATTATTTGCAGCAAAATATCGGTGTCTTCAATACGATAAGGTTAGCCGTTTGGTTTCCGATGAGGCAATCAATGCGTGACAAGACGATATATTCCGGTGTCGAGGCGTTCGGCAAACCCTTCATCGACAAGCTCGTGATTGGCCCTGCCCGACTCCCAACGGTAAAATCCGAACTTGCCCGAAAGTTCGCCAAGCAATGTGATCCCGCACATTTCGAGGTATGCCCGGGCCAATTCGCGAACCGCTTCCTCACGTTTCATTTTTTTGCTCATCTCGGTCGGAAATCGGGCCTCGGCGGGCGTCCAGATGTAGGTGAACTTCGGCAGGTAAACCACTTCCTGAGGCACGACCTTCATTCGTCGCTGAAGCTCGTCGATCGCATTGGTGAGGTCCTTCTTGTCCTTGAAGCCGCACTCGGAGCGAAGGTCGGCGGTCGCCATTTCCCATTCTTTTCGGAGCACCTTCAACACCAATTGAGCGTTCTTTGAAAGAACTCCGCTCTCGCCCTTTCTCGAACAGCCCCAAATCGCATTGAATACAGGGATCATCCGTTTCGCGAGGAACATCGAGTTTCCTTTCACAAGCTTGGCATAATAGACGTTGCCGCGGGCGATCACTTCGTCCTTGAGGACCCATGCCAAGCTTGCTTCCGGATCCTTCTGAACGTTGCGCGGCATCATCGCATCGCGACGCCCGCAGACAGCCCAGTAGACCGAAGGCAATCGCTTTCTTTCATCGGTCAGCCCAAGACAAAACCCGAGGTCCTCGACCATTGCTTCGACGTCTTCGGCGGTCTCGACCTTTAGGGCTTCTTCGCGCCGCCATTTACGGTCGCGATACTGTTCGACCTCCTCGGGGATCTGTCTCATAACGAGACAATTTAACCACAAGCCGGCCGCTTACAAAAAAAGGAAGAGAGTTGATCACCTCTCTTCCCTTATCGATCTTGGATGTTTCGGTCGTTTAGTTTTCGGATACCGGTTCAGCATTGCGTATTGGCGAGGTTGATTCGACCGATATCGTCGAGCCGGCCATTAGCCGAATATCGTCGCGGCCCATGATCGCGACCGATCCCGCACCAGCGCCGCCGCCGATGATCGCTCCGAGTACGGCACCTTTACCGCCGCCTGCTATCGCTCCGATAACGGCGCCGATCCCGGCTCCTATGCCGCCGCGTTTTGCGGTCTCCTTCGTTTGGCTGTCGCCCTTGGTCGTACCTTCGTTATCGACCCTTACTTCTTTGCCGTTCTGGTCCTTGACGTTCTTGACCGAGCCGGCAAAGTCATAAGCCTTTCCGTTGCGGAGCGTGATCCGCTCGAAATTGAACGTGACGTTCGACCGGCCGGATATCTGTCCTGAGCGCCCGACACCGGAAATATAGCCTTCGATCACCGCCCCGCGATATTCCATCGGCGATTGAACCGTCATCTTGAAACGATCGTTGTTCTGAGAGACCTTTGTGTTTATCTCATTCTCGAGCACGCCGGTGACGATCGTTCCGTTCGGTATTAGAAACTCGCCGATACGTGGTTGGCTGAGTGTCGGATTCGGGCTATTTGCCCCGACCCGATCAGCCGGATCATTGCTCGAATAAGCGTCATCATCAGCATTGTCATCGTTTATCCCGAGACCCGCGACCAATTCGGTCTTTTTATAAAAACTTTCGGCGAAGATCGTTTCCTGCAGGTAGTCCGTCGTTATTCTGCGGGTGACCTTCAGGCCGTCGCCATCGGGTGTGAATGTGATGGTGTAATCGGTTTCCCCGCCCAGGCTCGAAACCGTAAGCGATTCGCCGCGAAGCGTCGCTTTGACACGAACCGATCTTCCGTTGGATTGCTCGGTGCGTTCGCTGCCGTCAGCCACGAAGCTTACCGGTGATGCCTTGGACGAAGCAAGAGTGATCCGATCGCCGCGAACGCTTATCGCAAGTTCGTCAGGAGCATCAAGCTTTGATTCGAGTTCCTTCCTTTGCTGCCCGCTGACCGTTGAGCTTGAAAGTATGTCGGCGATGTCTTCGCTTCGGCTGCGGTCGATGCGATACGTGCCGGTCAAGGGATTGGCCGGCGCCGAGTTGACCGGAACGTCCATTGACGGTTCATTATCACGTGAAGCGTTTGAAATGCGTCCGTTCCAACTCGGAGTGACGCCATAATTGGCCGAAAGTCTTTCGATCAATCCGCGGATCTCGGTCCAGGTACCTTCGATCGACCTGTTCTGCCGATTCTGCCGAAGAAATCCGTTGACGTCCTGTGCGGAGGTAATTATCGCTTCGACGTCATCGCGGTTCTCGCGCCTGCTTTCGAGGTTGTCCTGAAATGCCTTAACCGCAGCCTTGAGCCCGTTGACGCCTTGTGTCGCATCGTTGATCGCATCGCGTCCGGCCGAACTGCTGCGGAGTTGATACCTTAGCGTGTAATCAAGGTCGTCGATCTTTGAATTCAACGCCCGAAGTGTGTCCTGCACCTCGCGCATATTCGTTCGTTGAGCCGAGACCTGGCCCGCAAGCCCAAAAACAAGTGTACCGATGAGAGCAAAAACCGAAATTCCGCTTAAGATCCGTCGCATAAGAATATCTCCTGACAATTGAACCGCTTTCAGCGCACACCTGCGCCCGCGCGTTATGAAGCATTTTTCATACCAAACGTTGTTTTCTTTTGGCACCTACATATTGTACACAGTGCGTTATGATAAGATTTTGATTCATTCTTGAACTTATAACGGAGATCGATCAATGGCTTCAGCAACGCACAAGGGAATCGTGAAATACGCCGGCGATGAGCTTTTTATCGGCACCAGCCCGAGTGGTCACTCGCAAGTTATTGATACAAATGGTGATAGAGCTTCGGCACCGACGCCGATGGAAATGCTGCTCGTCTCGGTTGCGGCCTGTACCGCCGCCGATGTCATCTCGGTATTGAGAAAGAAACGTCAGGACGTGACCGACTACCGCGTCGAGGTCACCGGCGACCGGGCCGAAGATCATCCGCGAAAGTTCGTCAAGTTTCAGGTTCACCATATCGTGCACGGCCGTAACGTTTCCGAACAGGCGTTGGCTCACGCGATCGAGCTTTCCGATTCCAAATATTGTTCGGTGGCCGCCACAGTTCGGCCGACTGCCGAGATCGAGACAAGCTACGAGATCATCGAAGTCTCCTGAAATGTGGTTCGAAGCTCACTCTGCAGCTGCCATCACTCGTGAGGATTCAAAAAACAAATGAGATCTGCCATTGCCGCACTTTTGTGCTCGTTGTCACTCGCCGGCGCCGCCTTTACCCAAATACCGGTCTCAACCCAAATTGCGATCCTGAAGGCAGAAGACGCCCGACGATTTGACGCTACACTCGAAGGTCTTCTAAAAAGCCCAAGCGAGCAGGTACGAATCCGGGCGGCGCTTGCGGCGGGCCGGATCGGCAATGCGGCGGCAGTTCCCGCTTTGGTCAGGCTGCTGGGCGATCGGTCGGAAAAGGTGCGTGAAATGGCGGCGTTCGCGCTTGGCGAAACGGAATCGATCGAGGCGGCGAATGCGATCAGGATCGCGTTAGGCGAGACTGCCCGGGCTCAGATGCCGGGAGCTGAAAAAGCGAACGTCCGCGGGCGTCTGGTGGAAGCGGCCGGTAAGATCGCGGCTGCGAATGCACAGGATGAGAGGTCAAAAACTCTAGGCGAAGCGATAAAGTTCATTTTAGCCGCGGAAAAAGAGCAGCAGACGTCGATCGAGACAACGCGGCTAGCTCTGACCGCTGCCCTGCGTGCACGGCCCACGGGGGTTGAGGAAAATGTGCGATTCTTCCTGCGCCATACCGATCCCGGCGTGGTAAGCGATGCACTGAACACGCTCGCACGGCTGCGTGCAAAGAACGCTAACCGCGACGCACGCGACCTTCTCGAGACGAATACGAATGCGATCGTTAGAGCGAACGCGGCAAGGCTTCTCGGTGCGGCAGAAGACAAAGAAGCCGTCGATCTGCTGATCAGGGCCGCGACCGCTGATGTTGATTCCCGTGTCCGTGTTTCTGCAATTCGCTCGCTTGCAACCCTGCGTGACCAGAAAGCCGCCGAGCCGCTGCTTTCGCGGGGCGAGGCGTTGCTTCAGGCCTATTCAAAGGCGAAAAAGCCGAACTTCATGCCGACCGAACTCAACGAGTTCATCGAGGTGGCAACGGCTCTTGGCCGTATTCTTGCGAACACGGATAATGCACGTGCCGATACGCTGTTCAGCGATTTCGGCAAGACCGACAAGGGTCATACGCCTGAAGTTTACGTCGCACGTATCCGCATTGGGCCGAAACGGGGCGACGGTTCGACGCCAGATTTGGTCAGCTGGAAGCAGTACCGCACTCTCGCGCAGATCGGCGGTGAATTTGCGGCGATCGAACCGACGAGCGAAGTCGGCAAGGCGATGAAGTTGGAAGCACCTGGCGTTTTTCGTCCGCTCGCAAAAGCATTTGCCGACGCCGACCCGGCGGCTGAAGGCGACAAAATGAAAGCTGCTCCGGACGTGCTAAGAGCCTTCGCGCGATTCAAAACCTCCGATCTTGAAGACGTCCTGCTTGAAGCGCTGGATAATCGCGAAAAGGAAAAGGATCTTTTTACGCGGGCCGCGGCCGCAGAACTACTTTCCGAATTGCCCGCATCGAAAAAGATAATAGATGCGTTAGAGGCCGCATACGAAGTTTCTCTCGTGACCGATACGGAATATAACGATGTACAGCTCGCTATCCTCGACGCATTGTATAAGCTCGACAAAAGGGAAGGCATCAACGTTTTCATTGGCGCGATAAATGCTCAAGACTATCTCGTGAGAAAAAAAGGCTTTGAAATACTCGGAGATAAAGAGCTGCAAAAGGAATTTCCGGTTATCGAAACTGCCGTACGAAATGCCCGAAAAGAAATGAAGGACCAGGTCCTTCCCTGGGGCGGGGTCCACACGAAGCTCGGCCAGATCTTGAATGCCGAACGCGATTATCAGCGTGCCGCGGCGCGGCGAAACGGTAGTATCCGTGCTGTTTTAACGACTCAGAAAGGGACCTTTACGATCGATCTGCTGCCCGAAGATGCTCCGCTGACGGTGGACAATTTTGTGAAGCTTGCCCGGGCCGGTTACTTCAACGGGCTTGAGGTCCATCGTGTCGTACCGAATTTTGTGATGCAGGATGGCGATCCGCGCGGTGACGGAAACGGCGGGCCGGGCTGGTCGATCCGGTGTGAGGTCAATATGGTCCGCTACGAACGCGGCGCCGTCGGCATGGCCCTGAGCGGCAAGGACACCGGCGGCTCGCAATGGTTCGTGACCCACTCACCTCAACCCCACCTCGACGGCGGCTACACCGTCTTCGGTCGAGTGAACGAAACGGGGATGAAAGTCGTAGATAAAATTGTCCGCGGCGACAAGATCGTCAGCGTGCGGATCGTGGGGCGGTAGGTGACCAAAACCTTCTTTACGGTCGTTTTTCGGCCAGATGGATCAGCATTCGAATGAACGACCTAGAACTTGAGCGCCGGCGAGTCAAGGTCGAGGAAGGCCTCGATAACCTTGCTCATTACCTTGACGGTCTGTTCAAGATACCGTTTACAGGATGGCGGTTTGGGCTCGATTCGATCATCGGTTTGATACCAAACGTCGGCGATACGCTGACGATGTTTCCGTCGTTCTATATTCTGCTCGCGGGTGTGCGTTATGGCGTGCCGAAGATCACGCTGCTGCGGATGGCGTTCAACATCGGGTTGGATTACGTGGTCGGGATGGTTCCGTTCGTCGGCGATGCATTCGATTTCTTTTGGAAATCCAACAAACAAAATATGGACCTGATCCGCGAACGCGCCCGCGGACACGGGACAGGAACGACCAGCGACTATATCTTTGTTTTTGCCATCATCGGTTTTCTTATTCTGCTTCTGGCATCAACCATCTTCGTAAGTGTTTACATCATCTGGGCGATGATCTGGGAGATCGTGACCGGGAATATCTGAGCAAAAGAATCACCGTCCGCTTTTGACGACCAGCTTCCGTTTTGCCTCGACGACAAGACCAGGACGGCGTGATGTAACAGTGATCGTCCGTTCACCCGGCTTCTCGGCGAACGAGATCTTTGGCGTATACGTCAAGACATAGCTGCCGTCTATGACGCGGGCGATGGCTGCGGTCTTTTCGATCATCTCTTCCTTTGTTTCCGGGACGATCATCGAACCATTCGTGTTTTCGGTGAGTAACGTGAGGGCCTCTTCGGCCGCTTCGAGGTCTGCCTTTCTACGCCTCATCGTTTCGAGGTGTTTGCGGTCAAGGCTGATCGTCGGGCCGATCTTCGGGGCCGTAGCTGCATCGCGTGCGCCGTTCGGAAGCTGGGCCGCAACTTCGGGCGGCATCGCACGCGGCGGCGGCGTTTTCGAGATCGCTTTCGTCCGCGGTTCTATATCGGCAAGCTCGAGTCTTGTGTAGCTGACGACATGAACGTTGATGTCGGTTGAAAGAAGTTCGCGAAAGGCGTTCACACGCTCGAGCGAGTTTGCGAGGCTGTCGGTCCCATCCGTGATCAACACCAAATGCCGGTTGTCGACCTCGTCACGCGTCAGCATCTCGGCGGCGAGCTTTATTGCCTGTAGGAACGCCGACCGCAAGCCGAATTTCGTCCGGCCGATAGCAGCGATTGTCGCATCACGGTCGGTCGTCCATTCCGAAACGATCTCGGGCCGGTCAGAATATTGAAGTATCGCCACCGAATCTTCCGCCCGCAGTCCGCTGACGAGTGCGGCGGCCGCCTTTCGGGTTTGATCGAGCGACTTTACCCACCGCAATTCGCCGCCGGTATCCATCACTATCAGCACGCTGGCAGGTATCCGCCGAAGGCTCGTCGCCTGATGCAGAATGTCGTTTTCGGTTATCACAAGATCTTCGGGCCGGACATCGTTGATGAATTTGCCGTCATCGCCGTACGCGAGCACGTTGATCTTAATCTCTTCGGTTTCAATACGGACAGGTGTGTCTTCCGGGGTCGGTGTCGGAGTCGGTCGTGCCCGCCCGCTCTGGCCGCTGGCCAACGCAACGCCAAGCGTGAACAGCAAAGCAACGCAAGAGATAAGTCGATTCGAACCCAAGGTCATATTGAGGTGAGATGCCGGGTCGCCGTTTTCGTTTGCTCCGCAATTCAGAGATCGGGATGTGTGTTTACAAATCGGATCAGATGACCGACGTAATCACGAAAGTCCGGACATTCTATACCGTGGGCTTCGAGCAGTTCGTCAGCGACGGCGGTGTCGTATTCCTGTTCGATAAAGAAGTATGGCACGCCTGAATGCGGCAGGCCGGTGAGCTTCGGCGTGATCCCCAGCATCAGCGACCATTCCACCAATGCCGCAGGCGGATGAATGACCGAGAATTTCCCGGTGAATGAAGCCGAGATCGCGTCAAAGAGCTCGGCCGTCGTCAGCGGATCGGGGTCGGCGAGAGCGACCGTTTTGCCGACCGCTGCTTCGTCACGTGCAAGTTCTGCGATACCTTCGACAACAAAATCTACCGGCACCAGATTAAGCCGGACCTTATCGTTGCCGACATTCACGAACCGCAGCAAAGACGGCGCCTTTCGAATATAGTGGATCAGATAATAAATGCCATCGTACTTTGCGGTTTCGCCGGTTTTCGAATCGCCGACCACGACCGCCGGCCGAAAGATCGTAACCGGCAGCTCTTCCTTTAGTTTCTCTACCTCTATTTCGGCAAGGTATTTCGTTTCCTCGTAATGATTCCGAAATCCGGCATCGTGGACGAGATCGGTTTCGAGTATCTGCCCGAGCCGTTTGCCGGCAACGTAACAGGTCGAGATGTAGTTATACCTTCGGAGGCGGCCGGCTGAGCGTGCGAGATCGTTTACGTTACGCGTGCCTTGCAGATTGACCTTGTACGCGACCTCTTTATCAACCGCGAGGTCGTAAACGGCGGCAAGATGGTAAATTTCCGTCGTTTCATCTCGAATGATCTCGAGATCGTCTGCCGAAACGCCCAGATCAGGCAATGAAATATCACCTGTGACCAATGCGAAGTTCTCAAGCGGAACGTTCATATCGTTCGCGATCCGTTCGACGGCCTTTGTCGCCGTTTCGACGAACTTCGGCTGGACGAGCAGAAAGAACTGTACGTCTGAACGAGCAAGCCGCGCGACGAGCCGCTCGGCGATAAACCCGGGAAAGCCGGTCAAGAAAACTGTCTCAGAAAAGCTCATTTCTACTAACTTATCAAAAGAGCGGGGCTTAAAGAGTGTCAGGCATCACGGTCGTGAAATTATTTCCACCTGTGGAAATCTATGCTAAAGTGTTCGGTTACAGCATCTGAACCATGATGACCGAAAGCGAGACAAATTCAAGCACATCGAACGGAGGGTTGAAAGCCGCCGTGATGTCCGAACTTGATGAGCCGCTTTGGGCCGTCATCTCTTTCGACCGGGTCGAATCTTCGGGCGTTTCTTATGCCGAAGCGAGCGAGTTGATCGAAAAGCTAAACAAAGAAGGCGTTGCCGGACTTTGCATAGTCACGATCGATGCCGCCGAACGCGCCAAGCACTAGCGTCCATTCACCATTCCAAAACGACCTTTCCAAAGCTCTCGTTAGACTCAAGATAGCTGTAGGCCCTTTCAACCTCGTCAAACGAAAACACCCGGTCGAGATTCGGGCGGATAGTGCCCGACGCAAAGAGAGGAACGATGTCCGATTCGAAACCTTTCATCGCAGATGCCTTTTCTTCGGCCGAACGAGAACGAAGAACGGTTCCCTTGATCGTCAACCGTTTTGCCAGGGCGACCCCGAGGTCGAACTCGGCTCTTCGGCCGCCGGTCAGGCCGACAAGCATCAGTCGGCCTTTCGGTGCGAGGCATTTCAGGTTTTGCTCGAAATAAGACGCACCGACCAGGTCCAATATCACATCCGATCCGCGGCCTCCGGTCGCGCTGAAGACACTCTCCGTGAAATCACTTGCGATGCTTGTATCGATTCCCTTACCGAGCCCGAACTCCCGGCAGCGTTGAAGCTTTTCGTCGGAGCGCGACGTTCCTAAAACGGTCGCACCGATCGCTTTTCCGATCTGGAGTGCGGCAAGGCCAACGCCCGACCCGACCGCATGGATCAAAAGGGTCTCACCTCGCGAAAGTCCCGCTTGGGTTACCACTGCATCGTGAGCCGTGACAAACGCCTCAGGGATGGCCGCCGCCTCCGAAAACGAAAGATCTTCAGGGATCTTTGCGACGAGTGAATGATCGACCGTCAGATATTCGGCCTGTCCCTCGCCGGCCGTGATCCCGAAAACACGATCGCCGATCGAAAGCCCCTTTACATCCGGACCAACCGCTGCCACCTCGCCCGCAAATTCGAGCCCCGGGATGTTCGGCGAAAATCCGGGCGGCGGAGGATATAGCCCCTTTTTCTGGATCAGGTCGGCGCGGTTAACGCCCGCGGCCTTTACACGCAACAAGACCTCCGATCCGGAGGGCGGCGGCGGATCGGCCACTTCGCGGATCTCAAGTCCCGCGCCGTCGCCAAGATCTGTTATGAACACGGCCTTCATTCTGGTCAGTGGTCGCGGCCAAATGGGTCGTCAACGCCTGAGCATCGTGACAACGTCATTTGCCTTGAGCGAATTCCCGGTCGCGCGCTGCAGGTCGGCTATCGCTTTGTTGAGTTCGGTCTGTGCACGCAGTTCGCCGCTTCGAGCGTTTGTCAGCGCGGTCTGACGTTCGAGTACCTTGTAAACGTCCGATTGGCCCGCGTCCAGCTTGCGCTGTTCTGATTCGTACTGCTTCGCATTGTTTTCGCGGGCAACTGACGCGGCGCGAAGCCGTGCTTCTGCCGTTCTCACAGATTGGATAGCGTTACGAACGTCAACCTGGATATTTTGCTCCAACTGTTCACGCTGTGTCTCGATCCGTTCACCTTCGACGAGCGATCGACCCAATTGCGCCTTAGCCGTCTTATCACCAAAAAGCGGCAGGTTGAATTGGACACCGATCCGGAATGTCGGGTATTTGTTGCGAAAGATACCGTTGTAGGGATTGCCGGTCAAGAGTTCAAGGTTCGCCTGCTGCTGCTGACACGCTGGCGAATTCGGATCGGTCGAACAGGGTGTCGGGAAACTCGGATTGAAATCCGGATTCTGGCTGCCGCCGACACCCGACGATGTATAGCTGGCAACGAGATCGATCTGCGGCTTGCTTTGATTCTTGTAGAACTTTCTATCAACTTCGTTTATATCTTTCTGCACCTTATTCAGCTCGAGTTCAGGACGATTTTGCATCGCAGCCTCGATCGCCTCGACCAGGGTCGTCGATGGTGCCTTGAGGTCCACCGGATCGACGGGTGTTATCGATTCGGCCCAGACACGATCGTATCTGTTCGGAGAAATAAGGTTTTTCAGAGCGTTCTCGGTCTGTGTGACGGTATTCAGCGCATCGTAGACCGCCTGTTCGAAATTCGCGACCTGCGTCTCCGATGCGACGATGTCGATAGGCGCAAGCTGGCCTTCCTCAACCAGCCGCCGATTATGCTCGAGCTGATCTTTCGCGTCGCGGACCGCATCACGCTGAACCTGCAGGTTTCGCAGCGCAAAGGTAAGGTCCCAATATGCCCTCTGAACACTCGTGATTATCTCGATCGACCGCTGCCTGAACTGTGCGTCGGTTAGCGAGAGGTTACGCTTGGCGATCTCGATGCTTCGGCGGCCCTGGTCAAACCCGCGTCCTCTAAGCAGCGGCTGCGTGACAGTGAAACCAATGCTCGCATTGTACTGCGGGCTCAGGATCGAGATCGGGTTATTTGAGGTCAATCGCTGATTGCTGACGTTTGCGGTCAAGACCGTTCCGAAACTCGGGACGTAGCCCTGCAGGGCCGCGTTGCCGACCAGCGAACCGGTGGTCGTGTTCTGGTTGGAGCTAAAGATACTTACGTTCGGCGCCGTCGCACGTTCATAAGCGGTTTGGCCGGTCAGCCGAGGCTGGAAAAAACCGCGGGCCGATTGCAGGTCAAACTCGGCTATCTTCACGTTCTTTCGGGTCACCTCGATGTCCTTGTTGTTGTCCAGCGCAAGTGCTATCGCCTCGCGCACCGTCATCGGCCGCTGATCGGTCATTTCAACCCCGACGCGGCCAAGGTCTGGCAGCGAACGGTCGTCGGTTTTGAAATTCGGTGCGATCTGAGGGACACCCTTTACCTCATCCGGCGCAACGCCGGCCTTATCGCGACCGAATGGCGTCGGGGAAGCTACTGGCGACGGCGGTTCGGTCTGGCCAAAGGCCGACGCTCCGCCACAGAATGCTACAAGAATCAATAAAATGAATGATCGCGCTAACATAAAATTAAGTGGCTGATCGGGCACGGCATTGGTCGTCGTGCAGTCTCAGCGTTTCACAAAAAGTGAAACCGAATGATGCATTACGATTTGCCGAACAGCGAACTCGTAGCCTGCGAAAACCGCCGTCGAATACCGCCGAAGAGCCAGTCTGAGGCTCGTCCGACATACTGAAAGAGCCGCATCTCGCTGAGGTCGTCAAAGATCGAATAAAAGACCGGTACGGCAAGCAGCGTCAACAAAAGACAGAGCGACTGACCGCCGACGACAAGGACGCCGATCGAACGGTTCGTTCCCGAACCGGCACCTGTCGACATGATCAAAGGGATCATTCCGGCAACCAAAGCGATGGTCGTCATCAAGATCGGCCGCAGTCTGTCGCGGTTCGACTGAATGATCGCGTCATAGCGGCCAAGCCCCTGCGAACGGAGAGTGTTCGTATGGTCGATCTGAAGGATCGCGTTTTTCTTGACAACCCCGAAAAGGAGCAAAAGCCCCAGCCCAGAAAAGATGTTTACGGTCTGTCCGGCGATCAGCAGGCTGACAATGCCGAACGGGATCGACAATGGAAGCGTAAGCAGGATCGTCACCGGATGGATGAACGATTCGAACTGGGCGGCGAGTACGATGTACATGAAAATGAACGAAAGTACGATCGCAAGAGCAAAATAGTAGAGCGATTTACCGAGCTCTTTAGATTGGCCGACGTAACCCGTCGTGTATCCGGCCGGAAGATTCAGTTCCTTAACGAACTTATCGATCTCGGCGGTTATGCTCGTTGCCGATCCGCCGGGCCGCGTGTTTGCCAGCAGTGTTACCTGCCGCTGGCGGTTCGTCCTTTCGATCGAGCTCGGGCTTGTGCCCTCGATACCCTTGACGAGGCGGTCGAGCGAGACCCATCCAAGTTTCGTCGAGGGCACGATCATTCGCTTCAGCCCCTCGATGTCCGAACGATAGTTGCCCGTCGCCCTGACGACGACGTCAAACTGATCGGCACCTTCGTTGAACGTGGTGGCTTCCTGGCCGGCAACGAGCGTGTTGAGAGCCTGCGAGATGTCGCCGACCTTAACGCCCAGGTCAGACGCCTTTTCACGGTCGATCTCGAGCTGAAGTTCGGGCTTGCCGCTGATCAGGGTCGAATCGACGTCAACCGCATCGGGCACCGTTTTCATCCGCTCGATGATCTTCGAAGAGTACTCCTCGAGCTTCTTGAGGTCAGGCCCCGCGATGAGAAATTGAACGTTGGCGTTCCTGAAACCGCCGCCCGAAAATGCGGCGACCTGCTGTACTGCGGTACGAAGTTCGGCCGGAAATTGCTTGAGCAATTCACGCGTCTCGCTCATCAGTTCTTCCTGCGACCGTTCTCGATCCTTAATGTCTGTGAGCTTTACGTAGATGCTTCCGCTATTAACGACGAGATCTTGTCCGCCGCCAGCCGTAACAAGCGTATCTGTGACGCCGGGCTGCTTTCTGATCTCGCTTGCTATCCGCTCGAGCGTCAGCGAGGTCGCACCAAGGCTGTAGCCCTCGGGTGCCCTCACCGAGACCTCGAACTGCGACTGATCGTCGACCGGCAGAAAGTTCTTACCGACGTATGTGAAAAGCGGAATGATCGACAGAAATACCAAAATGCACAACGTGACGATCAGCCACCTGCGAGCCATTGAGAATCTGAGCAACGCGGTATAACCATCGAGGACATGTCTGAACCAGCCCGTTTCTTTTGAGTCGTGGTGCGCGTGATGAGCCGGCGTTTCCGAATGCTCCGCAACCACAGTGTCGGATTCGATGACCTCGGCCGCGTCGCCTGCCGGCTCGTCTTTCGGTCTTTTGATCAATCGGGCCGCAAGCATCGGCGTCAGTGTGAACGAAACGATCAGCGAAACACCGACGGCGAACGATGCCGTCAGACCGAAACTTGACATGAATCGCCCGACGATACCCTGCATGAACCCGATCGGGACAAACACCGCCATCAGCGACAGCGTTGTCGCAAGCACGGCGAGCCCGATCTCTCGCGTTCCTTCGATCGCCGCCTGAAATGGGTTCATTCCCTTTTCTTCGACGAAACGGTAAATGTTCTCGAGCACAACTATAGCGTCGTCGATCACGATGCCGACCATCAGCGTGAGGGCGAGCATCGTTATCGAGTTGAGCGTATAGCCCATTGCGAACATCAATGCGAAGGTCGAGATGATCGAGGTCGGGATCGCGAGTGCGGCGATAAACGTCGATCGAAAACTCCAGAGAAAGAAAAATACGACGATCGAAGCAAAGATCGAACCAAGGACCAAATGCTCTTCGAGCGCGGCGACCGAGTTCTCGATGAATATCGAGTTGTCGCCGATGATCCGCATCTCATAACCGGGCGGCAGGGTCGGTTCGATCTCTTTCAATCGCTCCTTTATCTCGCGTGCAACGGCGACCGTGTTCTGCCCTGATTGTTTTGCGACTATCAGCGTTACGGCAGGCTTTCCGTTGAGCCGAGCTTCGGATCGGATCTCTTCCGCCCCATCTTCGACATAGCCGATGTCCCTGACCTTTACCTGGTATTCACCACGTGCCGCAACCACGACATTCGCAAATTCTTCGGGCTTTCTGATCTTACCCATCGTCCTTACGGCCGTCTCTTTTTGTCCTTCGTCGAGACGCCCGCTCGGAAACTCGAGATTTTGAATTCGCAAGCCGTTCGATACCTCTGCCGGGGTGATGTTGTAAGAACGCAGCTTGTCGGGATCGACCCAGACGTTTATTTGCCGCTCTTGTCCGCCGATCAGCGTGATCTGGCCGACCCCGCTTACTGATTCGATGCGCTCCTTGATCTTGTCTTTTGCGACCTGCGTTACGTCGCGAAGCGATGTCGGCGCCGACACCGTTATGCGAAGGACCGGTGCCGCATCGGTGTCAAGCTTTATGACGGTAGGTTGTTCGGCCGTGACCGGCAGCCGCGGGATGACGCTCTGCACCTTCTGCTGGACCTCGTTGAACGCGACCTCGACGTCCTTCTCAAGCAAAAACTGTACGAAAACACGCGAGACGCCCTCGATCGACGATGACCGGAGTTCATCGATCCCGCTTATCGTATTTACGGCTTCCTCGATCTTGTCGGTGATCTCGGTCTCGATCTCCTCGGGTGATGCTCCCGGGTTTACGACCGTGACCGTCAGCGTCGGAAAATCGATCTTCGGAAAGAGATCGACACCGAGACTAAGAAAAGAGAACGCACCGACGACCACGAGCGAGAGGATCAACATCGTGGCAAAGACGGGCCTTTTAACACATACTTCTGCTAACCACTGCATAAATCAAAACTCTCCAGATCAACTAAGCCTCAGCTGCCGTTCTCAGCGCCTTATTCATTTCGATGAATCCTTTTCGGGTATCTTCTTCGAGCATTCGCCACAAGATCGGCACCAGTATTCCCGTAAACTCCTCGCGATGAATGAATCGCGTCGTGTCCTTATCGATCGGCTCTAACCGGAATTCGTGTTTTCCGTCGAACAGACCGCCGATAAGCAGCTTCCCTTTCCACACAAACGCCTCATGCTTCTCAAACCGTACGATCTCGGGCTTAAGGGTAATGCCCTTTCCATCGCCCGGTTTGATATGAACCGTGAGTCTGCCGCCAACCACCTTTTCACCCTCGATCTTCCGAACGAACGGATTCCATTCCGGATATCGGTCAAAGTCGGCCAGGATCTCCCAGACGCGCTCGCGTCCGGCGCCGATCTCGATCTCGGTCGAAAGCACCTTCATACGATCACTGCCTTACCAGGACGCCGTCCGTAAGCAAGTTAAGGTTGCTCGTTGCGACGGTGTCGCCTTCGACCACCCCGTTCTTTACCTGGATCATATTGTTCTCGAGCAACCCAAGCTGAACGATCTGCTCGCGTGCCGTTCCATCCTTGATCAGATAGACGCGATTGACGTCGCCGTCCGTCCGCACCGCGGTCACCGGTATCATTACCGCCGGTTCAGGTTTCGATTGTGTGATCCGAACGGTCGCGAATTGGCCCGGTTTCAACAAGCCGTCGACATTCTGTACTTCCGCTTCGACGAGCATCGTCCTTGCCTGCTGATTGACCGATGGAGCGATCCGGACAATGCGCCCGGCAAAGCTGCGTTCCGGGTAGGCGCTCGTTTGCAGCGATATTCCCTGTCCGGTCGCGACCTTGCCGACGGTCTGTTCCGGAATGTCTATCTTCACCCTGAGCGTCGAAGTTCTAACGATCGTCGCGATCTTCGAATTCGGAACGTTCGGCGAAATGTATTCGCCGAGGTCGGCATTGCGCTCAGAAACGAAGCCGCTGATCGGAGCATAGACGATCGTATCGGTCACTGATTTTTGCGCCTGTGCGATCGCGGCCTCGCTTGTTCGGATGGTCGCCCGAACGCTGTTTGCCGCCGCCCTTGCCGAATCGACCGCCGCCTGAGCCGTGTTGATCGCACGTATGGCTACCGCCGCATTCGACCGAGCCTCGTCCAACTGGCCAAGCAAAGCGTCGCGCTGCGATTTGCGCTGATCGTAAGCCGAACGCGAAACGTCGCCTGTTTCGAGGAGCTTTTCGGTCCGCCGCAGTTCCTTGTCAGCGAGTTCGAGCTGTGCGGTCACCGATTTGACCTGCGAAAAGTCTTTGATCTGGAATGTCTCGCCATCCCTTACACCGAGCCTTGCCTGCGTTTGGCGCAAGCTGGCAAGGGCCTGATCGACGTTGGCATCGGCCTGCAGAACCGCCTGTCGCTCCTGCTCAAGTTGCGCCCGAGCCTGCTCGAGCCGAATATTTGCATCTCGCGAATCGAGCCGCACGAGAACATCGCCCTGATTCACATAGCTGCCGATATCAAAATTCACCTCGACGATCTTGCCGCCGACGGCGGGCGCCACGTCTGTCTGGGCATCGCTTGCGAGGTTGCCGGTCGCCTCGATGTACGACGGTATCGCCTGTATCGACGCCTGCGCCGTCGTTATGTCGATGGTCGTCGGCACATTGTTTGCGGAGTTGTTCGTGGCCGAATTGGCCTGCGAACCACATCCGGCGGCGATCATCGACAAGGTCGATATAAATGCGATCACCGCGAAAAGTAAGATTCGATTTCTCATGGTCTTCGTCTGCTCAACGAGCAAAAATATTATTCCCTCTAAACTATTTGAGTACGCCGCGGAGCAGTATCTCAGCAAAATTCTTCGCGGCCTCTTCGTTCGAAATATCAAGGATCCTCTTTTTCTTGTCCCAGAGAATGTTGTTAAGCGAGTGATGGATCAGCATTCCAAGAAATGAGCGGACAATGATCCGCGGGTGCATTTCGCGCATTGCTCCGTCAGCCTGCCGGCGCTCGATATAGCCGCCGATGAAATCGTAGACCTTCGAGACGAACTCATTGAAGAACCGGTCTGCAAGATCGTGCTCCTCAAGCGCCGAATAGAACAAGAGACGCATGAAACCGACGTCGGCTTCGTGTTTGTTCAGAGCCTGGAGGGCAAAGTTGTAAAAGACAGCGTGATCGTCCTTTTCCTCGATCGCCCTGAGAAGCTCTGCGTTGCCCTCCCAAGGGTATTGGTGAAGCCCGTCCTCGCACGACTTGCTGTGCAGGATCGCACCGTAAAGCTCATCCTTGGTCGAAAAATGTCGAAAGACCATCGCTTCAGATACGCCCGCCGCGGTCGCGATCTGCTTTGTCGTCGTGCCGCTAAAGCCGTGGCGAGAGAAAAGCTCGACAGCTGTCGTCAGTATCTGTTGACGCCGCTCATCGCCAGACATTCGGCCTCCGCGGTCACAATTGAATAGGTCTTTGATCAACTTTGCTCCTTAAATCAATGTTAAGTAAGTGCTTACTTACTCGGAATCGGTAGATTCTCATTTCCGGGATCGTAATGTCAAGCAAAAATTCGGTCCCCGACCAAAAGACGCATTTTCCGGGCATTACCGGCAATGTCTTCGCTCCGGAGAGATCCATGGTTTCGCATCGATCCGAACTTTTCCTGAGAAAATTCGTTACAACTGTCTGATGTTGTGAATCATCCGAAATGGCGTAAAATGCGGTGCCGATCTGGCCATACAGCGCATATAGGATCGAAACAGCAGCAGAAAGGAGTAGGAAAAAATGTCAGAATTCGAAGAGGAAGTAAAAAAGGCGGAGAAAGAGCTCGAACAGAGCCTTGTTCCGGTTGGTGGGGAATTTTCAAACCGCGTCAATGATGACGAGTATTTAGGAGATCTAAGAATGCAGGCACAGGAATACGGTCAGAAGTTTCAGGATGCGGCAAGCAAGGCCGCCGATTTCGCAAATGAGAAATTCGCGCAGGCAAGCGACAAGTTCAAGGAATTGCAGAACAAGGATCCGAAAGAGTTGATCGAAGATGCAAAGGAATTTGCCCGTCAAAAGCCCGTTCAGACGATCCTGATATCGGCAGCCATCGGCCTCGTATTGGGATTTTTGCTTAGACGAAAGTAACGGTCGTTCTGTTAGGACGCGCGACAAAGGCGGCCATTTCGATGGCCGCCTTTGTGTTTGTGTTGGTCCCAGATCTATTCCTGGGCGTGGATCAAACGCCGTGTCTTATCGCCGAATAGTACGTCGATCTTCTGAGCTTCGATCACAGCGGTGACTTCGCCATGTCCAAAGACCGAATGTGTCATGGCCTGGCCTTTTTTATACTTTCGGGTGCGGTCATAAGGCGAGGCTGCCTTTGCCTTACCGACAGCGACCGAGGTTTTCACACCTCGATTGAAGGTGCTGGCGGCCTCACACGTGTCACAGGTCGCTTTTGAGATCTTCCCAAGTTTTGTAACTGTCTCGATCGTGTGCGGCTGTTCAACATCGCAACCCGAACACATCATGGTGATCGAATCACCAACTGCATACTTTTCAGCTTTCATATTCCTTTCTCCGTTTTACCGGCGTCTGCGGCCGCCGAACGAGCGAAACGTCCGTTTCGGGACGAATTTAGCTGCCGGCTTGACCGGTGCGCTAATGACACCGCCAAAATCCGGCAACAGGACGCGCTCGACGCTTTGCCCGGTCAACCGTTCAATATCGCGCATCGAATGTTCCTCTGCGGTGGTAAATAGAGTTATCGCTCGCCCTATATTGCCCGCCCGCCCGGTCCTTCCGATACGATGAACGTAATCTTCCGGGGCCACCGGTATATCATAGTTTATCACATGTGAGACCGAATCTATATCGATCCCGCGTGCCGCAACGTCGGTCGCAACGAGGATCCGTGTCCGCCCGTTCTTGAACTCGCGAAGGGCCGATTCGCGTTGCGATTGCGAACGGTCGCCATGGATGCGGTTCGATCGGTGAGATCGCTTTTCAAGAACATGTGCGATACGGTCGGCACCGCGTTTTGTCCTGGTAAAGACCAGAACACGTTCAAAATTCTCTCTTTCGAGAAGGTCCAGCAGCAGCGGCATCTTCATCTGCTGTGCAACGGGATAAGCCGTTTGTTCGATAGTAACTGCCGCCTTGCCGCGGGCACTTACCTCGACGTATGTCGGGTCGGTGACTATCTGACGGGCGATGCGTTCGATATCCGGTGCCATCGTGGCCGAAAAGAACAGGGTCTGACGATCGGCCGGAACCGCCTTCACGATCCGTTTGATCGCTGGCAGGAAGCCCATATCGAGCATTCGGTCAGCCTCATCGAGCACGAGCGTGGTCAGTTTGCTGAAATTGACCATGCCTTGCTCCATAAAGTCGATCAGCCTGCCGGGTGTTGCGATCAGAATGTTTACGCCGCCCTCGAGCGCCTTGATCTGTTTGCCGTAGCTCGAACCGCCGATCACGGCAGCACAGGTGATGCTTTTCGGGGCGAATTTACGGCATTCCGCATCGATCTGGTTTGCCAGTTCGCGGGTAGGCGCCAGTATCAGGACCGACGTTCCACGCTGTTTGCTTTCATTGAGCCGCTGTAGGATCGGCAGCAGGAATGCGGCCGTTTTGCCGGTCCCGGTCTCAGCGGTCCCGATGACGTCGCCGCGATCCAATATGACCGGAATAGCCTGTTTTTGGATGGGTGTAGGCTCGGTGTAACCCATTTGCTCGCACTTCGACGTTAAAAACGGCTGCAAGCCAAGTTCACTAAAATTCATTTGTATTTAACTATATTAGTTCTACCGAAGAACTCGATCTGGTGGCGGATGCCCGGCTTTTTCGCAAGGCAGATCACGCGACCATCATAAGCACAGTTGGCGCAGACCTATGTCGGCGCTCTGCATATGCAGTTCATCAGTGATTATTTAAGAAGTTCTCTTACGGTGGGTTAAAACTTTCGGTGTAACGGTTGCAGCGAAGGACCAACGTTCGAAGGCACAAGACAATGTCAAATGCCCCTTCTGACAGGTATTAACGGACCATCTCTCGTTCCTATCCTAACGCCGTTCACGATGAAGGCATATTACCGTCGACAAAAGAGTGATGGAATTATCAAATTGTGAGATTACAACAATTTACGGAAAGTTGCAAGCTATTTCGATGCCAACCATTCCGCCGCCACGTCTTTCGTTGGGCGATTGTTGCCATCGACCTCGTAGTTCATCTTCCGCATCGCTTCAGTCGAGATCGCATCGGCAAGCCGGTCGAATGCCGGCTTAAGCATCGTGGTAAAGTCGCTGCGGGCAATGAAAACGGCCTGGTACGGTGGAAAAAAGCGTTTGTCGTCTTCGAGTTGGAAAAGGTCAAGGGCCGAAATAAGGCCGTCTGTGGAATTACCGGCGATGATGTCGAGTTCGCCCGATCGCAAGGCCCGATACGTCAGCGAAAGATCCATTTCCCGCGGCTGCCTTGCAAAATCAAACCCGTATGCTTTCGCAAAACCGCGATAGCCGTCTGCCCGCGACATGAAATCTTGTCCGAACCCGGCTTGCCATTCCCGCGATATCTTTACAGCATCGGTGATCGTCCGGAGGCCTTGTGAACGAGCCAATTCACCGCGAACAAGTATCGCGAAGTCGTTCGAGAAACCGAGCGGCGGGCTAAGCGTCAAACCGAAATTTGTTTCATATGCGGCCTTCGTCTGGTCATAGACGGCCTGCGGATCGGTTATCGGTGTTTTCTTGAGGATCGCGGTAAAGGCCGTTCCGGTATATTCAGGATAAACATCTATCTGCTTTGCGATCAGGCCTTCGTGTGCGAGATTGCCGCCGAGTTCGAACTGCCTGACAACTTCGAAGCCTTCCTTTTCGAGCATCTGAGCGAGAATTTCGGCAAGAACGACCGATTCGGTAAAGTCCTTTGAACCGATCACTATCCGTCCTCGCCCGGTCGGGAGTTCGACGCCTGTCGAGTTCGCGTTTTCAGATCGGTTCCATCGATCCGATAGATAACCAAACCCTGTTGCCGCGACCAGAAAACCCGCGATCCCATAGCCGATGAACCGCCGCCGCATACGGTTCGGTCTGTCGGTCATAGCGTATGACCGCTCGATCTGCCCGAGGCCAAGGTCGAAAAGCAGCGCGAGCAAAGCCGAAGCCAATGCACCCGCGATCAGCAAGTTATTGTCGTTTTGCCTTAATCCGCGGAAAATATAAGTCCCTAGCCCGCCTGCGCCGACCGCCGCCGCAACTGTAGCAACGCCGACAGAAATAACGACGGCTACCCGAATTCCCGTAAATATCACGGGCATCGCGAGCGGCAGTTCGACCAGGGTCAGCCGCTGCCGATCGGTCATACCGATCGCTTTTGCCGCTTCGGTCACCTTTGGGTCGATCCCTGAAATGCCTGTAACGGTGTTCTTGATCACGGGCAACAGCGCGTAAAGTGCCAATGCAATGATCGCAGTTCGGGCCCCGATGCCGCCGATGAAGGGCAGCGGGATCAGCAGACCGAACAAGGCCAGGCTCGGAACCGTCTGCATTACGTTCGCAATGCCCAAGACAGGCGCTTGCAGCTTTTTGATGCGGGTAAGGGCGATGCCCAACGGCAGCCCGACGGCTACGGCTATTGCGGTCGAAAGGAGAACGATGAACACATGCTCGCGCGTCAACACCAGCAATTCGTGAAGATTATCGCGGATGAATTGTATTAGATCGGCCATTCTCGATCGACCATGACTAACGAGCCGTTAAGATACCTTCGGGTAGGTCGGCAAGAACTTCGGAGCGACCCGGCCTTTCGTTCTCTGCTCGAACGCGTATGCGTATTTGATAAGCGAAGGTTCAGTGAACGCTTTGCCAAAAAATGCCATTCCCGAAGCCGTGTTCTCGCGTAATCCGGTCGGGACGGTTATGAAGGGGTAACCGGCGACCGCGGCGATCGACCATACCGCTCCGCTCGTTGGCGCAACGATCGCATCTAATTTGTCCTTTACGACAACGGCATCGATGCCGTCCTCGCGGGTTGCCTTTCTTATTCTTGCCAGCGAATCAAGATATGCTTTTTCCGTCAGCTCGCCCTTTTCCTGTGCTTGAATGAACAGCTCCTGCCCAAAAAGCGTCAGCTCTTTTTCTTTGTTATCTTCATTGAACTTGATCAGATCTGCCAGCGACCTATATTTCGCCCCGCGTCCGGCAAGATATTTGTTCAGGTCGGCCTTGAATTCGTAAAGTAAGACATTGAGACGATCGGCCGAAAGATCTGCGTAATTCGGTTCGAAACGCACATCGATCAGGGTCGCGCCAGCCGATCGCAACGCTTCGATGAACGGTTCGAAATAGGCTTTTATTTCGGGTCGCGTCGTGAACTGCATGGCGAGCCCGAGCCTTGCTCCTTTCAGGCCGTTGACGTCAAGGACCCTGGTGTAGTCTTTCGGCGTCATCTTAACTGCAGCAGCGGTTATCGCGTCCGTCCGGTCGCGTCCGACCATTGCTCCGAGCATTATGGCTGCGTCGGCGACGGTTCGCGTCATCGGCCCGGCCGTATCCTGCGTATGTGCGATCGGGATAATGCCGCTTCGCGAGATCAGCCCGAGCGTCGGCTTCAGACCAACGACGCCATTCGTGACCGCCGGGCAGATTATCGACCCGTTGGTCTCGGTCCCGACTGCGGCCGCACAAAGATTTGCTGACGGGGCGACACCAGAACCAGAACTCGACCCGCAGGGATTCTGATCTAAGAAATACGGATTATTCGTCTGCCCGCCCCGTCCTGACCAGCCGCTGATCGAGCGATTGCCGCGAAAATTTGCCCATTCGCTGAGGTTCGTCTTTCCTATGATCACGGCGCCTGCATCGCGGAGCCGCTTAACGACAAAGGCGTCGCGTTTCGGAACGGGTGCGCCGACGAGCGCGAGCGAACCCGCGGTCGTCATCATCTTATCGGCCGTATCGATGTTGTCCTTTATCACGATCGGGATGCCGTGGAGCGGCGAACGCACTTTGCCGCGCTTCCGTTCGCTGTCCATCCGATCGGCGATCGACAGTGCGTCCGGGTTGATCTCGATGACCGAGCGGGTCTTTGTATCGATCTGCTTGATCCGCTCGAGATACATCTCGGTTAGCAGACGTGCCGAAAGATCGCCTGACCCAAGCTTTGCCTGCAGGCCGATGATGGTGGCTTCAACAAGCTCCGGGAACGGATCGCTGTTCATTGCTCCGGCGATCGATCTGCGTTCGGTGCCGAGTAAAGCGATCGCGGCGAGTCCGGCCGTTCCGTGTTTGAGAAATTCCCGTCTGTCAGTATTTTTTGTTTGCATGATCTTGATCGTTGCGTTCTGCCGCGCGTTTCGCGGCTCAAATAGTTTCAAGATACGCTCTCACAAGCGGTATCTCTGATGCCTCGAAGTCTGCCGGTTCGGCGTTCAGTACGATCTGTCCCTTTTCCATCAACACGATCCGCGTGCCGAGCAGCATCGCTTCGTGCAGATCGTGGGTCACAAAAACAGCGGTCTTTCCCATCCGAAGGACGATCGATGCGAATTCTTTCTGAAGTTTCGTTCGGGTCAACGGATCAAGGGCGCCGAATGGTTCATCAAGCAGGAGCAGTCCGGGGTCGGCAGCCAAAGCTCGGGCGACACCGATCCGCTGTCGTTGTCCGCCAGAGAGTTCGTGTGGGAACCGGTCTGCAAACCGCTCGGTAGCGAGGCCGACCAGCTCGAACAATTCATCGACACGAGCCTTCTTCTTTTCTTCGCTCCAGTGTTCGAGTCTTAAGATGATGCCGACATTCTCGGCCGCGGTCATATGCGGGAAGAGACCGCCGTCCTGAAGAACGTATCCCGTTTTTCGCCTCAACTCGATAGGGTCCCAATCGGTCGTCGGCCTGCCTTCGACCAATACATTTCCGGACGTCGGTTCGATAAGACGATTGATCAACCGCAGCGTGGTGGTCTTGCCGCAGCCCGATTCGCCCAGGAGCACGACGACCTCACCGCTTTCGATCTTGAGATCGATCTCGTTCAGGATGCGTACGCCGTCGATCTCGAACGAAACTCCCCGAAATTCAACTATTGGTCGTCTTTGATCAGGCATCGCATCGAGGGTCTATACGAGAGTATTCGTCATTCAAAGCACATTCATTCCCACTCGATCGTGCTCGGTGGTTTCGATGATATGTCATAGACCACGCGGTTCACCCCGCGGACCTCCGACGTAATTCTCGACGAGGCCTTGGCCAAAAAGTCGTGAGGGAGCCGGGCCCAGTCGGCGGTCATTCCGTCGGTCGAGGTTACGGCTCGAAGGGCGACGGTCTTTTCGTAGGTGCGAAAATCGCCCATCACTCCAACGGATTGTATCGGCAGCAGCACAGCGAATGCCTGCCAGACGTCTTTGTAGATGCCAAAATTGTGCAGCTCTTCGATAAAGATCTTATCGGCCTTCTGCAGCAGCTCGACCTTTTCGGGCGTGATATCGCCGAGGATGCGGACGCCGAGACCCGGGCCGGGAAACGGATGGCGTTCGAGTATCGTCTCCGGAATGCCGAGATCACGGCCGATCAGACGAACCTCGTCCTTGAACAATTCCCGCAGCGGTTCGATGAGTTTGAGGTTCATTTTCTCCGGCAAACCGCCGACGTTGTGGTGCGATTTTATCGTTACCGACGCACCGCGAAGCGAGACCGATTCGATAACGTCCGGGTAAAGCGTGCCTTGCACGAGCCACTTTACATCACCGATCCGTTTTGCTTCCGCGTCAAAAACGTCAATGAATTTTGCACCGATCGCTTTGCGTTTCTGTTCGGGATCAACGACACCTGCGAGCACCGAATAAAAATCTGCAGAGGCATCGACGCCAACAACGTTCAGATGAAGATTGTCCGTATACGCCTTCAGCGTATCTTCGAATTCGCGATACCGAAGCAATCCGTTGTTGACAAAGATGCAGTGCTGCCTCTCGCCGATGGCTTCGTGAACAAGCACCGCCGCGACCGTCGAATCGACACCGCCGCTCAAACCGCAAACGACCTTGCCATCCGGGCCGACCGTCTCGCGGATGCGTTCGATCTCTTCTTTGATAAAACTCGCCGGCGTCCAGTCACCTTTGCAGTCGCAGATATTGAAAAGAAAATTCCGCAGGACCTCTTTACCCAAAGTGGTATGCGAAACCTCAGGGTGAAACTGCACACAGTAAATGCCGCGTTCGTCGTTCTCGATCGCCGTAACGACCTCACCGGTCGTGGCCGTCTGCCGAAATCCGGGCGGCAATTCGGTAACGTGGTCGCCGTGGCTCATCCATGCGTCGAGTTCGAACGGAAGTTCGTTGAAGAGCTTTGTCGCACCGCTCAGCACTTTTACTTTTGCGTGGCCGTATTCGCGCTTCGCCGCCGGTTCGTTCCTACCGCCCAGATCGACCGCGACCATCTGCATTCCGTAACAGATCCCGAGGACCGGCGAATTCACCTTGTCATAAAAATCCGCCGCAACCCGCGGCGCGTCTTCATCCGTCACGCTCGACGGCCCGCCCGAAAGTATCACACCCTTCGGCCGCTTCGCGGCGATCTCATCCGCCGATAAATGAAACGGATGGATCTCGCAATACACGCCCTGTTCACGCACCCGCCGCGCGATCAACTGCGTGTACTGCGACCCAAAATCAAGAATTATTATTAGTTCGTGCTGCATCCTTATGTCAGAACCAGGAGCCGCAGCCAGCGGTTCCTCTGGTTGGCAATATGAAGGTTCGATTATACGTGGATTGTTCAAGATTGTCAGAACCGGAAACTTCGGGGATACTCCTTTCTTCCCACGGCTCCGCCGCTCGACGCGCGATGAGTCTCTGGCTTGCCTAGCGACTCCGTCACACCCGCGGCTTAACTACCATCCAGATCATCTAAATCTCCCAAACCACCGCTTTTCGCGCAAACTGCTATTTGAATGCTCTTCGGTTCGTTGCAACATCGAAGCGTGAGCGAAAAGGAATATTTCGAGGACGAAATCGAAACGGACCCCGAAGTTGCCGAAAGGTATCCGTGGCTGGCCGGCGGCGATGTGGATGAGACATGGGGAAAACCGCCGCCGCTTTCAGCGAAGCATCAAAAGATACTTGACCTTGAGCGCGAAAAGCTCGCGGCTGAATCAAAGGTAACCGCCGAGTGTAAGACCAACTATCACATACTTAGCGAATTGGCCGAAGAGCACTTGCCCGAGCTCAACTTTCGGCGTTACGACAATCTTTTTCTCGCACGTCAGGCAAATGCATTTCTTGCTGAAGAGACTCTCGGGCCCGGCCCTTTGCGCCGCCTGTTCTCGGACCTTTGGCTTTCCGGTGAACTATGCGTACTGTTTGGTGACACCGGCTGCGGAAAAAGCGTACTTGCAATGCAGATCGCACGCGCTGTCTCGGGCGGCGAGCGGTTCGAGCCTTTTGAAATGGATGTCGAACCTCAGCGCGTTGCTTATTTCGATTTTGAGCTGAGCGATGAGCACTTCAAGAAACGTTACAGCTCCGGCCCTCCCGATACTTCCATTGACGAGCCGTTGTTTCCCGCCGATCTGATCCGCTGTACGCCACAGGACCTGCTCCGGCTTCCGCCCGGTTTCGAAGACTATTATGAATTCCTGATCGACTCGATGGTCGACCTGGTGTTCTTTCTGAAGGCCAGGATCGTGATCATCGACAACATTACGTGGCTGAGTTCTACAGTCGAGAGTGCCAAGGCTGCCCTGCGGCTTATGAAAACGCTGGTCGCTTTGAAAAACAGATTCGACCTCTCGATCCTCGTGCTGGCGCACACGCCCAAACGTTATTCGCGAACGCGCATTACGGGCGAGCACCTTCAGGGATCACGGATGCTCTCGAATTTTGCCGACAGCATCTTTGCATTGGGATTTTCGAGCCGCGGCATCGAATGCAGGTATCTGAAAAGCATAAAACACCGCAATGCGGCCGCGCGCGATATCGAAACCGAAGTCGCCGCGATTCGCATCGAAAGATCCGGCCGGTTTCTCGGCTTCACTTTTGACGGCTACACCGACGAACGCTCGCACGCGGGCTGGAACCGCGGCGAATCCGAGTCGGACAGGGTCGCCCTGGTGAAGCGCATTGTCGATCTAGCTCTGAAAGGCCATACGCAGCGAGAGATCGCAAAGCAATTGGGAATGTCGGCCGCGACCGTGAACAGATGTTTGAAATTGAAGGAGGACGGCGATGAATAATGCGTTTCAGCTTGTTTCATATGAAACAAATTTTGTTCCGCGTTGTGAAACGAAACAAACAAGCCCTTTGTTTTCAACACGAACCGCCGGTTTTCTTTGTATACTGAAACGCATCCTTGATGATCCTTTCGAGCACCTTTTCGTCGATGTCCGAGAGCCGTTTGATGTAAAGGCAGCTTACGCTCGATGTATGCTTGCCAAGCTTCGCGAGCAATTCGGGCTGTTTAGGCGAACCGCAGATCACATAAAGCGTCATGTTCTGCTTTCGCGGCGAAAAGCCGGTCATCATCCAGTCGAGTTTGCGGCCGTCAGAATATGTGATCTCATAACTGCCGTAACCGACGATCGCCGGGCCCCACATCTTCGGCTCGAGTCCGGTCAGTCGATTGAACATCTCGAGAACACGCAATCCGTCCGCACGGCGTTCGGGATTTTCGATCGAGTTCAAAAAATCTTCAACGCTCGCATCCGTTTCGCGGGTCTTCGGTTCGTACTTTGCCATAGTGAAGAAATTATATTCACAAATATCGCGTGTCGCCTAGCGCAAATGGTAGGTGCAAGGCGACGGCACGGTTTGCGTTCATTAGTTGCGGCTGGGCTACAAACCCGGGTCTCAGATAGCAAATTGATCTCAAGCCGTCGGTTTCGTGATATAGTTCGCGCAAGATTTGAGGAGTTTAGGACCATGAGAGATCGGATGTTCGGCATTTTCATAATGATGATCGCAGCGTTACTTTTTCCGCCGACCATAAGCCCGCAGGCCGCAGGCAGTAAGCTCGTCACCTTCAAGAACAGCAGCAAAACACCGGTCAAGGTTTGTCTCTATAAAGATGTGAATAAGACCTACCCGTTTGCCTTGAAGTGTATGACGCTTGCACCGGGAGCGGCGCAGGTTTGGGACCAGGGAAAGGTCGCCGAGTACGATGTTTTTGCATTCGATCCCGGAATAATCGATGTTCTCCGGTGTTCGTTCATGGATCTTACAGAGTTCAGTGTGGTCGAGGTTTTCGATAAAGAAAAAAACGACCTTCGTTGCGTCAAACCATCTGGCAGGCACACGGTCGTTAGGCCGACACCAAAACCGTCGCCATCGCCGATCGCCGAGATACTTCGCGTCTGTAACACGTCGATCGACGAAGAGGTCTTTTTCGCCATCACTTTCGCGCTCGGACAAACGAACCACATGACAGAAGGCTGGCGGAGCGTAAAAAAGAATGAGTGTACGAACGTAAATCTGTCAGAACGTTGGCGGCTGCAAGGACTTCCGGCACAATTCCGCTACAAAACATACATCTATGGCGAAACTGCGGGCATACTCGGCGGTGCCGTCAAGAAAGTGTGGGAGGGCGACGACCCTAAGCTTGCTTTCTGCATCAATGACGACAAGACCAGGCAATTCGGCAACAAACAACAGGAAGTGACCGAAGACGCCGTTCTTTGGGAATCGGACTGCACCCCAGCAGCCGGAAAACGAATGGTAAAGATGTGGCCCGTCACGGTGCCGAAGCTAGGCGATCCGTGGAAATGGAATTTCTAATTGACGAACGAAGCAGTGCAAAACTTGACAACAACGGGCGAAATTCCTAATCTTTATGTTCGCCCGTCGCTCGGGCACGCGATATTCCGCAGTAGCTCAATGGCAGAGCATTCGGCTGTTAACCGAAGGGTTGTAAGTTCGAGTCTTACCTGCGGAGCCAATTCCTTTACAGAAAGGCCCGTCATCGACGACGGGCCTTTGCTGTTTCTGACCGGCTATTTTGTTGCGGCGTTTTCCAGGATCAACGGTTCAAAGGGGTCACGATCGATCGTTTTGAAGGACAGGCTATCAGATTCCAGCACGATCTCGATCAAACTGTCCTCGCGAATGCGGCCTTGGATCAACGCTTCCGAAAGCTCATCCTCGACGTATTTTTGCAGCGCACGTTTCAGCGGCCTGGCACCATAACTTCGATCCGCACAAGTACGCTCTATGAGCCAGTTGCGGGCATCCTCGGACATCGCAACCGTTAGATTGCGTTTCTCGAGCATTTGATTAAGCCGATCAAGCTGAAGGTCGACGATCATTGCAAGATCTATGTCGTTCAGTTCATCGAAAATTATCACTTCATCGAGTCGGTTGACGAACTCAGGTGCAAAGGTCTGCTTGACCTGAGTCATCACCTGCTCGACCAACTTTTCCCGAGAGGCGTCATTCCCCGATTGAAACCCGACATTGCCGCGTTTCTGGATCGACCGTGCCCCGATGTTCGAGGTCATTATGAAGATAGCGTGCTTGCAATCTACCGTGTTGCCCTGTGCATCGGTCAGAATTCCGTCTTCAAAGACCTGCAGGAGGATGTTGTAGACATCGGGATGCGCTTTCTCGATCTCGTCGAAAAGCACGACGGCATAGGGCGAGCGGCGGAGCTTTTCGGTAAGCTGGCCGCCGTCGTCGTGACCGACGTATCCCGGAGGCGAACCGATGAATTTGGCGACCGCGTGTTTCTCCATGAATTCGCTCATATCAAATCGGATCAAGACGCGCTCGGATGCAAATAGGTATTCAGCGAGACTTCGAGCTACCTCGGTCTTGCCGACTCCGGTTGGCCCGAGGAACAAGAACGACCCAACGGGTTTGTTTGGCTGTTTGAGCCCGGCCCGCGATCGCCTGATAGCGCGTGCGAGAGCTGAGATCGCCGGCCGCTGCGACACGATGCGCTTGTGCAGCTCGTTCTCGATGTTGAGCAGCTTTTCGCTTTCTTCGAGTTTGATCGATGCGACCGGCACGCCCGTCCAACGGGCGATCACCTCATCGACATCGTCCTTTGTCACTTCAACCGCGATCAGCGAATCCTCGATGGTCTGCAGTTCATACGATATCAACTGGTCTTCATTTGCAGCCGCGCGTTTCCAATTTTCGACCGCCGCTTTCCACGAAGGCTCCGACGGATTTTCGTGCTGGTAACGAAGTTTTGCCCGCGCGCCGGCTTCGTCAAGAACGTCGATCGCTTTGTCCGGCAGGAAACGATCAGGAATGTAGCGGTTCGATTGAAACACCGCCGCTTCGAGGGCCGATTTCGTATAGCGGATCTGATGGAACGCTTCGTATCGGTCGACTACGCCTTTGATGATCTCTATCGCCTGTTCTTCTGTCGGCGGAGCGACCTTAACAGCCTGAAATCGCCGTTCGAGTGCGCGATCTTTCTCAATTGATCTGCGAAACTCCGATGGGGTCGAGGCACCGATGCACTGGATCTCACCGCGGGAAAGCGCCGGCTTCAGGATATTCGCCGCATCAAGTGTACCTTCGGCCGATCCTGCACCTATCAATGTGTGCAGCTCATCGATGAAGACGATATTCTCGCTGTGCTCTTTCAGCTCGGCCATGATCTTTTTGAGACGCTCTTCAAATTGGCCGCGATACTTCGTTCCGGCAACGATCAGCGAGAGGTCGAGAGAAAGGACGCGTTTATTCTCAAGAAATGTGGGGACATTACCATCGACGATCCGTTGTGCAAGGCCCTCAACTATCGCCGTCTTCCCGACGCCGGCTTCGCCCAACAGTACCGGGTTGTTCTTAGTTCGCCGGCAGAGTATTTCGATCAGACGTTCGATCTCAGCGTTGCGCCCGATCAGTGGATCAAGCTTGCCCTTTGAGGCTTCGGCCGTCAGGTCGCGGGTAAACTCCCGAAGTCCCGGTGTTTTGGTGTCGTTGCCTTCGGTTTGCAAGATCTTGGGCAAACCGCTTTGCCGCCCGATCTCGTCGCGGACGTCCTGAATACGAAGGCCGAATTGAAAAAGTATCTCTGCCGCAACTGAACGCTCCTCGCGAAGCATACCCGCCAAAAGGTGCTCGGGCCGAATGTTCTTGTTGTTCAGCTTCCGGCTTTCTTCGCCGGCCCAAAAAAGGATTCGTTTGGTTTCAGGAGAAAGGTGTAGCTCGGCAGACTGCGGGATCCGGTCGCGAACAACGATCCGTTCTTCGACCTCTTTTCGTATAGTGTCGACCGAGAGCGAATTGCGAAACGGAAAAAACCGCGGAGCGATCGTCTTATCTTCGCGCATCAAGCCCAGAAGCAAATGCTCCGGTGCGATCACCTGCGAACCATATTGAAGTGCCTCGTAGCGGGCAAAAAATATGACGCGACGCGAACGTTCGGTGTAGCGTTCAAACATAAGTTACAGCTTCGCCTCGGTTATAACGCTATTATAGCGGAAGAACTGGCGAGTTCAGCAATGAGACAGATTGAAAGTGTTTCGAGCTACGCGATATATAGTTGCAAACAAAGGATAAATCCAGAAGAAATGTTTGGGCCGGATCAGTTTGTCATCTTCGAGCGTGTGTCTACTTTTATCGGCACATCGGGGTCCGGCTGCGGTATCTCTACCACTAGCGGCTTATGGTCTTTGCCGATACTGCCGATCACCTTGCCCGCCGGAGCTAGTTCGACCTTGGACGAAAGTACCCGCGAGATACGCTTTGGAAGCAGGATCGGTGCGATGCTCGCGATCGAATCAGCCAACGCAACTATATCGCCGCCGCCCGACCAGTGTTCGCGGACTATGTCTTCGTTCGTACGATTGACCAATCGCAAAAGCGTGAGAGCAACCATATAAAGGTCGTCGATCTGACCGATGAAAGGGAAAATGTCCGGTATCAGGTCTATCGGCGAAATTACATAGACGATCGCGGCGAGGAAAAGAGCTTTCTCGGCTACCGGGACCCGCATATCTTTGAGCAATCGTCCGAGAAGCAACACCATGTTCGGCAAGAACATCAGAAAATTACTCATCCTGCCGCGAGCCTCGCGCCTTACTTTCCTTCCGATCTGCGTCTTTGACTTTTCGATCTTACTCATCGTTCGATTCCCTCGCCTGAATGCACTAAGTCTAGAAACAACCCGAGGTTTGTGCAAGTTTAAGTCGTTATGGTTGTATGGTAAATTGACTGAGAGAGTAAATGCCAGGCGGTCGACCCGTCTGCTCATTACCTCTCGCAAATCGAAAAGATGATCTTAGAATCGATCCGCAAGCGGTCGGCGGCCGACCCGCAGCACATTATACTTCCTGAAGGCGAAGATCCGCGTACGCTGGCTGCAGCCGAGATGTGCTCGCGAGACAAGATCGCCCGGATCACTCTCATCGGAAATGAGGAACGGCTACGCGATGCCGCGAGCGATACCGGGATCAATCTGAACGGCATATCGATCATCGATCATCGCAAATCAGCCGATCTGGGCAAATTGGCCACCTTGTTCTACGACCTGCGCCGATCAAAGGGTGTTACCCTCGAAGAGGCCGAGCAGACACTGAAGGATCCGCTTTATTATGGAAATATGCTCGTTCGCGCAGGCAAAGCCGACGGTTCAGTTGCCGGTGCGACCAACACGACCGCCCATACAGTCGCGGCCGCCCTTCGGTGCATCGGCGTTCGGCAGGGTTTTAAGACCGTATCTTCATTTTTTCTGATGGTCGTTCCGGATAAGTACTTCGGAGCCAAGGGGGCAATGATCTACGCCGACTGCGGTGTCGTGATCGACCCGGACGCAGGCGAACTGGCAGAGATCGCTATTGCTTCGGCGGATTCATGCCGAACCCTTCTCGCGGTCGAACCGAGTGTCGCATTGCTTTCGTTTTCGACGAAAGGCAGCGCAAAGCATCAGTTGCTAGAAAAGGTGATCGAGGCAACGAAGACCGTGCGCGCTCGTATGCCGGAACTGATCGTCGACGGCGAGCTTCAGGCCGACGCCGCACTCATTCCTTCCATCGCCCATTCGAAAGCGCCTGGCTCGCCCGTCGGCGGAAAGGCGAACGTGCTTATCTTTCCCGACCTCAACGCCGGCAACATCGCGTACAAACTGACCGAACGTCTGACCGGCGGCACGGCCATCGGCCCGATATTGCAGGGCCTTGACCGCCCATGCAACGACCTCTCTCGCGGATGCAAGGCCGAAGATATTGTCGATGCGGTCGCCATTACGGCTGTCCAGTCCCAGGCCCGAAAGCGCAACTAAAGCCTGTCGGAAAATTTCGCCTCGTACCGGCTGGCTTTCAGAAACTCGTTAAAATCCTTGATCTCGAGAATATCCTTAACGGCCTGTTTCTTATCGGCGGCGTTCTTGTAATACGCTTCGGCGATCTTGTATCCGATGTAATAACCCAGATCCGCCGGACGGTCCTTTATCTTACCGCCATTGTAGAGCCATCGAGCGCTGTCATCTGTAACAGCCGAGTTCCTGAACTCTTCCCAGAGTTGTTTTTCTCGCGGGTTACCCCATTCGTGAAGATGATGGTTAATATGCTTTCCGGATATCATTTCGGCCAGAAAGTCTGCACTGCCTTCACCGATCACGGAACCCAATAGCTTTCGTTCCTTCGGATATTTCTGTTGATAGTGGATCAGTTCGTGAGCGACGATGTAGGGGATCTCATCGATCGGCTTTAGTACATTTTTCAGCCAATCGCTGAGTTCCTCCATCGGGGTGTCAGGGGTTAGGCCATACATGTCAACGCCGATCAACAATGATCTTTCCGTAAACGTTCCGCCGGAGTTCATCTTGCCGATCATCAAATAAACGTCCGGAAAAACCGCAGACGGATATAGTTCTTTCAGTCTATTAAAAGAGTCGCGCATCGGCCCCTGAAACTTGTGCGCCTTTAACGATACCTCGCGCAGCGAAGCGTAATACTTGGGCCGTGCCTCTATCACATCGACAAGCTCGCACGACGAAGCCACTCGATAGGCAGTAAATTCCTTTAAGCCCTTACTCCCTTTTCTCAGATATTCATCCCGGAATATGTAAAGGCTGTTTTCGGGTCTAGCCTTATCATAAGCCTTCCAGAAAAGGTCGATATCTGACGAAACGATCTGCGCCTTGTCCGGATCGGTGTTCAATATGACTGTTTCATTTTGAGCAAAAGCTGTAAAAACAAAGGCAAGAACACATTGCGCGAGAAAAAGGCTTCGAATTTGTATGGCATTTTTACTCATGGTAGTTTTCAATGCTTCTTATGGGATAAGACGCATTGACGCGGCGAACCCGGCCAACGCTGCACGGCGAGTTTATCTATTTCGATCCAATGGATCTGCGATCAAGGCAGCGATGCGCAACGGGCCGCCGCTGCCGCCCCTGATCTTCATCGGGAAGGCAAAAACGTGAAAGCCCTTCGCCGGAAGCTTATCGAGGTTTGCCACGTTCTCGAACGCCGGGATGTTGTTGGTCATCAGCGCGACATGACTTTCAAACGTGGACGATTGCCCGTTGTCGATGCTGGCGGTATCGATGCCGATCGCTTTGAACTTTCGGTTCTCGACAAGCCACTTTGCGGCCGCCGGATGCAGGCCCGGGAAATGTAGGTCTTTGACCGCATCGGGTCCTTTTCGATCGGTTCCAAGATAGCTTTTCTTATCCGGCCAACGCGACGCAAAGCCGGTTTGAAATAGGATGATGGCTCCATCCGGGATCGGCCCATTTGTCGTCTCCCACGCGTTGATATCATCAAGGGATATCAGATAGTCTCGATCGGCGGCAGCTTTTGCCGTTACGTCGATCTTCACACCGGGTGCGATCAACTCGCTCAACTCGATCTGGTCGGAGGTTTTCTTTCCTTCGGCGAAATGTATCGGTGCGTCGAGATGAGTTCCGCCATGCTCGGCCCCGGAAAAGTTGTAGGCAGAATAGTAGAACCCCTTGTCCGTTTTGCCTTCGGCGACCGTCGTTCGCTTGAACGGCTCGGCCGTCACCCAATAGACCGTATCTTCGGAGAATTCATGCGTCAGGTCGATCCAATCTCCGTTGAACGGATCTGCAGTACTCGGCGTGCATGATACAAATAAAAGCGCGCTGAAAAGCAATCCGACGAGATTTCGCATAGTGTTTTTTCCGTGCAACCGACCGCTTCACGATCATCGATCGATGGGCTTTCGCTTCGCAACATCAAATGACTTGCCTGATGTAAGAAAGCTCAACTGAAATGGCTGTTTTCCGTTCTTCGAGTAAACCAACATCACCTGCGTTTCGCCCGAGACGGTCAAGCGGCGGTTGTCTTCAATGAGAACAGCGGTGTCCTCATCAATGCCAATGCCAAGCATATTTGGGTTCTCCAGCATCAAACCGAACAGCCGGTTGTGACGCTGGCGAACGAGAAAGTGCTGATCGAATAACACATTAGGCAAAAGCCCGAGGCCTTTGCGGACACCGACCTTCGTGCCGTCCAGAACCTTTAGGTCGGCGTCTCCGGTCATCATTGGATCGGACATTACGGCTGCCCCGGCGCTCGTTCCGCCAAAAGGCGTTCCGGCGGCATACTTTTCGCGGATCAGCCTGAGCAATTCATCGTCGGCAAGTACATCCATTATTCGGTTCTGATCACCACCCGAAAAAAAGACACCTGATGAACCTTTAAGTTGGTCGATAAAAACTGACCTCGTAGCCGCATCGAGCGGCCTCACCGGCGCGTGCTCGACCGACACCGCCCCTGCCGAAACAAATTGCTTTTTGAGCGACTCGAAGCTTTCTGTCGGGACGCCGCTGGCCCACGTGATGACCATGATCTTAGCTTTTGTTCCGCCGCTCCATTCGACAAAGCGTTTCATCGCTTCGGGCGGACGTTTGCCGCCGCCGATAACGAGCAGTCGCTGCTGCCCGAAAGCAGAAATACAGAGGATCAACATGACCGTGATCAAGAGAAGCCGAGATCTTTTCAATGGATACAAGGTCAAAACCTTCATAATTAATTGTAAAGAATGAGATCCGCCATCCGGCGTTATCTCTTATCAACTGGCCGAACGGCTGGAATGTCCGGCAACGATCAGCCAGCGACCGTTGTTATGGACCAAAGTCATTGTGTAGTGAAGTACGAACGGGTCAGGCGATAACTTTGATTCCGCAGCCGACGCCGCTTCGACCTGACGGGGCGATACGCCTCGGACAACGGCTGTATCGCCGTATATCGACACCCTAATGTCGCGAATCTCCATTTTTGCATACTTAACTTTACTGGAAACATACGAGGTAATGAACGCCGCCCGATCGGTCGGTATGCCCGAACTATGTACCCAAACGAATGACGGGTGTAACAACTGTTCGACCGTTCGAACATCACCGGCGGCAACGGCCCGGCGAAATTCTGCTTCCGCGAAAAGCACTTGCTTCCGAGCATCTTCATCGGCGATAGGTATCCGAGTGGCCTGCCATGCCACGGCCTGCCACCTGCCGTTTTGCTTAACGAAAGTTCCGGTGTTCAGGTGCAAAGAGACCGTCTGCTTTCCCATCAGGTTGGTGGTTCCAACGAGTTTGAAAGCGACTACGGCTGTATTGCCGTATTTCCGTATCCTCACATCCTCAGCGGTATAAACTGTCGTTGCGTCATCAGGTTTTGCCGGCGTGACGGAACGAACGCCTTTCATGAGGTCGGCTTTTCCGATGCGTTGCCCGGTTCCACGCGTGTACACAAGGTCTTCTGACCAAAACCGCTCGTGAACCGCAGCATCATTTCGACCGGCGCCCGCAAGAAATTCGTTAAGGAGCCGGTTAAGTTCCGCAGCATCACCAACAGGTTGGGCAGTGGCAATTGTCCACAGTCCTGTCAGTACAATTACGAGCGAAAGGATCTTATTCATATAACGATCGGCTTAAAAAGAACAGCATCGGGGTGCGGTTTAGAACTCCTATCGGTAAATTTCCGCTTCTCCCTTTGGGCGGGTCTTCCAACGCTTATGCGACCACATCCATTGATCGGGATACTTGCGAACAATGGCCTCGATCTCTGCGGTGTATGCGGCGGTCGTCGCAACAAGGTCCGCTTTGCGGTCATCGGTCTTCACGGGGTCGATCGTCCGTCCGCGCACCAACTTATATTTGCGCAACTTATCGTCCCAGACACAAAATAACGGGAAAAGGACCGCACCGGAGCGGCGGGCAATCGTTGCGGCTCCGCCGGGCGTGCAGGCCTGCACGTGAAAGTACGGTACAAATACACCCTCTTTCGGGTGGGCATTGACATCGGCCACAATTCCAAGTGCCCGGCCTTCGCGCAAGATCGATATCGCGGTCATGGCTGAATTGGTCTTGTTCAAAGGGCGATTGCCAAACTGAGTCCTAAATCGCCACGTCATCTCTTCGATCCGCGGATTATCGATCGGCCGCGCCAGGTAACTGAAAGGTTCAAATGCTACGGCAATTGCAAAAGCCAGCAACTCCCAATTCCCGAGGTGGCCGGTTATCACCATGATCCCGCGCCCGTCACTTTTCAATTTATGAAACGCGGTATAAATGTCGCCGTCCTCATCGAGATCAACAAGATCTCTTACTTGTTCGGACGTTGCATGCCTTAACTTGCTCATTTCCCCGAGAACCCGGCCGAGATTCTTGAAGCTGCCCTTGGCGATCTTTAACCTTTCCTCAAGCGCCATCGTCGGGTAGGCCAGTTCTAAATTCACCAACGCTGTGCGTCGCATTCCGCCTAAAACGGAAAAACCAAACCGACCGAAAGCTAGCCCGATCGCAACCGCAGCGGATCTCGGCAAGAACCCGAGAAAGGCAAACACGACCTTGGCGGTCCAAAATTCGACCAAGATCTGAGATTTGCCCTTTTTTGCCATACGGCATTTTCAACCTTTCCATCGACGAAAGGCAAGTACCGCATTCAGGCCGCCAAATGCAAACGAGTTTGAAATCGCAGCATTCGTTGCTTTCTCGATCGGGATGTTCTTGATGACGTTTATCGAGCATTCGTCGTCGTTCTCGTTAAAATTTGCGGTTGGCGGAAGAACGCCATTTTGAAGCGCGAGGATCGTCGCCGCGGCTTCGATGGCTCCTGCGGCCCCGAGTGCGTGGCCATGCATTGATTTTGTCGAACTGACCGGCAGATCGTCGGTGTGATCGCCGAAAACGAGTCGTATGGCCTGCGACTCCATAACGTCGTTCGCGGCAGTCCCGGTGCCATGCGCGTTGATGTAGCCGACCTCGGCCGGATCCATGTGGCCGTCATCAAGTGCGCGGCGAATTGCCTTTGCCGCACCTTTTGCGTTCGGCAACGTGACATGATGAGCGTCGGCCGACATGCCGAACCCTGCGATCTCGGCAAAGATGTTTGCGCCCCGATCTATCGCTGTCGAGAGCTCCTCAAGGAAAAACATCGCGCCGCCTTCACCGATTATCATCCCCGCACGGTCGCGCGAGAAGGGACGACATGTGTCCGGCGAAACTACTCGCATTGCTTCCCAAGCCTTCAGATTTCCGTAGGTCATCGGAGCCTCGCTTCCGCCGGTGACCGCGGCGTCGATCGTGCCTTGACGTATCAGCCAATAGGCTTGGCCGATGGCGTGGTTTGAGGACGAACAAGCGGTCGAAAGGGTGAATGCCGGGCCCGTGATGCCAAATTCCATCGAGATGTGGCTAGCAACCGCATTGCTCATCGATCGAGGTATCGCTATCGGCGGAACGCGCGATCTATGCTTGGCGTAAAGATCGTAGAAGAGTCCGTCCTCGGTCATCTTGCCGCCGAGACATGAACCCGTAACGACACCGGTTCGGTCTCGCAGAAGATCGTCGAATTCGATACCGGCAGAGGTTATCGCTTCGCGTGCCGCAGCGAGCCCGTATTGTGCAAATGGATCGAGCAGTGTTTGCAGACGATCGTCAAAATGATCAGCGGCATCGAAATCACGAACTTCCGCCGCATTCTTGAACCGGAGATCCGAGGTGTCGACTTTTGTGATCGGGCCGATCGCTGCTTCGCCGGAACGCAATCTGTCCCAAAATTCAGACTGGTTCCCGCCCAGGGCCGAAACCACGCCGATACCGGTGATCACTACTCTTCTCATTATAGATCGGATCTTCGAGGAGGATATCTACGCGGCTTCTTTTGCCGCGATCAACGATTCGATGCCGCCGATAACCTCGGCGACCGAACGCATCGATCGGGCTTTTTCGTCAGGTACGATAATGTCGAACTCCTCTTCGAGCTCGAATATGAGATTGAGGCCGTCAAGAGAATCGAAACCCAGATCGTCGAAGGTCGCTTCACGATCGACTTTCGAAGGCTCCAACTTCTTAAATTCTGCAAAAATACCGACAACACGATCTGCAACCGATCTTTCCGACATCTGTTCACCCCTTTTCCAGCGCGTAAGTCTTGACCAAACACCAATATTATCTGTTTCTATCGGGCAATGAAACAGCGGTTCACCAAATCGCGAAGATGCGCCCTGCTCGGCATGCGATCAGGCAGCCGCCGAAACACCGAGCCACCGCAGCGCCGGGCCGATCGAACTGAAAAACTTGACCCTCGCACCTCGATTCCGGGCGGCCGTTACAAACAGGTCACTGATCTCGTCCGGTTCATAGTCATGTAAACAAAGAGCTATCCAGAGATCGGGATAAACCTCGGCCGCTTCTACGCCCGATTCGAAAGCATTTATCGTGTCCATCCGGCGCTTCGGCGATGTGCCTTCGATAAGGATCTTTCCGCAGGAATACTGCCGGCACAATTGACCGATCTTCTGCCAAAGCAGAGTCATCGAATCAGGGTTTATCTCCATCTCGGTTCCATGACGAATGTAGATATGGTCACCGCGAAACTCAACGAGCATTTCGACTTCCATGTTGCGACTCCTCGAATTGCTGATGAAACAGGCAGAAACTCCAACGTACCGGACCGGTCAAAACAACTCTTACAAAACTCTTACAATCATACCGAAAAAAAACTGTTACGATTCAGAAATCGGTGCAAATTGTGCACCTAACGATTATTGGGAGTATCGAGAGCAAATATGCAAAACGTGGCCGAGTTTAAGCCAAAATCTGAATCGATCAACTGGAGTACGTTGATCTTCGTCATTGTTTTTCACCTTGTCGCGGTAACGGCATTTTTCACATTCAGTTGGTCGAATTTGGCAGCGGGATTGCTCTTGTGGTGGGTTGCCGGTAGTCTCGGCATCGGTATCGGATATCACAGACTGCTTACACATCGAGGCTTCAAGGCTCCAAAATGGCTCGAGTATACGCTCAGTGTACTCGGTACCCTCGCGCTGCAGTCGGGACCATTAAGCTGGGTCACGACCCACCGAATTCACCATGCGTTCACTGACACTGACAAAGATCCGCACAGCCCGCGGAACGGCGCTTACTGGTCGCATATCGGTTGGATCTTCCGCGGAACCGCGCAGTTGCAATCGTGGGCGACGATGCAGCGTTACTGCCCTGATTTTGCAAACGACCGCTTTCACCAGTTCTTGAACAAATACTATTACGTTTCGACGATCATCGTCGCTGGCGGCCTCTTTGCCATCGGCGGTTGGTCGATGGTCGTTTGGGCAATATTTCTGCGAACGGTCGTGGGATGGCATTTCACCTGGCTTGTGAATTCGGCCACACATTTGTGGGGAAGCCGTCGGTTCGAAACACGCGATGATTCGCGAAATAACGCTCTGGTCGCGGCCGTCACGTGGGGCGAAGGTTGGCACAATAATCACCACGCCCATCCGCGATCAGCGAAACACGGACTTGCCTGGTACGAGTTTGACATCAACTGGATCGAGATCCGGATCCTCGAAAAGCTCGGGCTTGTGTCGAATGTCTACGCCTACAGCGACCGGCAGTTCCGCGATGAACCACAGTCCGAAGCGATCGAGCTGACACCGTTGCGCGACGCCGCCTGATAAGCTGACACTTTGAGCGGGAAACGGAAAATGAAGCCTTCTCGGTTTCAAATTTCCGTTTTCCGTTTTACATTGCAATGTACTGATGCGGCGCCGAAAAACAGCGATATTCTTTCTTGTGCTTGGCATTGCCCTGTCAGTGCTCGCGGTCGCATTGAACGTTGGGTGGATACTCCTAAATCTGCGTCAGGTAGCACTCCTGATCCTTGGCATCGTGTTCTTTGCTTTGATCATAACCGGATTGATCCTCAACACGGTCTTCCTGGTCCGTGAGATACGTCGCAGCGAACAACATGACGCATTTCTCAACTCGGTGACCCACGAATTAAAGACCCCGATCGCGTCGATCAAACTCTATCTTGAAACGCTCAAATCTCGCGAAGTCACGAAAGAGAAGCAGCACGAATTCTACGACATTATGCTTTCCGACGCCGACCGCTTGCTGAATACGGTCGAGCAGGTACTTCAGGCCGGCAGGTTGCGTGAGAAACGGCTCCAATACGACGTTACCGAGATCGATATTCAGGAAGTGATCCGGAACGCGATATCGGCCGTTCTTTCAAGGTACAACCTATCGCCGGGCGTATTTCGGTATTACGGACCGGATGAGCATTTGCCGGTGCTCGGCGACTACCGCGAACTCGAAACCGCGTTCATCAATCTTTTTGACAACGCGGTCAAATATTCCGCCGGCGAACCGAACGTTTCAGTACGCGTTCGTCGAATGGATATGAAAGACCGCGTAGCTATAAGGATTCGCGATAATGGAGTCGGTATACCGGACGCGGATCTCAAGCGGATATTCAAACGATTCTATCGGTCAACAACTCCGTTGGTGAAAGAGACAAAAGGGACCGGACTTGGCCTTTTCATCGTTAGATCGATCATCGAAAATCATGGCGGCTCGATAAGAGCCGACAGTAAGGGCGAGGGTAAGGGAACCACGATACTTGTTCAATTGCCATTACTTTGAAATGAAGATACTTGTAGTCGAAGACGAAGCCCACATTGCCGAGGGCCTTCGCTTTAATCTTGAGGCAGAAGGTTATCTCGCCGAGGTAGTCGCGGATGGTGAAACCGCACTCGATCGGCTTGATAAAGAGCGGTACGACGCTATTGTCTTGGACGTCATGCTTCCGGGCGTCAATGGCTTTGAAACGGCCAAAACGCTTCGCGAACGCCGCGATTTTACCCCGATACTTATGCTGACGGCACGAGGGCGCCCGGAAGACGTTCTTTTGGGGTTCGAGGCTGGCGCCGACGATTATCTTCCAAAACCTTTCGCCCTCGATATATTTCTTGCGCGGCTAAACGGCCTGCTGCGGCGAACCGCATGGTCAAAGGCCGAACCCGCGGCGGCAACGACCGACGATGTCGTCATTGTGAACGGTAGAACGATCGACTTCACAAATCTTGAACTGCGCAAGGACGGCACCGTCTACCATCTGACCTTAATGGAGATCAGGCTTCTCCGCTATCTGATCGAAAATCAGGGTGTTACCGTCTCGCGCCGAACGATCCTTGAGGATGTGTGGGGCTTGCAGGAAGATACAGACACCCGTGCGATCGATAATTTCATCGTTCGGCTTCGAAAGTACCTTGAGGACGAACCGAACAATCCGAAGATCGTACGAACTGTCCGCGGGGTCGGTTATAGATTTTCGCTCGTGTGACCCATTTTGGTTCAGGTCTCAGTCCCTGTAGTGCTTTCGAGCGATCACCTTGATAGCATGGCGCCAATTTTCATGGAGTTCCCATCGCCACAGCTCGATATCGCTGCTGATCATTCTCGCATACAGGTCGAATTCGTGGTGAAAACTTAGAGCCGGTGCGACCAAGTAAATGAGCGCTGGCTCTTCCGATATCTCAAGGTCTCCAAAGAGTCGGGCATCACGCAGATTGCCCCTTCGTCGTTGGATCTCGATCGTGCGCCAATAATCGACAGCCTGAAACACGGCATTGCGGTCGGGCGCGGCCTTTATCTCTATCACCACAAGTCGGCCGTCTTTCCGCAGAGCCAAAAGGTCGATCCGGTCGCCTGCCGCGCGAAACTGGTTGTGGATCGGAGCGAGGATGAGGTTTGCATCGAGCTTCGTGATGTCCCGCCGCAGGATCGATTCGAGCCAAGCCTCTGTACCAAGACGAAAAAGGTCGTGACGTCGATCTGGCGGTTCGTGGTCGCGACGCCGGTGGAGTTCGTCTACAAGATCATAGAATATCTCTTGTGTTTCTTCGTTGAGTGGCTTTCGGTCTCCGCCGGTTCCGAACCAGCATCTCTCATGCCCCATCGTCGTCCGCACACGAGCAAATGGGAGGCCTCTGAATCGGAGTGTCTCGCCGTTCCGTGAGAAAACGACATCGATCTTGTCAGGAGCCATTGCAATGATCTCTCTCGCCCGTCCGCTTTCGCAGATCCGACGTTCGGCGGGGAACTTCTTCGGGCGGTCCCGCCAAAGTGCGTTCATCGACAGGGCTCCGATCGCCTTGGCCTTGACCGCTCCGGACTCACCCGCGACCTCGAAAAAACGTAGGTCCGACGTATACGACGGTTTGAGCAGCGAAGCCAGTTTTCTCAGCTCTCTGATCTGGCGCTTTGTCCCGGCAATAAAAAACTCCTCCGCCGGACTCTTTTTTCGTTCCTTCGACCGCGCAAAAAGCTTCAATGCGTCAGCCAGGAGCGACTCGTGATTCATCGTCGCGGTCGTGTCGACGAGGATGGCGATAGAGCGGCCTAAAGCATCTACGGCGTCTGCGATCGCCAATCGTCCGTTTTCATTTATCAGCGAAATTGTTTTAACTTGTTTGAGTGGAAAGTTGTTTGCAACGGCGTCGAATACCGCATTTGCATAATGAAGCCTGGCAGCATCAATGTGCTCGCGTAACGCCGAGGCAGGTTCTCGTGGAATCAGCCGGATCAGTTCTTGACGATGTCTCGAAGGTGCAACAACCTGGATCTCGAGAACGCCTCCGTCCAAACTGCACGATATCACACGTTTTCTTTTGAAACCGGCCTCGTCAAACGACCCGATCACCAAACGATCGGCGATGGCCGCGATCTCGATCTCGTCTTGACGCAGAGGAATTGTCTTTCCGTTCTCAAAAACCGCCAGCCACTCGAAATGCGAATCCAGGGTTGTTCGGAGCATTTCGCCTGTGTCAGTTAAGTTCACCATTCGTATCTTTGGTCGAAGAAGTTCATCATCGCCTCTGACCAATCGGCATAACCCTTCTCCGACGGGTGAATTCCATCAGCGAAAAAACCGTCGATCTCAAGATCACGCGGCTGGTGGTAATAAAATATACGCTCCATCGGGCCGGTCAGATCCTTGATGTTCGCGTCATGCAGTTTAGAAAGTTCCCAAAGGATGAACTTTATTGGGTGAGGGATCGCCGGCGAGAGCTTGATCATCGGGCAGTTTGACAAAAAAATGACAGCGTCAGGATATCTGTCGCGCATGATCCCAAGCAATTCGGTCATATCGCGACGCCACTTCACCGGGCTGCTCAGTTTCATTACGTCGTTTCCGCCAAGTCCGATAAGGATATAGTCGAACTGCTCATCAGGGATCAGAGGAACGAGTTCGTCAATGGTCCGTCGCGCCGTGACGCCATTCTTCCCGACCACGATCCATTCCACGGGCCTACCGATTCGACGGCTCAATTGCGTTGCGAATTGGCCTGCGAGTGCTTTTTCATGAGTACTCGCACCAAGGCCGGCAACCGTCGATTCGCCTATGACGAATAACCGAGCCGAAGTCCCTTCGCCTGCCGTTCTTCCCTTTTCACCTCCGCCAGCACCCGGCAGCAGGCCAACCTTACGCCTTGTATACTGGCCCTGCAGATACAATAGCGGGGCGAACGGCAAAATCGCCGCGCCGGCGATCAAAAATGTGGCTTGCCACCTTATTAAACTCATTACATCTGCAGCCCGCTGACCACGCGCTATGTTAAAATTCAGGCACCCGGATGCGTTTGTCAAATGCCCCTAAATATTTTCTGTTCGGCGCATTTCTGTTGATCTCAACGGCGGCCTGCGGTTCATCCGGAAACGGTTCCAACAGCCCTCCGGCTTCAATTCCCGAGCCGCCGAGGAGCATACCGTTCGCAACTAAAGAACCTGATGTTTATTCGGCCGGACTCGTTGTCATCACCGGGGGATCAGAACGGAAATTCGCGATCGTCCGCGATAACACCAGGCTCCGCATTGACTTTGAGGTCGGAACACCTGCGCACCGCGTTTTCATACGCACGTCAGAGCTTTACCTTGTTGATCCCCTCAACAAGCGTTTTGCGGATATCTCAGGGGCCGATGATCCGTATTTCGGTCCGGAGTTTGTCATGGATCTTGCAAATCAACTCTTGACGGCAAAGATCTATTCGGACTTCGAAGATATCGGCACCCGGGACGGTTTGCTTGTTTTCCGCACCGTGCTCAACGGGTCGACCACGTCTGAGGTTTTGGTCCTTTTTGATAAGCTTCTGGGCATGCCGGTAAGACAGGAGTTTTATTCGGTCGAGGCCGAAAACCGGACCATGATGTATGCGGTCGAGTTGCGTGATTTTTCTACGTCGATCGACGCCGCAGCATTTGAGATCCCAAAGGACTTTCGGAGGGTTTCTCGCCGGGAACTTGAGCAATGATGGTGCGGCAGCATTCGTGATCTCGAGCTGGAAAAGATCCCTCGGCGCGGACACGGTCGCTGGGCTGTCGGGATAAAAAGAAGAAATGGACCACCTCAGAAAATTCCTCCGATATGTCATGCCCTACAAATGGTCCATTGTAGCGGGCGTGTTTTGTATCTTGATCTCGATGAGCTTTGGCCTGCTTGTGCCGTCGCTTGTCGGGATGGCAGTGGACGACCTCAGCGAAAGCGTTACCTGGCAAAAGATCATTTACTACCCAATTGCAATACTCGGCGTAAACCTCATAAGCGGAGTCTTTTTGTTTTGGCAGAGGCGGCTTTTGATCAATACCTCGCGGCATATCGAGTTTGACATGCGGCGGGATTTCTATGCATCGCTTGTCGGTCAACCGCTTGAGTTCTTCCAGAATACACGCGTCGGCGATCTAATGGCTCGGGCGACCAATGATCTTGCCGCCGTCCGACAGATCGTTGGCCCAATGATCCTCTATAGTTTTCAGGCGATCTTTGCGTTGGCGATCACCTTGCCGATCCTCTTCAATATTTCGGTCACCCTTACGCTCCTGGTTCTTATACCGCTTCCTTTTGTATCTTTGACAGTAAAATACCTCGGTCAACAGATACATATAAGGTTCGAGAAGATCCAGGAGTTCTTTTCCGACATAACCGCGCGAGCTCAGGAGAATTTGAGCGGCGTTCGAGTCGTTCGCGCCTACGCGCAGGAAGACTCTGAGGTAGAGCAGTTTCGTGTGCTGAATCATGAGTATGCCGAACGCAATCTGAAATTGGTCAAATTCTCAGCGGCAATGCGCCCATTGATGTTCTTTTTCATCGGGCTCGGTTTTGTCATCATTGTTGCGGTCGGTGTTCCGATGGCCGTGAGGGGTGAGATAACGGCAGGAGATTTTACGGCATTCATGCTCTATCTTCAGCGAATGATCTGGTATCTGATCGCGCTTGGATATGTGGTAAATCTCTATCAGCGCGGTACTGCCTCTTTGAAACGTTTCAATGCCGTGCTCGAGACCGAGCCGACAATCAAAGATGATCTGGACGTGTCACCGCAGTCGCCGATAAAAGGCGACATCGAGTTTCGCAACCTTTCCTTCGCCTACGGTGAAAAAGTTGTTTTGGATAAGATCGATCTCAAGATCGGGCAGGGCGAGACCGTTGCGATCGTAGGCAAGACGGGCAGCGGTAAATCAACTCTCGTGAATCTGATACCGCGGCTGCTCGACGCACCGGAGGGCTCAATATTGATCGACGGCCAGCCGATCAAGCGGTTCCCAATCGAACAACTCAGACGCTCGATCGGTGTTGTCCCGCAGGAGTCGTTCTTGTTCAGTGACACATTGGCAGAAAACATCGCCTTCGGTATTCCCGGATCACCTTCGTCAAATGGCCGTGCCGGAACTGACCCTGGAACGATCTCGGTTCAGAAAGCGGCTGCCGTTGCCGGACTTGCCGAGGATATTGGCGAATTTCCGAATAAATACGATCAGCTTGTTGGAGAGCGAGGGATCACATTGTCGGGCGGACAAAAGCAGCGAACGGCCATCGCTAGGGCCGTAATCCGCGATCCCAAGATACTTATCCTCGACGATTCGCTCTCGGCCGTCGACACGTACACCGAAGAAAAGATACTTCACAATCTGCGCGAAGTTCGCGAAAATCGAACGACTCTGATCGTCTCGCACCGCGTTTCGACGATCAAAGATGCCGATCTGATCTGCGTTCTGAACAACGGTCGGATCGCAGAACGCGGGACGCACCGCGAATTGCTCGAGTTAGATGGTGAATACGCCCGGCTCTACCAGCGCCAGCTGCTCGAAGAAGAGTTGGACGCTACGTTATAGGAACGGTTCGAAACACCGGATGATCAGGATCGTCAGACCGCGCATATGACCGAGATCGATCAGAAATACCGCACGCTGGCAATACTTTGGCTGATCTTGTTGTTTTCGCAGCTATTGTTTGTAGTTGTGATCTACTCGTCGAAGGCCGAACTGTTCAGCGATCGCAGCGAGCAGTCGTCGTTCGGCAACGAATCGACGGTTGTTTTTGGGGCTGCGTTCCTCGCCATCGCCAATCTAGCGATCTCTTTCTTTTTTCGAAGAAAGGCGATCGAACAGGGTATTGCTGAACAAAAGCCGGAATACATACAGACCGCGCTGATCATCGGCTGTGCGTTTTGCGAGGCTATATCGATAATCGGGCTCGTTCTTGCCCTTGTTTTCGAGTACCAGTATTTCTATCTCTGGTTGTTGGTTGGGTTTATTGGCATCTTTCTCCATTTTCCGCGACGAAAGAACCTCGTTGCCGCAACGCGACCCACGGCAGGCAATTGTTGACTTATTCGGATTTCGATTCGCTTTTACGAGACCTGATTTGAACCGCGGCAAATCCCGACCTCGGTTATCAAACCCGAACGGGACCGCGCAAAAAATAGAAACGCCGCCAAGATCTCTCAAGGCGGCATGATAAATTGTCACTGCGATTTGCTATGGAACGTGAACGGTTACTGTCCGGCGACCGAAGCGTCGAGCTTCGGTACAGCTTGCCATCCAGATGTCGAGGCGTTTTCCTTTGATCTTTCCGCCAGTATCCGACACAAGATAGCTACCGCTATAACCGCCGCCGTTAACATAGATCTTGCTTCCGAGTCGCAAAACGCGAGGGTCGGCAGCAATTATTCCCTGTCTGACGCTGTGTCCCATCGCGGTCTTACCGCGAAGGCAATAGGCCGTTGCCACAAACGAGCCGCGGTTTGCTCCCGCAGATTTCGACATGACCGTTTTTTCAACTAATTTCTTTGCTTCCGATCTGTCCTGACCTTCTTTTTTCTGTTCGTCTTTGCCGGCCTTTACCGGATCTTGAATGTTGACCTCGTCTACCAGGATCGAATCTGCTTTTGCCGAATCTAATGTTAAATCTGTCTCTAAAATATTACCGATCGTATTAAATTGTATTTGCGAACCGTTCGCTATATTGAGTTCGTTCTCTGTCTGGGACTGTGCGTAGATAAAAACCACGAACAGGCTCAAGATCGACAGAATAACGCCTCCTCTAACGAGTTTATTCATTATTCTTTCTTCTCCTAAATTTGTCTTCAATAAAACGCAAAAATAGTGGTTTTGACGAGGTATTACGTCGGCCACTATTCAAAAACAGCCATAAAATTGAAGACTCGTACCGGCCGGAGCCGGCTGCGTCGGCCGTTAAGGGCCAAAACAATTAAAGAGGCTACCACATTTCGGCACATGTGTCCAACAAGCACAATCCCGGAAGCCCTTATCGCAAAAGGCATTTCGGCTTTATCGCGTGTTTTATGGTGTGTTTTTCGGATGCTTTTGGTAGACTATCGAGGCAATTGCTGCCGCATTTTGCAGCCGTCGGTTCTCTTGTTCAAATCACCAAACAAACCCCGAGGAAGATGCTATGCAGGAACGCCGTCAGGGACAGCGATACATAATCTCCTTTCCGATCAGGATCAGATGGAAGGATGAGACCGGTACAGAGGTTATCGAAGAAGGGCTGACCGAAAATGTTGGTCTCAACGGTACGCTTGTCTACCTTCCGCGCAAGCTGCCAACTGTCGGTTCGAAGGTCAATCTTACGGTCACCGAAAATACCGACGACCCGGTCACGGTCACGGCGCAGGTCATTCGTCTTGAACGGAATGCAGCGCACCCGCAGGCGGCTCTCAATTTGATCGACGGGATCCGCGTCTGGAAAAAGAAAGTTTGGGAATTTGCGGGCGAGACGATCGCAGGTGAAAAGCCTGACGAAATAGACGATTGGTAGATCGGATCGACAGAGACGCTACGGTCATCGCTGGACCACCCAGATCAAATAATGAAAATTCTTGTCCTTGGAGCAGGCCGTATGGGTTACGGTGCGGCCTATGATCTAGTTCACAATTCGCCCAATGTCGAGTCGGTGACGGTTGCCGATTTTGACGTCAAAAAGGCCGAATTGGTCGCGGAGCAGGTAGGCACCTCACGGATCGCGGCGCATCATGTTGACGCGGCAAGCGAATCCGACATCGCGAGACTGATGACCGGCCATGATAGCGCCATTTCTTGTGTCAATTACTGGTACAACGAATCGCTTTCGCGAGCGGCGATCGCGACAGGTACGAATTTCTGCGATCTCGGCGGAAACAATTATGTCGTCGACGCCCAGCTTGCGATGGACGACGAAGCCGCCGCCGCGGGCATCAACATAATTCCTGACTGCGGCCTCGCTCCGGGTATGGTCTCGATACTCGCGATGTACGGAGCGGCAAGGTTCGTTCGTCTCGATGAATTGCACATCCGCGTCGGCGGCCTGCCGCAGCATCCGCAACCGCCGCTCGATTACCAGCTTGTATTTTCGGTCGAAGGTCTGATCAACGAGTATATTGAGGTAGCTCGCGTGATTCGTGACGGGAAAATAGCTGAGGTGCCGTCAATGACCGAACTCGAATCGCTCGAGTTCGCAGGTTTTCCGCCGCTCGAAGCCTTTCAGACGTCCGGCGGAACATCAACGCTGCCAGATACTTTCGTCGGGAAGATAAAAGAACTCGATTACAAGACGATCCGCTACGCCGGCCACTGCGAGAAATTTAAAACGATGATCGATCTCGGCCTGTGTTCCAGCGAGGAGTTGGTCGTCGATTTTCAGAAGATAAAGCCGCGAAAGGTGTTTGGCGAACTTCTCCAGCAGAATCTGCCGGCGGACGGGCCCGACTACGTACTCGTCCGGCTTGAATTCGTAGGAACGCTATTGCCGGGAGCTCGGGACACAGAGGCTTCCGCAACAGGGGTCACGAACTCCGCATCTACTCGGTTGCGATATGACATCGTCGACCGCTTTGACCCTGCGACCGGCCTTTCAGCCATGATGCGGACCACCGCATTCCCCGCCTCTATCATCGCCCAGATGATGGCAAAGGAAGATGTCCTGATGCGAGGCGCAACACCCCAGGAAAAAGCAATCGACCCCGAGAAGTTCGTCGCTGAACTCGCTCGGCGAAACATTTCAATAGTCAGCTCGTGAGACCACGGTCACTTCTTTGCGATCTCCTGAACGATCAGCTGTTGTATCAGCGGGGGGTTTTCCGGGCTGAGTGTGAAATAGACCAGGATGTCGATATTTTCGCCCTCAATCACGAACGTTCCCCGCAGTTGGTTTTGAGCGGCCATTCCCTTTACCGATAAGATCTTCCCCGCTTTTGCCCAGAGTTCCGCATGTTCTTTCTTCAGTTTGCCGATCGGGTTGTCCGGAAAGAAATTCTCGGCAAAGATGCCGCTCGATTCCGCTTTTTCCCAACTCGGAAGGAGCTTTAACAGTTCCGCTTTTCGCTTTTCCAGGATCGCCGAAACAGGCAGTTGTCGTGGTTTCAGTCCGGCATCCCTGATGATCATGTCAAGGATCTCGAGGTTGATATTCCCAAGGCCCGCATATGTCACGTTTCCGAACGCAACGATCCCGATCCCATATTCCGGCATCACTCGCCAGTGACTCCCGAACCCCGGCAAGCCGCCGCCATGTCCGATATAAACCCGGCCCTCGCAATCTCTCTGCCAGCTGAGCCCGTAGCCGTACGCGGTCACCGAGGCGCAAACACGTCCGCCCGGATATGTGAATCGTGGATTCATCCCGCTGAATCGCCAGGGGTGTTGCATCTCGCGCAATGAGTCGCGTTTCACCGGGCCATTGTCCGCGGCGTTCGAAGGCGGCGACGCAGACAAATGAAGGGCCATATACCTGCTGAACTCATCGATCGACGAGATCATGCTTCCCATTGCACCCCATGAACCGTCGGCCTTGTCATGAAGCAATTGCTCTTCGATCCATTTGTCGTCAAGCCAGCGATAGCCATGTGCGAGTTTGTCGGGTGGTATGTTCGCGAACTCCCATTCTGACGTATTCATTCTCAACGGCCGCCAAATATTGTCGCGGACGTATTGTTGATACGGCTTGCCCGAGACCTGAGTAATTATCCGTCCCAAAAGGGCAAAGCCCAGATTTGCATATTCGTACGCGGTGCCGGGCGGGTTTGAAAAGGCGATCTGGCTCTCTATCAGTTGCGAGAGTTCTTTATTCGAATCCGACAACTGTCGGTCGCCCCACGGATTATCTTCAGGAAATCCCGCTCCGTGTGTTAGAAGCTGCCGTATTGTGATATGTGTCGAGTCGGCTGTCGGATATTTCAGCTTTTTCATCTCCGGCACGTAAAGATAAGCCGGATCGTCGAGCCCAAGCTTGCCGTCGTCTCGAAGCTTCAGAATTGCCATCGCTGTAAAACTCTTGCTCATCGACGCGATCCGAAACAACGATGCCGACGTTACTGGCGTCTTTTTCTCTAAGTTCGTAAAGCCGTCACTGCCGGCAAATTCGAGCTTTCCGTCAACGACTATGCCAAAGGCGATGCCGGGAAAGTGGTTCCTTGCGGCGTACTCCTTGTAGATCTTTTCGATCGCAGGAAACAATCGCTTTATTTTTTCCAGCCTTGCCGGATCGGTAAATTCTGCCGGCTTATAAGCCGTATCGAACAACGGTGGTTCAGCCCGCCTTCCCTGAGCTGAGGCCGCAATGCCAACAACAAGCAACATGAGAATCGAAACAACATACCGCATATGAACACTCCCAGAGATACCCAAGGTCGTTAGCAACGACCGACACATAAATATCGAATTTCAGTTCGCTACAGATGACACCTACTTTAGTCGAAGTTGGTCGGGAAACGCTAATTCGACCGTTGTGGTAGACAAGCCCGCTTTCAGATTGCGATGGGCCTAATTTGACCACGCTCTTAGCCCTCGGATCATGGCAAAGAAAGGGGCTCTGAATGCCGGTTGCACGAAGCAGGGAACAGCCGTTGTCCGAAGGCGGTTCTTTCATAACTCGCTCCCTGGGAAAACACCCGTAGTTGCCTTATGTGATCGAATTTATTAACGACGAATGATTCGCTTCAGAGAAAACAAAATTTGAACTGTAGGTTGCGTCCGTGATATAATATTTCACAGACGGGCCGAAGTGACTGGCCGCGGTCTTTGATATTAGGTGTGAATCGTGCGATCAGCCGCCGTTGCCGAAGAGACAAAAGATGCAAAGTGTTACTCGTCTGATAATGCGCCTTGTAGAAATGGTTTCACTAAATGAGACGAATATAGTTGGTATCTTATTGCAAGGCTTCATGTTGAGCCACCTCAATGGGTATTCTAATGTGAGACGGCAGCTTCGGCCAAAAAGCGTAAACTCCTTGGCGTTGTTTGAATCGAGGCCCAGATCGACCGACATTGTTTCAATCGAGTGCCAGGCGGGATGGTTGGTCTACCTTACCGATTTCTCTCCTGGCCGGTATCTGACGATCGCCTGAGCGTCCACATCTGCTTTTGTAAAGGCGACGCGTTTCAGTTCGCCCTTTGCGAACATTTCGGCCTGGTCGTCGTGATAAGGCGACGAAGGTAAACGGCCCTGTCCATATGCAAGAACGGAATATGCCTTCGGCACGACGTCGAATTCGACCGCGAGAACCCAACAGTCGCCGCCTACTGCCGCAAACTTGCCGTCTTTATCGCGTTCGAACGTCATGATCCTGAAGCAACCCAGGTCATTGCCGCAACCCCCTACGGGCATGTCGACCTTGCCTCTACGGACTCGGTGGACATCGCCCCATTCAACGTCGAAACTGCCATAGCGTTTCTTGACCTCATCGACCGCCCAGGCGAAGGATTCGGCCGCTCGTTTCGGATCGGCCAACCCGCGAGGGGTTGTAAGCGGATCATCAGCCGTCCAGACGTTTGCGTAACGCTTGTCGTCCGGCAGTGCCTGACGAATTTCGCCATGAATGCCTGAGTAATGCCGCCACCATTCCTGGAAGACAACAGAACCCCGGCTCGCAGGCGAGGTTGTGTTGTCCCAACGTTCAATAAGGGAAAGAGATGCGGCAACGTCACCGGACGGAGCTGTTGCCCTGACCGCTGCGATCAGGTCGTCTTTGACGCGGTCGGCGAGAAGTGTCCGGTAACTGTGCTTGAGTCGGACAATATCCTCAAGGCTGAATTTCTCGTCACCGCCGATCAACTGAATGGCGAGTTGACTTCGGAGTGACAGACGAGGCTCTTCAAAATTAGGATATGCGTTCCGAGTAACTATCGGCATTCGAACATTGGTGTAGTGGTGCGAACTGTTCTCGTTATGAACGTAACCGCCCGGCGGGTTCAGCACCTGCGGCAAAGCGTCGAAGGGAACATAATTGATCCATACATCCTTAATGCCTCGGGCAGCCACGGCCGTTAGTTCATCTACCGGAGGATGCGGCAGAAGAGGAAGAGCGGCGTTCGATAGATAGTAGATGTTTCCCGCACGGTCGGCGAAGGTAAAATTTGAGGTGACTCGCGCACGCATTTTCATCGCCGCTTTCCACTCGTTGAATGTCCGTGCGCGCATCATTCTTAGAAACTGCTCACCGGCACGGATCTCACCGTCGCCAGCGTATTTGAAAACGTAGATCTTGCCATCGGCCCGCTTGATCACCGGACCGAGAGCCGTTGTCCAAAACTCACGGGTCTCGGTAAGGGTGCTGCCACCGCTGCGAAACGGTATGGTGATCAGTTCACGCTTGATCGGAACTGATCTGCCGTCGAACAGGTAATGATCGGGCCTTTTCGGATCAGCATCCAGCTCATAGATCTCGTCGAGATCCTGCGCATTGTTGGTGGTAGAGAATCCGAGGTTGCGGTTGAAACCGCCGATGACGGCAAATGGACCGCCGATACGGAAATCACCGTAGAAATCGATAACGCCCGGCACGGTCAAATGAGCCTCGTAATATCCGGCGGTCCAACGCAGATGAGGGTTGCGAAGAAGGATCGTGTTGCCCGATCTGGTGCGGCTTGGGGCGAGGGCCCAAGCGTTCGAACCGTCGTCCGGGGTTTCACCCTCATCGTCCATCGCTGCCGGATCTTCGTCTGAACGACCGGACCGCCGATTTAGAAAGTTGCGAATTTTCTGGGGCGAAGGCTGGATAAGTTCGGTAGCAAGTACGTCGAAGCCGACAAAATCGCTTGGCATGCCGATCGGAAATTCGCTGCGATGGAGGTCGATAAAACGATTGACGCCTGCTGCAAATCCCTCGTAAACGTCACGTACGTTCTTCGAAAGGAACGGATATTTTGGCAAGGCTTTTGATCGCTGCCTGAGTATGTTGAAGTCGGAATCGATCCGCTCGTAACCGACGACCGAAGCTTGTCTTCCGCTTGCTTCAAGCACTCGCAGTCCCGTCAGATTTCCGTGATCCTCCAACTGAAGCCACGCGAGCGCGAATCCCGCGGCGAATAGATCTTTCGCACGGATGTGCGGTACACCTTTTTCGGTGCGGATGACCTCCATCCGCTGCCAAGGTTGTGATCCGACGGTTATTTGAGCTTTAGCTTCTACGTTCGAAACAAATATTGGAATAATAAGCAAAAATATGAGCTTCATCTTTATTTCGATTGTGCCAGCGAAGGGTGAACGGGATTGAAAGAACTATATCATCGAAAACGACAGGCAGTAAATCGACAGATTTTAAGCAAAAAGCCTCCCGTTTCCGAGAGGCCGTTTGACTTGAATCAAGTCGATACTTAGGCATTCACGCCAACTAAACGTGGGTTGGCCTTTTTCTTCAAGAGCTTCCGCAGTTTCAAACGGGCCTTGTGAAGTTGGGACTTCGACGTCCCCACCGAACATCCAAGGATTCTGGCCACTTCCTCGTGCTCAAAACCTTCGACGTCATGCAAGACAAACACGTTCTTGTAGCCGGTCGGGAGCTGTTCGATCGCGTTTTCAAGGGCGATCTTGTCAACGACCCTCATTCTCTCAGGATCGGCCGTTCCATTCACAACCTGATCGGGTGTTTCTCCTTCGTCGGTAACCTTTTCGTACTTAACATTCCGTTTCCGGAAATGCATGAGTACTTGGTTCACTGTCATGCGATGCAGCCAGGTGGTGAATGCCGAGTCACCTCGAAAACTGCCGATCTTGCGATACAGCTGGATAAAGACGTCCTGAGTTATATCTTCCGCCTCATAAGCGTTCTGGAGCATCCGTAAACAGATCGAATAGACGCGGCGGTGATGGCGCTGATAAATCTCTTCAAAAGCGACCATATCGCCCATTGCCGCCTTTTGCGTCAGCTGAAAGTCAGTACTGGCAACGGTGTTAGCAATCTCAGAACCGGAGCCGCTCGGAACCGTTTCACTCTGCCAAACCGGAAAGTTTAATGTTTCTGTTGTCATCTGCTCGTAACCCCCGCCATAGATGGAGTCAAAAAGCGTGCCAAACGATTGTTTTTCGAAAAATCCTGCCAGATCATTGAATTTTCTTTGTGTTTTTCTAGGCATATCTTTCTATTCGGCGAACATCTCACTCAAGATTCATCTCGATGCGTGTAGTCTTTAGAGCATTTCATGCACGATTTGGTGTGCACAATATCTTCGAGCGCATTGTCGTCGAAACGGCCCAAATGTTAAGATTCTTATTCCATTCATTGCCAAGATTATTTCGTGGTTTTTGATGGATCGATACATGTCATTCATTCGACAGTTCACGTCTTCTCTGATCCTTTTGTTGGCGCTTGGGTCGCAATTATTTGCACACGCTGGAACTACACCAAATACGAAGATTCAGGAGATCGACGAATTTGATGGCGTTCCTATTCTCTTGAAGCACTTGCCAAGGTGGGAACAGGTGCGCGAGAAAGCGGTCTTTACGACGTCAGTCGAAGGCCTTGTATCGTTCTTTGGTGAACAACCGATCTTTCAGCGGATGGATTTTATTCCTGGTACTGAAGCGGTCGCGGCTCAATATGATGAAGGAAAATTATTGATCATCGAGTATTCGACGCCGCAGGCCGCAACGCTAGCTGACGAGGCATTTCGGTCGCACCTCGCCGAAGAGCCCGAAACCCCGCCGTTGATGTATCGCAGGATCGGAAATTATAGTGTTTTCATCTTCGAATCGACTGAACCGGAAGCTGCGCAAAAGCTTATATCCGAAGTCAGTTATGGGAAAACGGTCCAATGGCTTGGTGAGGATCCGTTTCTTGTTCAAAAATTCGAGCGGTATTTTGCTTTGACGGCACGCGATGTGGTTGTGTCAACCATTTTATGGATGTTCATTGGTGGCATCTCGGCTGTATCAATAGGCGTGCTTGCTGGCTTGATGTTCTTCAGGGTTCGTGAGAACAAGCGAAAAATAAGACGACGTTACTCAGACGCTGGCGGATTGACTCGACTAAATCTGGACGACCTGTCCGAACCATGGCCCTCTGACTAAGGTAAGGCCGAAATTAGAGCATCGATATCTTCGCGAATATTGTAAAAATGCGGGGCGATTCTTAACCGGTCGCCACGGGCGCTCACAATAACATTTTCAGACCGAAGTCTTTCAAAAATGTCTGCCGAGTCTATACCACCGCAGTGTTTTAGGCACACGATTGCGGACCTCTCATTTGCGATTCGGGAACTGATGATCTCGTAGTTCTTCGATGAAAGAAGCTCACACAAGTAATCTGAAAGTCCGTATAAGTAGTTTTCGATCTTGCAAAGTCCTGTTTCATTCAATAATTTCAAGCTTTGTTCCAGCCCATAAAAAAGCGACGAAGGTCCAGTTCCGCTCTCCCACGCAAGAGCGTTTGGCTTGACTGGCTGTTCCGTATTGTCAAAGTCCCAAGGTGTCTCAACACTTATCCAACCGATTGAGGTTGGTTCGATGCGTTCACGGGCACGATCAGAAATAAAAAGTATGCCGCAGCCCTCGGGCGAACAAAGCCATTTGTGGCTGGCTCCCGACGCGATATCTACAAATTGCGCAGGAAGATCAAACCCCATTGCCCCAAATCCTTGAATAACGTCAACCGCGAATAAGGCATCGACGCCGCGGGCAGCCCGCCCAACTCGCTCAAGGTCTGCCTTAAAACCTGATCCATATTGGACTGCACTTAATGCGACCAACTGCGTCTTTGAATCAATCATCTCGATCAGTTCTTGCAGATCGATACGCCCATCGCGTTCGGGACACAGCCGTAGTTCGACACCCAGCCGGTCACGGATCATTCGCCACGGATAGAAGTTTGCTGGGAACTCACGCTCAAAACTAACGATATTTGCATCAGGATTCCAGGAGATCCCGTTCGCGACGGAAGCAAATCCGTCGGAAGTATTTCGCATAAACGCGATCTGCTCAGGTCTCACTCCCAGCATTTCCGCAACAATGTTTCGTACACGTGTTTTTGTTGCAATCCATTCCGAATAATGTTCGGAGCCGTGTGATGCAACGTCACGCAACTGTGAAACGACGGCATCGATCGCAGTAATCGGCATTGGCGACACCGCTGCGCTATTCAAATACGTTTGTTCGGTTGCTGCGGGAAATAGAGAGCGAATCGACGGGTTCATTTCACGATTACCTAATCAGATGTCGAGTGCACTGCAATCTTAGCACGACTCGCGATCGTCGCAAGGTTGCGAATCGATTCCAGAAATTCTTTGACAAACCTTGTAGCGAAAGCTACTTTCTAGTTTGGAGCATTGCGGCCCAGACTAATGGCGCCAAATTTGACTTGGATCAATTGCCAACAATGGAATTCAAAAGGAAAGGCCAAATCGCGTTCGGAAGAATCTCTCCTGAAGATGATGGCGATATTGTCGTGGTGGAAATGCGCCGTGAGTCGCGAAACGGACTCTGGAATGAAAGCCTCCGCTTGGTTCGTGACGTTTTCCTTATCCTCGTCGTTTTTGTCTTGTTTGGGGTTTTTGCAGTCCAACCGGTCGTCGTCGAAGGAACATCGATGCTGCCTCAATTAAACGACGGTGAGCGTTTGCTGGTCAACAAACTCGTGTATTACAAGATCCAAAGTGTCAGATGGGGGCACCTGGAACGCGGTGACATTGTTGTCTTTTGGTACCCTAAAGAACCTGACAAGAGCTATGTGAAGCGAATTATTGGCTTGCCCGGCGAGACAGTTGAGGTTCGAAGTGGACGCGTCTTCATCAATGACGTTGAACTTAAGGAAGACTATCTCGATATCGAACATAACCAATCGATGCCAAGTTGGCCGGCCCGAAAAGTCGAAGCTCATCATTATTTTGTAATGGGCGACAACCGTGACAACTCTTCTGATTCGCGATATTGGGGCTTAGTGCCTGAAAAATACATTTATGGAAAGGCCTTTTTTCGCTATTGGAAGCCCGGCAAAATGGGTTTTTTGGAACACGGGGAATATCAGGAATTGAAACCAGACTCTAACGACCTTCCAAATGCAGCGCGTCGTTAGAGTTTCGCTTTCAATTGAATTAGCAAATCAGACGTTTTGGTCACACACCTCTGACTCGCCAATCTCTCGGTTTTTGTTTTTCGTCCTCTCGCATAGTCAATTGCGTTGAGATAATATCGATATCCGATGACTTTTGCTGCAGACGCGATTCTAGTTCTTGAGGACGGTCGAACATTTCATGGCCGGTCTTTCGGTGCCATCGGCGAGACCTTTGGTGAAATGGTTTTTAACACGTCCATGACCGGTTATCAGGAGATCTTGACTGATCCGAGTTACGCTGGTCAGATCATTTGTATGACCTATCCACTGATAGGAAACTACGGGGTAAACCAAGACGATGTAGAATCACGCAGGCCATGGGCGGAGGGGTTTGTTGTTCGCGAATCGAGCAGGATCCGATCGAATTGGCGTTCGACACGGTCACTACCGGACTATCTCTCAGAAAACCACATCGTTGGGATCGAACACGTCGACACACGTGCTCTGGTACGCCACATTCGCAACAAGGGAGCGATGCGAGCCGGCATTTCTTCGGTTGATCTTGAACCCGAAAGCCTCCTCAAGAAAGTTCTCGAGTCGCCGGACATGAAGAAGCGTGAACTTGCTTGTGTTGTGACAATCGAGGATACGTTCGAATACCCGTCGCTGGATGAAGCCCGATTCCATATTGTGGCGTTTGATTTTGGTGTGAAAACAAACAGCCTGCGTGAGTTCTCCAAATTCGGGTGTCGCGTCACAGTCGTGCCGGCAACTACCACGGCAGAAAGTTTGCTCTCACTTAAGCCCGATGGGATCTTCCTATCAAACGGACCGGGCGATCCATCTGCTATGACGACAATAGTTTCCGAGATCAAGAAGTTGATCAGATCAAATGTACCAATTTTCGGAATTTGCCTGGGTCACCAACTGATCGGCGAAGCATTCGGAGCCAAGACGTTCAAGATGAAATTCGGCCATCGCGGCGGCAATCAACCGATCAAATATCTGAAGACCGGAAAGGTCGAGATAACTTCGCACAACCACGGGTTTGCGGTTGATCCCGACTCCCTCCCTTCAGATGTCGAGGTCACCCATATCAATCTGAACGACAATACCGTTGCCGGCCTGCGGCACAAGACCTTACCGGTCTTCTCGGTCCAATTTCACCCGGAATCAGCCCCGGGCCCGCATGATTCGGAATATCTTTTCGCGCAGTTTCTGGAGATGTTGGAGAAAAAGGAAGATTAATGAAGATCGAACGTGTTCACCCTCTGGATACGCCCAAAACGTGCTCTCTGGTTGAACTAAGGTTCGAGATCGTTGACGAGAGTGACCGGGAGGCGATAGATCAACCGTTAGAGGACTGCCTCCACCCGAATGGTAAGTTCGTTGGGATGAGCAACCCCAAAATGGTGGAGAAAATCGATGGGCATTCTTCTCTTATTTCCTCGATCCGTCTAGACCTTTATAATCGAGAAATGGCTCGGTAGTATTACCGGAAGAAAACCCCACTACCAAGCCATCTTTCATCTATATCTTACGAAAGGCCGTAGTCAGCCTACTGCCCGATGCCGTAAATATACGGAGCGATGATCAACGAAACGATCGACATCAACTTGATCAGAATGTTCATCGAGGGGCCGGAAGTGTCCTTGAATGGGTCGCCGACGGTGTCACCGGTGACTGAGGCTTTGTGCGGCTCACTCTTCTTGTAGAACATCTCGCCGTTAATTTCGACTCCCTTCTCGAAGGACTTCTTAGCATTATCCCATGCACCGCCAGCATTGTTTTGGAACATACCCATAAGTACTCCTGAAACAGTCACGCCCGCGAGCAACCCGCCAAGAACTTCAGGGCCAAACGTGAACCCTACAATCACAGGCGTTACGAGCGCAATGGCTCCCGGCATCAACATTTCGCGGATCGAAGCCTTGGTCGAGATTTCCACACATTTCTCATATTCCGGCTGTGCCTTATATTCCATAATTCCCGGAATGTCGCGAAACTGACGACGGACTTCCTGAACCATGTCCATTGCTGCTTTGCCAACGGCCTGGATACACAACGCCGAAAAGATGAACGGTATCATTCCGCCAACGAAGAGACCGGCAAGCACATTTGCTTTGTAAATATCGATGCGGTCGATGCCTGCGATCCCAACAAAGGCAGCGAATAGAGCAAGTGCTGTTAGGGCCGCTGACGCTATCGCGAATCCCTTCCCGGTTGCTGCAGTTGTGTTGCCAACAGCGTCCAGGATGTCGGTGCGTTCACGGACCTCGGCGGGGAGTTGGCTCATTTCCGCAATGCCGCCGGCATTGTCGGCTATCGGGCCAAAGGCGTCGATGGCGAGCTGCATTGCGGTCGTGGACATCATACCCGCGGCCGCGATGGCAACGCCATACAGCCCTGCGAAATAGTATGAGGTAATGATACCGCCGGCGAGGGTCAGGATCGGGATAACGGTCGACTTCATCCCTACCGATAGTCCGGCTATGATGTTCGTGGCATGACCTGTCGACGATTGCCGCACGATCGACATCACTGGCTTTTTGCCCATCGCGGTGTAATATTCGGTGACGTAGCTCATGATCGCACCGACCACCGTCCCGACGACGATCGCGTAGAACACATCCATTTTGTCGAACGAATTCGACCTAAGCGTGATCTGGCCTTCCGGCAGCAGCCACATTACCGCAAAATAGGCGGCGATCACCGTCAGCACGATCGATGACCAATTGCCGAGGTTGAGTGCGTTCTGAACATTCCCCTTGTCATCACTGATGCGAACGAAAAATGTCCCGACTATCGAGAAGATCAGCCCGAGGCCGCAGATGACCATCGGCAGCAGGATAGGCGACATGCCGCCGAACGCGTCGCGGACGAGTATCTCCTGACCCAGGACCATCGTTGCGAGGATCGTTGCGACATACGATCCGAAAAGGTCGGCGCCCATGCCCGCCACATCGCCGACGTTATCGCCGACGTTATCGGCGATCGTTGCCGGGTTACGGACGTCGTCTTCCGGAATTCCGGCTTCGACCTTGCCGACGAGGTCGGCCCCGACGTCAGCTGCCTTGGTGTAAATACCGCCGCCGACGCGTGAGAATAGTGCGATCGATTCGGCACCGAGCGAGAAGCCGGTCAAAACCTCGATCGCGGTCCTCACCTGGTTCGCACCGAGATCCGAGAATGTCGCAAGAAAAACGATGAACAATCCGCCGAGGCCGAAGACCGCAAGGCTTGCAACCCCGAGGCCCATCACGGTTCCGCCGGTGAATGAGACCTTCAATGCCTGCCTCAGGCTTGTGCGTGCGGCCTGTGTCGTCCGAACGTTGGCCTTGGTGGCGACGCGCATGCCGATGTAGCCGGCCGTCGCCGAAAAAACGGCTCCGATGATAAAGGCGACGGCGATCAGCCAATGGGAGTGTATCTGCCGCCCATTGACCTCATGGATGGTTCCCGAATAGGCCAGCAATGCGGCGGTGATGACGACAAAGATGCTGAGGACGCGCCATTCGGCTTTCAGAAACGCCATCGCGCCGTCTGCAATATGCTTGGCAAGGTCCTGCATATTCTGGTCGCCGGCGTCCTGCTTGCCGACCCAGGCGGATTTATACGCCATCACCAGCAATCCGATGACCCCGAAAGCGGGCACTAAATAGATCACGTAATCGTTCATATTGTTTTGTTGCGGACGGCCTGCAGAGAGATATCGGCGAAAGAGCCTTACTTCCTTCGGGTCGAACCGCCTTGATCAAAATGTCTTATGGATTCGAATAAACTCCGTTGAATATCAAAACTAATGATTATCGAACAAACGCCGCCTTTTAACAAACGTCGCGAGCGAAATTTCGGCGGTCAACACGGCGCCATTCGGCACCCGGCCGCGATATCCGGCAGGCGCGGGCGTAATGCTCAGCGGCAGCCGGAGCGTGACGGGCTCGATGCGGAGTTGGGCGGGAATCGAAAGATAAAGGCAGGATAAACGGGCCGGAAAAACGCGAACATTTACAAACCGGACGGATCGGCCAAAGCCGCCGGGCCGCCAATCGAGGCGGTGGGGGCGCTTCTTGCAGGGAGCAAGAAAATGCTTGACGCAAACCCAACGACCGTGTTATCAATGAAACATCCGTGCGAGAATGGCACGCGAAAGATGATGCAGCTTGACAGACAATGCGAGAAATTCATGGGCGGGCCGACGCTTGCCTACACCGAGCGGGTCCACGTGACGATCAGCCCGAAGGGCGCGATCTTCCTGAACCAAAAGGCACACAAGATGATGGGCCGCCCGCTCGCCGTCTATCTTTATTACAACCGGCCAAAGGACACGATAATCCTCGAACCGACCGACGCGATCACGGCGAATGCCGCGTTTCTCGTTCGCGACGACGGCCTCTCGACCGGCAGGCGGATCTATGCAAACCCTTTCTGTAAACATTTCGGCATCCGGATCAGCAAGACCCAGCGCTTCATCGAGCCGACCGTCGATGCCGTCTCTCGAATGTACCTGAAACTCTCCGAGACCGTCTCGGTCGCCACCGGCCCGCGAAAGAAAAAGTATCAAAAGTAAGATTTAAGGCGTGACATTATAGTACCGTATACAGTACCATTCTTTTTAGGCGGATTGCATAGACATAAATATGACAATTTCCGAAATTATCGCGGAGCTTGAGGTTCAAAAGGCCAGTACGAGGTTCTCCAAACTAATGCGAATATGCGAAGAGTTTTTCGGAAAGCCAAGAATGAAGGGCAGCCATCATATTTTCAAGATGCCCTGGCCGGGCGATCCGAGATTGAATATTCAATCCGACAAGGGCAAGGCGAAACCTTATCAGGTTGAACAGGTCATCGCGGCGTTAAATAAACTGGACAGAGAGAGTTGAGGTAGTAAGTATGACAAGGGCAAAAGCATTAAGATCTAACAATAAAGCGGAAGAATATAGCTATACAGTTGCGTGGTCTGAGGAAGACGATGCCTTTATTGGGTGGGTGGCCGAGTTTCCGTCTCTTGCGGCGCACGGCGGCACGCAGGAAAAGGCATTGCGCGAGATCCGCAGCGTCGTCGGATTTGTGATCGAAGACCTGATCGCCGAGAATGAACCGATCCCCGAACCGCTTGGCCGCCGCAGCTACAGCGGAAAGCTAAATGTGCGAATGTCAAAAGAGCTCCATCGCCGCCTCGCGCTCGAATCCTCTGTCCAGGGCGTTTCGCTCAACACTTTGATCAACACAAAACTTGCCCGTTCGTAGGCTCTCTGTCGGCCAAATGTATCTGATACTCTCCGAGACCGTCTCGGTCGCCACCGGCCCGCGAAAAAAAGGTCAGAACCGTGAGCGATAGCGACTTGGTTCTTTGGTCCGAAGCGAAAACCATCATTTTAAGAAGCGCAATTGCTACGAAAGTGCGATCGCAGCGAGCAGCACTACGTGGGCAAACATATGAGCGATGACGGCGGATTCGAGGCCGCGTTTCCAATATAGAAAGCCTGCAGCAATGCCGAATATCGAGTTTGCAGTGATGACATAGATAGTCAATGCTGCGGTCAGGCCGCCGCTCAATGCAGAGGCGATCGGCAAATGCCCGGCTCCGAACAAGATCGCCGAAGCCACGATAGAGACAACGAACCAGACGGAGCTCGGCGAACCCTTACCTCGGTCGAAGGCCTTCCAAAGAGCACAGACAATCAGCGTCATCATGCCCCATCGAAGCAATATCTCTTCCGTGACGCCGCCGTATAGAAAACGCGTGATCGGCGGCATCATTTTGTTGAATGCGTCAGCACGAGCGATAAATTCGTCGGACAGGAACGGAGTTGCCAACAGCCAGCACGTGGTTATCGCCATACCTGCCAAGATTCCCCCAAAAATGCCGGGAATGATCTGCGGCCGCAGTGCGGGAAAAAATGGCCTTCGCTCTGCAAGAGCTTCTGTGGCAGGCGCATGCAAACCTGCCTTTGGCGCAAGCCACATCCCGGCCAACACTGCCAGCGTCACCAATACACCCGGTTGGATAACGGCCAGCAGCCTGATCACGCTCATCGGGATGTCAGGCTGCGACATACCTTCAGCTTCCGGAAGCATCTTTATCAATGCCGAAATATCGACAAGCAAAAACGACAGAACGCCCGTAAAGCCTGCAATCCAAAGTAAAAGAAAAAGACGAAGTCTTGGAGACATTAGCTTTGCCTGAATTCAGTATACATCCCCCGTCGTACGTTCAGTTATTGCCATCAGAATTCATTTTGGGTTTTTTTGATCGACAAAAATGCGGTTCGGCAAAGCATCCATTTCCCTTTGCCGGCATCTCAAAACAAAGAAGCCAAGAATCTGAATGATCGTTAGCTAGAAAGATATAAAAACGAAACGAGGTGATCCTATGAAAGGCACGGGAAGTTTCAGCCTTACGGTGGTAGTGTGTCTATGCATCGCAGTTGTATCAGCTTTCGCCCAGACGGCGTATCGCGTATCGGCTCCTTACACGTATGAGAATCTCACGATATTTCTCATCCACGGAGCTGACACGAGCAGCAACAAGAATCTGATCACGCTGCAAGAAGCGATGGAGATGAAAGTATTCAAGGTCTATGAAACTGATGACGTTAACGAGCTGATCGTTGAGAATATCTCGCCGATATACGACGTTTTTATCCAATCCGGCGATATCGTCAAAGGTGGCAAGCAGGATCGTGTGCTCGCGATCAGCATAATCGTTCCGCGAAATTCGGGCAGAGTCTCTATCGAAGCTTTTTGCGTCGAAGCCGAAAGATGGGAGGGCCGCGGCAACGAAAGTAAGAAGGAATTTTCCTCGTCCGAAGAGCGCATTGTTTCAAGGGAATTGAAGATCGCTACACAGGGAAAGGTAGGCGATCCCGGATCAGGAAGCGGCACAGGTTCCGGCGATGGCCAAGGCTCGGCAACAGGATCAGGATCGGCTGGTGCACCGGGTCCTGCACCGGTGTCCGGCGCTGTTAGAGGTACATCAACGGCTTCGGAGGTTGTTACCGTCGCAGGACGAGGTGATCAGACTGCTGTTTGGAATGAGGTTGCGAACTCGCAAAAGAATCTTTCGGTCAATGTAACGGCGGATATTACCGTAAATGCCTCTTCGTCAAGTCTCCAGCTTGCGCTCGAGAACAAGAAGCTAAAAAAGGCGACGGAAGTGTTTGTTAAGAAGTTTGACGGCCTTGCAAAAGGCAAGAGCGACGTCATCGGCTATGCATTCGCGATAAATGGAAAAATAAACAGCGCCGATATTTACGTCTCGAATCACCTATTTGCGAAACTATGGCCAAAGATGCTGAAAGCCGCCGTTACCGAAGCGATCTCGCTCGCCGACAAGCCAAAAGCAGAAACCGAACCGACCGCCAGCGATATCAGCACATTTATCGCCGAAGCCGACAAAGGAACCAGGAAAGAACGACAGACCGTCGCTAAGTCAAAGGTCGTCACCAGGGCCTCAAAGAACGAGGCCGTGTACGAAGCCCGCGACAAATCCGGCCTCGTCGTCCATCGCAATTATGTGAACTTGAATTGATCCGGCAGTTGGTCTCGTGTTGTGCACAATGCTCCAGATTTCTACTTATGGCAATGCACAAGCTGCCAAACTTGGGTCAAACTCCGGCGCGAAGTTCACAGCGATTTTGAACGGCAGCACGTCAGGTGTTCAAGCGGCCAACTGCTAAGAATACTTTGCTCATTCGGTCACAAGACCAAAGTCTCCTTTGCACCTATCCGATCCGCCAAGTAGATGCCGAACCTCGATACGCTGCGCCAAACGGCGGGACCTGCATTTCTACCGCGCTATTGCAGAAGATCTTCATTTGCCCGATACTGCTTCGATATATGGGTTTAGACATTTATGTTGGATCGTACACTCGGTACTTCACCGGAAATTGGGAGAACATCGTACAGCAACGCGGACGAGAGGAAGGCTGGGACGTTCAGATCATACGGCCAGATGATGATGATGACGATGACGCAATTACCGACCCGGAAGATGTGCGCTCAGCGGTTCTCGATTGGCGACGCGAAATCGAAACAGGCCTCGGCAACGATCTGAAAGAGCCGCTTGATTGGGACGAATCGGACGACGCACCCTATTTCACTGATAAACCGGCGTGGGATGGTTATGGATCGCTCCTGCTTTGGGCGGCGTACTCAGAGCATCCTGAACTGAAACGACCGGTGGCATCGACCGAAGATTGGTACTCTGATCCCGCGTTTCAAAAAAGCGTTGAGCCCGACTTCAGAACGAGCTTCCCCTCCCTCCTAAGGGACGTTGAAGCTTGGCTTCCGGCGCAATTCATGTTCAATTTCAAAGCAGCGGACCTCTCGGGTAAAGAAATGCACTTCGGTTCCGCGTATTCGCTTCGCGACGAACTCTACCACTTGAACAAGACAACGTGGGATGCGACAGAGGAAACACTTACGATTTGGCGGCGCGAGGGGGCCGAACATCTTGCACCACTGGAAACTCTTGCTCGCTGTGCCTTTGGGATGTTTTGGCAACTAGTAAATGATGCCATAGAACACCGACTTATCATGAAGCTCGATTATTGAGGAGTGCTCAGATCAGTGAAAACGATTTCGATCAGATCAAACTTACGCGAATCGATGATCGAGATCACGACGGAGGTCTCGACGTTGCTTCGGGATGCGGGTGCGACGGACGGTGTGTGCGTTCTTTTCACGCAGCATACAACATGCGGGCTGACGATAAACGAGAATGCCGATCCTGATGTAAAGAGCGATATGCTCGGGTTTTTGCGGCGGCTGATACCGCAATACGACGGGCACTTCACGCACTTCGAACACAATTCCGACTCGCATATCAAGGCGTCGCTGGTCGGCTCGAGCGTAACGGTGCCGTTCGAGAACGGGAAG
>ERZ761609.212-NODE-212-length-78714-cov-90.153536_pt1 | contig 78714 bp, 70 predicted proteins | sample MGYA00511163_ERZ761609 | MGnify/ENA primary metagenome ERZ761609 (study PRJEB28899, sample SAMN02445070) | bioreactor sludge metagenome | biome: EBPR sludge | place: Australia: Brisbane, Thorneside Wastewater Treatment Plant | collected 2011-12-16 ...
GAGATTGGTCAGTGACTGGAGTTCAGACGTGTGCTCTTCCGATCTGCCGCCACGCATGCCACCGCCGCCCCCTCCGGCTCGGCCGCCGCCACCAGCGAGCCCGCCGCCTTGCTGGGCGGCTTGCATCTTCTCTTGAATCTCTCGAATTTGCGCCATGTTGATTTCGGCCACGACGACTGAGTCGCCCTCGGCCAGACCTTCGAGCACCTCGATGCCGTCATTGCCACGCTCACCGACCTTCACTGGGCGACGGACCGGCTTGGCCCCCTTTTGCTCCACCAGCACATAGGCGCCTTGAGCGTCCATCTTGACCGCTTGGCTGGGAGCCAAAATCACGTCGTTCTTTTCGAGCGTGATGAATTCGCACGTGGCGTTCATGCCCGGCAAAATCCTGATTTTGTAACCTGGGAGAACCTCGACTCGAACCTGGATGGCGGTGACATTACTGACCGTCGTCGCCACGGGGTCGATTCGGACGACCTTTCCTTCGACCGCTTGACCGGGGAACGCTTCGACAAGTACCCGGACCTTTTGGTTCAGCATGACCTGTCCGATGTCGGCCTCATCGACCGCACAATCGACAAAGAGGCGAGTCGTGTCGCTGATCTGGACGATGTTCGGGGCGTTGCTGATCGAGCTGGTGCCGGGCGGGATGATGGTGCCCTCTTCAAGATATTTCACTGTCACCACGCCATCCCGAGGAGCCACAACCGTGGTCTCGTCCAGGTTCATCTTGGCGTTCTCCCAGCTTGAGCGTGACCGGGTCACACTCGCCCGCGCGCTTTGGACTTGGGCTTGGCTCGTGTTGACCGTCATGCGGTCGGTCTGAGCCCGCTGCAGAGCGAGTTCGGCTTGGCGAACGGCTTTACGCGCCTCGTCGAGCGAGCGAGCGCTCACGACATCGTTGCTCTGATTGGCCCGAGCTTGGGCAAGGCTGGCTTCAGCTTGGCGAACCGACGCTTCCAGGCTCGCCTTTTGGGCAAGCAGTTCTTGCTCAAGGGTGGCCAGCCGCTGTTGGGCATTTCGGGACGCAGTTTGGGCGCTCGCCAAGTTGGACTGGGCTCGCTCCACAGCGGAAAGGCTGACGTAGCCCTTTTCAAACAAGTCTTGTTGCCGACGGGCTTCGCTCTCGGCCGCACTGAGAGCGGCGCGAGTTTGGTCGATCTGCCCTTGAACGTCGGTGCGTCGCTGAGGATCGGTGACGGTTTTGAACTCTCGCAAGTCCGCCTCGCGAGAGGCCAGAGCCGCTTCGGCATTCTGGATCGAGCTCGTTGTGAGCTTTGGCTGGGTCCGGAACTGTTCTTCGGCTTTGGCAAGCCGAGTCTTGGCAAGCTCAAGCGCGACTTGAGCATCTTGCACCTCAGTCGAGGTGTTTTGCTTTTGCATCGAAGCATTGGTCCGAGCGCGCTCAAGTTCGGCCTGGGCGGAGCTCAGGTCTGCGGTCGCCACCTCCATCCGATTCATCATGTCGATCGTGTCGATCTTCGCAATGACGTCGCCCTTTTTCACTTGGGCTCCTTGCTCGACCAGAAGCTGGATGACTTTTCCGCCCGCCCGCGACCGAATATCGACGCTGGTCAGCGGCTTGACCTGACCCGAGGCGGAGATCGATCGGACGATATTGCCCCGCTCGATTTTGGCGTAGCGATACTCGATTTCGGCACTTTCTGAGCGCTTGCAACCCGAACCGAGGGCCAGGGCCAACATGGCCAGCGAGACGAGAATGAGAGATCGTTTTTGCATTATTCTTCTTCACCCGGCAACGGCTCGCCGGTCACCAAACGGAGACGAATTTCGGAAATCAACCAATCGTATCGAGCTTCCACGGCGTTCGACTCCGCGGTCACGAGACTGATTTGTGCAGTGAGGACAGCGATGACGTCGCCCGCACCGAGACGCTGCGCTTCGATCGCGGCCTCATAGTTCTCTTGGGCCGCTTTGAGGGCCGCCTCGCTTGCGGCGAGACGTTCGAGGTTCACCCGGACCTCAGAGTATGCGGCCTCAATCTCCGCTCGGGCGTCCAGCAGGTCTTGCTCGTAGTTGGCTTCTTGCGCCTTCAGCGAAAACCTCTGGCTTCGAACTCGCTCTTTCGATCGAAACCCGTCAAAGAGCGGCATCGAGGCCTCGAAGGCTAGTGCGCTACGCTCCGAAACACCCGGCGCAAACGCCTTTCGAAACTGAAGATCGAGATTCCAAGTGACGCCCGACTGAATTTCCGTCAACCTCAAATTCGATCGAGATGCGTCGATCCGCTTGCGGGCGGCGGCGAGGTCGGCTCGATTTTGGAACCCGCGCTGGATGGCTTGCTCCAAGGTCTCGTCCGCGGGCGGCGCGGCTTCGGCCGCGACCGATTGGAGCTCAGGGCTCGCACTCGGGACCGACCAACCGATGACTGCTTTGAGATCGGCCATCGCATTACGCTCTCGCGATTGAGCTTGGAGCACGCTCGCTCGGGCATTCAGGGCGTCAGCGCGAGCCTGAAGAATGTCTTTTGCGGGCGCGTCGCCCACTTGAACCCGGGCTTCGGTGGCCTTGAGAATCTCACTCGCCCGCTTCTCTTGGGCCAGCTGCACGCGGAGAAGCTCATTCGCACGAAGTGCGTTCAGGTATCGGTCGTGAACTTGAAAGAGCACTTGGCGCAAGGAGTTCAAGGCACTTTGCTCGCTCGACTCGGCCGACTTGCGGCTGCTCGAAAGAGTGGCCAGCCTCTCGCCGCTATCTAAAATTCGCCATCCGGCGGTGATGTCGAACGAATCGTCCGCCCCGCTGCCCGACCCCGTGGCCCCGCCAGTTCCGGTCTGAAATCGCGTTCGGGTCGAGTCGTATCGGTACACCGGCGTGAGAGTCGGCAGGAAGCTTCCCAGCGAGCCTGCAACCTCGCTCCGAGCAGACTTCAGATTGAACACCGCCGCTTGAAGCGTGCCGTTCCTGGCCTTCGCCATCGAGAGAGCTTGGTCAAGAGTAAGAGTTTCTGCTCTTAAAGCTGCACACAGCGCGAAAAAGCCGATCGCCAAACCGAGTCCCCGGCGTGGCTTTGAATTCACAGCCTGACGGATTTGCCGAGCCGATTTCGCCCCGGAGTGATGGAATGATGACTCAAAATGATGCATGAACCCTATTGCCATACGTGTGCTCACGCAAAAATTGCACCTAGGTTTCGATAAAAAGAGCGGATGATCAGTAAATTGGGGACATCCGAACAAGATACAATGAGGACATGGCATCGACGATGGCGAGCGGCCTCGACCGCATCGTAGAACTTCTGGGAGCTCAGGCCCCCAGCCTTTTGGAGCACCAATGTCGCACGGTCGACAAGAGCCTTTTGCACCTGCCGGGGCCCGATTTTGTGGACCGGACGTGGGCCAACTCGGACCGAACGCCTAAAGTCCTGCGGAGCTTGGAGACCTTGCAGCGCAACGGTCGACTCTCAGGAACGGGCTACCTGAGCATTCTGCCGGTGGACCAAGGCATCGAGCATAGCGCCGGTGCAAGTTTCGCCAAAAATCCTGCATATTTTGACCCCGAGAACATCGTCAAACTCGCCATCGAAGGCGGCTGCAATGCCGTGGCGTCAACCCTCGGCGTGCTCGGCGCAGTCAGCCGAAAATACGCTCATAAGATCCCGTTCTTGGTGAAGATCAACCACAACGAGTTGTTGACCTACCCGAACAAGGCGGATCAGATTCTCTTCTCCAGCGTCGAACAGGCCTGGGACATGGGGGCGGTGGCGGTCGGGGCGACCATCTATTTCGGAAGCGACCAAGGCGGTCGACAGCTCGTCGAGATCAGTGAAGCGTTTGCCCGGGCGCATCAACTCGGCATGGCGACGGTCCTCTGGTGCTATCTGCGCAACTCGGCCTTCAAGAAGGACAAGGATTATCACGTCGCGGCCGACCTGACGGGCCAAGCCAACCACCTCGGAGTGACAATCGAAGCCGACATCATCAAGCAAAAGCTGCCGGAAAACAATGGCGGATTCTTGGCTCTGAATTCGGGCGACAGCAGCTATGGCAAGCTCGACAAGCGGATGTATTTGGACCTCGCGTCGGATCACCCGATCGATCTTTGCCGCTATCAGGTGGCCAACTGCTACATGGGTCGGGCCGGGCTGATCAACTCGGGGGGAGCCTCGGGCGAAAACGACTTCGCAGAGGCCGCAGCGACTGCCGTCATCAACAAGCGAGCGGGCGGCATGGGCTTGATTTCAGGTCGAAAGGCGTTCCAACGACCGATGGCCGAAGGCATCCAGCTCCTCAACCTGATTCAGGACGTCTATCTGAACGACCAGATCACCATCGCCTAGCCCCGGTCAATCGGCGAGCAGAAGCTTCGGCAGTTCGTCGGCCGTGGTCTGGGTCGGGTTCGCCAAGTTGCGAAGGTCTCCCAAAAGAGGCGCAACTTGGCGAGCTTGCCATTTGCGGGGAATCGAAAAAGCCAGACGTCCCGACGGATTCCAAACCAACCAAGCTCGCTGGCCGCTCGCCATCTTGAGGCCGACGACCCACGTGCCGCCCGGCTCCGTCCGAGCCCCGATCACTGTCGCGCCGACCAGCCATCCATAGACTCGTGAATAGGCCTGGGCGGCCTGATTCGGGGTGACCATGTCTTCTCCGACTAACGGGACGCCCGTGTGAGTTCGGTTGTCCCACGAGTACCAATAGAACCGCTCGACGCCGTTGAGCCAATACAGGACCAGAGCCCGCGCCAGGATGCCAGCCCCCTTTTCACCCTCGTAGACCGTCCGTGGACTCCGCCCAACGGTGCTCTCGGTATTCCAAAGCGGGAGGTGTTGCAAATTATGTTGGCGGAGCAGGGCTCGGATCCGCTCGATAGTCGCACGTGCTTCCTCAGGCTGGGCGAGTTCAGGCAGGTAGAGGTGGTATCCGATGACATCGACAAATCTTCCGCCACCGGCCGCGAGGAACTTTTGGAACCAAGCTTCCCCAATGCCCGAGGGGCTCGGACTGACGAGGGTGATCGACGGGTCGATTTTCTTGAGCTCATAGCGCGCGATCTGAGTCATTTCGATCAGCTTCTCGATGCTGCCGGTCCAGAATCCGGGTGCATCTGGCTCATTCCAAACCTCGTAGGTTTGAACCAAGCCCTTGTATCGCTGGCCCAAGGTTCGGACATAGAGCCGCCAGTCGTCGATCTGGGCGGGCTCGCTCGGCCCACCCGCCATATACGGCCCGTAAGCCGAGCGATCTTGAGGGCGCGCCGCCGCCCAAGCCGGCGTGTGCCCCAAAGTCACCAAGACATCGATGCCTCGGGCCCGGCTCATGAGGATCATCTGGTCAAGGCGAGTGAAGTCCCATCGGCCGCGCTCGGGTTGGACCTGCGCCCAACGGGTCCCGAACGAATCGTGGCTCCGATAGGCCCCGAAGCTCAGATCGGGCCACGGGCGAGTATGGCCAGCGTGATGGAGGTGCATCCCGAAGTAGGTCGCCGGAATCGGCTGAGACGGGATGGGGAGCCCGGCGGCCGCGTCGGGGGCGGAGCTCCCCCCGCAGGCGATCAAACCGCCCAAAAGGGCGAGACCCAGAGATCCCAAGAGGCGACTCAGAACATTCCCTCCTCGCCTTGGCGACTGAGTTGCAAAAGGAGCCCGACGCACGCACAGCAAAGCCAGAGCGCCGTCCCTCCGAAGCTTAAGAATGGCAACCACAGGCCCACCACGGGCGTGATCGACAGATTCATCCCGAGGTTCAGGACCGTATGAAAGCCGAGGACGGCAAAGATTCCCGCCGCCACCGCTCGCTTGTAGGGGTCGGACGTCCGGACCATCAGCCACCAAATTCGACCGAAAAAGAGCGAAAATGCACTGATCAGAAGCGTCATTCCCATGAGGCCGCCTTCTTCGCCGATGGTGGTCACGACGAAGTCGGTCTCTTGCTCGGGGATGTAGCCTCCGCGCTTCTGCTCCCCTTGACCGTAGCCGGTCCCGAGGACTCCACCTTCGGCAAAGGCGATCGCCGCTCGGTGCTGCTGGTAGGCGTTGGTCTTGTTGTCGCCTCGAAGAAGGCCTTCGACGCGCTCGCGCTGGTAGCCAAGCATCACCGCCGGGATCGCCAGCGCCCCAAGGCCGATGAACGCCACGATCCAGCGCCAACGAACCCCGGTCACGACCGAAATCGCCAGCCAGCTCACAAAAAGAACGAGCGTCGCGCCCAAGTGGGGCTGGAAGAACACCAAAAGCGCCGGAGGCAAAACCCAGAGAAGAGACCGAAGAAACGTGCCAAGCGAGCGGATCTGGTCTTGGGCCGAAACCAAGACCTGTGCGATCATCAGGACCATGACGAGCTTCGCCATCTCGCTCGGTTGGAATTCGATCGGTCCAAACTGAATCCACCGCTGGGCTCCTCCCCGGGTTTGGCCCGCGAATTCGACAAGCAAGAGGAGAACGAGATTGAGCCCGTACAGCGGCAGGGCGAGCTTGCGCCAGGTGGTCAGCGGAACCCAAAAAAATGCGGCAAAAAAGAACATCCCGATCCCCAGCCGAATCACATGATTCTTGAAGATGGCTTGCTGACCGGGCTGGTCCTGGGCGATGCTGTAAAGGGCCATGAGCCCGAAGACCAGAAGGACCACCGTGCTCAAAATGAGCCACCCGTCATATCCGGCGAGCCGCTTGCGTCGCTCGGTGGTCGGGAGAGCGGGCGACCGCTGCAGCCGAATCATCGCCTACTCCGCCACAGGCTCGCGGGTCGAGCTGGAGCCAAACTCTCGTTTGACCAGTCCGGCTCGTTGAGCGAACCAAAAGGAGAGATGTCGCTCGGCCGCGCTCGGGCCGCCGCTTTCGATCTCAAGTTTCACTCGGACGAGGACGGAAGAGTAAGGCCCCCCCGGGACGTTGAGCGTGACGCCTTCGGAGGTGACTTGGGCCGAGGCTTGGCGCGGGGGGGTCGGGCCGGAGGCCATTTTTCCGGACCAGTCCCAGCTGCGGCCCGCCGACATGGGGAATCGCAAGATCGGAATCGGCGGGGTGAAGCTCTCGCCGCTCGCGTTGCGCAAGAGCAGCTCGCTGGGCCCCAACTCGTAAATCTCTTCTTCGATCTGCTGGCCGCTCGCCAACAGGAGGTAGTGAATCTCGGAGCCTTTCTGCTTCAACTGAAGTTCAATCGGGATCACCGTTCCCGCCAGAATCAATTGGCCTTGGGTATAGGGCAGAGCATCGAGCTTCAGATCGGCTGCGGATTCGAGCGTGAGGATGCGTGCCGCCGGCGGCTCCTGCTGGGCCGCGACGTCAACGGACCCTTTTTTGACCAGACAACCGGCCCCGAGGACGATCAACGCCAAGAGGGCGATCTTCCCACTCCAACGGCTGAACGGACTCAGTGGCTCGACCCCTTGGGCAATGTGAGGCCGATGAGCTTTCGCTCCCGAACTTGCTTTTGCGAGCCCATCACAGTCGTATCTTTGGCCTCGATCAACCCGATCCCTTTTCCGTAGCGGGCGATCCGCTCCGTCCGGACTTGTCCAGGACCGTCGACCCCGATGGTTCCGGTGAGCTTGACTTCAAGGGTCTCCACCGACTGCCCCAAAACTCTCGCGCTCCGGCCGAGCTTTGCTTCGCCTTGCAAGCGATGGGGCGACGGTTCGGGGGTGTAGTTGGTGGTCGTTTCGAAGTTCCACGTGGCTCGATCGGTGTTCGCCCCGACGACGACGGGATAAGGGGGCTCGAAAGGCTTTCGAGGATCGATCGCCACCATCAGAACTCGATTGTCTTGGATTCGATAGTACAGAGTCTCGGCGAGCTGACCTTGGATGCGGGTCTCGATGGGGGTCGCTTCGACCTCGCCGACCCGCATGACCGGGTTCGCGACTTCAACGACTTCAAATCGAGAGCGTCCGGACTTTTCTTCGAATCGCCAAACCGTTCCCGGCTTCATCGGGAAGAACTCTTCGACCGAGATCGACCGCGTCTGCAAGGCCAGGCTCAGGGTCAATCCGAGAATCATGCCGGTTTTTTCAGGAGCACGAGCTCGACTTGGTTCTTTTGGGTGCCCATGTTGGCCACCGACGTCATCTTCACCAGGCCGATGTCTCGCACGAGCCAAGACCGGGTTTGAATCGTCCCTCGGGTGGCCTCCGACTCAAATTGCCCGTCGACGGTGACCAAGATCGCCTGAAACTCGCCGGCGGGGGTTGTGACTTTTTCTTCTCGGACCGCCTTATAGGTCGCCTTGAACTTCATGGTCGTTCCCGAGTCGCCGAACTCCATGTCGTTGGCGATATTCCAGCTCGAACCGACTTGAAAATTCGGAATGATCTCCAGAACTGGGGTCTTGGGGTTCATGCCTTGTTGACGAACCGTCCAAACGCCGTACTTGTCGAGCTTCATTTCTGAATTCCCCAGGCGGCCCAGCCCACCAGAGCGAGTGATCATCAGCTCGACGCGGTCGTCCGAAACTTGAGCGATTCGGACTTGTTGTTCCCCTTCGACGGGTTCACTTTCTCCTTCGCGAAATCGGTACGTGAGTGACTGGGTGTGGTTTAAGCCGTAGTAGCGGGCGCCCTCATGCAGTAAGACCGCGGGCACCGCTTTCGGCTGCGCAGCTTGCTCCGTTTGAGCGGCATCCGACTCCTCGCCGGGCGATGCGGGAGCATCCGCGGTCGTTTCGGAGGGGGTCGTCGGAGCGGGAGACGTGCCGGCCTCGCGCTTCGGGGCCTGGCAACCCCCGAGGAGTGCCAAGCCCAGAGCGGCGATCAAGAACCGCGTGGTGAGAGAGTGCATATCTCCTTATTACTTCAAAGTGGAGCTTTTTAGTCGCAATAACTGCACCGCGGTTTGACCATTTGGCGATGCGAGCTCTTGTCGAACCCGGACGAGACCCTCATTTGGCTTCCACCACGACATTCCGATCATGCGCATGTCGACGCCTTGGGCACTGCGCCATGTCGTCATCGATTGGACGGCGATCGCCGAGACTCGACCAGTTTCGGTGTCCACTTCCTCTTCGCCCAGAATTCGCGATTTGACCTTCATTCGGCCGGTGCCGCCATCGGGCAGCGAACCGGTGCCTTCCCAAAGGAACGTCTTGCCCTTTTCGTACGGGAAGGAGAATTGGAGCTGAGGCGGGTTAAACAGGACGTTGTTCCGACCTGAACTGACTTGGTAAATGCCCTTGTCGTTGACCATCCAGATGGTCCGCTCTTGGACCTGGTCGTTTCGGATGATGTCGATTTCAGCTCGCTTGCCGCCGGGGACATCCTTGACGCTCTTGACCAGCAACGTGACCTCGCCCCGGTCACCGCCCGAGCCTTGAGGGCCCCGAACGGCGGCCTCGACCGTATAGACCCACTGGCTCCCCACGGTCATCGGGAAGAGGTTCTTTTCTTGGCCAGCTTGGAAATTGATGGGCTCGACCTTGGCCACAGGCTTGGCCTGATAGCCTTCGGACTTGTTTCCACAGCCCGCCGCAACGAGGCCGAGGGCCGCCGCACATGCGGCAAAGATATGGATAGGTTTCAACGTGATTCTCCTTGGTTCTTTTGTTTTGTTGAGGCCGCTTCTTGGGCGGCTTGGACAGCCGATTGGGCAAGGCCTTCGTCGGATATCCGCGAAATCGTGACCTGGTCAAAGGGCAACTCTTTTGATATGATCGGCGCCGCGATGGCAATTCCATCGACTATGAAGAGAAGTTGGAATCCGGTTCGGGCGCGGCTGAACTTCCACAGTCGGAGTCGGCCTTCATTCGTCAGGTCGAGATGGACCGTGTAAGAGGGATCTTTGCCTTCGATTTCGACCTTTTCGACCCGAGCCCCTTCGATGAAATCGTCGTTCAGAACGATCTCAGCCGAGCGAAGGACCCGCTCAGGGCTTTGGGCGAAGTTCTGAAGCCGGGCGGGATCGATCCGGTCGGAGAGCTCTTGGCGGAGCCGGTTTCCCCCTTCCGACTCGATCTTTCGGACAAGCCGAACGTACGACTCGGCCAAGACCGCCTTGGAGTACTCCTCGCCTTCGACGAAGCGATCTTTATCAAACTGCCTTTCGAGCTGGACCATGGCGTCGGTGCGAAACTCCTCTTGAATTCTTCCCGTGAGCTGGGTCGGCTTTCCGGCAACTTGCACTTGGATGGTCACGGGCAGGTCCAAAATGAGCCCTCCGAAGACCGCCGACTCCCGGATGAAGGACGGAAACGTCCCGTCCAGATTTGCGTTCACATCTCGCTGCAGCTTTTGTGCCAAAGCCACATCGCCGTCGAGAGCCTTTCGGATGCCTTCGGCTTTCCAGACAATTCCATCGGGGGGCAAATCTTCCCGAATCAGGTCGTTCATCGCCATGACCATCGGTCCGGCGGCCTCGGCTTTGCCCTGAAGGCACTGAAGGAGCTCACGGATGGGGACCCGCTTGCGGTTGATGGTTTGAGATTCTTCCGGATCGAAATCCCGCGACCCGATCTGACGAGGGTCACTCAGCTCGCCGAGTTGTGCGATTCGGTTGGCGACGATGATGCGGTACCCGGCTTCAGGTGAAACCGCGACGAGATTGACTCGGCCCGGGGCGATCGGGGCGAACTGAGCCCGATCCACCTGACTCGCGGCGAAAAACTGATACCCATAGTAGCCTGTCGCAGCCAAGGCGACGACTCCGACCGCGATCTTGGTGGATGCCCGAATTTTCATACTACAAGGGGGACCGGCTTCTTTGGAGCGAGGAACGATCTCAAGTCGAATAACAGATTCTGGGCGGGCGAGATTCCCAAGCCCCGACGAATTGTACCGGAACCGACGCCACGACCCGGCAACCTTACCGGGAGTTAGACGACTCGAAGCGGACTGAGTTCGCGAGGTGTCTTTTTCTGACTGGGATCGGGCTCTGTCCAGACGCCATCTTCCTTCAGGAGCTGGATGAGCGCTTCGACGCCTTGCTCTTGGGGAATCCCGTTCTTCACGACCTGCTTTTTGCGGTAGAGGGTGATCTTGCCGCCGGCGGCGCCGACATAGCCATAGTCGGCATCCGCCATTTCCCCTGGTCCGTTGACAATGCACCCCATCACGGCGATATCGAGGCCGACGAGGTGCTGAGTGGCATCTCGGACCTCGTTCAGGACTCGCGGCAGGTTGAACTTCGTGCGACCACAAGACGGGCACGCGATGTATTCCACCTTGGTCTTGCGGAGCCCCAGGCTCTGGAGAATGTCGTAGCAAACCGGAATCTCGCGAATCGGGTCTTCGGCCAAAGAGACGCGGATCGTGTCGCCGATGCCTTCGAGTAAGAGCGTCGCGATGCCGGCGGTCGATTTGATGCGCGCATAATCGCCGTCCCCGGCCTCGGTTACGCCGAGGTGAATCGGATAATCCATCCCCGCTTCGTCCATCCGCTGGGCCAGAAGACGATTGGCGGCGACCATGATCTGGACCCGACTCGCTTTGACACTGATGTTGATCTCGCGGTAGTCGTGCTTCGCGGCGATTCGGCAATACTCCAGCGCACTCTCGACCATCCCGGCGGGGGTGTCGCCATAGGTCACCAGCATTCGCTCCGACAGCGAGCCGTGATTTGTGCCCACGCGCATGGCCCGCCCGAATTTTTTGCAGGCCTCGATGACCGGGACGAAGCTCTCTTCGACCGCCTCCAGCTCCTCTTGCCACTCCTCCGGGCGATAGGCGAGCTCGGCGCGCAACGTCTCGACGTCGGGATCTTCGGACCCCCGCAAATCGAAGTCGCCTCCGGTTTCGGCGGCCTCGCTCAGCCCGGCTTCTTGGGCGCGCGAGCCGTGGCGCTTGAAAACAAAAAGTCCAGGATTGACGCGAATTTCTTCCACATATCGTGCTGCTTCGACGGCGATCGCGCTTCCTTGGTGATGCACGTCTGCGGTCAGCGGGACGTCTTGATATCGCTCGCGGACCTTGGCCTTGATCTCTTCCAGGCACGACGCTTCGGCGAGCGTGGGAGTAGTCACTCGGACCAGTTCGCATCCGGCCTGGTGGAGCTCAATGATCTGTTCGACGCAGTTCTCGACGTTCCGAGTCTCTTCGGTGATCATCGACTGGACCAAGATCGGGGACGAACCGCCCATCGTGAGGCGGCCGATGCGGATGGCGCGAGTTTTTCGACGAGGGTAGTGCATCTCCGGAGTCATGTGCATTTTCACCAGGAACGATCCTTCCTACGCCGCGATGCAGCGCCGTAGCACGAGAATTCTTCGGGCTACGGGCTTAGTAACCGGCGGTGAAGACGACCCGCATGACTTCCTGGGGATCGGTTTGACCTTCGAGAACCTTAATCAACCCGTCTTCGCGAAGCTCGTGCATTCCGTTCGCCTTGGCGGCTTCTTTGATGTCGTTCAGCGGCGCCCGCCGAACCACGAGCTCAGCGATTTCGGCGTTCATGACCATGAGCTCGTGAAAGCCGGTTCGGCCCCGATATCCCGTCATCCGGTTATCTTCGTGGGCAACGCCTCGATAGAGCGTGACTTCCTCTTCGGGGTCGGTGACTTTGAAGCCGAATCGCTTGAGGTCCATGGCGCGCACGGTGTACGGCTCGCGGTTATTCGGGTCGATTTTTCGGCCGAGACGCTGGGCGAGCACGCCCATGACGGTCGCGGCGATCAGGTACGGCTCGACGCCCATGTCGATCATCCGCAAAGTGGCGGAAGGAGCATCATTCGTGTGGAGCGTGGAAAGCACCAAGTGGCCCGTGAGCGACGATTCGATCGCGATCTCGGCGGTTTCCAAGTCGCGCATTTCGCCGACCATGATGATGTCGGGGTCTTGGCGAAGGAAGGCGCGCAACGCGGTTGCAAAGCTGAGACCGGCTTTCCGGTTCACTTGAACCTGAGCAATTCCGTTAAGCTGATACTCGACCGGATCTTCGACGGTCACGATATTGACCCCGACCGTGTTCAGCTTATTCAAGACCGAATACTGGGTGGTGGTTTTGCCCGAACCGGTCGGACCGGTACAGAGGAACATGCCGTTGGGCTGGCTGACCAACTCTTCGATGCGGAGCTGATTTTCGTCGGTAAAGCCGAGTTTGTCCAGACCGATCATGACGCTCTGCTTATCAAGAATCCGCATAACGATCTTTTCGCCTTGCGGAGTCGGGATGGAGCTGACGCGAAGATCGTACTCCTTGCCGGCATTTCGAACCTCGATCCGGCCGTCTTGAGGCACCCGGCGCTCGGCGATGTTCATTTCCGCCATGATTTTGAGGCGGCTGATGAGCGGGGCCTGAAGATTCTTGGGGACGGTCATCGCTTCCAGGAGCACGCCGTCAATTCGGTAGCGAACCCGCACGGCCCGCTGCTGGGGCTCGACGTGGATGTCGCTGGCTCGGTCTTGGATGGCTTGTTGGATGAGGGCGTTAGAGAGCTTGATGATCGGAGCTTGCTCCGCCATCTTTTCGGCATCGGCATCCCCGGCGTCGTCTTCGCTCGCGCCTCGACCGGCCGAGGCTTCGGCCATGAGCATCCGCATCGAAGCGTCCATGCCCGTGCCCCCCGGATTCGCGGCACCCCCTCCGGCGGGTTTGGCCGCCTCGGAGGAGGCTTGGCCTGAGCTGTAGTATTTCTTGATCGCGTCCTCGATGGCGCCGGGGACGGCTTGGACCGGCACGACTCGGAGCCCCGAAACCATCTGAGCGTCGTCGATGGCCTGGATGTTTTGTGGGTTCGCCATCGCGACATAAAGATTCATCCCGTCTTTCTTGATCGGGATGATCGAGTGGTTCTTCGCGACCCTTTCGGGCAAGACGTTGATCGCGCTACTGTCGATGGTGTATCGGTCGAGATCGGCAAAGGCAAGTCCGGCTTCTTGAGCTTTGCCTTGGAGCACCTCGCGCTCGCCGACCATATTCAACTGCACGAGGACTCGGGCGAGGTCGCGTTGGCCGGTCTGCTGCTGAACCTTCTGAGCTTCTTCGAGTTGTTCGGGCTTAAGATAGCCTTGCTGCAGCAGCCACTGCGCCATCGGAAGTCGGGGCAACGCCATATTTTCTGATCCTTCTCAACAAAAAGCCTGCGGCCCGTCCAGGCCTCTCTTTTTCGGCTTAACGGGCTATTGTAGACCTTTTGGGGCCCAATTTCGCCACGCTTCTTTTTCGGGGCCGAAGAAGAACAATACGCCAGACGGAATAGCAGCCGCCAAACGTTCGCCGGGACTCCTCTCAAAAATACCAGGGTCTAGGCTCGCGAGAGTATGGAATTCCCTCTCCAAAGCTCGCGATTCAGCGGGCGGTGGGATTGCGGGGGCCATCATGCGGAGACTGTTTTTGGGACTATTTTTGGGGTGCTCGGTCGGAGCGGGAGCGACTCCGACGATGCTCCACACCATGCCGATTGCCGACATTTTGCGGCACCGCGAGGTCGTGCTGGGAACAACCCTCGCCGGGACCGAGCGGAACATCGATTCGAGAATTTACCACTCGAATAGTGGCACCGTCGGGCTGTGGGATCGACTCGAGATCGGCTGGGCCCATGATTACGAAAAGACGACGAGCTTTTCCGTCAAAGCTCTCCTCTTCGAGAATGAGCGTGGCGCGGTGAGTGCAGGCGTGATGTCCTGGCGAGGCGACGCCATCGACCCGTATGTCGCAGCCCGGCTGGATCGGGGCTGGTTTCGACTCCACCTCGGCTGGATTCGTCAAGAAGGCGTGAGCCGAGGGATGATCGGCTTCGATGCCGACTTGGGGAGCGGTTGGACCTTGATGGCAGACCATTTGTCCGGCCCGGGGAGCTTCACTTGGGTCGGCTTCGCGACCGAATTGCCGGGCTTGGCGGGCGGGTCGATCACGCTCGGGCTCGGAATTCCATCTCGGCGCCCCGACGGATTCCAGGGCTCGTTCAACGTCTCCTACGGGTTCCGGTTCTAGTCTTTGGGCCCGGTCTGACTTGGGCAAAACCTGGGGAAAACTTGTTTCGGCTCGGCGCGTCGTTGATCGGCGCGCCTTCGTCTTGGGTACGTGTCGTCGCGCACCGATTTGATCCCCGCCGGAGAGATCAGCCCGCTCGGGCTCTTTGAGCCCCCGGAGCTGGTGGTCGAGTGCGAGGCCTACACGGGCACCCTGAGCACCCTTTTTCTGCTCGTCAAGCAGCACAAAGTCGATCTTTTGGGAGTCCCTCTCGCTCCGATCTGCGAAGCCTACTTGTTGTATCTGATTCAGCGGGCCGGAGATGACCTCGAGGCCGCAGCGACGGCGCTCGCCGCGCTCGCGTATCTTCTGGAGCGCAAGAGCTTCTTGCTCTTGCCGGCGCCGGAGATCGACGATGAGCCCGAAGTCTGGGAAGATCCGCCCGAGCCTTACGTACACGAGTTCGCCGAAGTGATTCATCAACTCTCGCGGCGCTGGGACGAGCGTGACGAGGTCTTTTTCCGGCCGCAGTCGGGGGCGGCCCAATACGAGTTGCCGTTCGAGATTCGCGAAGTTTCCAGCTCGCAATTAGCGTTTGTTTTGGAGCGATTGCTCAAGCGCGCCAAGCCCGATCTGATTCAGCCGCTGGGCCGACCCCGACGCTCACTCAGCGAACAGATGGAGCTCGTCATGGACTCGATGACCGAGGATTGGCGGACGCTCGATCAGGTCGTGGTCGGCGAATTCACTCGAAGCGAGGCGGTCTGGTGGTTCCTCGCCTTGCTGGAGCTGATCCGCCTGAGCAAGGTCTGCGTGAAAATCGAAGAGGATGAGATCTTTTTTGCCGCTGGAGGCACGGTCTGAGGCTCGTCGATCAAGTCGAAGCGCTCCTCTTTGTGGCGGATTCTCCGGTCACCTTGGACGATCTGACCGGCCTTCTGGAGCGGCCTGTGCGTGAAATCGAAGAGGCCCTGCATCAGTTGGGGAGCCGATACGACGCGAACGGCCCCATTCAAGTCGTGCGCTTAGCCGGAGGGTATCAACTTGCGACCAAGCCCGCCTACTCCCGCTTGGTGGCAAGCTTCTTAAAGCCGCAGAAGAAAAAGCTCAGCCAGAGCATGCTGGAGGTCTTGGCGATTGTCGCTTACCAGCAGCCGATCACGAGTGCGGAGATCGACGCCGTCCGCGGGGTGCAGAGCGATTACGGGCTCAGTAGCCTCATCGAACGACGCTTGGTGAAAGAGGTGGGACGAAAAGCCACTCCGGGAAGGCCGATTCTTTACGGCACGACTCAGCACTTCTTACACCAGTTTAACTTGAACAGCTTGGAAGAGCTTCCCGAGCTCCAGGTGGACCAGCAGGCATTGCCGGGATTCGAGCTCGAAACGTTGGGCGAAACTCCTTCGGATCCCGAAGAAAAGACCGGCCCCCGGGCCGTGGTTGTTACCAGCGAATCAAGTTAGCGCCCCAGACTAAGCCGGCACCAAAGCCGACGGTCATGACGAGATCGCCCTTTTTCAGCCGTCCTGCCGCCTGGGCTTCGCTCAGCCCGATCGGGATGGACCCTCCGCTTGTGTTGCCCATCCGTTCGACGTTGATGAACACCTTTTCTGGGGGCAGCTTGAGCCTCTTGGCCGCGGATTCGATGATTCGAAGGTTGGCCTGGTGAGGAACAAAGAGGTCGATGTCGGTATCCGACAGACCGGCGAGCTCAAGAGCCCGGCAACAAGCGTCCCCCATTGCGGTCACCGCGAATCGGTACACCTCGCTCCCGGCCATATAGATGAACTTCGAGGTCTCATCCCACCGCGGCGAGCCGTAAGGGACCCGCGAACCGCCGCCAGCGATGTTGATATGGCGGCCACCCGAGCCATCGCTGAGCAAGACGGTCTTGACCACGCCTCGGTCGGTGTCCTTTTCTCCTCGGAGCACGACCGCCCCCGCGCCATCCCCGAACAAGATGCAAGTCGCCCGGTCGTTCCAGTCGATGTATTTTGACAACGTGTCGGCCCCGATGACAAGCGCTGTTTGAGCGGCCCCGCTTTCGATCATCGCGGAGGCCGTGGCGAGCGAGTAGATGAACCCAGCACAGGCCGCGCCCAGGTCGTAGGCCCCGGCCCGGTGAGCGCCGATGGCGTCTTGGACCAGGCAAGCGGTGGCCGGAAACAGCATGTCGGGCGTCACAGTCCCGCAGACGACCAGGTCGAGTTCTTGAGCCTCGATCTGGGCGGACTCCAGGGCCCGCTGACTCGCTTGGAGTGCCCACGTGAACGTCGATTCGTCGGTCGTCGAGATTCGGCGCTCGCGAATCCCGGTCCGTTGGACGATCCACTCGTCGGTGGTATCGACCCGTGCTTCGAGGTCTCGATTGGTCAGAACGGTGCCGGGGACCGCGTGCCCGACGCCTTGGATGACGGCTCGCATACTCATGACGTTTGTATTAGGTTCGCATCGACGCTTTGGCGGATCGTGCTGACCAAGTTTCCTTCGATGGCCGCTTGGGCCAGCAGGATCGCGTTTTTAATCGCCTTGGCGTTACTCCGACCATGACAAATGATACACAACCCGTTGACTCCGAGCAGCGGCGAGCCGCCGATTTCGGCATAGTCCATCTTTTTTCGAAGCGGCGCCATGAGGCTCTTCATCGGGAGATAGGCGAGCCGGGCGAGCTGGTTGGTCGGGAGTCGATCCCGGATCGTGTTGATGATGAACTCAGCCACCCCCTCGCTGGTTTTGAGGACGATATTGCCTACAAAGGCATCACAAACGACGACATCGGTGTCGGTGCGAAAGAGGTCTTTCCCCTCGATGTTGCCCGCGAACCAAGGATACTGGCTCAATAGCTTAAAGGTCTTTTTGGCAAAAGCGTTGCCTTTGGAGTCTTCTTCGCCGATGTTGAGAAGCTGGACTTTCGGCTCGCGGCGGCCCAACACTTGTTGGGCATAGGCCCGGCCCATGAACGCGAATTCGACCAAGTGCTCGGGATCGACATCAGGACTGGCCCCCGCATCGAGGAGCAGAAATCCGTCTTTTTTGTTCGGCATGAGGCTGGCGATGGCGGGGCGATGAATCCCAGGAATTTGTCGCCAGCCAAGAAGCGCGGCGGCGGTGCAGGCCCCGGTGTTTCCCGCCGACAAGAAGGCCTGGGCTCGCCCCTCCTTCACCAAATTGACGCTGACGACCAAGCTGGAGTCTTTTTTTGTCCGCAAGGCGTGAGTGGGCTTTTCGTCCATCTCGACGACCTCGCTGGCGGGATGGATGCTGATTCGGGTGGGGCACGGCCGCGGCAAATGTTCTTCGATTTGGGAGGGATCGCCCACTAAGATCAGGTCGTGCCTCAGGAGCGGAACCGCCTCCAACGCCCCCAGGACGACCTCTTTCGGTGCGTGGTCTCCCCCCATGGCGTCGATGGCGATGCTCATGCAGGCGGGTTCTCTCGATCGATCAAGGCTTGAAGTTGGTGGCCCAGCGATCCTTCCGGAGCGGCTTTGAGCTGCTGACCTTGGAGTCGCTCGGCATGCGGGCACGGGCCATCCCACCCGGCCGAACAGAGCGGCTGAATCGGCAAATGGATCATCAGGACCTCGCGGACGAGATTCTCCACGAGAAGGTTGTTGCCCTGGAACAGTTCATAGGGCTCGTCAGCCACCACCCGGGCGTGGTCGTCCTGCGAATACATAGCCGGCGTTCCCTCGACCGGGAACTGCTCATCCATCTTGAAGGCGACCTGCTGCTCGATGGAGTGACCGCATCGCGAACACTCCATCATGCAACTCGTCTTGAACTCGCCCTCGATCAGCAAGAGGTTGCCGGTGCTCACCGCCTCCAGCCAACCTTCAAGAGGTTGGGTCAGGTCCAGCTCGCCCTCTTGGGGCAGCTCGGTGCTGATGTCCACGGTCACTTTACGACCGGGATGCTGAAGGACATCATTCAGGTCCAGAAGGTCATCCCGCTTCATGGACCCCGGATTGTACCCCTGGGCCGGGCGGTGCCCTTAAGACGGGCGGTCGGCGAACGGGTATTCGACCTGCTTTCGGGCCCGCATCTCGTCGTACTGGCGAATCTGCGCCTCGATTTCGACCGGGTTCTCTTCGGCGTAGGCGAGCGCGCTTTGGAGCTCGATTTCGTCGATGCCGGGATACCGAGCCTGAACCGCCTCCAGGCTGCCCAGCTTGCGGTGGGCCCGGACGATCTCCCAGATGGCGATCTGCGAGCCGGAAAGCTTGGCAACACAGCCATGCTCCAGGTCGCGAACGATCGGGGCCCCGTATTGGCACTGGGACCGGCGATATTCGCGGAGCTTGGATTCCACTCCGGCTTCGGTGAGCCCGAGTTTTTCCGCGCACTCTTGGATCGAGAGCATCTCTTGATCGACCGCAGCGATCGCCAGGTCTTCAAAAAGGCCGGGCGAGGCTTGCCAGAGGGCGTTGAGCACCATTTCGATTCGGTTCGGGTTTTGTCGCGCGATCCGAGCGAGCTGGGTGAGCTGCCAAGTTTCGAATTGCAAATACGTGTGTTTCAAGGTCGCTTCGCTGATTACTTTCCTTCATTGGGCCCGAGAGGGACCTAGCAGAGTTGGCCGTCTTTCGGTCTGGTCTGGGATTCTTCGTCCAATACCTTCGACGGCCGCCATACGTTCGACGGAATTTCGGCCCAGAATGTCGTTAAGGCTGGGCACAAAGGCTTAATTCTCTTCGCCGATGGGCTGATGAGCCCCGACTTTCAACGGGGGCTCGACCCCTTCGGCGATGTCTTCCCAACGAAAGACGAGAAAGTTCTTGTCTTTGGAGTTCATCGCGACAAGAATTCCGTTGGGAAACCGGGGCCCAAGCCCGGCCGACGTGACTTCAATGCCGTCCGTCTCGTCGGATTTCCCGCCAAACTCGGCCAACAAGGTCTTGTGGTCGTTGGGTCGGCCCTTTTCTCCTTCTCGCTTGAACACCCGGAATCGGGAATCGCCCGGGAGTTGGTCGGTGACAACCAGGTAACCCGAGCCGTTGTCCATCGCATAGAGGGCGATGCCTTCATGATCGCCTTTCCAGCCCGACGTGGCCAAGGTCCCGAGCTCGCGCTTGGCTTCGGGATGATCAGGGTCGGCGTTGTACTTGTGGACTCCAAAACCCTCGTCGCTGTAGAAAACGTAGCCGAGCATGCTGTCGACCGAGATCGACTCTATCTCCTTCTTTTGGCTGTACTTTCCGAACTCGCGAACCTTCTTCAGGTCAACTTTGCCTTGGGCGTTGTAGACCAGCTCGTACTGCCAAAGATAGCCTTCGGCGGGGCCGGTCTTTCGGCCGACGATGGCAAAGATCTTGCGATCCGAAGGTCGCTTGTAAAGGCCGATGCCCATGGGCTCTCTGGCCTCGCCGGTTTGGCCTTGGAAGACTTCCGTCTTGCCGGTGATGTCCTTTAGCTCGCCAGATTGCGGATCGAAGGCGTAGATCAGGAGCCGGTGGTTGAGCCGCTCGGTTGCGACCGCGATGTCGATGAACCCGGTCGGGGTCTCCAGACCGTATTCAACGTCGATGTTGTTGGGTCGATTGAGGCCCTTGATGTGCTGGACGATCTTGCCTTCGAGGTTGAAAACATAGATCCCTCCGGCGGGCGCCTCGGTCTTGTCGGTCCCCAGGATCAGGCTTTGGGCTCCGTCCGTGGGGTGGACCCAGATCGCCGGGTCGTCCGGATCGGTCCCGACCGGCTGGGTGGCGAAGGCCGCTTTGATCTCGCGGGGGCCTTTGCTCACCTGTCGCTGATCGGCGGTCGGCTCTGGTCGAGACCAGCAACCCACCAGACTGGGGGCAAGCAAGGCGAGCAACATCGGCACGATCCAGGAAGTCCGCATACGGACTATTTTGCCTGGAAAGGGCCCAAAGTTGCGGGGCGCCCGGAGGAACTCAGATAGACTGAAAGGAAGCATGACCATCCTCGAAGTCGGGCCCCGCGATGGGCTCCAAAATGAACCGATCCCCATCCCGACCGAAGTCAAAGTCGAATTCATTCGGGGCCTTGTGGAGTCGGGCCTCCGAGAAATCGAAGCGACCAGCTTTGTCTCTCCGAAGTGGGTTCCTCAGATGGGCGATGCTTCGGATTTGTGGCCCCAACTGCCGAGCGGCGCTCAGTTCAGTGCGCTGGTGCCGAACCTGAAAGGGCTTGAGTCGGCACTTCAAGTCGGATGCGACCGGATCGCGCTTTTCACTGCGGCGAGCGACGCTTTTACGCTCAAGAACATCAACAAAACGGTCCTGGAGTCGATCGAAGTCTTTCGAGAGGTCATGGCGGCGTTTCGGGCGCAGGCTCCGGGCGGATTTGTTCGAGCCTACGTCAGCACCGCGTTTGAATGCCCCTATGCGGGGCGGATCGATCCGGAACAGGTCATGGTGGTGGTCGAACGGATCCTGGAGTTGGGGGTCGACGAGATCAGCATCGGCGACACCATTGGGGCCGCTTCGACGAACGAAGTGCATGCACTGACGAAGGTGCTCCTGGAGGAGGTGTCCCTCGACCAGCTGGCCTACCACTTCCACGACACGCGCGGCGGCGCGATTGCGAATGTCGCGGCGGCCTTAGAGCATGGAGTGCATCGGTTCGACGCCTCGGCGGCAGGCCTCGGCGGATGCCCCTATGCCCCAGGCGCGGGCGGCAACCTCGCCACCGAAGACTTGGTGTACTTTTTGGAGCGCAACGGCGTCGCTACGGGGATTGATTTGGCAAAGCTGGCCCAGGCGTCGCGGCCGGTGCTTCAACACCTGGGGCGGGGGCCGATTTCGAAGGTTCAGATTTGGGAGTTGGCAAGAGAAAAGCGCTGATCGCCAATCCGAGGGCGAGCACGCAGACGCCATAGGTCGCGTTGCGCTCTTCGCGCGTGAGCTGGAATTCCCCTCGATTGATCCACAAGACCGTCAGACCGATCGGCAGCAAGGCGGGCAACATGCCGAACGAAAACCGACCAATCGTGACGTCGCCGAGCACCAAAACGATCAGCAAGTAAGCGACCAATATCGGGATCATCCAGCGAAATGTTTCGATGGTTTTCATCTGAAACTTAAACAAAACAATGAAGAGCATCGAGAGGATGAAGAAGTCCGCCGGACCGATTCGGGCCAGCTCTTCGGCGCCAAAAGTCGGCACCACATAGGTGACCTTTTCGAAAAACTGCGGCATGCCCTCCAGAATGGCCTTCGTCGGAGTCACTGGGGCAAAAATCAGGAAGACGTCGAATCCAGCGAGAAACGCGGCGATCGGCAAGATCAAATTTTTGTCTCGGATCAGACACGCGAGGAGCGCGCCGAGACCCACGCACCACAACATCAGGCCCCATTGGGCCAAGGCCGAAAGCGCCACCCCGCCTAAGCCCTGTCCGCGAAAAAGACTCGATGCCAAAGCCAGTCCGCCCGCATGCAACAAGACCCCCAGGATCAGCAGTATCGCCCCCCGAGCGGGCGTCCAACGGTCGGCGGCCGCTCGGAAAAGGGCGATGATCGGCAACGCCAAGAAGAGGGCGCTCACCCCCAGGCTCAGGAGATAGGCCACCTGGGGGCTTTGAAATTGGACAAAAAAGAGCCCGACGCGAGCGAGGGTGAGAGCGGCCCCAATCATCAAGAACACTCGCAGGCCGCTCGAAATTCGAGTGACAGGGCTTGTTTCGGGCTGAATTGGATTCATCTTTGCGTGGCCACCTCGCGGGCCAAGTCGGGAGTCGAGCCCGGCGAGAGGGCCTCCCGGTAAACCTGGATGACCTGATCGACCATCGCATCGACGCTGAATCTTTCGGCGGTCGCTTGGGCCCCAGCGCTCAGCTGGGCGTACAAGGACGGATGTTCGAGGCATCGACCGGCGGCCTCGGCCAATGCTTCGGGGTCGTTGCGGACCAAGAATCCGTTGACCCCATCTTCAACCGCCGCTCCCGCCCCACCCCCTTGAACGACGACGGCGGGCAGTCCATACTGCATCGCCTCGACCACGACGAGGCCCTGAGTTTCGGTGGTCGAAGCGAAGAGAAAGAGGTCTGCGGCTGCGTAGTAGCGATCCACCTCGGCGCGGGGGACAAATCCGACGAGGCGCGTCCGGTCCCCGATTCCCAGATCGCGAGCCATCTGAACTACTTCGTCCCGAGACGGCCCATCACCCACGAGCCAAAGGACCGCGCCTGGAATTCGCTGCATCACCTGGGCCGCTCCCCGGAGCAGGGTGGACAGGTTCTTCTCTCTCGCCATCCGACCCACATAGAGCAAGACAGGGCTGGATTCACTCGCCCCCATGCTCCTGCGCAGGTCCTGGGGCGAGCCCGAGGGATACCGGACGATTCCGGTCGGAATCACCGTGACCGGCTTACGGACGGAATGCCGGCGAATCCATTTGCGCGCAGCCTCCGACGGCACGATGACTTGATCGACTTGATTGTAATAGAAATAGGTATGTTTGGCGATCTTATATCGCACATATCTCTTGGGAAAGTACGGGATGTAGTGAGCGTACTTGTCGTAGAGCGTGTGGTAGGTGCTGACGAGGGGGAGCCCATGGGATTGGGCCCAACGCAGCCCAACGAAGCCGAGGGTAAAGGGGGTGTGGGTGTGGATGAGGTCAAATTTTTGGGCTCGAAAATGCCGCAACATGGGATAGAACGGCGGCAGAGCGAGCGGATAATCTTTGGTCCACGGCGTTTCGAGGGCGAAAAACCGATAGGTATGGGGATCGGGGTCGGCAAACCCCGGCGCCCGGGCCGTAAAGAGGCTCGCGGAGTGGCCGCGTTGACGCAGACCCCGAATGAGGGCGTCCAAGCTGATACTGACGCCATTCAAGATCGGCAACGCACTGTCGCTAAAAAGCGCAATGCGAAGCGGGGGATCAGCCTTCGGGATGTCGACCGTGTTGATCGACAAATTTTACAACGCCGGAGAGACGAAATCGTCGCTGGCCGCCCTGGGTTCGATGATGTTCGAGCCAATTGCGGTTGGTGTAGCGTCGAACCGTCGCCGGGCATACTCCGAGGAGCCGGCTGACCTCTTCGAGCGAAAGCTCGGGGTCCAGCAGGCGACGAATCAACTCTTCTCGACTCTCCTTGAACTCGCCGCGATAGTAGTTCGCGGTGACCGAGTCGTCGAAAAATCCGCTCAGGAATGTGATGTTCTTGGGCAGTGCGTTCCAGACTTCTTGAAGGCCGGGGTCGATGGCAGAAGATTCGGCGGCGGTCCCTTTGACTCGGCGAGGGCGCGGCGAGCTCAGCTTGCGCCGTCGGAATTTGGTTTTCGGCCCTTCGGATGCCGAAGCGAGCTTGGATTTCTTTTTGGTCGTCGGTTCGGCAACGGAATTGGAGCTCAGATAACTTCCGATGGTGGGGAGTTCAATCTCCAGGTTCTCTTCGTCTCGCTCTCTCACCGCGGTTTTTTGGCCGGGCTTATCTAAGAACGCGTTTTCGATATAGGCAAGGGGGTCAAATTTATCGCTCACTGTCATGGGACCTCGAAAAGAACCGGGCGTATTGTACTCGAAGTTGGCGACAAGTTGATGCGGCGAGAGCACTACAAAATCAGCATCGAGTCCCCAAAACTTAAGAACCGGTATTCCTGACGGATGGCCTCCTCGTATGCAGCCCGTATTCTTGCTGGGGTCACGAGCGCCGAGATCATGAGCAGCATCGTGGTTCGAGGCATGTGAAAGTTGGTGAACATCCCATCGACCCCTTGGAACGAGTATCCGGGCTGAATGAAGAGCTTACTGGTCGCTTCGCCGGCCCGGATTTGGCGACGCCCCTGGGCGAGGGTCTCGAGGGTCCGAACAGTCGTCGTCCCGACGGCAATGACTCGCCCGCGGCACTCGGCGATCGCTTGGGCGGTCTCGGGCGGGACCGAACATCGCTCGCCGTGCATCACATGCTCGTCGATCTGGTCGGTCTGAATCGGGCGAAAAGTATCGAGTCCCACATCCAGGGTCACTTCGGCGAATTGCACCCCTCGTTCTGCCAATGCTTGATTGAGCTCCTGAGTGAAGTGCAAGCCCGCCGTGGGGGCGGCCGAGCTCCCTGGCTGACTGGCATAGACCGTCTGATAGCGCTCAGGATCGGCCAACTGAGTGCGGATGTAGGGCGGGAGGGGAGCTTGGCCGAGGTCGTGAAGACGAGTTCGAAGTTCGCCGGTGGCACATTCGAACCGAATTTCCCGTTGACCCTCGGCCAGCACCTGGGTCACCTTCGCCCGGAGCCCCTCCTCGAATTCGATGATCGCCCCGACCGGCAGGCGTCGCCCGGGGCGAAGCAACGCAACAAAAGACGATGGATCGGCCGCTTCTCGCAGGAGCAACGCCTCGACCGATCCGCCCGTGGGTTTCTGGCCGAAGAGGCGGAGCGCCGAGACTCGGGTGTTGTTGCGAACGAGCAGATCGCCCGGTTCGAGGATGTTGACGACGTCCCGAAAAGTGTGGTGGCTGGTGCGATCGGCGGCTCGATGGACCCAAAGGAGTCGACTCGCGGCGCGGTCGGACAGCGGGGTTTGGGCGATGAGGCGCTCGGGCAGAGTGTAGTCGAAATCGTGCAAGCTCATAGCCGGTCAAGAAGTTGGGTGAGGCTCGTGAGAGTCGTAGGCCCAGGCGATGAGCTCGATCGGTCCAGGAGCCACGCTTGGAGTCCAGCCGAGCGTGCGCCTTGGACGTCGTCGACCGGGTTGTCGCCGATGTGCAGAACGTTTTGCGGCGAGACTCCTAGTTGGTCCAAAGTCAACTCGAACAGCCTCGGATCGGGTTTTTCAATCCCCCATTCGAGCGAGGCGATCACCCGCTCGAAGAACGGCGTGAGCCCATGCATGGCGAGTGCTTTGTGCAAGGTGACATCCCAATTGCTGATCACGGCCATTCTTTGGCCTCGGCGGGCAAGCTCGGTCAGCGTCGGCAAGACGTCGTCATAGAGTGCAAAGGTCGTGGAGTTCGCGCCAAAAAGCAGTTCGTCCGCACGATCTAGGATCGGATCCAAAGCCGTATCGGGAATTTGAACGCGGTGGAGCCAGTCTTGTGTTAACTCGCGCCAAAAGGCGTCGGTTTGACGAGGATCGCGCGAGAGATTGATCCGCTGATAATCACCCCATCGCGGCGCGAGCAACGCTCGATAGACCTCATGGGCCCGAGAGCGGTCCAGCGGATGCCCAAGCTCTTCGGCGCACTGGACGGCCAAGCGAGCCGGGTCCCACTGCGCGTCCATGAGCGTGTGGGCACAGTCGAAAGTGATGACAACAGGCGAATTCATAGGTGAATCGGACGCCCAGGTCCAAGAAACCCGGGCGTCAATCACCCTAGATTACAGCATCGGAACAGCCTAGTTCTTCGTGGGCTCTCCGGTCGGGGGCCGCGAATCGGGGCTGCCTTGCGGGGGAACTCCGCCGCCGCGTGGACCCGAGCCCGGAGCACCCGCTGGCATGGTCGGCCGCAGGCTGGTCTCCTTCTCGATCTTCAGGTCGGCCTTCGAGACCTTGATGAGGCGATCTCCCATCAAGATGTAGAGCGACGAGCCATCGGCGACCATCGTCGCTTCTCCTCGTCCTCCGCCCATGGGGCCCATCGCCATTCCTCCTGGGCCTTGAGGGGCCATCATCGGACCGGGGCCCGGCTGGCCTTGCTGGGGTCGACCTTGGGCGGGTCCAAGGGGCCCGGCTTGACCTGGGCCCGGGCGCCCGCCTGCCTGAGAATCCTCGCTCGACGTCGATTGAGCATTGAGCGTGAGCGGAATGGTGAAAGCACCGACAACAAGCGCCGCGATGAGCGGCAAAGAATGGTTTTTCATTGTTCCTCCAAACCCTGGACCCATTTGGGGTCCAGGATCGTGAGGACGATCAGTGTAGTGAAAAGTTCAGTGGGGACGAGCGGGCGAGAAAATGGCTTAGAGTTTCACTCGATCTCGCGGCTGAACGAGGGCTCGGTCAGGTTCGGTCGGTCGAATCTCACCTTTGCCTCGGTCGATGGCGGTCATGACCTTGCCGACCACGCTTTCGAGTTGAGAAAGGACATCAAAGGCGTAGTTTTCGGCCCCGCGACGGACGCTGAGGGCATCCCGATCGGCGGCGTTGCGGACTTCTTCGGCTTGGAGTTTGGCCAGCTTCAGGATCTCGCTCTCGGCGACCATCTGCTCTTGGGTCAGGCGGCCTTGTTCCAGAATGCGCTCAGCCTCTTTTCGGGCTTCGGCGAGGAGTCGGTCGGCCTCTTTTCGGGCTCCACCGAGGGTCGTTTCGGCATCTTCGCGCGCCGATTCGACGATCCTCTCAGATTCTCGAGTGACGTTCGCCGCTTGTTTGACCTCCGAGGGCAAGGAGGCTCGGATCTTGGCGATCTGCTCAGCGATGTCATCTCGGTTGTATCCACTCCAGATGAACGGGCCGACGCCCCGCGGTCGATCGACCGAAACGACGTAGAGCTGATCCAGCATTTTCAAGATATCCATGCTTAACCTCGACAAATCGTACGGGACCGGGCTTAGCCGGGTTCCCATATTCCCCTATATTCTGACTGATCTCCGACTCAGTTGGGGAAGTTATTTTTGCGAGTTCGCCGCCAACTTCTGCGCGATCATCTCCGCGACCGCGGGGGGTACGAACTGTCGATAGTCGCCTTCGAGTTGCGCAACCTCTCGAACAATACTGCTGCTCAGGTAGGAGTGCTCCCATTTGGTCATGAGAAAGATAGTTTCAATCTCGTGTTGGAGTCGTCGGTTGACCATCGCGATTTGGAACTCGTAGTCAAAGTCGCTGGTGGCCCGGAGGCCCCGAATGAGGGCCTTGGCTCCTCGTTCTCGAGCGTACTCAACGAGCAGTCCTTCAAAGCTTTCAACTTCGATGTTGCTCAAGTGCTGACAGGCTTGGCGAAGCGACTCGATTCGCTCTTGATCGGTAAAGAGCGGAGACTTGCTGCTGTTGCGGCCGACGGCGACGATGACTCGGTCAAAAAGATTGGAGGCTCGTTCGATCACATCGAGGTGTCCCCAGGTGGGAGGATCGAACGAGCCCGGATAGATGCCGAGTCGGCGCATTTAGGGCCTGAGTTCAGTGGCCTTTTCTGGAACGCTTCCCATGACCATGGACCAGAGTCGGCGCGATTCTGCTCGCTTTCGGTTGGCCATGTTGACGTAGGAGCTTTGGCCGGGGAAGTAGCGTTGGGCCGAGCTGCGAATCGCGAAACTGGCGTACTTGGCTCGCTCGTAGGCTTGCAAGATCGACGCGGCGTTGTTTCGGTCGTAATCTTCGGGAGCCGACCACTCCTCCATCAGTCGCTTCGCTTGAGAGAGCGTTTGGGCGTCAATCGGGGCGTAGCGGCGAACTGGCAACGGCTTTTGAACGATCTCGACTTCGGGTTTGGCGGCGACTTTCACTCCGCCCGGAGCTTGGACGGGCACGAACCGGATGGGATCGATGGTGGCCTGAGATGCGGGCTCGTTTGCATCGAATCCGTTCCAGAGCGTCATGCCGAGCGCGACTCCGGCAAAGAGCGTCAAGGAAGCAGCGCGGAGCCTCCGCTGGGTGAATGCAGCGACCAGCGCCATCAACACAACCAGAACCAAAAGTTCAAAGGATAGGTACATCGTTCTTTCGAATTGCCTCCAACCGTTGGACGCTACTATATCCTATCTTCGGTGCATTCGCCAGCTTTATCGACCAAGAATCGCCGAAATCATCTGTTCATCGCGAGAGACGGGGATGCGGACTGGTGATCGTGGATTCGCCATGAGCCGGTGAAGACGGTGGCCGCAGGCCCGGTCATCCAGACCTGAAGGTCGGCATCGACCTCGATGGTGAGGCGTCCGCCCGGCAGGTCGATCTCCACCGGAGACTGAGCTTTTTGGTTGAGGATCGCCGCCACTGCGCAAGCGCATGCCCCCGTGCCACAGGCGAGCGTTCGCCCGGCGCCTCGCTCCCAGGTGAGCTGCCGAAGATGGTGGGGGCTGACCGCCTCCACAAAGTGGACATTGACGCGTTGCGGAAAGAGGGGATGATGCTCCAGCCTGGGCCCCCAATTTTCGAGCGGGACCGAGGCGATGGACTCGACAAACATCACCAGATGGGGATTCCCCATCGACACTGCGGTGCCTTGGAGGGCCGGAGAAAAGCTCTCGACGGGCTGATTCACGAAGGTCTCATCTTCGGGCCCGGTCATTCCGATCTCGCCGCGAAGCAGACGAGCTCGGCCCATGTTCACCCGCACCTGAGAGCCGGGAAGCCGCTGGAGCTCCAGTTGGCCTGCCCCGGTGAGGACAGGGATTCGGTCATCGACGGTGAGGCCTTCTTGATGAAGAAATTCGGCAAAACAGCGGATGCCGTTGCCGCACATTTCGCTTTCGGAGCCGTCGGGATTCCACATCCGCATTCGAAAGGGAACGTCGGCATTGCCGGGCATCGCTAAGATGAGGCCATCGGCCCCGACGCCGAACGAGCGATCGCATGTTTGGCGCGCCAGGTGGGGCCAGTCGATCCGGTCATGGTCCAGACCGAATCCGTTGACCATGACGAAATCGTTGCCGATCCCGTGCATCTTGGTAAAAGCGATCATTCGCCGTCGTCAGAATCTTCTCGATGAGAATCGTGGTGACCTTCGTGATGCGAATCATGTCGGCCGCCGTTTTGGCCGCCGATGGGTCGGCTCGGCACGATGCTTGTCACGGCGTGTTTGTAGACCAGTTGCGTCGGTTTGCCCGGCGCATCCAGGAGCACGGTAAATGCATCAAAGCCGCGCACTTGGCCGCGAAGTTGAACACCTCCCATGAGATAAACAGTGACCCCGATGCCTTCTTTCCGCACCTGGTTCAAGAACATATCTTGCAGATTAATGGACTTCCCCATTCGGTTTCCTTCCTCAATTCAAATTTGAGAGGAGCCGCGCCGCCGCTTCTCTCCCTTGGCCCGGTTGCCAGGATGGACAAGGAACCAAATGAGGTTCGCTTCGCATCCAAGTTCGCTGCCTCTTGGCGTATTGTCGCGTCTGTTGCACGACTTTGCCTTCGAGATCTGCAAAGGAGGTCTTCCCTTCCAGGGCTTCTAAGATCAAACGATACCCGATTGCTCTCATACTGGGGGCTTCTGCGCTCACTCCTAGAGTTCTTAACGCATTCACTTCATCCACCCATCCCCGAATCAGCATTTCTTGGGTCCTTTGGGCAATTCTTTGGTCGATTTCGGCAGGTTCGACTTGAATTCCGAACTTGACGACCTCGAAGTCGGGGTAGTCGATGGTCACGGGGTCCGGCGCCGTCCGCAGACGTTCGAGGGCCCGAGTGACCCGGACCGGGTTCGCGAGATCGACCTTCGTCTCGGGGTCGAGGCGACGAAGTTCGTCCACCAAGGCCGGAAGCCCTCGGCATTGGAGCTCGCGTTGAAGTGCCGCCCGAAGACCCGGATCAGGCGCAGGAGCCAGCTCCGTCCAACGCTCGGTGAGAGCTCGAAGATAGAGCCCTGTTCCTCCCACGAGCACCGCATCCCGCGATTGGGCGTGGAGTTGTCCGAGCAGATCGGAGGCGAGCCGAACCCACTCGCCGACACCGAAGTCCTCGTGGGGGGCTTTGAGGTCGAGGAGCTTGTAGCGGTCTTTTTCGGTCGGTTTATTTGTGCCGATGTCGAGACCGCGATAGACCATAAACGCGTCCGAGTTGATGAGTTGCGCTTGGGTCAGATCGGCCAGCGCTTCGGCAAGTTCTGATTTGCCGCTCGCCGTCGGGCCGTAAATTGCGAAGAGGTGAGGCACGGGTGCGGGATGATCACGAGCGGCCCCGAGGGGTGATCCCGTCGGAGCCGCTGACTTTTGAAAAGGGTCTTTCGCCCTTTTTAGAACCGAGTGCCGACGAAAAGACCCCAGCCGCTCAGCCGAGTTTCGCCGCTGCCGATGTACTTGGCTTCGAAGAAGAGCGGAGTTTTGCCGCGCATCATTTCGTAGCCCACCCCGAATTGATAGGTGAAGTCGGTGCCGTTGATGGTGTCGGTCCCGGCTCGCACTCGGCTGAAGCCGACGCCCGCTCCGGCGACATAGTAGAGGCCTTCGGTGCGACCGATGAAATTGAGCATCACCGGGACATTCCGAAAATCGCCTTTGTTGTAGTAGTCAATCGAGATACTGTAGGAGCTGGAATAGCCCGGATTGGACATGCCGAACTTGAGGTCACCGATTTTATATTCAAGGCCAAAGCTCAACCAGTTTTCTCCCTGGTCCTTGGCTTGTCGATTCGTCGGCAAGAAGAGCCCTGCGCGAACCGAGAGTCCCATCGGCTTGGTTTCTTGAGCTTGGGCGAAGGTGCCGAGCGACATCGTTCCCGCCAGAGCCAGAGCTGTGATCAATGCTGCGTTTTTCATCCTGAAAGTTCCTCCTGAGGAGCGTCTTCATGCTACCTGTTCACGAAGCGCGCATGAAGGCAAGCCTCCTACGCTCAAGACGAACCGGCGGGGCCCTGAGAGTTCCACGAATTTGACTGGTGCCTGGGAAAGGAGATCGGGGACCTTCGGCGAAAGGTCTACACGTGGTTTCAGGCACGGTTTCTTTTCGAGCCCTTCTTGGTTTAGGGGTTTGTGTTGCCTTTCTTTCCGTTGCGACTGCGCAACGGGCGAACTGGCGCGATCAATACGACGCAAAGGAGTTTCAGATTCCGGCCCGCGACGGGGTGAAGCTCTACACGGTGGTTTATATCCCGAAAGACAAGAAAGGGCCTTTCCCGATCTTGATGGAGCGAACGCCCTACGGGGCAGGATCGCCCACGACCCCACCCCAGCGCAGCACGACCAAGATTCGCGAGGCGGGCTACATCTTGGCCTTTCAGGACGTCCGCGGCAAGGGTCGGAGCGAGGGGGACTTCGTCAACGTTCGACCCACGCTCAAACCAGGCCAGCAAGGGATCGATGAAACGACCGATACTTACGACACGATTGAATTCCTGCTGAAGAACGTGCCCGACCACAACGGCCGAGTCGGCATGTGGGGGATTTCTTATCCGGGATTCTATGCAGGCGCGGGTGCGATTCGCACTCATCCGGCGCTCGCGGCGGTTTCACCTCAGGCCCCGGTGAACGATTGGTTCCTCGGCGACGATGTCCACCACAACGGCGCGTTTTTCATGCAAGAGACGATCGACTTCAGCTTGTTCTTTGATGTTCGACGCGGCCAGCCCGGCGTCCAGATGGATCGCCAGGGCAAGAGCGCGTACGACTTTTATCTTTCGATGGGCGCGCTCTCCAATTTCGACCCCAAAGTTTTCAAGGGGCGTTTGCCGTTTGTGTTGGAGATCTTCAAGAACACGACCTATAACGATTTTTGGAAAGATCGAGCCTTGTGGCGAGCCTTTAAGGACGTCAAGTGTGCGGTTTTGACCGTCGGGGGATGGTTCGACAAAGAAGACCTTTGGGGCGCCTTGAATCTGTATCAAGCCGGCGAAAAGCAGAACCGAGGGATTCCGAACTATCTGGTCATGGGGCCTTGGTCGCACGGTCAGTGGGCGGGCGGCAACGGAAGTTCGCTCGGCGACTGGAACTTTGTTGAGCGAACCTCGCCTTGGTACCAAGACGAAGTCGAGTTTCCGTTCTTTGAGCGCTACCTCAGAGGCGATCTTTCGGTGCCAGCACCGGCCGAAGCCACAGTCTTCGAGACCGGTGCGAACGTCTGGCGAAAATACTCTGCCTGGCCGCCCAAAGGGGTCAAGCCGTTGTCGATATACACTCAGGCCGACCGGACGCTCTCGCGCACCAAGCCCGCGCAAGAGGGGCAAACCACCTATGTGGCCGACCCGGCCCAGCCAACGCCGTACCTTTCGGACTATGCGACCAGTCGCCGGGCCCCCGGGGACTGGCTCGCCAGAAACCAGGCTTACTTCTCCACTCGCGCGGACGTGGCGACGTTCAAGATGGAGCCACTGGCCGAAAATCTGCGCGTGGCGGGACCGATTGAGGCCGATTTTTGGGTGAAAACGACCGGGACCGACATGGATCTGATCGTGAAGGTGATCGAAGAGTTTCCCGCCGACACTCCGCTGAAAACGGCACAAGGCGAATCGCTCGCAGGTTATCAACTCATGGTGCGCGGAGAGATTATTCGTGCGAAGTTTCGCAATTCGATGGAGAAGCCCGAACCGATCTTGCCGGGTCAACCGACGCGCATCAAGTTGAAGCTGAACGATGTGCTCCATAGCTTCCAAAAGGGGAGCCGGATCGTTGTTCAGGTTCAAAGTTATTGGTTCCCGATCGCCGACCGAAATCCGAATGTTTTCTTGGAGATTCCCCAGGCAAAAGATTCCGACTTTGTCCCAGCGACCATTCAGATTCTGAGTGGAGGCAAACACGCGAGCCGAATCCAATTGGGAACGCTCGCTCCTGAGCCATGAGCGAAATTCTGCCGCTAACCGGAACGTTTTTGGATGAGATCACGCACGACATCCCCAGCCAAAACTGGGGGCGTCGGGAGTGGGAGCGCGAGTTCGAGCTTTATTCCAAAATTGGCATCGACACCGCGATCATCATTCGTGCGGGCTATCAGGATAAGTGCATCTTTCCGAGCCAGGTCGTGCCCGATCGCTTGCCCGTTTATGAGGACTTGGCCGAGGTCTTTTTAGACCTGGGAGAGCAGTATGGAGTCGCGATCTTTTTTGGGCTGTATGATTCCGGCTTTCACTGGCTGCGCCGAAGCTGGTGGAAAGAGGTGGAGCTGAACCTAGCCTTCATCGACGAAGTTGTCGAACGCTACGGTCAGCGCTCCGCGTTCCAGGGGTGGTACATGTGCCACGAGACGAGCCGGCACGACGTCCACATCACCCAAATTTTTAATGCCTTGGGGCAACATTGCCGCAAATCGCTCCCGAAACCGATCTTGATTTCGCCGTTTCCTCAGGGAGCCAAACAGTTTTCCGGAAGCGAAGTGATGACGCTCCCCGAATCGCTGGACCACTGGGACCGAATCTTCAACGAGACCCACGGGTCGTTTGATATCTGCGCGTTTCAAGACGGGCAGATTCACTATTCGCAACTCCCGGACTTCCTCGCGGGGATTCAAGACCTGGGCGAGCGGCACGCCGTTCGGATCTGGTCGAATGTCGAGTCGTTTGACCGCGACATGCCGATCAAGTTTCCACCCGCAGACTGGCGATACCTTCGCTATAAACTCGAGGCCGCCAAGAGCGTCTCAGAAAAGGCGATTACATTCGAGTTTCCGCACTTTATGTCGCCCTACTCGTGCTATCCGGCCGCCCATCACCTGTTCGACCGGTATTGCGAGATGGCTCACATCAAGCCACCGTCGCTCCGTTAGCGCTCAATCGGCACACCGACGAGGTTGCCCCATTCGGTCCAAGAGCCGTCGTAGTTTCGGACCTTCTCGAATCCCAGGAGGTACTTGAGCACAAACCAAGTGTGGCTGGAGCGCTCGCCGATCCGGCAATACACCACCACATCATCTTGGGGGCTCAATCCGCCCTCGGAAGCATACAGCTGCCGGAGCTCGTCGAGCGACAAGAACGTGCCATCGGCAGGATTGACTGCGCGAGCCCAGGGGACGTTTCGGGCGCCCGGGATATGCCCGCCGCGCAATGCTCCCTCGTTGGGGTAGTCGGGCATGTGAAGGCGCTCACCGGTGAATTCCTGCGGGCTCCGGACGTCGATCAGCTTGCCGGGAGTTTGCAAGTGGGCGAGGACGTCGTCGCGAAAGGCGCGGTTGGAGCGGTCATCGCGAGGCCGGGCGCTGTATGACGTGGCTGCGTAAGTCGGGATCTCTCGGGTGAGACTTCGCTTTTCGAGCTCCCATTTGAACCGGCCGCCGTCCATGATCCGGGCGTTCGTGTGGCCAAAAAGTTGAAAGACCCAATAGGCGTAGGTGGCCCACCAGTTGTTCCGATCTCCGTAAAAGATCACGGTCGTTTCGGGGGTGATCCCGATGCGCGAGCAGAGCGCTTCGAACTCGGCTTGTTGCAGGTAGTCGCGCCGAATTGGGTCGTTCAAATCCCGAGTCCAATCCACTTCGACGGCGCCAGGCAGGTGCCCCGCCACATACAGGAGCGGATCTTCGTTCGACTCGACGAGTCGGACTTGGGGATGGTTGAGGTTCTCGGCGACCCACTCGGTGGAGACGAGAACGTCCGTGCGGCGATCATTCGAAGTCGGACTGGCATTCATCTTGACAATTCTCTCTTGTTTCAATTCTACGCCCTGCGGACGGAATTTGTCCTGATCTCGGTTAGACTGATGAGGATGAGATCGCCTCAATTGTACTTGGCCTGGGCCTGTTTGATGATGCTTTTGGGAGGTTGCGCCCGGACCGTCACTCAAACGACGGTCGAAGAGGACGGAAAATGGACCCGAACGGTCGAACTTCGAGTCGCCAAGAACACCCTGGGAGGACAGACTCCCCGCCCCGAGCAGACATTTCTCCTGCCCCGGAGCGTCTTTTGGGATTCGAAAACTCTCGACACCCCGAACGAAGTGATCTGGCGGGGAACTCGGTCGGCCCGGCTCGGCGAAAGCTTCACCGACATCCAGATCATGGAGGCCGACCCGGAGCCGATGTCGCTCGATCCTGAGGCTCCTCCCAAGCCGATCAAGCCTCGCCCCGTCATCGCCGAGAGCCGGGTGACCGTGCAGGACCGGGGTGATGGGACGGTCGAGTATTTAGAGACCGTCACCTGGAAAGGCTCGCTCGACTCGGTTTTGACGACCCCACAAAAAGAGGTCATGGAGGCTCTGAAGCCCCACCTTCCCGAAAATCTACAGCAAGATGCGCCCTTGCGCCAGATCGCTTTGGACTTGCAGAAAGGGGTTTTCCTGGCTGTTTTTGGGCCGCCTGAGCCGATTTTGCCTTTGCTTTTGGGGCATCCGGGGCTCGCCGAAGAGCGGCTCAAAGAGCGCCTTGGTGAGTCGATGGTCGCCTCCATCAAGCGCGCCGATCCTCAAATCTCCGCTGCCGAGTTACGCAAGATCGGTCGAGCTCTGATGCGCCAGATTGAGAGTGAAGACTTTTTGGCGGGCCGGACGCCGGAGGCCGCACCCTCGAACTCATCGATGACGCTGATCGGCATGACGACTCGGCTCGACGTTCCGGGAGACGTGGTGGAAACGAACGGCAAGCTCAATGCGGCCACGGGCCAGGTTTACTGGGCCCTTTATCCCGAAGCCGGGATGCTCGGTCCGGTTCAGCTTCGGGCCGTTTTTCGGCTCAAGCCCACTCGCTAGAGTCTTCCCAACGCTCGGCCAGCACCGCAGAGACGTGCTCCAGGAGCGCTTCGTCGCTGGCGTCGAATGCGCCGACCTCGTGGCCATCGACGTCGATCTGGCCGAGAATTTTCTCGCCTCGGCGGATCAGGACGACGATCTCGCTGCGCGTTTGAACGCTGCAGGCGAGGTAGTTTGACAGCTCGCGGACGTCGGCGACGATCTGGTTTGCGTTCTCAGCGACGGCGGTGCCACAGACTCCGACCCCGACTTGAATCCGGGTGTGATCGGTCTCAGCGCCGATGTACGCATCCAAGATCAGCGTTTCGCCCTCCAGGCGATACACGCCCGTCCAGTTGAAGTGCTCAAGCCGGTCGAGTTCAGTCATCGCGAGCTCGCGAAGCGCCCGACCCCGGCGATCCGAACTCCGGATGGCCTGAAGAATAGCTTCGGCTTGCTCGGCCACGACCATCAGCTCGCGCTCCGAGTCGGCAAGATTCGGAGCCGCCGATTGGGCTCTTCGCCGACGCTCTCAGCCGCGAGACGCTTGCTTTCCGCGAGTTGGTGTTGGAGCTTTCGGAGGCGGGCATCGCGAGGGCCAAGGTCGATCGGCTTGCCCGTTTGCAAGACTTGCTCGACGGCCCGAGCCGCCTCTTCGACGGCGTCCTTTTCGAGGTCTTTGCGGTCGCCTTGGCCAACCACGTCCTGGAGCGCGGTCGCGATTTGGGCGAAGGTGTTCGACTTCACAACCACGATCGGAACGGACTTCCTGAGCTCCTTGAGCTTGTTGGGACCATTTTGGACCGTCGAGCGGATCGCAATCACGGCATCGGCTTGGTGAATGTCGTTGCAGATGATCGCCGAGGCCTTTGACTCGCGAATGGCTCGTTCGAGCCGAGTCCGAGCAATACCGTAGGGGTAGATTCGGACCGGGTCTTGGCTCGAGCGTCGCTCACGAGTGGGCGCACGAGCGGGCGCAGGGGGCCGCTGAATCTCCTGGCTGTTGGTTCGCTCGACCTTCTCGGGTCGGTGCGACAAGGAAGGGAACTTCTGATTGAAGCCCGGCTCGGCGATTTCGGGGGTCTCTTCCTCTTGGATGACCTCCATTTGGCCCGAGGCTTTGCGCACCCGAATCTCTGGGCGGGGCGGCAGGCCGCGCAACATCAGGTCCACGGTCTTTTGTACGTTGGTGTGAACGGCGAGCCGGTCGTAGTCCAACAGCTCGATGATGACGTCGAACGTTGGCGGGGCTTTGCGCTCCAGGACTGTCTTTTGGGTCCCTCGTCGCCGGGCTTCGTCGTCCGAGAGGGTCACAGCTTGAATCCCGCCGATCAAGTCGCAGAGGGTCGGGTTCAGCATCAGATTTTCGAGCGACTGGCCGTGGGCCGTGCCGATGAGTTGAACTCCACGCTCGTTGATCGTCCGGGCCGCCATCGCTTCTTGCTCGGTCCCAATTTCGTCGATGACGATCACTTCGGGCATGTGGTTTTCGACCGCCTCGATCATCGTTTGGTGCTGGAGCGAGGGGATGCGGACTTGCATGCGTCGAGCCGACCCGATACCGGGATGCGGCACGTCGCCGTCGCCCGCGATTTCGTTCGAAGTATCGACGATCACGACCCGCCGACCGACCTCGTCGGCCAAAACCCGGGCGACTTCGCGCAGCTTCGTGGTTTTCCCGATTCCGGGGCGGCCCAAGAAGAGGATCGATTGACCCGAGCGCACGAGATCATCAATGATGTCGATGGTGCCTTCGAGAGCCCGGCCGACTCGGCAAGTCAGCCCGATGATTCGGCCTTGGCGATTGCGAATGCAGGAGATTCGGTGGAGAGTTCGCTCGATGCCTGCCCGATTGTCCTCGCCAAACTCGCCGATGGCTTTGACAACAAACTCGATGTCGTGCTCGCTGACGGTGACGTTGGCCATGCGGTCGATCCGGTCGCGAAAACGCACTTCGGCGGGGCGGCCATAGTCCAACACAACCTCGACCAAAGAGTCGAAGTCGGCCCCGACCTGGAGTTTTTCTCGGATCACCGGGGGCAGGATATTCAGGAATTGCGGAAGACCGTCGGTAAAGATAGACATTGCGTCAGCCGGTTCAAGCAGCGCCATATTGCAGGGACGCCTCGCCCTGGCATGGGGCCGCTTGGCCTTGTTAAAAAATCTTCAAATCGATGAGCGTGACCGTCGCAGTGCGGGTTTGACCTTTCGACCAAAACTCGATCTTGACTTGGTCTCCAGGGGATTTATCGGTCATGAACTTCTGAAAGTCCAGGACGTCGTCCATCGGCTTGCCGTCGATTGAGAGGAGAATATCATACTGCTTCATGCCCGCTTGGCCGGCGGGACCTTGTGGGTCCACTTGGGTCATAAAGACCCCTTTTCGAGGCGGCTCAACGCCCATTTCGCTCTGATAGCTCTCGCGAAAACGCGCGTTATTGAGGATGCCAGGAGTGGGCTGGCTGTTCACCCCGAGGTAGCCGTAGCGGGCTCGCCCGAACTTAATCAGGTCTTCGACGATCCTCTGGGCTCGGTCGATCGGGATGGCGAACCCGATTCCCACAGATCCTCCGCTTGGCGAGGCGATCGCCGTATTGATTCCGACGAGTTCGCCTTGGTCGTTCGCCAAGGCGCCCCCGGAGTTCCCTTGGTTAATTGCGGCGTCCGTTTGGATGGCGTTCACAATGACCGAACTCTGGGTTGGCAAAGTGCGGTCCAGGCTGCTGACCACTCCCACGCTCACGGTGTTTTCATAGCCGAGCGGATTGCCCACGGCGATGACCCACTGGCCGATTTTCAGGCTGCCGCTCCGGCCCATTCGCGCGGGTTGGAGGTCTTTCGCAGTGATCTTGAGCACCGCCAGATCGCTCCGCGGGTCGCGGCCGACGAGCTTGGCATCCACACTGCGGCCATCGCTCAAGTGGACCTGAATGGCGGTGGCCCGCTCGATGACGTGGTTGTTCGTGAGGACGTAGCCGTCTTCGGAGATAATGACGCCTGAGCCTTCGCCGCCGCTTTCGACCGTCTCGCCAAACCAGTTTTGTTGCTGGGTGACGGTGTCCACGGCGACCACGCTCGGCATGATTCGGCTGGCGGCCTCGGAAAAATCAGTCGGAACCGAAAGAGACTCCGCATTTGGCCGCTGGACCGTCCGCGCCTTTTCGAAGAGGCCTTCGGTCCGCGAGCGCTCGGCTCGCGTCGAGAGCATCTGATTCACTTGGAGCACAGCCAGTGCCCCCACCACGCCGAGAGCGACACAACCTGCAAAGAGACCGAGACGATTCCAACTCACGTTCTTACTTACGCCATCGGGGAGCGCTTTGGCTCCCCGATTCAGGCGAGTTGGTCTATTCGGCCTGGGCCGAGGCAGACGCCGGGAAGTGCTTTTTCAGCCATTCTCGAATGACTTCAATCACATTCGGATTGAATTTGTTGCCAGGCTTGCCCCACTTGCTCATGCTGTCGGCTTGAGAGTCGGTCTCATTGAATCCGTGGTCGCTGCGCGCGAGCAGTTGGAACGTCGCCTTGCCGGGATTCGAGCGATTCACCGCTTCGGCCAGGAACTCATGATCTTCGCGGCACGTGACAAAGTCGTTTTCTCCATAGAGCAATAAGGCAGGCCCTTTCACCGACTCCCACGCTCCGGCGATGTTCGTTTTTGCGATCGTTTGAAAAAATGGAATTCCGACACCGCTCATCGTCTTTCCATCTGGAACATTTTGCTGGATAAAGGCTTGGAGTCCGGGTCGCTCATTCTTGATCTTTTCTAAACTCCAACCCTCGGCAAAGAGAAGTGAAACGAGCGGGACATATTGCTTCATATAGGCTTCGGTTTGGGCCGCGGTGGCCCCTCCGAGGAGAAGCTGCCTGCGGGTGTTTTCGATCATATATTCGGTCCAGTCTTTTCCACCGGTCGCGGCTGCGATCATCCCCGAAACAGGCTCGTTTTTGTTCACAATCGGTCCGAAAACCCCGCCCATGCTGTGGCCAAAAATGACCAACTTGCTTGTATCGACAAAGTCATACGTCTTGGCCATTCGTACGGCTTGAATGTAGGCATCGAGCTCCTCTTCGAACGTTAAATCCGTGTAGAGCGGCCCTTCACTATCTCCTTGTCCGGGCTTTTCGATTCGAACCGTCGCATACCCCACTTGGGCCAAGGGGCCGAGAATGTTTCCATATGGCATCGTTGCGAAAGGTCCGTCCATACTGTAGGCTCCAATTCCCGGGATCATGAAGATCGTCGGGTACTTCTTTTGGCCCTCTGGATGAGTGGCGATGATCCGGATTCTCTTCCCTTGGCTGACCACTTGGTCATAGATCACCTTCTGGCCGGGTTCGACTTGTCGGGGTCGCTCTTGAATCGTTCCGGTCAACTCGACTCTTTTGCCTTGGCGGAGCACCTCAAGTTTCGTGGGTTGGCCCCCGATCAGGTTTCGAACCGCAACCGCCAGATCCTGGGGCTGGCGCAAGGATGTGCTGCCAATTCGCAACAAAATGTCGCCCGGCTGAACTCCGAGCTTGGCGGCGGTGAGATTGGGGACCACCGAATCTACCCGACGCCCCTCGCCAGCGGCGAGTCCCGATGCCTGGGCTTGCTCGGGCGTCAGCAAGGCCAACTGGACGCCGAGTGCACCCTTTCGAGGGAGAGGCTCTCCCCGTGGGGGCGGGGCCGCCCCCGAAAAAACGGTCAAACTGAGGGTTGAAAAGAGAACGAAATTCCGAATCCAAGATGTCTTATTCACGATTCTGAGAATACGGATGGCAATGACACCCCACCAGGACCAAAGTCCCGACCGAGCCCGACTCTTGCTCCACCCGGAGAGGAGTCGCATTGTCTTGATGCTTCACGAAGCGCCCTTGACCGCGCAAGAGTTGCGAGTTCGATTGCCGGATATCCCTCTGGGGAGCCTTTATCGCCATCTGAATCTGCTGATTGAGGCCGATTGGGTCGAGACGATCGGGAAGGCTCGAAATCGAAAATTCGCCCCGGTCTTTCGCTCGAACTACCTCAGTTCGGCCGAGCGGGAGCGGATCACGGCCGAGTCGCTCCCGAGTTTAGCTCGGCTGATCTTGGAGATCGTGGATCGAAGCTTTGTGCGATTTGCTGCCCAGGCAGAATTTCCGCTTCCGGATGGTGAAGTCGCCCTGGTGAACCAAGCGTTATGGCTGACCGATGAGGAGTATGAGGCGTTTCGAAGCCAGGTCAAAACGCTCTTTGCTCTGGCCGATCGCGAGCCGACCCCGGGAATGCGGCGGCGGATGATCGCTTATTTTGCGGTGCCAGAGCCCGAGGATTCGGGGGCCTCGCTGGAGCCTGGGACATCAAGTTGAAGTCCCAGGCCCGAAGTCACCGAGTTTATCGGGGGCTGACTCGGACGGTTTGGAGCTTTCCGGACTGCCAAGTGATTTCGACCCAGAAGCTCTTCGTACCCGCGACCACTCTGGACATCGCCTTGCGGTCGGTGTACTCGGTTTTCACCTGAACCCGGGCGGGATCCAATCCGCGCTCCGCTGCGACCAGTTGGGCCAGCGGAACCAGCAGACGCGTGAAGACCGGTCTCGGGAGGCCGTTCGAGTCGCTTTCGAAGTCGGAAATCTTTTCGTCTGCGACCAAGCGCCGAACATCGTCGAGGTTCTCGGGCGAAAACGCCTCAGCTCGCCCGTTGACCACTCGAATCAGCTTTCGCACCGGGCTTTCGGGTGAGGACTGGAGCGGGACATCTTTTAGGATCGGGAGATCTTGCAGGCTCTCACTCAGGAAGAACCGACTCCGAAACGCGCGCATGATCGCTTCGGACTCGATGGGTCGGAGCTGAGGCGAACGCGACTTCGCCCCCATCGACTTTTGATGGATCGGCATCGCAAGCTCCATCGCCGGAGGCGGCTCGGTTTGAGGCAAGAACGCCGTAAGCTCTTGTCGGCTATAAACCTTTCCTTGACCGTCGATGTATTCGGTTTTTGCTAATCCCACTCCTCGGACGAACGTGTAGCGAATGGAACTCTTCCCCCATTCGGCGGTTTGTTCGATCTCGACAACGGTGGCGGGTCGTCGACCGATTCGAAGGTCGGTAGGCTCATCCACCGAAAGGACGCGGCCGCGCAGGGTGCTCGGGTCGGGCCATTTCGGTTTGGGATTCTTGGGATCGACCGTGATCTGGCCTCGAAACGGCTCTTTCCAGGTCCAGGTCTGGCCCTTTTGGGGCTTTTTCGGAAGAATCATCCCGTCCTCGCGGGGCGGCTCGAAGCCGGGCTCGGACGAGATCAGCGTCGTCCTCCAAACTCCGGTCAGCCCTTGGCGATTCCAGGCGAAGTAGTCGAAGGTCTTCCAGATCTTTCCACTCGGAGTGGTGGATTCTTTCAAGAATTCGAGCACCGGAATCGGCGAAACATTCTTGCGAGACCAGGCGGTCCAAGTTTCGGTTTGGACCCCTTCGGCGGAAGTGACCTCATAGACCCAGCGTGAACCTTCAACGAACGGGAAAAAGTCCGTTGAGTCGGCGGTGCGTTGAGGGACGACGTCAAGAGCCGAAAGTGTGAGCGCCGTCGCCGCCATGCAGACGGTGACCGCACCCAAGGTGACCCGGCGGGTGAGTTGTGGATTCATGAGGATGCTCCTTGCGTTTTTGAGAGATTCGATCCGTTCACTCAGCGGCGAGGCCGGACCAAAAAGGGCGAGGGCGATGGACGCCCGGGTGGGGGTGAGTGCGCGCTCGGCAAACCAGAGCAAGGTCTCGGCCAGGGGGCGTCCACTCCCTTGATCCTGACTGACCATGGCGTCGCCTTCGCAGTCTTGAGCGAGCTCCAGTCTTCGGAGGACCCAACCCACTCCGGGGATCCAGCCGTAGAGGCACCGAACGACGTCGGCGAGCTGCTTCTGGCGCACATGACCCAGTCGGAGGTGATAAAGCTCATGCAGCACAATCGAACGAACTTGGACCTCGGGCAACTCGCGGATCGCATCCGGCAAAGCGAGAGTCGAAGGGATCCCCCCGAGAATGAAGGGCGGCATCGAATCGCACCTTTTCAGCTTGCTTTCGGGAAGGCCGAGACGGAGCGATTCTTGACGCACCATTTCGGCGCAAGAGCCCTCGTTCCAATCGGGGAGCTGATCGACCTGGCATCGAAACCGCCGACTTCGAAGGATGTGCAATCCCCCCACCAGCAAGACGCCGAGGGCCCAAGTCCCAGCCAAGAATGAACCGATCGATCGAGGCCCGGTGCCCGATGCTTCAGAGATCGTTCGTTGAGGCGCCACCAAGCTCAGCGGCCCTTCGCCCGGAGTCATTTGAGCCGGCGATGAGACTGCAGAAGTTGGCGGACTCGGGCGAAGCACCTCGCCCGCAGCTTGGGCTGGCTTGCGCTCCAACTGAACGGGTCGAGACCAATAGAGAGCCCCCGGGATCATCGGGGCGGCGAGGATCAACACCAGTGCGACTGTCAGCCACGGGGCTTCCACCCGGTGATGCGGCCACACTCGCCGGGCGAGCCACCCAAGGACCGCAGCAAAAAAGCAGATCAAGAAGACCGTGGTGGCTAGAGCAAGCAAGGCCATCATGATCGGATCGCGAACGAGCATTTGGAACGGGGAGTTCATTTCTGATTTTCCTCAGCTTGGGATTCATTGAGGAGCTTGCGGAGTCGGTGAATCTCCTCGGCAGAGACTCGGCCGCTCCCCAAAAGATTCAAGACCATTCGACTCGGCGAGCCGCCAAAAAACCGATTCAAAAACCCATCAGCCAGATGAGCGGCGGCGTGATCGGACTCATGGAGCGGGCGATAGAGCGCCCCTCGTCCGTTTCCCATTCGGGCGATCCAACCTCGTTCGACGAGCCGCCCGAGGAGGGTGATCACGGTCGTGCGGGCCATCGGCCGAACCCGGTTGGCCTGGGCCCAGACCTCCGCCGCGGTGAGCCCTGCTTCGGGCCCTTCGGCGAGAATCTCAAGGAGAGCCCACTGGGCCCCGGTCGGCGGATCGGAAGGAGAATCATGTTTAGACATCTGTAGAGATCATACTTCGACTTTTGTCGAAATGGTGTCTCTTTTTGGAGTTTTTTTGAAAATCGAGTAGGGTGGGGCCATGATTCGAGGGGTTCACACGATGTTTTATTCGGACCAAGCCGCGGCGCTGAGAGCTTTTATGCGAGACGTCCTGGGGTTTTCGGCCACCGACGTAGGGGACGGCTGGCTGATCTTCGACCTGCCCGAGGCCGACATGGGGATTCATCCGACGGATCATCCGGGGAGCCCGGCCAGCGGGACGGCCGAGATCAGTTTTTATTGCGACGACATTCAATCGACGGTCGACGAGCTCCAGGGCCGCGGTGTGGAGTTCGTGAGTGACATCGAAGACCACGGATATGGCTGGGTCACGCGGATGAAAGTGCCGGGTGGATTTGAGATTCAGCTTTACCAGCCGAAGTACGAACGCGACCGCTCCTCGCTCCGGTGAATTACTGGAAATCCCCCGTCTGATCGCCAGGATTCTCTTAATATCCTTTCAGTTTGAACTCTTGTTGAAGTAGCTTTGCTGATTGGAAGCCGTGTGGTGCATTTGCGCCACAAATTCGGCCCGATATTTGCAAGGAGAAACGAGAGCAATGTTCAACCGATGGACCCTCATCCTATCATTCGCAGGACTGGCCGCCACGAGCCAAGCTGTGACGACCACCTTTTTGACCCCGTTTGAAACCGCTGGCCAGGAGGCCCTCTATGTCCAGTCGGTGAACTGGATTGCCGAAGGCCGCATCGCCAACCGCGTCGCGACGGGCGACCAAGAGATGACCCTGCAGGATCTCTCTTCGGCGACCCAATCGAACGGGCAACACACTTGGATTGCGACCCACCAGAACGACTTCAGCTTGAATTACAACGGCGGAACGAAGCTGGCGACGTGGGCGATCACGAACCACCTCGGAGTGACGACCACGATCACGCGGACGATCCAGCAGCCGAATTTCACCGATATGTGGATTCGGGTCCGAGGCCGCAACAACACCGTGGGCGGGCCCGATGAGATGCGACTGACCAACCTCGCCCTCGACGGGACCCCCCTCTCGATTTCGAGCGTGACCGGACCGACCGGCGGGGTGCAAGGCGTCGCGCTTTGGGTTCAAAATGGGGATCTGGCGAACGGATTTACCTTGACCGGCAAGGCTCAATTCGCCTGGATTTCGGCAACGCCGCCTTCGGGAAGCAACGTGGCCTTCCAAATCAAGCTGGGCACGCCCCAACCGGTGCCGGAGCCAGCAACAATGGCCGCCCTCGGCCTCGGGGCGGCTTACTTGGCTCGACGCAAGCGCAAGTCGGCCTAACTTCTTTCGACCTTCATCGCTCGCCAAGACCAGAACCTCGTATTATTACGAGGTTCTGGTCAAAAATTTTGTCCTTTTGGAAAATTGTGATAGTATGTATTCCAGGTTGAGCCGAGGTAACTGGGCTCAGACATCATATATTGTGGATTGGAGGAGATTGATGAAATCGAAAACTCTTGTTGTTCTTGCTGCAGTGCTGGTGAGCGGTCAGGCTTTTGCCCAAGTGGACCTACACGATTTTGAGCAGTTCGCCCCGACTTCGGGTGCGCAGTTCAATCCGAATCATCCGGGCTCGTTGCAAGCCTTTACGTTGGTCGGCATGTGCTCCAACATCATTATTCGGCGAGTGTCCGTCACCGGCGCCCCCGCGACGTTCGACATTCATGATCACACGAACTGGGGACCGTTCCCGCCATCATGGGGCAACCGAAGCCTCAATCCGTTTACAGATGATCAACAAGGCGCATTCTGGCTTGAGTTCACATCCCCTGTTCAGGGATTCTCACTTGAATACGGCGACTTCGGTGGAGACCTGGATATTGGCCAGATGTGGGCGTATGATGGTGTGGACAACACCTCGAACTTGGTGGACACCGATGTCGACAACTACGGTGCAGGCGCGTTCCCTGGGAGTATCGGAACCCTAGCCGTGAGTGGTGCATCGATCCGATCGGTTTACTTCATTGCAGGGAGTAGCTCATTCCCGCACTCAGCCTACTACGATAATTTCCGAGTTCGATGCGTGCCGGAGCCCGCGACGATGGCCGCCCTCGGCCTCGGCCTCTTGGCAGTCCTGCGCCGCCGAAAGAAGAGCTAACTCAGTTAGCTTCTTAGGGTTTCTTGGGTCCGGGCGAATACATGTTCGTCCGGACCCAAGTTGCGCTAGCCTCTGCCATCGGATCGAGCGGCAGGTGGATCCAAACGTCATCGGATTTCCGGTCCTCCTTCCAACTTTTCCCGCCGCTATCTTTTCCGTCCCGGCCAATCGACCAGAGCACGACTCGATTCTGTTGGACCCGATATCGAATGCGGCGGCTGTCGAAAGGATCGCGCGGAAGATGATCCAGCTTGCTCGGCCATCGGCCTAGTTTTTTCCACTCTTCCAATGCGAGCAACGAAGCGCGACAGAGCTCTTGATTTGCGAGTCGCCTGCGCTCATTTATAGAACTTGGCCTAAAGTCAGAACCCGTGTAGATGACGAACCAGAGGCTCACTCTCTTGTCGGCTTCTTGGCGAAAGCGAAGGCTATCGCTGGCGACCCCTATCGCCACAGGATGGAAATGATTTTCTTTGGCAACGTAATGGAGCTCGCGGATGTTTCGAAGTGCTTGGGTCTGCCAGGCCCGACGAACGATAGGGAATCGGGCCGCAAAGATGCGCTTATCAAAACTGTTTGAACGGGTCGCGGAGTACCCGAGGACCGTTTCACAACGTTCGGCAGCCTTCAGCGCCCAATACGACTGCAATTTGAATACCGGCTCGAAATCTGAGAGAGTTTTCCACTCGTTAACGAGTGCCAAGAGTTGTCGAGATCGTTCCTCATTTTTAAGAAAGTAAATGGCGGCATGACTCATAACTCGGAACGCAGTTGATTCCAAATTCCGCGCAAGAATATATCCCGTTAAGTTCGGATCCTGGTAGGCGAATTCGATCAACCGATTAGCGATACGAAAACTTTGGAGAGATGCCTCAAAGTCGCCTCTTCGAGCCAGCCAGAGCCCTTGAACGATCTGCGCCCGAATCAGGTTTGAGTATGAACGCCAAAACAAAGAGCCTGTATACCTGAAAGGATCGCTCCTCTCGATGGGGAATGACATTTTCGTCTTAGACAACAAGATTGAAGTGTCTCCTGTTTGGTCAAAGACTGCGTTGAGGGCTTCGTCTGAACTGAACTGATTTGATTTCGAGACGACAACCGTTTCTGGAAAAGGAAATTGCAGGAAGTTACCGAGATACAGTGGCGACTTGACCTTTTCGAGCCGAGCCAACATGGGCGCAAGCAGAGGCCTGGCGTCTTCGTTGGGATCGACGGCGGACAGCTTCTCGAACTCGGCATCGGTGAGGATCGCGCCTTCACGCTGGGCCGCTTCAAGCTCTGAGGAATAGCTCATCGCCGCCGAGACCACATCTCGATAGATCAGCCCCAAGGAAAGGGCCAAGACGATCAGGCACACCAGCGTGATAAGGATCACCTTCCCACGCCTCTTGCTCAGGTCAGCCACATGATGAGTGACGGAAAAATCCTGCCTAATGGTTTTCGGTCCCGAGAAAGAACATGAGATGCAAAGGGCTGCGAACGAGATCTAGCCAAGTCGAAGATCAGCGCAGGCTCCAAATGGGCCGACGCCGTGAGGATTGAAACTGGATCGGACCTAAAAGCCTCCGATATCCTCCTACAATTGCTGGGATATCGTTCGCATGTTAAGAATTTGGTGTATAACGAGAAGGCGTGAGAGCCTGTCCGAAAAGTTAACAGGCCGGGGCGAGTGAAATTGATATGAAATTGAAAGTGATGATGTCGTTCTTGGTGTGCCTTCTTTCCTTGCCCGCGCACGCAGCTTGGAGCCACGTCAATCTGCACCCTGCGAGCGCGACGGTGTCGGCTGGCTTTGGCGGGTCAGGCAATAACCAAGTCGGCGGTGCCGTGATCGGCGGTGTTCGACGTGCTGGAATGTGGACCTCCACCTCGGGATCTTGGAACGACTTGCATCCGCCCACCGCGAGCTACTCCGATGCGTATGCTTCTTCGGGAACTTCGCAAGTCGGCTACGCCCACTTTGGAGTGACAACGAAAGCGAGTCTTTGGACCGGTTCATCGGGCTCTTGGGTCGATCTCCATCCGACCGGGATTGGATCCATTGCCTACGGCGTTTCGGGCGGGAGCCAGGTCGGGGCGGTGTACGCCTTTAGCACAGTTGTTGCGAGCCGTTGGTCAGGCTCATCAGGATCCTGGGTCAACTTGAATCCGAGCGGCGCATCGCAGTCGGTCGCCTATGGAGTCGATGGCGGCACCCAGGTCGGCTACGCAAGAATCGGCAATGATCGTGCAGGACTTTGGACAGGATCTTCTGGATCCTGGGTCGATATGCACCCTGGCGCGGCGAGCGATTCCTATGCTCTGGGTGTGCACGGTTCGACTCAAGTCGGACGAGCCTATGTCGGCGGAGATTCGCACGCAAGCCTTTGGAACGGCAGCTCAGCGTCATGGGTAGACCTGCACCCATCGGGCGCGTCGCAATCCGTCGCATATGGCACATACGGTGGATATCAGGTGGGCTCGGCCGTCATCGGAGGCGCCCAGCGAGCGGCCCTTTGGACGGGGTCGGCGGGCTCGTACGTCGATCTGCACTCATTCTTGCCGGCGGCCTTTACATTTTCCTTGGCACAGTCGATCAGCAGCGACGGGGTGAACTACTACATCACGGGCTCAGGTCGAAACAGCCAGACGTTCCGTGACGAGGCGATTCTTTGGGTTCAACCCGTGCCGGAGCCGGGAACTATGCTGGCGTTGACTTTGGGTTTGGCGAGTTTGGTTGCTCGACGTCGACGCAAAAAGTCCGCGTAACGCAAAGCCTGTTATCCGCCGCCGCGCCCCATGCATCGGCTTCGCGCTCTGGACTCTGCCCGCTCGACGAGAGTGGAGGTCCGTCAACCTGAGATCCGCCCAAGAATTCCAGAGATACGTCGCGCTGCCTAAAGTCTCAGCACACGCCAACTCACGCGGTTTGAGTCGACTGATTCGGATCGGGCATTCCGGTTCGGTTGCTCCCAGAAATAGGGACCAGGCAGGAATTCCCGGTTGCTCTGGCAAAACAGAGGAGGATGTTGAGGCGATGTGGATGGTTATGGGTGCTTTTGGGTTGTGTTGTCTCGGCGGCGCACGCGCAAGTCGATGCGAAGCTGATGCAGGGCCTCAAGTGGCGCGAGATCGGCCCTTTTCGCGGGGGACGTTCGAATGCGTGCTCGGGGGTCGTCGGCCGGCCGACGGAGTTTTACATGGGCACGACGGGCGGGGGACTCTATAAGTCGACCGATACGGGCGTGACCTGGAAGAACGTGAGCGATGGGTTCTTTAAGACGGGATCGGTCGGGGCGATTGCGGTTTCGATTTCGAGTCCCGACGTCGTTTATGTCGGGATGGGCGAACACGCCATCCGGGGGAATATCTCTCCGGGTGATGGCGTTTACAAGTCGACCGATGCCGGGAAGACGTGGCGGTCGATGGGGCTCGCGGCGACTCAAAATATCAGCAAGATTGTGGTGCACCCGAAAGACCCGCAGAAGGTCTGGGTGGCGGCGCTCGGGCCTGTGTATGGGCCGAGCCAAGAGCGCGGGATTTTTAAGTCGGAAGACGGCGGAATCAGCTGGCGAAAAACGCTCTATGTGGATGATCGGAGCGGCGCAATCGACCTCGTCGAAGATGAAAAGAATCCTCAAGTTTTTTATGCCGCTACGTGGACGGCATGGCGAACGCCTTTCAGTCTCAATTCGGGCGGTCCGGGCAGTAAACTGTGGAAGTCCATAGATGGCGGTGAAACCTGGCAAGATTTGAGCCGCTCTCCGGGATTACCGGAAGGAGTTTTGGGCAAGATATGCGTGGCGGTGAGCCCAGTTGACTCGAATTTGATCTTTGCCATGGTCGAAGCTAAGCAAGGCGGACTTTATCGCAGTGATGATGCCGGAGCCACTTGGAAACTCGTCAATAGCACCAACGATATTCGACAACGTCCTTGGTATTTTTCTCGAGTTTTTGCTGACCCGATAGATAAGGAAACAGTCTATGTCGGCAACGTCATGATGCATCGATCCACCGATGGCGGGAAGACCTTCCGCAGCTTCGTCGCTCAACACGTGGACAATCATGACTTTTGGATTGATCCAGCAGATAACAAAAGGCTCGTCTGTGCGAACGATGGCGGCGTGAGTGTGAGTGTGGATCAGGGACGAACCTGGAGTGAACAAGATTTCGCAACCGCTCAATTCTATCACGTCAGCACCGACAACGCCTTCCCGTATCGAGTTTTGGGCGCGCAGCAAGACAACTCAACGGTGCGGATTGCGTCGCGGACCTTCACGCGAGGGATCGGATTTACGGATTGGACCGCGACGGCGGGCGGCGAGTCTGGATACGTCGTGGCCAAGCCGACTGATCCGAACCTGGTTTTTGGCGGAAGTTATGGCGGCACATCGGATTGGCTGAACCATGCGACCAATCAGCGACGGAGCATCGACCCGTGGCCAAATCAACCGCTCGGCGCCGGGGTCATCGAACAAGCATATCGGCTGAACTGGACGTTTCCGATTGTCTTTTCTCCGCACGACCCGAACACCATGTATGTGGGCTCGCAATATCTCTTAGTGAGTCGAGATGATGGGGGTTCTTTTACAAGAATCAGTCCAGATTTGACCACAAACGATGTGAGTAAACAACAGTCAAGTGGTGGGCCGATTACGCAAGACAACACGAGCGTAGAATATTACTGCACAATCTTTACAATTGCGGAGTCTCCCAAGCGCCGAGGATTGATCTGGGTGGGGTCGGATGATGGCCTCGTCCATTTAACTCAGGATGGAGGACGAACTTGGTCGCACGTGACGCCTGCCCAGATGCCGAAATGGGGGCTCTGCAGCATGATCGAAGCCTCACCTTTTGAACCTGGAACCGCCTATTTAGCGATGGATAACCATGAGCAGAACGACTGGCGGCCCTATGTCTATATCACGCGAGACTTTGGACGATCTTGGACGCTCGCAACCCGAGGAATTCCGTCGAATCATTACGTTCGTGTGGTCCGAGAAGATCCGACGACGCCTGGGCTCCTCTATGCCGGAACTGAGTTTGGACTTTTTGTCAGTTTTGACCGAGGAGAAAACTGGCAGCCGATGCAAGGAAACTTGCCGATCGTTCCGATTCATGATTTGGTGATCAAAGATCAAGACTTGGTGGTGGGCACTCATGGTCGTTCGTTCTGGATTTATGATGATCTTTCGGCGATTCGCCAGATGTCGAAGGCGTCCGCGACCGAGCCTCACCTCTTCACACCGGCACCCGGAATTCCGATTTCGTACGCCAATCCCATCGCCGGCACCGACAATTTGGGCCAAAACCCCGAGTTCGGCAATATCATCGTTCAGTACTATCTGCCGGCCGACAGCTCGGTGAAGTTCGAGCTTCGTGATCAGGCCGGCGCGGTCGTGGCAAGCAACACCGCCGCGTCGGGAAAAGCGGGCCTGAATCGGCTCAGTCTTCGACCGAGCTATCCGAGCTGGCGCGGCTTCCCAGGGCTCGTCCTCTGGGGAGGAGGAGCCGGGTCGATCAAGGCTCCACCGGGCACTTATGAACTCAGCATGACCGTTGGGGACCAGGTCCGAACCGTTCGGGCGGTCTGGGCGAAAGATCCTCGCGTGACGGCGACCGATGCAGACCTCGTGGAACAGTGGCGATTCTCGTTGCAGATCGCCCGCCGCACCGACGAAGCGAATCGCGCCGTCGAGAAGATTCGCGAGCTGCGGACGAAGCTAGAGAAGGTCCAAACCCCCGACGCACAGCGGATCGCCGCAGAGTTGACCAAGGTCGAAGAGGTCCTGCACCAGACGCGGGCGCGAGCCACGCAGGACCTGCTGAACTTCCCGGTCCGGCTGAACAACAAGCTTTCGAGCCTGCTCGGCTCGGTTCAGACAGGCTGGAATCGCCCGACCCGACAAGCCTATGAGGTATTCCGAGTGCTTGAGAAGGAGCTCCAGGGCTGCTTGGAGCAACTTGAAAAACTGAGCAAAGAGGCGCAGGCTGTCGGCACCGAAGCTCAGGTCAGTGTCTGGCTCCCGGCATGGGCCTTACGCTAGAGATGGTGAAGTCCCCAGGAGCCAAGCTCCTGGGGACTCTTTTTTCATCCGTTTCTGTGGGCCTCTTATCTGGCTCCGGGCTTGAATGGCGGGATCGCCGGTCGCGCGGGAACGGGAATCTTCGCAGGCGGGTTCCTTTCAAGGAGTCGCATGATCTCAACAATCGCTCGTTCAAGCTGCGAGTCCTTCCCCTGGCGCCAGAGAGCTGGATCGAGATCGACGTCGATGTCCACCGGGGTGCCGACATTTTCAATCACCCACTTTCCGTTCGGACTGAACATCGCATCATCTGGACTTGAGATGCTTCCTCCATCGGCCAGTTCGAACCCGTAATTGATCAGCATCGACCCCCAGGTTCGCTTGCCGATGATCGGCCCCACTTTGTGCTGGCGGAACAGGTACGGCAAGATGTCGCCGCCCGACCCGGCAAGCTCGTTGGTTAACATCACCTTCGGCCCGTAGATGCCCTGGGACGGAATCAAGAACGGCTCGCCGTGGCGAGTGATGGTTTTGGCGGAGATCATCTTGGTCATCTCGCGCATCAAGAAGTCGGCGATTGCGCCGCCGCCATTGAACCGGCCATCGATGATGACCGCGTCTTTGCCGGTTTGGGCGTAATACATGCGCATGAACTCCGACCATCCGCCGGCGCTTGTGTCGGGAACTCGGACATAGCCGACCCGCCCCCCGGTGGCTGCGAGCACCCGGCGGCGGTTGTCTTCTTCCCAGGCTCGGAATCGGAGTCCGACTTCACTCCCCAGCGCCCGGACGACGCCTTCCCGGCTCCCTTTTCCATCGGGAGTCGGCCCGATGCGGATTCGCACTTGCCGTCCAGCTTTGTTTTCCAGAAATTCATAAAGGTCGGTGCTCCCGTTGATCGACTTGCCGTCAATCGCCAAGAGGTATTCGCCTGCTTTCGCTTCGATGCCGGGCTGAGCCAAGGGCGCGACGAGTTCGGGGTTCCAACGCTCGCCATCAAAGACTCGCTTGAACCGGACACCCTCCTTTTCGAAGCTATAGTCGGCCCCCAGCAGACCACCCGGGACCGATCTTCGCCGGTCCCCGAGATCGCCGCCCCCGATGAACATATGGCCGACGCACAGCTCGCCAAAAACCTCGTCGAACAGGTAGTTCAGGTCTTCGCGCGAGTTGAGAAGCGGCAGCATGGGCTCATAACGCCGGGCGATCGCGTCGAGATCGACGCCGTGCATCTTGGGGTCATAGAATCGCAACTTTTGCTCGCGAATCGCCTCAAAATACATGTTTCGCCATTCAGTTCGCGGATCGATGCGGACCGACGCTTGCAACACCGGAAGCACCCCATCGCCTGAGAACGGAGCCATGGACGACGTGATCGCCATCCCCATACTGCTGCCGAGAAGCATCTTCTGCCCGTCGGCGGTGAGCTCGAACCCAAAGGCACCTCGGGCGATGGGAGTGGTCTTTCGCTCGGCGAACGAATAGCGAACGAGCGTCCCGCCCCCGCCAGAAAAGTCAATCGCCGAAACTGCGGGCTCGGTAAACAAGGCCAAGAGCTGACCCGGAGCTGGGCTCCCTAGCTGGCGATAGATTTGCCGAGGCAGAGGAACGGCGAAGATTCGAGAGATCAGTCCTTCCTCGTCGACGGTCGTTTTCGGGGGACCTTCGGGCGCCTTGGGTGGGTCGGCCGGCTTTTCGGTGGGCTCCTCGTCGCTTTCCGGCGCGAGCGAAAAGTCGGCCAGCCGCCGGAGGTTCACGCCATAGATGCTAAACGTCGTGTTGGCCTGAGAGAGGCTTCCGATGTCTTGCCAGTCGGCAGCGAGACCAAAGTCGGTGCTCGCCAAGAAGTAGACCACCTGGCCGCCCCGGTCAAACGTCGGGCTGATCGCATGAGCCATCCCGTCGGTCAAGTCGATGGAGCGATTCTGTTCGAGGCTATAAAGGGCGATCGCGCTTCGCATGTTGATGAGGTCGCGGGTGTAGACCAGCCATTTCGAATCCGGAGACCACGAAGGGGTGAGCGCGATTTGGCCGCGCCGAGTCCCCCGAGCGACGAAGGTGATTTTGCCCGTAGCCAGATCGAGAATCGAAAGCTCCAGACGGTTGCTGGCAAAAGCGATCTTTTTGCTGTCAGGAGACCAGACCGGTCGTTCATAAGCGGCTCCGCCGTCGCCCAAGGAGCGGAACGACACTTGTCCGGTCGTTAAGTCCAGCAGCGCCAGCTGGTGCTGGGGGCCTTCTTGGGTGATGTAAGCAATGGTTTTGCCATCAGGTGACCAAGCGGGGTCTCGTCGCATAAATCCGGGCGTTGCCGGGAAGACTCGGGCATCCCCTTTCTCGGCGGGAAGCGTCATGATGTGGCCTCGGCTCGCGGCAACAACGCGTTGGCCCGTCGGCGAGATCGACATCTGAGAGAGATCGGCGGACAGAGTCTTGAACTGAGTTCGTGTCTGGACGAAGTCGCCCGCGATCTGAATCGGCACCCGCACCAACTTCTTTTGTGCAAGGTCGTAGCGCCAGATCGAACCGGGTCGCTCCAACACAATCTGCCCGGCGCCATATTGAGCCGACTTGAAATCAAGAATGCCTCCGGGAATTTCGACCGACACCCGTTGGTTGGCCGTGTCAAAGCGATGCAGAGCGACTTTCCCGGTTGGGTCGGAAAGGAAGTAAACCGACCCGCCAACCCACATCGGATGCGAGTCGTTCCAGTCGCGGCGCGGGATCGGCCGGACCCGCGAGTCGCTCATCTGAGCGATCCAGATCGGCGTCGCTTGCCCGCCTCGATATCGCTTCCAATTGGGTTGCGATTTGGGGTTCGGCACGTAGGCCATCTGGGTGCCGTCGGGGCTCAGAGAGGCCTGCTCGACGGCCGGAAACGGGAGACGTTGCGGCAACCCACCTTGGGCGGAGACCTGGAATAGCTGAGAGTACGCATTCTCGGACTGCATGCCCGAGGTGAAGAGGATGGACCGTCCGTCGGGCGTCCATCCGGCACATGCGTCGGGGAGTGGATGATAGGTCAAACGTCGAGGCTCGCCGCCTTCGGCGGCCATGACGTAAACATCAAAGTTGCCGTCGTAGTCGGCGGTAAACGCAATTTGAGTCCCATCCGGCGAGAAATAAGGGTCGCTCTCGCGGCCCGCAGAGCTCGTCAGGCGGGTGGCTCGGCCCCCCGCAACCGGCACCGACCAAAGATCGCCCGCATGAACAAAGACGATGGAGCGCGCATGGATCGTCGGGTTGCGCATGACCCGAGGTTCGGGACCGAGGTCGACGTCCGCGCCGCCAGACTGAAGAACCGCTCCCAAGGCCATCAACGATATTACAGACATGGGGCGAATCTTACTCGGATTCAGCCGCACCGGACTGCAAGAACTCCGCCAAACGGTCGTGCCCGGATTGCTGAGCCCAGTCGGCGGCGGTGCGGCCCTCGTCATCTCGCACTCGCGGGTCGGCGTGATACTTCAGGAGCAGTTGGACCAGGTCGTCGCGCCCACTTTGCGCCGCCCCATGCAGTGGCCGAAATCCTCCCGACTGAGCCGCATGAGGATCTGCACCCGCCTACAAGAGCAACTCAATCACACCGATGTCGCCCCCAAAGATCGCAGAATCGAGCGGAGCGACCCCGCCCAACGATTGGCTCCGAAAGTTCGGATCGGCGCCCGCTTGAAGAAGCGCCTCGACCACCTGGCCATGCCCAAAGGCCGCTGCTAAACAGAGAGGCAAAAAGCCGTCTGGTGAGAGCGAATTCGGGTCGGCTCCTGCTTGGAGCAGCTCGGCAAGACGGGCGCTGTTGCCGGTGGTCGCGGCGTCATAGAGATCCCAGTCGGGCCAAGCTGACCCAAGGGCTTCGACAATTTCGGAGCGATGCAGGTAGGCCGCCCACTGCAGGACCGAGGCACCGCCTGGCGCCCGCTCTCGGAGCAGAGTCGGCTCTTCTTGAATCCAACGCAACACCTCGGCCGTTTCGCCCAGTTCAATCGCACGCAAAAGGGGATTTTGAGCAGACATGTTTATTCACTTTTTTGCAGCAAGAATATCACTTCATGGCCCGAGACAAGCATCGTCTTCACTCGCAGAGGAATTTTTAATTCTCTTCGAGCATAAACGAACATCTCGAACATCGCTTCGACATCCCATACATGAAAATGAATGCTATAGTTTTGCTGATCAAGCTGCGCGGCTCTGCGGACTCGTTCTTCGAAACCTTCCACTTTTTCAACGTGAGCAACCCACTCTTGATAGTGGCTCTCTCGGGTTCCTTGAGGACCCTGGTGGTAGTCCTCAATCAAATGAGCGAGCGGCGTCACTTCTCGGCCCGCATCAAAAGTTTCTTCCTTATTCGGGAGCGCGAGAAAGAGCCAACCTTGAGGACGCAAGACTCGAGCAAAGGTTTGCAGTGCTCGAAACGGGTCTTCGGTATGTTCCAGAAAGTGATTGGCGATCAAAAAGTCTTGACTTTCGTCGGCAAAGCTGCTCAGAGTCTCCCCATTGTCGAGGACGTCCGGAGCCTGGATTGGATCGTTCTTCAGCTCGGGATATTCTTGCCGCAAATCTGGCAAATTCATCCGATCGACGTAGGTGACTTTCGTCCCAACTCGAACCGGCAACGGGTCATGCAGTGGCCCGATTTCGAGACCGCTCCCTCGGAGCGTGCGAAAGGAGAGATACTCGCGCGAGAGGCCCTTCTTCGCTTGGAGGCCGGTCAGCCAGCGATGAAGTCGGCGGCGAAAGTTCATTGAGGAACCCGGGGCGAGGCCTGTCGAAGCGGGGTCAACTTTCGACCGGCTTCGGGCGCGGTGAACCCGGCTTGGGTCCCGTATAAATCGTATGCCTCGGCATGATCGATGCGAACCTGAACGAGCTGTCCGGGTTCGGCGTCGCCCTGGAAGTACACCCAACCATCGATCTCGGGCGCGTCGCGATGCGACCGGCCCGCCCGCCATCCTTCTCGCACCTCGTCCACCAGGACCGGAACGGTCTTTCCGATCCAAGAGCGATTCACCTCGAGTGAGATGACTTGTTGAATCGACATCAGCCGATCAAACCGTTCTTTCTTCACTTTGCTCGGGACTTGGTCGGGCATGTCATAGCTCGGAGTTCCTGGCTCTCGACTAAAGAGGAAGGCCCCCACGCGATCGAGTCGAGCTTGACGAATAAAATCGATCAAGGCTTGAAACTCTTGCGAAGTTTCTCCGGGAAATCCGACGATAAAGGTCGTGCGAATAGCACAGTCGGGCATGGCCTTTCGCAACTTCTCAAAAAGCTTCAGGTATCGCTCGCCTTCCCAAGGCCGTTTCATTCTTCGTAGGGTGTCGGAATGAACGTGCTGAAGAGGAATATCGATGTATGGCAAGACTTTCGGCAAGGTCGCCATCGCTTCAATCACTTCGTCAGTTAACTTGTTGGGATAAAAGTAAAGAAGTCGAATCCAGTCGAGCCCTTCAATCTCATTCAGCTCTCGCAAGAGTCGAGGAAGGGAGAACTTCTGATAAAGGTCAAAGCCGTACTGAGTGACGTCCTGAGCAATGAGGTTGACCTCGCGAGTTCCTGTCGTGGCTAAATGGCGAGCTTCATCGAGAACTCTTTCCATCGGCTTACTAACGTGTCGGCCCCGAAAACTTGGAATCGTACAAAACGTACACTGGTGGTCGCACCCTTCGGAAATCTTCAGGTAGGCGCTCCATGGCCGCCCGGTTCGCGCCCGTGTGGGCACATCGGCCCAGCGATGGTGAGGTGGCTCGACTTCGAGGAGCTGCTCGGACGACGTGAGCGTTCGCTGAACGATCTCGTCGAACCGACCCATCTGGCCGACTCCGACATACGCATCGGCACCCGGAGCGACGCGGGCCAGTTCCACCCCCATCCGCTGGGCCAGGCACCCGGCGACAATGACTTTGCCCTTCCCTTTGCTTCGGACCGCTTTGCGGATCGCGTCGATGCTCTCTTGCTTGCTCGACTCCAAGAATCCACACGTGTTGATAATCGTGATGTCGGATTGGGGGCCCGAGCCGTCGATGCGGTGACCTTGGGCTCGAAGAACGCCCGCGATCTCTTCGCTGTCCACCTCGTTCTTGGCGCAGCCTAGGGTGATAATCCGGATCTTTTGTCCGCTCTCGGCCATTGCAAGCTCATTATGACCCTTGCTCGGCGACCCGAACATACGCGCAGGCGGCGACGAGGAACGATTCTTCGACCGGGGCCTCGGCAAAGAGCGCCAGATCGGGCGTGCGCTGAGAGGCTCCCAAGGCAGCCAGGGCCTCTCGTTCCTTGCCCGAGGAATAGAGGTCCAGCGCCCGCCGAAGACGCTGGCTCCGCTTGGAGACGGGCTGCATCATCTGAACAAAGGCAGCATCCCGCGCGATGCCTTCGAGCAAAAACAGGCGATAGACCTTTTCTTCCACCCCCCAGAATCGCGCCAACCCGAGCAAGCAGCGGCGGCGAGTGATAATCGACGTGCTGGCCTGGGCGGCTCGAAGAATCAGCGGCAAGTCGGATCGATCTCCCACGACCGACAAGGCATAAGCCGCCTCGGCGGAAGCTTCGTCGTCAAACTCTTGGAGTGCTTGGCGGAGCGCCGGGGCCGCCTCGGCCAGATGAAGTTCACTGACTCCTTCGGCCGCCGCAATGCGAACGCTCGGATGGCGGTCGGACAGAGCCTGGGCGAAAAGGGCTCCACAATCGGCCGCCTCCATCTCGTTGAGCGCCTGTAGGGCCGACCGCCGCAAGTCGGGGTCACTTCCTGGCCCCGCCGCCACTTGCAACGCGGCGTGAGCGGCTTCGCCGCCAATCCGACCGAGCGCACGTGCGGTGGCCCGCCGCATCCCGGCTCGCAGGGAGCCCAGATAGGGCACCAACGCTGGGACGGCCGAAGGATCGCCCAAGGAGCCGAGAGCGTCCACGACCTCTTCCTCAACCAGCGCGGGGTGTTCATTGAGTTGGTGAGCCAACGCATCGACCGCTTGGTCACCCCCCATGCGGGCGAGCGACCGGGCGGCCTGGCGTCGCACGCGCGGATTCGGATCGTGAAGCGCCTTGACGGCTTCGTCAGAAGCGAATTCGAGGCTCATCTCGCCGAGCTTGTTCAGGGCGGAGGTTCGAGCTCCAACGTCGCCATCCTTGGTCAGCTTCATCATCGTGGCGAACCCGACCGGCGACACACGTCGGAGCTGCGACAGGGTCTTGCGGATCGAGAGCGCCCCGGCTTCGCGGACGGGCTTGAGGAACAGCAGTGCACTGATACGAGCCGCCATGGTGACGGCGAAAACGACTTTGTAGGCTTGCTCAACGTCCATTCCGCCTTCGCGCAGACCGTTCATGAGCGCTGATCCCACCATCGGTGAAAGTGCTCCTACGATCGCCTGCAACGCGAGCCCAAGCCCCAGATAGTTGGCTCGCTCGGCGTCCGGAGCGTTGACCAAGAGCAAATTGAATTGACACGTGGCCATCCCGGCCCAGATGGCTCCGGTGAAGACATGCCCTAGGATGAGAATGGTGGCGTTCATCACTTGGGCCCCAGGCTGGCAAAAGAGCCACATTCCCGGAGTGAAGAAAAGCCCCACAATGAGGATCCCCATGATCGGCTTATTGCCGTATTTATCTAATAATAAGCCCCAAAACTTACCCGTAAGCAAGTTGCCGATAGCGTGGCCGACCGCGCAAAGCTGCAGCACGGTCAGCGGCATCTGAAGGCTCTCCAGAGCAAACGCTCCGAATAAGTTTCCGCCAAAAGCTTGTCCAAAAAAGAGGATCGTAAAGAAGATCAGGAGGCTTCGAAAGCCTCGGTCACGCATGGGAGTCCGGAGCGCGCGCAGACTCTCTCGGACAGACACCCGCACCGGATTCGGCCGGATGCGATCTTGCATCTTCCCGTAATACAGCATGCTGACGACGGCAAAAACAAAGCCCAAGCCGAACACCACCGACAGGCCGATGTTAGAATGCCCGGCTTTACGAAAGCCGTCGTAGATCAGACCGCCCATAAGAGCAGCCCCGGCGCTGAACGCAGTCAGCATCATATTTCGCCGACTAAAAAACCATCCCCGGGACTCGCTCGGGATCAACTCCGCCAGCCAATCGTTGTAGATCGGCCCAACAAGGTGGACGCAGGTGTAAGCCAGCCCAAGACAGCCGATCAAAATCGCCAACCGGACGTCCACGCTGAGAGCCAGGAGCGGCAAAAAGACGATCGGAAAATGGAGCAATCGCCACGCCCAGCCTCCCGGCGTCACATGGGATTTGTAGCTCGGGTTTGCGCGTCCCCAAATCGCCCCGGGGATTTGGAGCAGCCCTAAAAGGCTCGGCAGCGAGGTCATGAGCCCGATCCAAAGGTCGATCCCCTTGGGATTGAGCTCTTGGATGAACTTGACAAAGAACGTGCCGCCCAGCAACGTGGCAAACGCCGAAGCGAAGGCCCCATCCAAGTTGGCGTAGCGAAGCGTCCGCAAATCCGCTAACCGATTGGAGGCATCAGGCACAGTCTATTTTGACCCTAAGGGCGACTCGTGGGACCTTCTGGATGGTCAAAAGGCGTACAATAGCCGAGCAGAAAGGACCAAAGCCCCCCTCGTTCGATAACCGATTTTGGGGCAGGGCGTCTAAACTCATCGGGGAGCCAGGAGGACAGTGGTGAAACGGATTTTTGGGGTCGTGGTGGTGCTATGGATGACCACCTGTTGGGTGATGGCCCAAAGCGCCAGCATCGTCAAGGAGATCGTCTTGCGAGGAAATCAGGAAATCTCGCGGGAGGCGATCTTGGCGGTCATGCGGTCCAAGGAGCAGGGACCTTACATTCAAGCCGACCTTGCTCGCGACGAGCAGGCCATTCGAGAGCTCGGGTTCTTTCGAGACGTCAAGATTTTGAGTCGGGCCCTCAGCGACGTCGAGTGGCAACTGATCGTCGAAGTCCAAGAAAATCCGGTCGTCCGTGAGCTGAAGATCATCGGCAATACGGTTGTCTCAAGCGACGAGATCGAAAAGATCGTTTTGGCCAACCAGTCTTTGGGGCGGGTTTACAACCTGCGTTCGGCGGCCCCGATCGCCTCCTCCGTTCGAGAGCTCTATCAGAAAAGCGGCTATGACGCCCAGACGGACATCCAGCCCGCCCTGGATTCACCGGGGACCCTGACGATTCAGATTTACGAGCAGACGGTCAATCGGATCATCGTCAACGGACTCGTGCGCACTCGGGAAAGCGTCATCCGAAAGCTCCTGCGCACCAAGCCTGGCCAAGCGTTCAACCAAAACACATGGGGCATCGACCAGCGACGGCTCGTCAGCACTCAGTGGTTTGAGGACATCGTGCCGAAAGCCCAAGAGACCAATGAAATCGGCAAGTTCGACCTGATCATGGACGTGAAAGAGGCCCAGACAGGGATGCTGAACTTTGGTCTAGCTCTGGACAGCAAGAGCCGCTTAGCCGGGACTTTTCGAGCCAGCGACTCGAACTTTCGAGGCACCGGGCAATCGGTCGCCATCTCGTATCAACAGGACACCTTTGGGGGCGGGGCCAGCCTCAGCTTAGACTGGCTCAATCCGTTCTATGACGACCGCGAAACGACCGTGGCGGCTCGACTCTACACGCGGGTGAACAGCTACTTCAGTGGCTCCGGCTTCGGGAGCACCGACTCGCCGACCGAAGATCGCTTTGACGAGCGGCGCACGGGCTTTTCGCTCGCCGTCTCCCGGCCGTTTCGAAAAGAGTTTGTTGCATCGCTGGGGTTGACCGGCGAAGTCATCCGGTCGATCAACTTGCGTCAAACGGGTGAGTTCAATTTCATTCAGCAAGACGGGGACCAAGTGATCTTGAATGTGGGAATCGCTCGCGACCGACGAGATGTTCCTCTTGATCCCGCCGAAGGGGACTATTTGCGGCTCTCGGTCGAACCTGGCTTCGTCAATATCACCAAGATTGGCGGCAATGTCGCCGACGAGACGAGCATTTTAGGCCGCAATACTTTTTTCCGCACGAGCCTGGAATACAAGGCCTTCTTCAGCAAGCGCCCGCCCGAGAACAAGCCAGCTGATACCCCGCGAAATGTTCTGGCTTTTCGAGCAAAACTTGGAACGATCTCGGGCGAAGTACCCTTCTTTGAGCAGTTTTTCATCGGAGGCTCGGAATCGTTGCGCGGCTATCAAGACCAGCGCTTCTGGGGGAAGACTCAGTTCTTAACGTCGGCAGAATATCGGGTGCCAGTGCAACGGTCATTCAGCCTGGCGGCGTTCGTGGATTACGGCGGAGCGTGGGGCGGATATCGCGGAATCAACAGATTCTCGCAGTCGAAGAACCTCGACCTGAAGCTCGGCTACGGGCTCGGCGTGGCATTCCGGACTCCGCTCGGCCCGATCCGAATTGACTTCGGCTTCAATCAAGAGGGCGGCAACCGCACCCACTTCTCCATCGGCTCTAGTTTCTAAGGAAAGACACAAGAATACTATGCAAAAACTTAACAAATCTCGAATCTGGGGTGGCTTCGCTTTGGCGGGGCTCCTTTACGCGGCGCTGTTCATCTTGCCGGGCTTTCAAAGCGGGGCCGAAAAGACCGCAGTCGTGGATATGAACCAGATCATCCAAGGAAGCAACCTCGGGAAGGCGAACACGGATCGGCTCAACAAAGCTGTGGCCTCGCGACGCGGCCTGATCGAATTCGTGGCGACCTTCAAGGTGCTGACTCTGGAGCAGGCCCAGTCGCTTCGATCCCTCGAATTGAAGGAGACCATGACCGAAACCGACAAGCAACAAGCCGACAAAATAAAGGCAGACGTCCGCGCCGCCGACCAGAAGTTTCGGGAGCTGAGCCAAAAGTCGAACCCCTCTGAGGCTGACCGCCAACTGATCCAAGAGTACGCGAACCGATCCGCAACGATGAATCAGACCCTCGAGCGCTGGAACCAAGAGTTCACCGATGAGCTCACCGATCTCCAAGATCGGCTCCGACAACAAACGCTGGAGAAGGCGAAAGCCGCCGTCGACGAGGTCGCCAAGAAGCAAGGAATCAGCGTTGTCTTTGAAAAGACCTTCGCCGTCTATGGCGCGAACGACCTCACCGACGCCGCCACCAAAGCGATGAACGCCAAGCCCTAACCCGGGAGAACGTGAAGCAACTTCGATTCGGGTGGATCGCACTGGCTGGGGCCTCTCTGTTGGGGGGGTGCCAGTCGGATCCACCCGTTTCGGTTTATGTCGATCGAAGGCAGTTCTTGTCTCCGGTCGAGACGTGGTCCCAGTCGGTCGCTCGGGAGTCGACCCCGACCTTGAGTGGACCGGCACAGGCTCAGTTTGGCCGCGAACCCGAGATCAGGCTTCTGTTGGGCCGCAACCAGTCTCGACTCGAAGAAGCCGAGGAGGCGCTGAAGCGTAACCGAGAATGGGCCTTTGAACGGCTCCTGGGGCGACTGCTCCGCCAGGCCCGGGCCGACGTGACGAACCAAGAACGAGCAAGGCTCGCCTTGCTCGGCGAATCCAGTCGACGAGAGTTACAGCAGGCATATGCCGAAGCGCGGACGATTTTCGAGCAAACCGCAGAGCCGATGGGCTGGCATCGATTTCGACTCGCGAGCCTGGTCGGGTTCCCGGATCCCGATCCGAACTCAAAGACCGAAGAACCGGCAGATCGACCGGTGACTGCCTCACGAGTCCGAGAAGCCCGAGCCCTGCGGTCCCAGATTTCTGACCTGGATGCTCGCTATCGGCAGCAGATTGAGGCGCTCTTGAGCCGGGTCTCGGCCAACTACGAGGCCGAACTCACCGCCCTGAAAGTCGAGATGACCCGGCTCCTCGACGAACTTTCCCAAGCGGCCGAGGCCGAAGCAAAACGTCTCTCGATCTCGGGCGACGCCTCGCTGATGGACGACGTTCGCGAGTGGGACACTCGGCTTGATGCGGTCCCGCGAGCCGAGTCCCGGGTGACCTGGGCTCGCCCGGCGTCCGCGAGTCCTTCGACCTTGGCTGTGCCCGGCGAGCCCCCTTCCGAAGAGATTTTGGAGGCCGAACTCCAGCTTTGGGCCGCCGAGAACAGATACACTTTGGCCAGCAAGCCCGGCCCCGCGCCCGACTTGACAAGGAACTTCGCTCGATGGCGGAACGCATGGAAGGCTGGACACTCGAAGAACTCGCGGCTGCCCTCGGAGGCCAGCTCAATGGGCCGCCCGAAAAGCGGGTCTTAAGGCCGGTCCCTGCGGGCGAACCGGACCCGGAAGGAATCACTTTCAGCACGGGCCCCGCGTACGACGAAAAGATTCGAGGCTCAGGCGTCGGGGTTGCTTTGGTCAGCCCCGGAACCGAGCTCGATTGCCCGACTCTGGAAGTGCCGCATCCTCGACTTAGCTTCGGCTGGGTCCTTCAAGCTTCGGTGCGAGCTTTGCCGCTGTCGAGCGGCATCCACCCCAGCGCGGTCGTGTCTTTGGACGCGGACATCGACCCGACGGCGCAGATCGGCCCGTTCGCCGTCATCGAGCGAGGAGCCCGGATAGGGCCTCGTGCGCGGGTCTATCCTTTCGCTTATGTCGGCGAAGATTGTGTGCTGGGCGAAGGCGTCGTGCTGTATCCCCATGTGGTTTTGTATCAGGCCGTTCGGCTGGGGGCAGGGGTCATCGTCCATGCGGGGACCGTCCTGGGCGCGGACGGCTTTGGCTATTTTTGGGATGGTCGCCAGCAACAAAAGATTCCCCAAGTGGGCGGCGTCATCGTCGGCGAGCGGTCGGAAATCGGAGCCAATGCATGCATTGATCGGGCCACCTGCGGGGCCACTCGGATCGCAAGCGGGGTCAAGATCGACAACCTCGTGCAAATCGGCCACAACGGCCAAATCGGGGCGCACACCGTCATCGCCGGCCAAACCGGCCTGAGCGGGAGCGTGACCTTGGGAGAACAGGTCGTCGTGGGCGGTCAATGCGCCTTCAAGGACCATGTTTCGGTGGTGGATGGCGCTATCCTGGCGGGGCGGACCGGCGTTTTTTCGGACATCGAGACGGCGGAGGCCTATTATGGGCTGCCCGCAATCCCGGTCAAAGCCGCCCTGCGCCAACTGGCTTTGATCAAGCGACTCCCCGAGATCGAGAAGCGCCTTCGAGCCTTGGAACAATCCCTGGAATCCCAAAAGAAAACATGATTCGAACTTTTCACCGATACACGACTGCCGCCGACGTCACGTGGGTGGGACGCGGACTCCACTCGGGCGAGCCTGTCCGAGCCACCGTTCACCCGGGGACCCAGGGGATCGTCTTTCGTTCGGGTGCCGAACGCATTCCAGCTCGTCCCGAATCGGTGACAGACACGTCTCGATGCACCCGGCTGGGTTCGGTCAGCACGGTGGAGCACCTGTTAAGCGCGATGGCAGGGCTGGGGATCACCGACGCCGACATTGAAGTCGAGGGGGGCGAACTCCCGGGCCTGGATGGGGCGGCGGCCGTCTATTTCGACGATCTGCAAGCGGCTGGCCTGGTCGAGCTAGGAACACGCGAGATTGAGGGGCCCTTTGCCCGAGTTTTTTGGAAGGACGATCCGGTTTCGGTGGCAATCGCCCAAGGCGAGGGTCACTGGCGATACCGATTTGACGCCGAAGGCCGCTGGTTTGGCGAGCAGGTGATCGAGCTCGAACTCACCCCCGACCGATATCGGACCGAGATCGCACCGGCACGAACGTTTTGCTTCGAAGAAGAGTTTCCCCATCTCGAGAAGCTGGGGTTGGGCCGAGGGCTCGACGAGACTTCGGCCTTCGTGGTCGGGAGAGACAGATATCGCGGCGAAACTCGATTTTCCGACGAGCCGGTCCGGCACAAGATGCTCGACCTGATCGGCGATCTTGCCCTCGCGGGAATTCCGATTGATTGCCTCAACGTCACTGGCGAGCGCAGCGGTCACCGGGCCCATGTCGCGGCGGCGGCGCGGCTCGTCGAGGCTGTTCGAATTAGCGGCGATTAGCGGCGGTCTCGTTCGTCCTTTTCTCCGTGCGTTATCGATGGGTGGTTCTGATTTGGGTGCTGCTGGTCAGCGCGGGGATGGGGGCTCGGGCGGCAGAGCCGATCCAGATTCGAATGATGGCGGGTCCGAGTTGGGGCATTCCGCCGAAAGAAGCGACCGACGCAAGGTCTCAAGCCCGACGGTCGATTTTTGAGGAGTTTCATCGCCAAAACCCGGGCATTCGGATCGTGAATGCCGGCGGACTTGAGATTAAGGGGGAGCGGGCCGATAGTACGTTCTTGATGTCGATGGCGGGCGACACGGCTCCTGATGTTTTTTATGTCAACTTTCGCCAGTACTATAATTACATTGATCAGGGCTTTTGCCGACCCTTAGATGACTTGATCGCCCGCGATCCGGACTCCATTTCTCGAGTGCATCCGCGCATTATGGAGGTCGTCAAAAGCTACGATCAGAGAGTTTATGCGATCCCTTGGTTTCAAGTTGCCAATGGCCTCTATTATCGAAAAGACCATTTTCAAGAGGCTGGCCTGGACCCCGAACGACCTCCTCGAAATTGGGATGAATTTTATCAATTTGCCCAAAAGCTAGCGGATTCAAAGCCAGGTCGAATCGGTTTCGCATTTCCCGGTGGCATCGGGAATAAGGCCTATCACTGGACGAACTTTGTTTGGCAAGCGGGGGGCGAGATTGTTTTACGCGAAAAAGGAGCTCAAATGAAGGCGGCCATTGCCACTCCTGAAGCCGCCCAAGCACTCGACTTTTATCGCAAATTAGTCAGTCAGACTTGGACCCGACCAGATGGGACTCCCGGCGGTCCGGCGGCGGCCATTAGCCCTGTATTGAGTGATGATATTCGCCAAGGCAAAGTATCGATGTGGTTTAGCTACACCAGCGATGTTGTGCTGAATATGAACGATCTGCCGCCCCAGCTAATCGGCATCGCTCCGATGCCTGCAGGCCCAGGAGGACGGGCGAACGAAGTGAATGCGGGCATGTGGGCCATTAATGCAAGAGTGACCGATCCTGCTCAGCTCGAAGCCTGTTGGAAATTTATCCAGTTTTACACCAGTGAGCAAGCTCAACGGATCAGCACTTTAAGGTATGTCGAGCTCGGGCTCGCGAGTCAAGTCAGCCCGACAATGTTGAAGAAGTTTGGCTTTCCCGACCTGGCCGCCCAGGTCAACCCCGAGTATGTGCGCGCCAACGAGTCGCTGTTTGAGTCCGGCCACCCGGAGCCTTATGGCCGGAATATGCAGCAAGTCTATGTGATCCTGGATTCCGCCCTCGATCGCGCTAAGCTGGAGCCGCAAACTCCGGCGCTGACCATCCTGCAAGATACCGCCCGCGAGATGGATCGAAAGCTCCTGGGCTACACCCCGAGAGAGCAGTTGCAAGTTCAACGAACCTGGGCGGCTACCATTTTCGGCCTGATCCTCGTCGCCGTGGCGGTCTGGGCCGGCCAAGCCGTTCGCCGATCCCGCCGCATGCAGATTTTGCGATCGGAAAGCGGGGCGAGCCGCGTCGTCGGCACCGACCGCCGTCGGATCTTCCGGTTCATGACCCTTTGCCTTTTACCCGCTTCGCTCAGCATCTTAATCTGGGCATATTATCCGCTCCTTCGCGGCCTGGTGATGGCCTTTCAAGATTACAAGATTGTCGGAGAAAGTCAGTGGACGGGTTTGGATAATTTTATTGCCGTTTTCACCCAACCGATCTTCTATAAGTCGTTGTGGAATAGCTTCATCTTTGTCGGGCTCACGATCTTGATCGGCTTTATCATTCCGATCTTCTTGGGAATCGCCCTCAATGAGCTGCCTCGCTTGCGAGGGTTCTTTCAGACCGTCTTCTACCTTCCCGCGATGACAAGCGCCATTGTCATTGCACTGTTATGGCGGCAATTTTATGCGGCTTCGCCCGACGGCTTATTGAATAAGCTCTTGGCGCCCATCATCGGATGGGTGAACCCGATCTGGCAAAGCCTCGGGGGAAATCCGATCCCGCTCGCCAATGACTGGCTGGGCAGCCCGACCCTGGCGATGTTTGCGGTGGTCTTGCCCGGCGTCTGGGCGGCCGCGGGGCCAGGCTCCATCTTGTACCTGGCTGCACTCAAAAACATCCCTGAGGAGCGATACGAAGCGGCCGATCTCGACGGAGCTTCGTGGTGGACTAAGGTTCGCTGGATCACCCTTCCGGGCCTCAGACCTTTGATCCTCATCAACTTCTTGGGGGTCTTCATCGCCGGATTTAAGGCGATGGAGAATATCTTCGTTCTGACCGGGGGAGGACCCCTTTATGCGACTCACACTTTAGGCCTTGAGATCTGGACGAACGCCTTTATGTTTCTCAAGTTTGGTTATGCCACAGCGGCGGCATGGGTGATGGGAAGTATCCTAGTTGGCTTTACGCTCATTCAAATTAAGAGCCTGCTCAAAATGAAGTTTTCGACGGCGAAGCTGTGATCAAGGTGGAGACCTCCGTTGGTTGACCCATCAGGCAAAACTCAGTACACGATCATCGACGAATCAAGCTTACGATATGCAAGAGCAATGAGGATCAATGTTCCTAGAGGTAGGACCGCGACATAAGGCCACATGAACAAGAGGTCTTCGAGGCTCAACCCCGAGTCCCATAGGGGCAGCGGAAACAATGTCAAAGCAAAGAGGACGATCAACGAAATCCGGTAGCTAAGCAGAAGCATTCGGTCGGGGTCCCCGCTCTGCCACCGATAGAGCATCCCAAGTCCGATCAACGGGCTATGCACGGATGTCAGAACAAAGGTCCCAATCAGGACTCCGAGCCATCCAGCCGAGAATCCGCTCACAAAGATCATCCAACCCACAATGTATACCATGCGCTCGCTTAGGCCTTAGCTTGCTCCAAAGGAGAGCACTCCTCGGGCACAGCTCCTCGGTCATTCTACGCTGGCGACTTACGGAATCTTCGTCATTTCTGAGAGTCGTTGATCCGCTTGAGTTCGTTCAGCAAAAAGCCCATGTTCATGAATGGATCGCCGCCGGTCCTTTTCCAGCGCACACGACCTTGGGAGTCGATAAGGATGGTTGAATGAAGCTCCATCTCTTCGAAGTCGTCGTATGAAGAAAATCGGCGCGCATTTTCGTGGGCGGTGTCCGAAAGATAGGTGATCTTGACTTCCTCTAAGGTCGTCGAAGATTTCAGGCTTTCTGGCGACGAACTACAAACCGCTAAGACGACCGTATTTTGAGCTTGAAACTCAGACATTCGATCATGAATTGACTTGAGCTGACCGACACAGTGGACGCAAGTATCTCCCAAGAAAAAGACGAGCAAGACGTTCTTTCCTGAGTAATCCTTGAGGGTCACCGGTTTCCCGTTGACATCCCGAACTTGTAGCGAAGGTGCGGCAAATGGTTGCCAATTCATGGGTCCCAATCGATCAAGATTTTGGGGTCGATAGACGCGCTCGGGCCGGGGCGTCTCGGCGATCGGCTTGACTTTCAGTCCGAGCTTTCGCACTTCTTCAAGCCAACGCAACTGAGGGTCGGCTTGCGACCAAACATACTCCAATCGACCGGCATAAACCTTTGCTTTTTCGAGATCGCCCGCAGCATGGTGAGCCAGCGCCAAGCCCGAGAGCGTGAAGGCGTCGTTGGGCTCTTCTTTCAGCGCTTGGGTATAGCATTCAATCGCGCGAGGATAGTCGCCTCGTGCGCGATAATCATCCCCCAGAAGGCGGATGATCCGCCAGGGGTTCATCGGGGGATCGCCACCCACATATTGGGCGTCACGCTCAGCCGCGAGTCGCAATGCCTTCTGCCCAGATTCGATGTTTCCGTTGGCAAGATCGATGAGCCCTTCGGCGGTGTTTTGCAACATCATCAGGGTCTGAACGAATTCATTGCTGGGGTCATTGATCGGGCCGGTCACGAATCCGATTCGCTTTTTCAGCAGTTCGAGTCCCTCGGTGGCCTCTTGCTTGTTCCCCAGGCCGTGGTGAGCAAGAGTTTCGGAAAAGGATTGCAGAACTTTGCCCAACGGGTCGTTCGGGCTCCATGGAATGACGCCCGGAGTCAGAATCTCCTTCCATCGTTCAAACTTGATGAGCGCCCGAATCAGGGCGATCTGGCCTTCGGTGGCAGCACCGCCGATCTCGACCGAGTTGAATTCGGGATCGCGTGGGGCTGCCACCAGATCGCGAGCTCCTTGGAGCGCAGCTTCGGCCATTCCCAGCTGTTCTTGGATGTAGCAAAGGTAGTTTCGATTGTGGGGGTAGTTCCAGGTTTCGAACGGCAACGCCAAACGGTCGTTCATGTAGCGCAGCTCCATCCGGGTCGCCGAATCCATCGCGATCGCGGCCTCATGCCACATTCCGATCTTCGAATAGATATGCCCCGGCATGTGCAAGGCATGGCCGACCGCCGGCGCCGCCCGGCCGTACTTTTCGCAGCTGGCGATGCCTTGCTCTGAGGCCACGCCGTCCCAGTTGTGGATGGCCGCGTGATGGGCTCCTGGATGCATGGGGCTTTTCGCCAAGACTTCGTTGATCACGAGCTGGTTGGCGAGCGCGCTCCCTTGGCCGATGTTGAAGAGCGCGAGCAGAGCTTTGGCCTCAAGATCATCAGGAAACCGAATGATCAGGTTTTGTAGCTGAGTGACCAGCACCTTCGGGCGCTCGGTGATGCCCGGAGCCGTCGCTCTCTCCCAAGCTTCGATGTACAGCCGCTCGCGCTCCGAGACGCGGCCTTTGATTCGGACCGCCTCGCGCAAAAAGGTCTTATAGCGCCCAAACCCTTTCTCGTCGAACTCGGGGAACGCCATCGTGAACCAGTTGAACCCGCATCGAGCGAGACCCCAATACGCCATCGCGCAGCCGGGGTCGAGCTTCAGGCACCAGCGGAACGAGCGTTCGGCCTCCTCGAACCAGAACGAATGGAGCAAGGCGTTGCCTTGGTTGAACCACTTTTGAACCTCGGGATTGCGAGTGGTGATCGGGAACGGGGCATTTCCGATGCCCTTCATCTCCCAGGGCCGCGTCCGCATTCCGGAATCGAAAGCCGACCCGTGGCGGGAATGCCCCATCCCCTCATCCGCAGATGCCCATGCCGAAAGAACCAAGACCAAACAAACAAGCAAACGACGCATGATGCAGATGCTTCTGCGGCCAGCCTGGTTATCCTGCACTGCTATAGCGTGCTTTCGCGTCTTTGATCAGGCGCCTTGGTAAACAGGTGAGGAGAAAAAATCAATCTTTCTTCCGAATCGATGCTTCTTTCTCGTCTCCTGATGAGGTGGTGGGCGGTACAGGATTTGAACCTGTGACCCCTTCGGTGTGAACGAAGTGCTCTACCACTGAGCTAACCGCCCTCTATCTAGGTTCAGCACTCGGGCGGTTTTGACTCCCGAAAATGTCGAACGAAGTGGTGTATCAAAACACCCTCTGACCTGTTTATACCCCCTTTTCGAGATTTTCCTAGAACGAATTCGATGTAGGAAAGTTTTGGCGCAAAAACTTCTCTTTTGAGCCTGAAATCCATTGACTTGACCACCCTGTTCTGCCATAATATGATCGTCCCGGCTGTGACCTGATGGGGGCTTCGCCCGCCATCAAAATTCAGTCTGAGGTGTTCCGCCAAGAGCGAATGGATAGTGGGTTTGCACACAAAGAAAAGCAAGCTCGTCAGGGGAAGAGACTTGCACCCTAGCGGTTGGTATCCGGCGAATCAGGAGCCCCAAAAGGTACTTCCACCTAGTAAAAGCGAATAGCTACCGTCCCCCGGCGATAGGTGGGGACTCTTCAGAAGTGCGAGAAAGATACTTCTAGCGGGCTCAAATTCCGGCGAATCTGGAAGTTGCAGTTGGCTGATCGGCTTCATTTGTCGGTTCGCCAAATGACTAAGCCTAACAAGAGGTCTCGCATGAATGAAAATTCCCCATAGAATAGTTCCGTCTCACGGGCATCTTTTGCCCCACCATCTCGAACAACTTCGTGCTTCAGGAATCTCCGATGAAGTCATAGCCGAAAGGGGCTACGAATCGGTCACAAAATCCGAAAAGCTCAAAGACCTTCAATTCCCCTGGTTCCAAGCCAAAGTTCCGGCCCTGCTGATTCCACTGTTCCCGGTCGGAAAGAACCCCAACTCAGCCGATTTCGTGTCTCGTCCCGACAATCCCCGCTTAGGCGAAAAGGGTAAGCCCATCAAGTACGAAACCCCGGCTGATTTCGAGGTTCCGATTGACTGCCCTCCACGGTGCAAAAAGGACTTGCTTGACCCGGCGATTCCCCTATTCGTCACGGAGGGAGTCAAGAAGGCTGATTCAGCGGCTTCACGCGGGCTTTGTTGCGTCGCACTTCTAGGGGTTTGGCAATTCCGAAACCATGATTGGGATGAAGTCGAACTTCGAAGGCGAAAAGTCTACATAGCCTTTGACTCGGATTCATTGGAGAATCCCCATGTTCATGACGCGGCAAAGAAGCTGACGAACCTATTGCGTGGTCTGGGTGCTACGGTCATACGGCTCTACATTCCTTCTGGACCGAACGGTGAGAAGGTCGGAATGGATGACTACTTTGCCAAGGGAGGAACCCCGGAAGAACTCATCACGTTCACAACCAGATTCAGAAGCGGCAAGCTAAAGATTCGGGCCGATCTTCCCACCATCGAAAGCCACGAAGAACGGCTTGAAGAAATGGTTGACGCTTCGATTCAGGCTTTGGTAGAGCAAAATCACCCGCCCTACCTGTTCGTTTATGGAAGCCGTCTTTCCCGGCTCAAACGTTGCGAAGTGAACGGAGTTCTCTTGCCTCAAATTGAGGATGCAACGAAGGACATTATCATTGACCGTCTTAGCCAGTCGGTCAATTACGTGTCTGTAAGCTCTAACGGGCGAAGAATCGTGAATCCCCCGGACATTGTGGCCCGCATGATTACTGCCCGCCCTGAGTTGCCTGGAATCCCGACGATCAAGGGAATTGCAACTTCACCGTTCTTTTCGAAGCAAGGAAAGCTCATTGCCGAGCCCGGATACGACCCCGATTCAGGCGTTTATCTCTTCATTCGTGACGGCTTGAAAATGCCCAAGTTGGATGTATCCCCGGAAGGAGTTCAGAAGGCGCGGGAAACGATTGAAGACTTGATTTGTGACTTCCCCTTTGAAGATGAATCTTCCCGTGCTCATGCAGTGGCATTCCTGATTTCTCCGTTCGTTCGGGAAATGATCGTTGGGCCAACACCAATGTTTCTGTTCAATGCCCCTAAGCCGGGAAGCGGAAAAACCTTGCTTATGACGACGCTTGCAAGGGTGTTTGTCGGTGATGGAGTAGCCTTCACCTCTGCCCCGCAATTCGAAGAGGAATGGCGAAAGCGGCTGACTTCACTGTTCAAAGAAGGGGTTACGCACGGGCTTTTCGATAATCTGTCACGGTTCGGAAGCGAAGCCCTAAATACGGCTCTCACGGCCCCGGATTGTATTTGGAAAGATCGGTTGCTTGGACGCAACGAAACCCCTCATTTGCCCATTCGGTGCGTTTGGGGTGCCACGGCGAACAACTTTGAGGGGACAGAAGAAGAGCTTCGAAGGTGCTTGAATATCCGAATCAATCCGAATGAGGAGAACCCGGCTTCGCGGCGGGGATTCAAGCACTCGGATTTGAAGGCTTACAGCGAGCAAAATCGGCCCCAAATCTTGGCTGCTGTCGTTACCCTGGTGCAAGCTTGGATCAATGCAGGACGGCCCGAATATTCCGAATCAGAACCCCTCATGGGTAGCTTCGAGAACTTCTGTCGGTTGATTGGTGGAATTCTCGAATTCGCTGGATACACGGGCTTTCTCTCGAATCGGGAAGAATTCCTAGCTCAATCTGACATTGAAACAGAGCAGAACAAATCCTTCATTCAAGCCTGGTCGGAGAAGTACGGTAAGGCAATGGTTCGGGCCAGAGATTTGGAGATCATGGCTTGCAACCACTTTCCTGAGTTGGACGCACTCCCTGCGAACGTCGCACGGGTGCAACTAGGAAGACTCTTAGGCAAGCTTCGAGACCAAGTGATTCTAGGCAAACGGATTTGTCGAAAGCAGAGTGACGACGGATTCCGATATTGGCTTGCTGAAGCTACGAAGCCGGGGAAAAGGGTAGCAACCGGGTTCATCGGAGAGGACGACCCGAACTAAGGTGCTCACGATTGAAGCTCCTAAAGGTTGCTCGAAGCCCCCCGGTTCCAGCCCGTCCCAACCTGAAAAACGTCAACTGTCGGCCCTATGGAGTCGGCAGGTTAGACGGTCGGAACCAACTAAGCTGAGCGTTCAAGTTCAGCACGACCCTACAAAAGGAGGTAGCACACTATGCCACTCTACGAAGATTCAGAAATTGATTACATTAACCAATGCAAGGCACAAGCAAATAAATTGATCCGTTCTTCATCCCGATTTCGAGATCGAAAGTCGGTTCGAGACCACATTATTCGACAAGGCACACGTCCCCATTTTCACTCCGGTGAATGGATGGGATTGATTGAAGATCAGGCCGGAAAGATTGGAACGGGTTCCAAACTCTTGTTAAGGCAACTTGCCTTGATGATTGCTGAAGGCCATTTTCCAACGCCAAAAGTGGACGTAGACAGTGAGCGAGCACGGCGGGCAAAGCACATTCTCCGAACGGAGTACATGCACGAGCCGGACAACTTGATTCGCTATACGATCAAGAGTTCTCCTTACGTGCCCCAAATGAAGAATGGCAAGTGGACGGGAGATGCAGAAAATGGAGTCGGAGATCAGGTGACGCTGAACCACCAAGAAAGGGTTCAAATGGCGAAACTCATCAATGAAGGCTATTTCGGCATTGAGCCGATGTAGATAGACCGGGGGGTAGAGGGGTTTTTGTGCCCCTCCATTCCCCCCACCCCAACCCGCGCAAAATTTTCGCTGAATTTTAGTGGGACTCTCGGATTCTGAGGTACCAGAAACATAGTCCCGGATTACTTCCTCAGGTTGAACCTTCAAGAGCCGACAAAGTTCAATGAGTTCAAGGGCCTGAAGCTGACGTTCTCCGCGCTCAATTTTCGACACATAGCTTTGGGGCAGATTTAGTAGCTTGGCTAGCTCCCGTTGGGACACCCCGACCATCTCCCGAACAGAACGCATGTATGCGCCGAATCGGACGTGTTCAATGTCGGGAATGATCTTGTGTCGTGCTGGCAATACCCAGAAGCTGAGATCTGAGTGAAACCTTATTGAGGTTCACGCGGGTAAACTGAACCCGTATGGGTTCAGGTGATTCAGCATTCGGAATGCGAGGAACCGCTTCACTGATCGGGGCGATTCTGTGCACTGCCATTCTCCGGGGTCAAACGGTGGACAGAACTTCGCCTGTATTGCCGATGGTTTCGGATGCCTACGCAACCATGAAGAGCGTTCCAGGTTGGTCGAAGAATCATCTGGGCCAATGGGTTGAACTGCCTGGTGCAATCCCTTATCGGTCGAAAGATACGATTGAACTATCGGAGTTCACGGACAAAAACCTCGGTGCAGACAACTTCACCAAACTGGAACTTCGCAAAGTGTCCGTAGCCGGGAATTCCTATCCTTTACTGATTATTTCCAGAAAGGTTGGAAGGTACCTCTACCCTAGCATAAGGCGAGATTGGGTTGAGTACGTTTCCTGTCGTGCATTTGTGTTTAGGTATTGGCCGACCGTGATTGACGAGGGCAAGGAAGAAAATAAAGCATATAAGCTGAAGTTTCCCTTACACTCCTATATTGAAATCCAGTTTGCTGAGAGCACTGACATTAAGAGTAAGCTTTCGTCTGAATTCCAAACGGTGCTTGATACCGGATCAGTTTTCGACGAAAAGGGAAGAAACCAGAAAAAGGAGTTGAGCGGCGAATTTTCGTTGATGGTATTTCCCGTTACTTCGGGAGGAAAGCGTTCGGTTCGCTTTCTGTTTGACTATTCGATTATTCCTACATGGATGCCTCAAAGCTTACAGTCCAACACCCTTTCTCGTGCCGGAACAACCGGTATCATTTTCCGCGAAGAGATCGGTTCGGAGTTGACCGAATTCGATAAGTGGTATTTCGAAATGCCACGCGAAGAATTCATTTCCTTCTGGACAACTAAGTTTCCAGGCGACAAATGAACAGAAACTTCGAGCGAGTTATAGCGGTAATTCTTGTCCTCGTCTTTGCCTGGGCAGGCTTCCAGATGGGCGAGAAAAGCGGTCGGGCCGAATCTGTGGATAAAGAGGCCGTAAAGGTTGCGGCTGACTCGAAGAGGCAACTTGATAGCGAATTCCAAGCGACTCAGGGCAAGTTGGAAGCCAACAAAGCAAAGCTCAAAACGCTTGAGAACTACGAAAGCAAAGTTGCTCAGTTGCGGGGAGACACTTCGCGGCTTGCTTCAGAACTCAAGTCACTTGACGGTCAGCTTGAAGATAAGCAAGCCGAATTAAAGAGTCTGACCGGACGAATCACACGGGAAAGGACCAAACCAGTTCAGTTACCAGCAGGGCGGTTCAAGGTCGGGCGAGATTTGCGAGCTGGTCGGTACCAAGTTTTTGGAGAAAGCAACTTCGCCGTTTACAGTGCAGACGGAGACCTGAAGGTGAACACGATTCTGGGCGACAACGGAAACGCGAGCTATGTTTGCGATCTCGAAGACGGTGATTCGATTCAAGCCGAAAGTTCCGTGACGTTTCAGCCGTTATAGAATTCATCCAATGTCGTCCGAATCTTCCTCAGTTTCGACGGGCAAAACTAGCTCAACGGTTCTCCCATCCGACCCCAGGAATACAAGGTCTAGAAAGTCGCCCCCGGAAGCTCTAGCCACCTTTGCTCCTGGCAGTGCAAGTTCTTTCACCACGTCGGATAGTGCATGGACAATGACTCCTCTTTGTTTTAGGTGGTCAATTTCCTCATTGTGCCGCAGACGGTGAAGGACCACTTCCCGAGACCACGGGCCGGGAGCGAGAGAAGCGAGCAGTTTCAGCTTCTGGGGATGCCCGAATTTTTTGTGAACCCATTCGTCGGCCCCACGAGAGATTTCGGCTTCAGTTCTCTTCCCTGCATGAGCAGGGCCCCTGCCCGTGGCTTTCTGCTCTGCCTTCGATAGGGGGAACAAGTAACTCACCGGGTTCACGGAAGCCTGTACTTCCACGTGACGGCACTCCAGCCCGCCTTGGGTCGGTCTGATTGCCAGCAAATCCATCTCGTGAACGCCAATTTTCACGCCCCGAATCGTGAAAAATCCGGCCCGATTCAGCCATTCCTCAACCAGTTCTTCCGCGAGCAGTGCCATACTTGATTGGAGTTTCCCTGAATTCGCCCGAACTTTTTCAGGTATATATACGTCTACTAACGCGGACTAAACGATGAAAGCGGACATTGCAGGAAAGCTGAGGAATGCCGAAGTTCCAAAGAGCAGGCCACTTCTGCCTGTCTTCGAAGCAATCGTCAATTCATTCCAGTCCATCGAAGCCAGAAATACAAACCACGGGTTGATCGAAATCGTACTGACGAGGATTCCAACTCTTGTTGAGAATCCTACGAGCGAAATAAAGTCTGTAACTATCCGTGACAACGGAGCCGGGTTCAATGAGCACAATTTCCGTCACTTCCTAATCGCAGACACGCTTCATAAAGTAGCGATTGGGGGAAAGGGCATTGGTCGGTTTACTTGGCTGAATGTCTTCCATTCTGCGAATATCACAAGCGTGTACCAAGAGGGTTCGAATCGCCTATGCAGGACATTCACGTTTTCAGTTGACGATGATCCTGAAGAAAACGCTCAGCTAAGTGAAGCTCCCGAGTTATCGGGCCTACTAACAGAAGTTACGTTAGCAAACCTGCGGACAGAATTTGCGACGATTTTTCCAGTTGACGCCGATGTCATTTCTCAGCAGATAGTAGAGCATTGTTTTCTCCTTCTTATCAAGCCGGATTGTCCAAAGGTAAAGCTACTAGATGGTCCTCAAGAATTTGATCTCAACGAATATTGTGCCGAATACGCACTAGACCGAGTTTTTCGTAAGTCATTCCGAGTCGAAAGAAAGTCATTCGAATACCTAGGATTGCGCAAGACTGAACTAAGCACTGGAGAGCGGACAGAGCACAAGCTTCACATAGCGGCCCATGGTAGACCTGTTCGAACAGTAAATCTTAGAAGCTGCGTCCCTAACCTGAAAGGGCATACCGTGGATTCGAACAACGAACCTTTCTCCTATACCGCATACGTTACGGGTGATTTGCTAGACAGCACTGTAAATCAGAATCGGACTGACTTCAGTTTGTGCAAAACAGTTTCTGAAAAGCTTCAGCAAGAGTCCTTGTTTCCTGAAGCCTCGATTGAAGAGATACAGGAGAGGGCTTTAGAGCTTCTAAACGAAGACCTTAAGGAGACTCTTGAACTTCTAAACGCTAAGAAAATCGAAAAACTCGAAGCGTTGGTTGCAAAGCTACCTGAGTATAGGCCTTTGCTCAAGTATTCGAGTGAGTTCATTGATCGCATCCCACCAGGCTCCGGGACTGGTGAGATTGAGAAGATATTAGGGGACGAACAACACAAGCGAAAAGTCCGAATGAGAGACGAGTCAAGAAGGGTTCTTCGTCAGTTCAACAAGGCTTCCATAGAGGAGCAACAAGAGAATGTTCAGCGCATTATGGAGCAGATTACTGATCTGGAGAAGTCTGCCTTAGCTGAGTGGTCTGCCTCCCGAAAATGAAGACGCCGTAAGATGAGTCTCCCCCGTCCGA